>Ga0302279_10003826_pt1 | contig 18371 bp, 15 predicted proteins | sample III_Bog_N3_3_FD_194541 | JGI IMG/M metagenome (GOLD analysis project Ga0302279, IMG submission 194541) | Peat permafrost microbial communities from Stordalen Mire near Abisko, Sweden - III_Bog_N3_3 | ecosystem: Environmental > Terrestrial > Soil > Wetlands > Peat | place: Sweden: Abisko...
GATCAGTTCGACCGGCTCGGCGCGTGACTGTCTGGAAGAACTGTTCGCTCGTTGAGTGACGCGGCTCTCTCGTAGCACATAAAACGTGAAAGGGTGAGTACACCCAAAAAGTGAAGAGTTTTGAGTCGACTTTTCACAATTTTTACGCCTAGAGGCCTTTAAATCAGCGGATTATCGAGAGATTTCTCTTTTCCACGATTTTTTTGCCGTTCCCAACCCTAAAATGGTCATTCCTCCGCTTAATCATCCAAGAGGTGGCCGTTGTGCCATACCTCGGCGGTAGGTCTCGAACCGTGGACCGTGAGTCCTGAGCGGTTCTCAAGGTGTCGTCGAGGGCGACTTACACAATTAGGCGGAGGATTCCAAATGATAGAGGCACGCAAACGATTGAAACGCGTCCAAGGCCATTCGCGGAGCGTGATCTGGTCGTGCGCGGTGGCGCTCACCATCTCACTGACTCTCTTGCCGACGCCTTCTCCCGCGGCCACGACGTTTTCCCAGCCCATTCGTGGTGTGGCTGCCGAGACGACCACGCTGTCACCGATTCGTCACGCCGCGCCGCGCATTCGCGTCGTTAGTGTGGTCGTCTCGGCGACCACACTGTCACCGATTCGTCACGGCGCGCCGCGCCTCCGGCGCCATCGCGTCGGCGGCGTGGTGGCCGAACTGGCCGACTTCACCAATGACCCGACGCCGAGCGACGGGTACGTAGTTGGCCTTATTCATCAGGACTTTCCTACACGGGCCTGGCACGACGCCGAGGCCGTGGCGTGGTGTGAATCCAAGTTTCGAACGACCGACATCGGCTTTGACAGCGACGGCACCCACGACCGGGGCCTTTTCCAGCTCAATGACGGCGGCACCGAGCAGTATTTGATGGCAATGATCGGTCAAAACCCCAAGAACCTGAACCTGGCCTTCAATCCCGTGCTCAACGTGCGCGCGGCCGCCCTCTTGTACGCGCGAGACGGCTGGAGTCAGTGGTCCTGCGCTTCGGCGATCTGACGGATCGAACCGTCGCGCACGACGAAGCTACGAAACTCGCCTGATCCTTCTCGCCGCCAACGGCAGTGGCGCCGAGAGGTCGTGCAAGTGAATGTAGCCAGTGGGCTCCGTGAACGGGGCCCACGTACTCGACGTGTAGCCGTCACTGTCGACGGCGTAGTTGTCCGACACGAGGAATACCGTGCGATTTGACCAGTCGACGCGCGCGACGTAGGCCACGTGACCCATTCCCGGACCGTCGTACCAGGCGATCGCGCCCACGGCCGGGGTCTGATTCGTCTCGGACGCCAACGTGAGACCCCACTGATCGGCGTAGCCCCACGGGTGCCCGGGATCGGGCAGTCCGTTGTGCGCGAGCATCCACGCGGCGAACAGCGTGCAGTTGTGTGGGGGAGTGCCGATGCCATCTTTGGTGTCGCTCCCGTAATACTTGGCGGCCCAACTGTCGTTCATGGTGGTCGCGTTGTACCCGTCGAGCGTGCAGGCGTAGCCACTGCTCTTGCAGGCCGTCGCCGCACTCGCGGTACTGCTCTGGGTGACGAAGAGGGTAAGTACGAACGTGGCCGCCAATGCGAGACGGAGCAACGTCACTACGGCCGAGGCGCGAAGCGCCCGCGCCCGCAATCGTTCGGTGATCGCCATCAGCCCCCCTCAGCGCCTCCGGTACCGTAGCACCGACCACTTTTTCAGTTCAAATGGTCTAGAAAACGCTGGGAAATAGGGGCAAAGCCTCGAATCGAGGGCGAGAACACCTTCGATCGAGTTGGTCGCTCTCGGTCTTGGTTTGGTTTGGCCTGAGTCACCCGGAGATCGCGATCGAGATCGAAACGTCGAAACCCGAAAGCCCGAACACGGAGTATGTGAACGAATTCGAACAGACTCTGGAGTCGAATCTGCGAAGGGCCCTCGGCGAGGAGGGGTTCGAGCGCGGGTACGCCATCGGGGCTGGACTCTCGGTGAGTTCGGCGACCGAACTGGCCCTGGAACGATCGCGACCGACGACGCACGAGAACGGTCCGGTCGCGAGCTAAAAATCGGCGTGTCGAAGCGACCAGTGAATTCGTTACGCTGATGCTTAATTCATGCGGCAATATCAGGAGAGAAAATGGACAGCGAAAACCAGTGCCCGGTCGCCGACGGATTTGACGCCACGCCGTCGGGGCGACGCCCCCACCAAGACTGGTGGCCCAATCAGCTGAAGCTCGACGGGCTCGAACGAAAGCCACCATCGGGCAATCCAATGGGCCCAACGTTCAACTACGTCGAGGAGTTCAAGAGCCTCGACCTGGATGCCGTGAAGAAGGACATCATGGCGCTCATGACGACCTCCCAAGAGTGGTGGCCGGCCGACTACGGCCACTACGGCCCGTTCTTCATCCGGATGGCCTGGCACAGCGCTGGCACGTACCGGATTTCAGATGGTCGTGGCGGCGGCGGTTCCGGCACCCAGCGCTTCGCGCCACTCGACAGCTGGCCCGACAACGTGAGTCTCGACAAGGCCCGAAGGCTGATCTGGCCGATCAAGCAGAAGTACGGACGAAAGATCTCCTGGGCCGACTTGATAATCCTCACGGGCACACTGGCGCTCGAGTCGATGGGTCTGAAGACCTACGGCTTCGCCGGCGGGCGCGAGGACGTCTTCGAGGGCGATGAGGACATCTATTGGGGTCCCGAGGACGTCTGGCTGGACGACAAACGATACAGCGGTGATCGCGAGCTCCAGAATCCTCTGGGCGCGGTGCAGATGGGTCTCATCTACGTGAACCCCGAAGGTCCGAACGGCACTCCGGATCCGCTCGCGGCCGCCAAGGACATTCGTGAGACGTTCCTGCGGATGGCGATGAACGACGAGGAGACCGTGGCGCTGATCGCCGGGGGACACACCTTCGGCAAGGCCCACGGCGCGGCCGACTCGGTTGAGTACGTGGGCGCCGAACCGGAAGCCGCCTCGCTCGCCGAGCAGGGCCTGGGCTGGAAGGGCAGTTACGGCTCGGGTAATGCCGGCGACACGATCTCGAGTGGACTCGAGGGTGCGTGGACGCCGAGTCCGATCAAGTGGGACAACAGTTACTTCGACACGCTGTTCGGACACGAATGGGTCCAGACGAAGAGTCCCGCCGGGGCGACCCAGTGGATTCCCAAGGACGGCGTCGACGCGAACTTGGTACCCGACGCCCACGACCCTACGAAGTCGCACGCGCCGGTCATGTTCACGACGGACCTCGCCCTTCGATTGGATCCGATCTACGCTGCGATCTCCACGCGCTTCCACGAGAACCCCGAGGAGTTCGAACTCGCCTTCGCCAAGGCCTGGTACAAACTGACGCACCGCGACATGGGGCCGCGTTCGCGCTGTTTCGGTCCGTGGGTTCCCGACGAACCTCAGATATGGCAGGACCCCGTGCCCGAAGCGACGCACGCGCCAATCGACGCGGCGCAGATCAATGAGCTGAAGGAAAAAATCCTCGCCTCCGGTCTTTCGGTCTCACAACTGGTCGCGACGGCGTGGGCTTCAGCCGCGACGTTCCGCGGCACCGACAAGCGTGGAGGGGCGAACGGCGCACGTATTCGCCTCGCACCGCAGAAGGATTGGGAAGTCAACGACTCGGCTGAAGTGACGATGGTCCTGCGGACACTCGAGGGCATCCAGAGCGATTTCAATCACACGCACGGCGAGAGCCCTGTCTCGTTGGCCGATTTGATCGTCCTCGGTGGCTGCGCGGCTGTTGAGAAGGCGGCCAAGAACGCCGGACACGAGGTCGCGGTTCCCTTCTCGCCGGGACGCGGGGACGCCCTGCAAGAGGACACCGACGTCGAGTCCTTCGCCGTACTGGAACCGACGTTCGACGGGTTCCGCAATTATCTGCGAGACGGTCACCGACGAACGGCGGAGGAGTTACTCCTGGAACGAGCCCAACTGTTGACGTTGAGTGCGCCGGAGATGACGGTGCTCGTCGGCGGCCTGCGCGTCTTGAACGCCAACTTCCGTGGATCGGACTTCGGCGTGTTCACGAAGCGAACAGACGCGTTGACGACGGACTTCTTCGTGAACTTGCTCGACATGAGTACGAAGTGGGAGGCGACGTCCTCGGCCGAGGCGACCTTTGAAGGCCGCGACCGCCGGACGAACGAACTCAGGTGGACCGGGACGCGCGTCGACATCGTCTTCGGCTCGAACTCTCAACTGCGCGCACTCGCTGAGGTCTACGCGAGTGACGACGCCCAAGAGAAATTCGTAGTCGACTTCGTTGCCGCGTGGAACAAGGTCATGAACCTCGATCGGTTCGAGTTGAACTAATTTCGCGCGAGCGGACTAATGAGAAGCCGCGCGTTCACTTTTTGTCGACGCCGTCGTCGCTTCGCAGCGAGTCGTGCACCTCAATCTGATCGCGCACGCGCTCGACGAGTTCCTTCTCCTCGGCACGTTCGATCTGGACCAAATGATCGTCCGCCGCGGGGGAAGATCGAATGAGCTCGTCGAGCTTCAGCTGCAGCGCGGTTTGCTGACGATCTTGCGTGTGTTTCAACGCGAAGAGCAACATGATCACGATCGCATTCGCCACCGTGGAAAATCCCATTTGCCATCGTGGAGGAAATCCCCTTAAGGCGAGCGAAACTATGAATACGATCAAGACGAACGACACCACGGCGGCTGTCGCGACGTGCGAGATAATTTCGTCGAGTCGTTGGAAGACGCGACTCATTCGTTGGCGAAGTGCAGAGTGCATTGTTGGTCTCCCGGTAGCGGTGTCGAGCGGACAACGTGATATATCACCTTATTTGTCCTCAACAAATGAATGACCGTGGAGTGATTGCCAACGCACGCCAGATTCGTCGTACCACTGCCTGACACATCCTTAGCGTTTCCTTAATCGTGCGCGACCGTTTCCGGTGATGCGAGGTTGGTGCTTTCACACTCATGCGCCGAGAGCATTTGTTCTTGCGGTTGCCGGTGCAACGTGAGGCGACTTCAACATCAAAGGAGATGTCTGGGGTTGGCCGGGAACGGTTCGGCGTACAGTCTCCACGTTCATCGGCGCGATCATGTACTACGCGATCACTCGATCCAGAGATGGTGACGCGTCGAGCACCACGTCCCAACTGCTCGAACGACGGAGCTGGTGCTCCTACTACGTCGTACGTAGTAGCATTGGCGCATGAACAAGAAGAGTTCGCAACTGCTGCGCCGACCCAACGATCCGCCGCTGCTCCTTCTGACGAGTCTCGCGTCGGGCCCCAAACACGGGTACGCGCTTCTGAAAGACATCGAGGAGTTCGCCGGTGTCACTTTGAGTCCGGGCACGCTCTACGGTGCCATCACCCGACTCGAGGAGTTGGGACTCATTGAACCGGTGGCCGAGGTCGAGCGACGTCGCCCGTATCGCATCACGACCGACGGACGACAGGTGCTGCGTGAAGTGACCACCGAGATGCGCCGTCTCGCCGACGTGGGTGTCGCGCGTCTTCGACTCGCTGCGCGGGGTGTGTGATGAAGCGGAACCGTGACGTTCGACGATTGCTTCGGTGGTACCCGTCGAGTTGGCGCGACCGATACGGCGACGAGCTTCTTGCCCTCCTAGAGGATCGTCTCGTAGAAGCGCCTCTCACGATTCGGCTTCGTTCATCAGTGGCTATCGCGGGACTGCGAGAGCGTCTGTACGGATCAGGCATGCTCGGTTCACGCAGCTCTCCGTCGACGCAACGTCGAACTGGCTCGCTGACGGTGCTCGTGGCGTGGTCGATGATGGCTGTCGGTGGCGCCAGTTTCGTGAAGATGGCCGAGCACTTTCGTGCGGCGCTACCGACTTCATCGCGCGCCGTCGCAATCGTCGCGTACGACACGACCGCCCTCGCGGGACTCCTGGGGACGCTCTTTGTTGTGGTGGGCGTAACTGGTGCGTTGCCGGGATTCGTGCGGTTTCTTCGTGCCGACAAGTGGCCCCAGGTACGTGGCATGTTCGTGAGGTCGGTGGTCTCCTCTCTGGTGGTCGTCGTCGCCACGGCCGGTCTTTCTTGGTGGGCCCACCATTTGAACAGCGCGCAGCGCAATGGTGGAGACGGCGTGTACTCGGGCGTGTTCCTGGCGTTCGCCCTCTTAGTGGTGATAACGATCGGTCTATGGACGACGACCGGTGTCGCCGTGGCGTCGAGGATCGACTTCACACCCCGTGAACTGCGACGAGAGTCGTGTTTGGCGATTGCGGTGAGCCTTTCGTCAATCGTGGTCGTGGCCAGCGCTGCCGTGTGGGGAGTTCAAATTGGTCTGCACGCGCCATGGTTTCTCAATGGCACCGCGGCCGGCGTCGCAACGTCGCCATGGTCCGCTCAAGTGATCACCACGATGTTCGTGATGACACTCGCGCTCGTGACTGCGTTGTGGGGTGTCGTGCGCGTCGCGTCGACATACCGACCGACGCGTGTGAGCGCGCAGTAACCAGGACTTTCACCTACCGAGGCGGAAAGTCGACGAGTTCGTACGTCGGAATGATCGCGCAGGGTCCCGCGTGGCGTTCATGATGATGTGACCTTTGTCCTTAGAACATTCGTTCGTAGGTTCGTAGGATTGATTTACGGTGGCCGAGATGTGCTCGGTGGACGATGTGAGGGACGATAGGTGACCAATCTGACGGTTCACGGGTCCGCGAGAGGGCAGTTCAACGATCGGCCACTCCTCGTCTTCTGGGAGATGACCAAGGCCTGTCAGTTGGCGTGTTTCCACTGTCGGGCCAATGCGCAATTGGTTGGCGCGGCCGATGAGTTGAGCACGAATGAGGGCCGCGGACTCATCGATTCATTGGCCTCGATCGGAAGCCCGCGCCCGATTCTTATTCTGACGGGCGGCGACTGCCTGATGCGCGACGACATCGTCGAACTCGCTTCCTACGCCCAGTCGGTACACGTGCCCGTGGCGATCGCCCCGTCCGTGACACCCCAGCTCACTGATTCGACGCTTCGATCGTTGCGCGACGTTGGCGTGAAGAGTGCGTCGCTCAGTCTTGACGGCGCCAGGCCGTCGACTCACGATGCGGTTCGGGGAATCGACGGGCACTTCAACTCCACGATTGAGGCCATTACGCGTCTACGTGAACACGGATTCACGACGCAGATCAATACCACCGTCATGCCCTCCAACGTTCGCGAGCTGGCCGACGTCGCCAGGTTGCTGCACGAATTGCGGGTGAACGTGTGGGAGGTCTTCTTTCTCATCACGACCGGGCGGGGCTCTGAAGTCACGGCGACTTCGGCGCGGGAGAACGAAGAGGTGTGTAACTTCCTCGTCGACGCCTCTCGATACGGGTTCACGGTTCGCACGGTCGAGGCTCCGTTCTTTCGACGCGTCGCGCGAGAACGCGCCAGCGGCATCGACGCATCGTCGCCCGTGGTGGCCGGCTCCACGTACGCGTTCCTTCAGGGGCGCCTGAACGAACTTCTAGGGCCTAGTTCGGCGCCGGTGCGCGCGCCAAGCGCCGCAACTCGTGACGGGAAAGGGATCATCTTCGTCGGGGCGAACGGCGACATCTTCCCCTCGGGATTCCTGCCCATCACGCTCGGGAACGTTCGAGAAAGATCGTTGATCGACGTGTATCGCGACGACGAACTGCTGCGCTCCATTCGCTCGGCCGAGTTCATGGGTGCGTGTGGGTGCTGTGAACATTCCGAGATGTGCGGTGGTTCACGATCACGGGCCTTCGCCACGTACGGCAATCCCCTGGCGTCTGATCCCGGCTGCGTTCGCGTCAGCAGCGTCCTCTCGACCGCGTGGTAGCGGCGATCGAATCGCGCACTACGAATTCACCTCGACCTTTCGCCCGGTAACGTCGCTCGTTCGAATTCGAAACGCAACCGGAGTTCGACCTTCACCGCGCGGGCGCGAGTTTACGGTCTCTCGATTCTCTCGATTAGAGGACACGCGCTCGGAAATGATTTGAAGGGCCCGCACCGCGTCGTCGCCTTCCAACTCCTCGAAGACACCCTGGGCTATGACGCTGCGCCACGCGCCACTCGTGAGGTACTCGTCGATTTCAAAACAGACGCGCTGGTTCTCCCGCATCATGTCGACCTTCTTACCTTCGGTGGTGTACACGTAGATGCAATTCCCATCCCACCCAAAGATGACGGGCACTACGTAGGTCTCGCCACCGACGTGACAGCCGACGCGGCCGACTTTCTGGGAGAGCACGAACTCCTCAACCTCACTCGGTGACATCTCGAGGATCATCGCGCGAGACTAACGAGTTTTCGAGGCGTCGCTCGCCGGCGTCACGTCGACGTCGACGCTCAGGTGGGCGATGACGTCGCGCGCGCTGTAGCTCTCTCGATCGACCAGCAGTTCGCGAATGTCGTTCAGGTAGTCACCGCTCGTCACGATCGGCGGCTCGCGGCGTCCGTCGCTGCGGTATTGACCTAGCCCGCACGTCGCCATAAGCCCGTTGCAGAGACAAGTCGATCCATCGGTCGCTTCGAGCGCGCCACCCTTTCGTATGAAGGCATCGACGGGCTCGGCCGCGCAGCGATAGCCCGTTGACCCGTTGGGTTTGAGGTACGCCTCACGCAGGTAGCCCAGGTCACACTTTCGCTCGCGATGGTCATAGACGTCGGGGTCCGAGATCGTGTCTTCCACCGACGCGACCTTGAATGGATATCCCGTCGACGAAGCCCGCAGCGACGTCTTCACGGTTACCGATCCAGCCTTTACCTCGTCGAGCACGCGACGACGCAGGTCGGGGTCCATCCCTGACTCGTCGCAGTAGGCGAAGAGGGTGCCCACCTGGACGCCGCTCGCGCCGAGGTCGAACGCGTCGCGCACGTGCTCGGACGACGTGACGCCCCCACCGATCCAAAACGGTAGGCCGAGATTGGAGAGCACGTCGTAGTCGACGACGTCGCGCGCCCCGTATTGCGGGTTGCCTTCGTCGTCAACACCGAAGGCGCCGCGAGGCGGCGCGTTGTGTCCGCCGGCGCTCGGTCGCTCGACGACGAAGCCGTCAACCGGACCGTTGCTGCGCTTGGCGAGCGCGGTCGCGAGCACGTGCGACGAGACGATGCCCACGAAGTTCGGTCGACGAAGTGCCTGCGTCCCGAGGTACGGGGTGGGATCAAAGTGGAGTGAGAGGGCCGGATCATCATTGGCCGCACCCGTCACGCTGAGGGGAAGGTCAACCGGTTCGCCCAGCGCGAGCCGCTCGAGGGCCCCGGGAATGTGAGTGGGGACGCCGGCCCCCATCAAGACGTAATCGACGCCGGCGAGAATCGCACCACACAACGAGGCGGCCGTCGGGAGCTGGACCTTGGTGAGGAGATTGATTCCGACGAGGCCGTCGTGCCCCATCTTGGCGAGCTTTACTTCGATGAAGGAAGCCAACACGATCGCGTCGATGGAGCGACCCTTGCTGCCGTGCGTCAATGCCGGGAGGCTGCGATACGGCGTCGAACCCGTTCGTCGCACGGCGCCGAATTTGTTGACGATGTCGGCAACGACACCCTGAGCCGGGAAGCAGTCGAGGGCGGTTTGTAGCTCGCCGTCGATCCCGTGGTCCTGAAGTCGGCGCACGAAGACGTTGTCGATGGCCGTCCCGGACACCACGCCCAATTGACCCATGCTCGAGACTGCCCTCGCGAGGGGCCAACCGGATATTGCAATGCCCATGCCACCCTGGATAAGCCAGGGGACCGTTCCATCCAGAGGACCGGTGTCAGTCATATCTCACCTCAGTGCGCCCGACAAATCTTCACGATTCGCCCAGCTCTAGCCTAGGTCGCCCCTTGATGAGACCTTCATTCGAACGCGCATGACGTCGCGACTATTCGAGGTGATGCGCGTCGCGGCGGTTCCTTCAGCCAAATGTCTGGATGCCCATCGCGTGGTGGGTGAGTGGGTCGGCCCGGCTCCGATCGCCCTCGTGGACGTACGGTCCACCTTTTCACGACGTGTGAATTCTGTGGGGAGTGGAGGTGGCGCGTCCTCAAAGCGGTCCGAACCGGATGGGGATCGTGAGCAGGGACGCTATTTGGTCACGCGTCGAATCGTGCTCGCTCCAGCGACGAGTGCGGCGAATATGTAAGCGAGCAAAATTGCGAACTGGCCAACGTAGTACTGGTTCGACTGCAGCGGGTTAATGGCGTGCACGGCGGCCGTCATTGGCAGCACTTTGGCGACGGCACGCAGCGCGCTCGGTAGCTGGCTGACAGGAATGACGAGACCGCAGAGGAGCAACTGGGGCAGGATGAACGCGGGCATGAACTGAACGGCCTGGAACTCGGTGTGGGCCACGGCACTCAGCGCCAATCCGAAGGCAGTGCCGAGCAGACCGGCGCAGAGCGCCACGGCACTGATACGCCACGGTACTCCCTGATGGGCGAGCCCGTACCAGGAGTAGGAGAGGACCGAGACGAGCACGCTTTGGACCAGGGCGAGAGCCCCAAAAGCGATCGCGTAGCCCGCGACGAAATCGGCCTTGGTCAGGGGCAGCGTGAAGAGGCGCTCGAGAGTTCCGACGGTCCTCTCTCGCAGGGTGATGACCGACGTGACGAGAAACATGACGATGAGAGGAAACACGCCGAGCAGTTTCGGGCCCACCGAGTCGAAGGCACCGGGCCGGTTGGTGAGGGACCACGCGAGCAGACCCATTAACGCAGTTGGGACGAGCAACAACAGTGCGAGGGTCCGCGGATCGTGGCGCAACTGCTCGAGAATGCGCCGAGTGGTGAGGAGCGTCCGTCGCAGGCTCATCGATCGCCTTCGATCAGACGCTCAAAGGCTTCGTCATAGCCGGACGCTTTGGAGGCCGCCAACAGTGATGCCGGTGTGCCGTCGAACAGTAGGGCGCCGTCGCGCAGCAGCAGTAACCTGGCGCAACGAGCCGCTTCATCCATCACGTGGCTCGACACGATGACCGTGGCACCGCTCTTCGCGAGGTCGTCGAACGTGTGCCAAAGGTCGCGACGCAGTATCGGGTCCAGTCCCACGGTCGGCTCGTCCAGGATCAGCACGGGCGGAGATCCCACGAGGGCGACGCCCAGTGACACGCGCGCGCGCTCGCCGCCGGACAACGAAGCGACTAGTCGGTCGGCGAAGGGGGTGAGGGCGACGACGTCCATTACGCGCGCGACCTCGGAAGGGCCCTGAGCTAGTACGCCGGTGAAGTAACGGATATTTTCCTCGACGGTGAGGTCGAGGTAGACGGCCGCGCTTTGGGCCATGTAGCCGAGTTTGCCGCGCAGCGACCGTGAGCCCGCGGCACAGTTCATAATCCGCGCGGATCCGTCGGTGATCGCCTGGACGCCGAGGAGTGAACGCATCAGCGTGCTCTTGCCGCTGCCACTTGGCCCGAGCAGGCCAATGAGTTCGCCGGGAGCGGCACGAAATGAGATCGACTTCAAGATTTCGTGGCCACTGCGAACGACGCGGAGGTTCGACACATCGAAGGTCGAGTGGTCAGAACTATCCATCTGGTTTCACCCTACTGTCCTCGAAAGTCGGATTCGAATTGATTCACTCCGTGACATGGTGCAGTCGAGATCCAGAGCACTCGACGTGAGGAAGTGCCGTGCGGGTCGGACTGACGAGGGGCATCAACGATGGCTATAGATTGAGCAACGATGAAGAACGCATCCGTCGTCGAGTCAATACCGCAAGGTTGGCGTAGGCAGTCAGGTGCGTCACAGTTCGGTGCCCTCTTCGCGCCGTCAGACCTCACGGCCGTGATTCGCCGCACTCGTTCCCGCTGGGCGAGATGAATCCGACGTCGGATGCTCGCGCTTCAATATCGGTGAAGGAAGTTGGGCTCGTTCGCGAACTCGCTGCGCAACTTGAGGAAATCCAGGAAGAGATGCGCCTGCATAACTTCGAGGCCGCCGAAGTCCTGCAACGGGTCCTTCCCGCCCATCGACTCAGTGCCGCGAACCTGCTCGACTACTTGACGCTCCGAAATATCGACTTGCGCGAGATTCAAGCGGCACTCGCCCAGCTCGGTCTGTCCTCGCTCGGGCGCGCCGAAGAACACGTCATTACGACGCTCGAACGCGTCATCGACAACCTTCACGTCCTGGCGGGGGAGGAGTACAGTCGTCGGACCGAATCGGCGGTCAGCTACGAAGAAGGTGAACGGATACTGGCGGCGAACAGTGTGGCACTGCTCGGGTCAACTCGCCCGGATCGTGCGGCTCGAATCCTCGTTACGATGCCGACGGAGGCCGCCGACGACTACGGACTCGTTGTCGAACTCCTGGCCCGCGGCATGGACTGCGCCCGAATCAATTGCGCGCACGACACTCCCGATCAATGGCGTCAAATGGCCGCCAACGTTCGACGGGCGGCCCAGTCGATCGGGCGTACGTGCGCTGTGCTGATGGACCTTCCGGGGCCCAAGTTGCGAACGGGGCCTATCGCGCCGGGGCCGAGGGTAATTCGCTTGCGCCCGGAACGCGACCTGTTAGGACGACCCATCGAGTCGGCACTCGCCGTGTTCGTTGCCGGCGACCGGCGTGCGATGTCATCGTTTGGCGAGCGAGCGACCGTGATTCCTGTTGATGTCGAATGGCTCACACGTTTGTGTCCCGGCGATCTCGTGTCGTTGCACGACACGCGCGACGCGCGCCGCGTCTGCACCGTGAAATGGGTCACCGACGCCGGTGTGGGCGCGGAGTTCATTGACACCACCTACGTTGCCACTGGTACTCGCCTCATCGCGCCCGACGGCAGCGAGACCCTCGTTGGCTTGCTCGAAGCCTTGGAACAGAGCATCGTTCTACACGCTGGTGATGTGCTCACTGTCACCAGCGACCTCACGCCCGTGGATCCACGTGATCTACGCATCGGTTGTACTCTCCCGGACGCCTTGGCATCGGCTCGGGTTGGTGATCGAGTGCTCTTCGACGACGGCAAGATCGGTGGTCACGTCGTCACTTTGCGCGCTGGCGAGATTGACGTCTTGATCACCAGCGTCGCACAAGGGGGAACCAAGCTTCGATCCGAGAAGGGTATGAACCTGCCGGACACCGATCTCCACATTGCCGCGCTCGGGCCCGAAGACGCACTCCTGCTGCCCATCATTTTGGAGTGTGCTGATGCGGTGGCGCTCTCTTTTTCGCAGCGCGCGGCTGACGTGACCTCGTTGCAGGATCACCTCGAATCGATGGGCGGTGCGGGCCTCGGCATTGTGTTGAAGATTGAGACGGTTCGCGGTTTTGAACGGTTGCCGGAAATGCTCCTTGCGGCGATGGCCTTTGAGCGGATCGGCGTCATGGTGGCGCGCGGTGACCTCGCCGTCGAGTGCGGATTTGAACGACTTTCCGAAGTGCAAGAGGAGATCCTGTGGCTATGTGAGGCGGCCCATGTTCCGGCGATTTGGGCGACGCAGGTCCTCGATCAACTGGCCCGAACCGGCCAACCGTCACGGGCTGAGATTTCGGACGCGATCATGGCCGGGCGAGCGGAGTGCGTGATGTTGAATAAGGGTCCGCACATCAGTGCTGCCGTCGCGGCACTCGATGACATCCTGGGTCGAATGGACAGCTACCAGCACAAGAAGACCGCTCTCCTGCGGCGACTAACCAGCTGGTCTGAGCCACCGAGCTGACTCCACGCCTCGGTCGACGTCGTGGGTTGTTCGCGCAACTCTTGCGACCTGCAGCGTTGTCGCACGGATCCCGGACGAATCCTCTGCGAGGACGTGAAAATTCCTCCCCCAATGCTTGTCGATGACAAGATCATTGAGGCCAATGAAACAGGAGAGTTGTTCGGATTCAGATTGATGTCCACAAGGTCGTAGTTGGGCAATTTGCTCCGAACTATTCCGGAGACTCAAGGAACGCTCGATCAAGGCAATTTGACACCGTTGAGATTCGCGGGCGCCGTAGTTTTCGTTGAATCGCTACATGTTTACGGCAGCGGCCTCGCGCGCTTTGTTTCGCCATATCTCTGGCGAACCAGTCCCGACGACAAATAGGTCAAATGCCTCGCGTCCCTGACTAGATGTGCGTGCCGCACCATATGAATTTCGGAAGTAGTTGCTCTTCCATCGTCATATCGTCTTGAAGCACAATCCAGTGATCATTCACTACCAAGCCCTTCGCTGTCTGGAGTTGAAGGTCAGATTTGGGTTTTTATTGCGATGCTGGAGACTTCACGTTGATTGTTGTAGATGAGTCTTAAAATTGTGATTAGCCCTTCGTCCGAACAGTCCGTCCCGGATTTGGACACGTCTCTTCATCTAAACGATGCCGAAATGCTCGTCCGCTCGGAGGAAGAGCGATTCATCGGTTTTCTAGATCAATATCCTCTCACCTGGAGTCGGTTGCTCACAGTACTGCCCGATGGGATTGCTTTCGTTGACGATCAAGGAGTGGTTCGATACGCGAACGAATTCTTCGTGGGACTAACGGGCTACGCTCGCGGCGAACTCGTTGGCCAGAACATTGAAAGCCTTGTTCCATCGAGTTATCGCGAGACGCACGTTCTGAACATTCGTGACTTCGCCCGAGACCCGAGCGTGCGGACGATGGGGCGCAACCCGGAATTGACGGTCCTGCGCCGCGATGGCCGCGAGATCCCCGTCGACATCGCCCTCGCGCCGCTTGTTCTTGGCGACAAGCTGTGGATCATCGTGCTGATCCGCGACGACAGCGCCGAGAGAACGGCGGCCCTGAACCGTGCCGAGGTTGAACAGCGCTTTCGTCTCGCGTTCGAGGACAACACGGCTCCCATGTTCTTCACCAATCTTGAGGACAGGGTCACCGCAGTGAACGACGCCTTCTGCCAGATGATCGGACGCACCAGGGAGGAAGTCCTTGGGCATGACTCGAGGTCGTTCACCCATCCCGAGGACGAAGGCATCACCGAAGAATCACACCGACGCATGATCGCTGGCGAGGTCGATCAGGTTCGGTACACCAAGCGTTACTTGCACGTGGACGGGCGGATCATCGTCGTCGAGGTGTCGAAGTCCGCGGCCCGCGACGCGGCAGGGAAGTTGCTCTACTTCATAGTCATTGAGCGCGACATTACCGAGGAGCGAGCTCTTAGCGCACGGCTCCGCCACTCGGAGCTATATGACTCGCTCACGGGGCTCGCCAATCGGGCGCTCTTCGAGGACCGGCTCTCGCAGGCGCACGCCAGGGTCGTTCGTCAGGGCGGTCTTTGTGCGGTCTTGCTGCTTGACCTGGATGACTTCAAGGGAGTGAACGACACTCACGGGCACCTTGTCGGTGACCAGTTACTCGTGGCGGTCGCGCACCGATTCGAGCTGGCGTCTCGTTCTTCGGACACGTTGTGTCGCTCGGGGGACGACGAGTTCCTTTGTTTGACAGAGGGACTCGACTCGCTGGCTCAGGCCGAGGAGGTGGCCGCGCGCCTCCTGGACGTGCTGGCCGAGCCGTTTTCTATTGCCGGGTCACACATTGAGCAGCGTGCGAGCGCGGGAGTGGTCATCTGGGACGCCACGAATACGGATTACGCCAGCATTGTTCAAGATGCCGACGTCGCACTCTACGAGGCCAAGCGAGCGGGCAAGGGTCGATATGTTGTCTTCGGTTCCGGCATGCGACAGCAGGCGGTCACTCGCTTTGAACTCGCCCAGGAGCTGCGTCACGCCCTCCACGACGGGGATCTCATGATGTACTACCAGCCCATTGTTGACCTCGTGACGACCGAAGTGGTCGGCTTCGAGGCGCTGATGCGCTGGCAACACCCCGAACGTGGCTTCGTGCCCCCGAGTGTGTTCATCCCGCTCGCCGAACAGAGCGACCTCATCCTGGAACTCGGCTCTTTTGCCATGCGCGAAGCCGTTGGAGCGGCCTCTTCGTGGGAGAGAAAAGGTGCTCGCACGAGCCGTCCCTACGTCACGGTGAACTTCTCCGCCCACCAGTTTCACGACCCGGGGCTGGTATCGATGATCGAAGAAGCGCTGTTTGAGAGCGGACTTGAACCGGAGCGCCTCGTCATCGAGATCACCGAGAGCGTGACGTTGCGTAATGTCACCGAGACGTTACGCGTGATGGAACGTCTCAATCGCCTCGGAGTCAGTCTCGCGTTGGACGACTTCGGCACGGGATTCTCCTCGCTTTCCTACCTCACACTCCTGCAGCCGAAGATCATCAAGATCGATCAGTCCTTTGTCAATGCTCCTCGAGAGAGTGCTCACGACGACACGCTGCTCGAAACGATTGTTTCACTCGGCAACAGGCTCAACATGACAGTGCTGGCCGAAGGGATTGAAACGCCGACCCAGCTCTTGCGCCTGTGCCAGATCGGCTGTGAACTTGGACAGGGTTATCTCTTCTCGCCAGCAGTACCGGCAGACCAGGCGTCGTCCATGGTTGGCCGTGTGCTGGGAAGCGGAGGATAGACCTTGTGCGGTCTCTTTCGGTTCGCCGACATTCACTCACGACCAGTCGCTCGACGCGCACGATCGGAACTACTGAACTCTCCCAGAGGACTTCCCTCAGTGAAATGTCGCGAAGTGGCCGATCAAAATCGTTTCGTGAACAACCCGAGTGAAATCGTCGTCAACGTTGTGCCGTTCTTGGTTCCGAATAACGCAGATAACCCAATCGAAAAGGGGAATGTGACAATCAGGCTCCACAGATCTTGTGCAAAGGACGCGGCGAAGACGGTGTTCGCGCGATCACGTATCGGCCTCGCGTGGCGTACGTGGAGAAGCAATGGTTTCGGACACCGCGCAGTGGTGGGTCGACCTTCACGTCGCCCCGGCGCCGCGGCGATGGCGTTCTTGCTCGTGGCCGGTCTGGCTTTCGGCGTGTCGCAGCCGGCCGGTGCGACGGGCACTACCCGCTACGTCAGCACATCGGCCGTAGGGAGTGACACCAGCTGTTCGAGCCCCGGTTACTCGACGATTCAGTCCGCGGTGACGGCCGCTTCGTCCGGCGACACGATTGTGGTGTGCGCGGGGACGTACGCCGGCGCTGTGGTCAATGCGAAGGCTCTAACCTTCCAGGGCGCGAACATCGGCGTGGCTGGCGCCACGCAGAGCGGCCCGGAATCAATTGTGTCGAGTATTGGCGTCACCAACGCCAATGTCACCATTGACGGGTTTGAGATAGACCCCGGCTCCAGCGGCAGCGGCGTGGCACTTAGTTTTACCGGAGGCACATCGGAGACAGTTCAAGACAACATCATTACTGATTACGGGTACGACAGTGCCGTCGCGCAAGGCACCGAGGGTGTGACGCTTATTGGCACGAGCGGCATGCTGTTTCAAGACAATCTCGTGGAGAACCCAACTCCGACCGGCCAAGTTCAATACACCAATGCTGCCGCGCAAGATGGCTTTTATGCCGGTGCCGGGGTTTCCAATAACACTCAGATTCTCAACAACGTGTTCGAAGGAGCCAGCACTTACCCGGGCACCGACATCGGTCTCTCGTACACCAGTGGAACCAACCCGGTCATCAGCGGCAACGTGTCGACGGGCGGCGCCACCCTGGTGACGCTGTTCAGCTCCTCGGGGGCTCAAATTAGCGGCAACTCTTTCACCAGTGACCCGAACGTGATTGGGACTGGGTCAGTTATCTACATAGGTGGTGGCGATACCAATACGACGATCAGTGACAACACTGTCAGCGGCGGTTACTTCGGTGTGGCGTTGAGGAACGTCTACGGCGACGGCCCCAATGAAGGGACAACCACCGTCACCGGCAATGCCCTCCTCGACGACTACGGCGGTGGCATCAGCCTTAGCGGTACCGCTATTGACGCCAACTCGACGGTGGTAGCTCACGGTAACAACCTCGGAGGCTACGCCTTTACGTCGACCGACACCTCGTGCGATGGTAACCCTGCCACGTGTGGCATTAGCAACTCAACGATTTTCACCGTGAATGCGACAAACAACTACTGGGGAAGCGCGAGCGGGCCCTACAACGCGAGCTCCAACCCGAGCGCAACCGGCTCGCCCGTAACGGCCAACGTGACCTTCTCGCCGTGGTGGACGACGAGCAACGGGCTGCCTACGGTTCCGACGGCGGTGTCCGCGCTGGCGGGCAATGGCGCGGTGAGCGTGAGTTGGACGGCGCCCGCGCTCTCCGGGACGAGCAACGCCACCATCGCCTCCTACACGGTGAGCGCCTCGGGCGGCGGGAGTCAGACCTGTACCACGACGGCGACATCGTGCACGGTGAACGGGCTCACCAACGGCGTCAGCTACACCCTCTCGGTAAGCGCGACGACCAACTCGCTCGCCACAGGCGCCGCGGCGAGCGTCACCGCGCTGCCCGTGCTGCCGCCCGCCCCACCACCGACCAACGTGCCGACCAACTCCTTGGGCGCACCGACCTCGGTGAACGCGTCGCCCACGGTGCCCGTCACGATCTCCCAGATTTCGGGTGGGGCGAGTGCGGCCGTCACTGTG
>Ga0302279_10003829_pt1 | contig 18366 bp, 14 predicted proteins | sample III_Bog_N3_3_FD_194541 | JGI IMG/M metagenome (GOLD analysis project Ga0302279, IMG submission 194541) | Peat permafrost microbial communities from Stordalen Mire near Abisko, Sweden - III_Bog_N3_3 | ecosystem: Environmental > Terrestrial > Soil > Wetlands > Peat | place: Sweden: Abisko...
TCAATCTGGGCTCGCCCATTGCCGGGTTCGCCGCGGCGGCGGACGGCAGCTTTTTCGCCAGCATGAGCGAAGGGGTCGACGTCTTTGAAAGCTTCGCCCCGATCTCGGGCATCACCAACACCACCGCGACCGCCCCGGGAAATTCCGGCCTCAACCAGCAACTGGGCGGCTGTTACGACCACGAGGGCAACCTCTACCTGGTCAACTCGGGCAACCACGACGTCCTGAAATTCCTGCCCGGGAACCCCACCCCCAGCGTGGTCTATACCGCGTCTTACGCCGGTGGCAATTTCACCCCCGTAGGCTGCGCCATCGACCAGGATGATTCCCTGTGGGTCATCAGCAGCCCGGACGCCATGGTGGTCCATTACCCGGCCAACCCTTCCAATCCCGGAACCCCGGACAGCGTCCGTCCCATCCTTCAGGACAGCACCAAATCCTATGTTCCCATCGCCATCGCCATCGACCGGGCCGGCACGCTCTACCTGGCGGTCCACAACTCCACGGTGAACCTCACCTCCGTGCAGAGCTTCGCCAAGGGCTTCACCAGCCAGGGCTTCACCATCTCCACCGAGACCGGGGACGGTAGCGGAACCTCGCTGGCGGTGGATGCCGCCGGCAAACTTTGGGTCGGCACCGGCGGAGGCCACCTGGTCCATTTCGCCCTTCCGCTGGGCGTCGGGTCGGTGCCGATCGAACCGAGCTTCCCCTACGGCAACACCAACACCCTGGGCAGGACGGGCGAAATCATCGGCATCGGCGTTTTCCCCCAATGACCTGCGAACCGGAAATCGCCGGCCAGGTGTGCGGAGCGCACACCTGGCCGACCGAGGCCTGCTTGAATGCCGCCGGATGATCAAAGCCTGCTCGGGGCTGCCACCGGCAAGGAATGCTGGGATGGGCACAAATGTCCAAACCGCATAAAAGGCCCGGACCGGCTTCCGCCGGTCCGGGCCTTTTATGCCCAGCGACCTCCGGCTAGTTCTTGAGGATGCGCGGGGTGATGAAGACCAGCAGTTCGTCGTTGTTGTCCTTGTCAGTCTTATTCCGGAACAGCCAGCCGATGAGGGGAAGCTTGGCCAGGAACGGCACCCCGGTGCTGGAGGTGGTGTTGGTGTTCTTGTAGACGCCGCCCATGATGGCCGTGCCGCCGTCCTTGACCAGCACCTGGGTCTCGATCACCTTCTGGGTGATGGTGGGGGTGCCGGAGACCTCCTGGGAGAAGTTGGCGTCGTTCTTCTCCACGTGGATGTCCATGAGGATGGTCCCGTCATTGGTGATCTGCGGGGTCACTTCCAGGGACAGGTTGGCGTCGGCGAAGGACACCGTGATGGCGCCGGAGGAGTTTCCGGACTGGGCGGCCGGATAGGGGATCTTCTGCCCGGACAGGATCCTGGCCTTCTTGTTGTTCTGGGTCACGATCTTGGGGGAGGAGACGATCTTGACCACGCCTTCGGATTCCAGGGCCTGCAGTATCACGTTGATACTCATGCGGTTGCTGAGGAAGGACAGCCAGAACTGGCCAGCCGCCCCGGAGATGTCGGTAACTCCGGTCTGGCCCGGGGAGAAGCCCACCGTCGTGGAGTTGCCGCTGCCGGAGGAGAGGTTGTTGATGCTGTTCCAGGACGTGCCGTTGCTGTTCGTCCAGGTCGTGGCGGAGCCGTTGGTGGTGAGCGAGGTCGAGCCGCTGTTGGAGGTGGGCCACTGGACACCGAACGCCTGCTGCCAGTTCTTGCTCGCTTCCACCACCCGGGCCTCGATCTGCACCTGCTGGATCTGCACGTCCAGCTGGGCGATGAGGTCATCGATCAGGGGCAGGTTCCGGGGCAGGTCGGTGATGATCAGGGTGTTGGTGCGCTCATCGATGATCAGACTGCCGCGCTTGGTCAGGACCTTGTCCAGGATGTTCTTGGCTTCGGAAGCCTTGGCGAAGGACAGCGGCCGGGTGATGCTCTGGGTGTCGCCGGAAAGGGCCTTGGCGTCGTCCAGGCGCTTGCGGTCCTCCTCCTCCTTCTGCAGCTTCTCCACCTTGGCCACCCGGATGATGCCGTTGCTGACTTCCTTGCCCAGTCCGGCGTGCTTCAGGATCACGTCCAGCACCTGATCCCAGGGGGTGTCGGTGAACTTGAAGGTGTAGATGCCCTGGACGTCCGAGTCGACGATGAGGTTCAGGTGCGCGGTGTCGGCGATGATGCGCAGGAAGCTGGTGAGATCGGTGCCCACCACGTCGATGGTCATCCGGGTGCCGGTGTAGCGGGCACCCGCATCGCCGAGGGTCCTGCCGCCGCGCCGCTCTTCCTTGCGGGTTTCCTGGCGGGAGGCGGAGTTCGGCACCATGGGCTCGTCCTGGGCCGTGGCCGCGGTGGCCGGCGTCAAAGCGTTGACGGTCAAGGCCGGAAGACTGTGGAAATTGGTCTGGAAGGACGGCAGGGAGGCCAGGGGCGCGAGGACCGGCCTGACGGCGGGAGTGGGCTTGGCCATGGAAGCGTCGGCCGGCATCACTGGGGCGGGAACCCGAGCCGGGATGGCGACCGGAACCACCGGGGCCGGGACGGCGACCGGAATCACCGGGGCCGGGACGGCGACCGGAACCACCGGGGCCGCGACGGCGACCGGCGCCACCGGGACCACAGCCTGGACCGCGACGGGGGCCGGGAGATCGGCCAACACGGGTTGGGGAGCCATCGCCACGGCGGGCATCTCGGCCGGCTGCGGCGTCACCGCTTCGACGGAAGCCAAAGCGGCTTCATGGGTCACGGCGGGAGCGATGTTCTCGCTGGGCGCCTCGGCCAGGGCGGCGATGGCCTGGACCGGATCGGCCTGGATCAATTGGGCCTGGACCGGTCCCTTGCCCGGGCTCAGCAGAACACTGACGCCGTTGGCGTCGGTGTCGACCTCGACCTGGGTGCCGGGAGTGACCTCCAGCACCACACGGGTGATGGAAGGCTGCACCGAGAACTGGGCCAGCCGCCAGCGGATGACACGGGGGCTGGAGAGGCTGCGCAGTTCCTTTTTGCTGAAGAAGGTTCCGCGATTCACCCCGGGCAGATCCACCACCACCCGGGTGGGACTGGAGAGCACCTGCACTCTGGGAACACCCGTGTATCCGGGAATGGCAAGCTTCAGCACCGCCGAAGCGTCCGGAGCGGACAGGAAAGCCCCGCCTTGAAGGGTGGCGACTGGGCTGGCAGAAACTGCGTCAAGGGCGGCCGAGTGGAGAGATCCGGACTGGACCCCCGCCAGAACGACGCCCCCCGCCACCAGCAAGGAACTCAGGCGAGCATTCATCGTTTAGCCTCCTCGCGCTTATAAATTTTGACAACCGTTCGATAGACCTTGGTGTTGATACCGCTGGCATCCCACTGATGGAACGTGACGGATTTATCATCAATCGCCACCAGTACCCCATCCCGGAACTTGAACCCGATGGGCAGCATGCGGATATTGCCGCGGGCGTCCGAAATCACCGCCAGCGACTTGCCAGCGGAGACGACCCGACCCTTGACGGCGATATCGTCAACCATGTCCCCTTTGCTGGTCTGTTCGGCATCGGTTGGGGTGGCGAAGGGATCCCGCACCAGGGTGGGATGATAGGGAGTGGCGACAACGCTAAGGAGGTCATCGGTTCCGGAATTGGGGGCCGATTGCTCCGGCGTGGCGACCGAGGGAACCGCCTGGGGAGCCCCCTTGGCGACGGGTTTCCCCGCGGCCGGAGGTGCGCCCTGGGCGAGGAGTTGAAGACCGAGCGCCAGGGCTGCGAGCATGGGAACGATGCGTGCCATAGGGGCTCAGTCTCCTTGGTCTTTCTTGGCTGCGGGCGCCGGGCCCGCGGGATGGGGCGCCGCGGCCGCCGCGGCCGGGTTGGCGGGGTTGTATACGAAAGCGCTGACCTTGCAGGACACGGACACCGGGTAGAGCGGGTTGCTCGCATCCCGTTTCAGTTGCAGGTCGGTAATATTGATGATCTTTTCGTAGCCTGAAACCAGAGACGTGAACTGGCCGAGGGTGTGGTAGCCCGCCCTGAAGGCGAACTGCACCGGGTACTCGGTGTAGTATTCCTTCACCAGGGCGGGCAGCAGCGAGAACGAAACCTGCTCGATGCCCGCGGCGTCCGCCAGCTTCTTGATCCGGAAGGGGATCTCTCCGCGGTCCGCGTCGGTGGGCATGATCCGGATCAGCTGCTCGATCATCTTGTCCTGCAGATCCACTTCCACCTTGAGCTTTTCGTAGATGTCCTTGAGGGCATAGCCCCGGTTCACTTCCGTGGTCAGGGTCGCGTTGCCGGCCTGGAGCGCCGCCAGGTCCTCGCGCTTGCCCCCCAGGAAGAAATAGATGAGCACCAGGACCAGTAGCCCGGTCATGCCGCCGATTAGTATCTGTTTCTGAAGTTGCGAGTTCATGGCCGGCCTCAGGCTGAATTCTTCAAATCACAGGATATGGTGAATGCAACCGTACGCCCGTTCTTGTCCGCCGCGGGATAGTTCACGTTCTGGAACCACTTGCTCTGTTCCAGAAGACGGTTGCGAAACTGGTTGATGGCTTCGAAACTTGAACTTTCACCTTTGATGCTGATGCTGTTGCCCTTCTGGGTGACCTCCCGGAACCAGACGTCGTCCGGCAGGCAGTTCGCCAGTTCCTCAAGCAGGTGCACCGGCATGTGCTGGTTGGTCTTGAGCCCGAGCATGACCTGCTTCTTCTTCTCCAGGGAGTCCTTCTTGGCCCGGAAGGTCTTCTCCAGGTCGATGTACTTGGCCAATTCCTTCTTCTTGGCCTGCAGTTCGGCCTGGATCCGGGTCGCCTCCTCAACCTTCCCGTTGAGATAGACGTAGTAGATTCCGCCGACGCAAGGCAGCAGCACCCCCAGCAGGACGCCGGCGATGGGGAAGGTGGACCGCCGGGAACCTTCGGCTTCGGCGTAGACCTGGGCCGGCTCCGCCTTGTCCGTCTTCTTCCCGGCAGCCTGGGCGAGGGTGTCGCCCAGAAGGTTGATCTTGATCATCGGTCCCCCACTTGGCGCAAAGCCAATCCAACGGCCACCGCGGCGGTGCTGCCGAGGTCGCGCACCACGGCGGGATCCACGCTCCGTTCATCCAGTTCGATGGACTGGAACGGGTCCAGACGGTCCACGGGAACCCTGAGACGATCGCCGAGGATTTCCGGAAGGTGCGTCACCTTGGCGCTGCCGCCGGAAAGGAGCACCCGGTCCAGGCGGTCCACCTTGAAGCTGGAACGGAAGAAATCGATGGTCCGGCCCAATTCGTCGGCGAAGCTGTCGGAAATCGCCGAAAGGGAGGGCTCCACCTCTTCGGGCGTGCGGCCTTCGGCGGCGATTCCTTCTTTCAACTGCTCCGCCGCCTCCCTCGTGATTCCCCAGTCTTCCATGAGCTTGTCGGTGAAACGGTGGCCGCCCCAGGCGATATCCCGCCAGAAGAGCGACTTGCGGCCCACCAGCATGGTCAGGTTGGTGAACTGGGCACCGATGTTGACCAGGGCGACCACCTCATCCCGCGCGCCTTCACCGGCGCCGATCTCATAGAGGTTCTGGATGGCGAACACATCCACGTCCACCAGCACCGGCCTGGCGCCGGCCATGGCGACGCAACTCAGATAGGCTTCGATCTTGTCCTTGCGGCAGGCCACCAGCACCACATCCATGTTGCCGTCGGCGGGGCGCTCCTCCAGCACGGCGAAATCCAGGGCGTACGCATCCAGTCCCTGACCCGCCGGAAAGAAGCTCTCGGCCTCCCAGCGCACGGATTCGGCCAATTCAGCCGGACTCATGAGAGGAAAGGTCACTTTTTTGACCATCACCTGTTGGCCTGCCACCGAGATGGCCACATCCCGCGCCTTGATCTTCTGTTCCGCCAGGACCTGCCGGATCGCCGTGGCCACCGCATTGCTGTCCATGATGTCGCCCTCGACGATGGCGTCAAAGGGCAGAAGGGCCATGCCAAGCTTCTGAAGTCGGTAGCGTTGGACTCCGCCCTTGCTCGTTATCTGCAACTCGCAGATCTTCACGGAGCTGGAGCCGATATCCAAGCCAATTAGCTGCTTTTTTTTATTGCCGAAAAGACCCACAGGGAGCCTCGCATATGAAGGAAGGGCGATTCAGTCTAACGTTATGATTTTTCTGGTCAACCGATACTTGGTCTCAGATCGTTTTGTCCGGAATCAAACGCCACGATCACAACAGTAATATTGTCTTCTCCGCCATTTTCCATGGCTTTCCCTATGAGTTTTTTCGCTGCTGCATCCGCATCTGGGGCTTGTTGCACGATTTCCCAGATTTCCTTGTCTTGAATCATTCCTGACAGTCCATCGGAACAAAGCAAGATACGGTCCAATTCCTTAACTTGGAGTTCCTGAACCGCCACATCCAGATCGCCGCCGTTGCCAAGGGCCTGGGTAATCACATTGCGGAAGGGGTGGCGACGGGCTTCTTCCGGGGTCAAGGTGCCGTTGGCCACCTGTTCCGCCACCCACGAGTGGTCCCGGGTCACTTGTTGGATGCCGGAAGGATCCAGCAGGTACGCCCGACTGTCGCCGACGTGGACGAAAGTGACCTGCCCGTCCCGGACCAGACAGGCGACGACCGTGGAGCCCATGGACTCCCGCTCGGGATGGTCCTGGATGTCGTGGAGGATCCCCTGGTCCGCCAGGAGCAGGGCTCCCTTGAGGCGGTTGCCGTCGTAGCTGAGGTCCATGTCGTACTCCACCGGCCAGGTCCGGTCCCGCTCGGCGGTATGGGAGATGAACTGGCCGATCCTTTCCACGACGATCCGGCTGGCCACCTCACCGGCGGCGTGGCCGCCCAGGCCATCGGCCACCAGGAACAACCCCAGATCCGGATCCGCCAGGAAATTGTCCTCGTTATGCTTGCGAACGCAGCCAACTTCCGTCCGTCCTGCCATCGAGACGCGCATGCTCAACCCCTATTGAAGATCCGACTGATGGCTTGCTTGGCTTCGGCCACCAGGGACGCGAACTGCTCGCCCATTCCCAGGGGATTGCCCTCGGTCGATTTCTTGCCCTTGATGCCCAGCTTCGCCGCCGGAGCGAACACCGCGTGGTTGGGGGCCAGATTGTGCGCCACACCCCAGAGCCGGCTGGCCCGAGCATGCATCCCCAGTCCCTGGAAGGTCTGGGCCAGAAGGATGGTGGACTCGATGTCCTTGGGGTTCAGCTTCAACGCGGTCTCCAGGGCCCGCACCAGGCTCCGGCGGTCACCCTTGGTCTCGTCCAGCAGCTTGCCGTGCAGCGCGTGGAACTCGGCCCGTTCTCCATCCAAGCGGATGGCATACTGGACCAGGCTCAGGGCCTTGTCAGGACTTTTCCCTTCCGCGGCCGCCTTGGCTTCCTTGAACCATTCCTCCACGGACTTGACCGCCCCGGTTCTCCCTTCGGGGGAGGTGTCCAACTGGATCTGGGCCTGGGGCGGATCCGGAATGCCGGCCGCGACCGGGACGGCGGCCGCCGCGGGGCGCCCGGCGGGCTCCTCCCGCCGGGGTGCGTCCTTCAGCATGTTATAGGCCTCTGCCAGCATGCGGAAGCGCAGCTCCGCTTCGGGCTTGGCCGCCCCGCTAAAGCGGTCGGGATGCCATTTCTTGGCCAAGCCGTGGTACGCCGCTTTAACCTCTTCCGGCGAGGCGCCAACAGAAATTTCCAAGACTTCGTATGGGTTCATGGTGGATCCAAGCCGCTCAAAATGATTCGATTATCGATAGTACGCCTTCTTTCACAGATATTACCCTATTTCCTTTGGAAAAGACGCGCGTCATGACTGCCGCCCCGGCCAAAGGAGGGTTCCCGCCCCAGAGGCGATCGTCCGTGTCCCTGACTTATGGCACACTCAAGACTTCTAAGGAGCAGGGCGTGGCTTCGTGTCCTTTGACGGCTTGGCGGGAAGGGTTGGCGGCGGGGGATCTTTCCGCGGAATTCCTGGCATTTGGGGCTTTGGACCGAATGGATCGGCTGGAAGGCACCCTCAATGCCATCGTCCACCGGGACCGGGAAGCGACCCTGGCCATCGCCCGGGCGGCGGATCAGCGTCTGGCCCGCGGGGAACGGGGGCCCATGCTTGGCATCCCCATCGTTCTCAAGGACAACCTGAACTGGAAGGGAGCTCCGGTGAGCAATGGCTCCCGGATCATGGGCGGCTACCGGGCCCCGTACAACGCCACGGTGGTCCAGAGGCTGCTGGACGCGGGCGCGGTGCCGGTGGCGAAGGCCAACATGGACGAATTCGCCCTGGGTTCCAGCGGCGAATACAGCGCCTTCGGTCCGACCCGGAACCCCTGGGATCTCCTGCGGGTCCCTGGCGGCAGTTCCTCCGGTTCGGTGGTGGCGGTGGCGGCCGGGTACGCGCCGTTCGCCCTGGGGTCGGACACCGGCGGCTCGGTCCGGCTTCCGGGCAGTTTCTGCAACATCACCGCCCTGCGGCCGACCTATGGCGTGCTGAGCCGGTACGGGGTGACCGCCATGGCCTCCTCCCTGGACCAGGTCGGGCCGGTTGCCGGGAGCGCGGCCGCTCTGGCGGCCGGCTTCTCGATCCTGGCCGGGGTCGATCCGCTTGATTCCACCAGCATCGGCCTGCCCCACGCCTCTCGCCTCGCCGAGCTGCGGCCGGCAACGCTCAAGGGCCTGCGCATCGGCCTGCCCAGGGAATACTTCACCGAAGGGGTTTCCCCGGGAGTGCTCGGCGTCCTCCGCACCGCCCTGGCCGCCCTGGAGGGCCAGGGCGCGGAACTGGTGGAAGTGAGCCTGCCCCACACGCCCTATGCCATCGACACCTACTACCTGATCAACACCTCCGAAGTCTCCAGCAACCTTGCCCGCTACGACGGCGTGCGCTACGGCGACCGCAAACCTTCGGACACCCTGCCGGCCATGATCGCTGACACGAGGGACGCCGGGTTCGGGCCCGAGGCCAAGCGCCGCATCCTCCTGGGCGCCTTCTGTCTATCCAAGGGATACTACGACGCCTTCTACCTCAAGGCCCTGAAGACCCGGACCCTCATCTCCCGGGATTTCCAGGAAGCCTTCCGGCAGGTGGATATCCTGGCCACCCCGGTCTGCCCCAATCCGGCCTTCCTCCTGGGGGACAAGACCACGGATCCGCTGGCCATGTATCTCACCGACATCTTCACCGTCACCCCCTCCCTGGCCGCCCTGCCCGCCCTTTCCGTGCCGGCCGGCTTTTCGGACCGCATGCCCGTCGGCCTGCAGCTGATCGGGCCGCCCCTGGCGGATGTCCAGCTCCTGGAAGTGGCCCACGCCTTCCAGCAGCTCACCGGCCATCACCTGCAGACCCCACCCATCCTCTAGGAGAACCACTCCATGGCTTTTGACGTCATCATGCCCCAGATGGGAGAGTCCATCACCGAAGCCACCATTCTCAAATGGCACCGCAAGGTGGGGGAACCCATCGGCAAGGACGAGACCCTCTACGAAATCTCGACGGACAAGGTCGATGCGGAGATCCCCGCGCCCCTGGCCGGCATCCTGCTGGAGATCCTGGTGGAGGCCAACGCCACCGTGCCGGTGGGTACCGTGGTGGGCCGGATCGGGCTCGAAGGCGAAAAGCCCGCGGCGGGGGGCGAAGCCAAGGAACCGGCGGTCAAGTCGACGGCCAAAGCGTCGGCCGGTGCGGCCGCCCCCCAGCCTGCCCCGGCCGAACAACCTGCCGAGGATTCCCTGGAGGGCCGGCTCAAGACCAAATCCAGCCCCCTGGTGCGGCGCATGGCCGAGGAGCACCAGGTCGACCTCGCCAGCGTGACGGGCACCGGCCTCATGGGCCGGGTCACCAAGGAAGACATGGAGGCCCATCTGGCCGGCCGGACTGCTGCCCCTGCCCCTGCCCCTGCCCCTGCCGCTGCCGCGGCCGCTGTCCCCGCCCCGGCCGCTCCCAACCGGACGGCACCCCAGGCCGCCGCGGCGGCGCCGACCTTTGCCCAGGGCGAGCGGGTCAAGGTCGAGCCCATGACCCGGATGCGCAAGCTGATCAGCGACAACATGGTCGCTTCCAAGCACACCAGCGCCCATGTCTACACGGTCTTTGAAATGGACATGTCCAACGTAGCCCGGTTGCGCAATGCCCACCGCGGGGAATTCGAAGCCGCCTACGGCACCAAGCTCAGCTTCATGCCCTTCACCCTGATGGCCGCGGCCAAGGCGCTGCGCGCCTTCCCCACCATCAACGCCTCGGTGGACGGCGACAACGTCATCTACAAGCTGGACATCAACATGGGCATCGCCGTCGCCCTGGATTGGGGCCTGATCGTCCCGGTGATCAAGAACGCCGACCAATTGAACCTGGCCGGCCTGGCCCGGGCCCTCAACGACCTGGCCGCCCGGGCCCGGTCCAAGCAGCTGAAGCCCGACGAGATCCAGGGCGGGACCTTCACCATCACCAACCCGGGGTCGTTCGGGGAGACCTTCGGTCTTCCGGTCATCAACCAGCCCCAGGTGGCCATCATGGGCATGGGCGCGGTGAAGAAGCGCGCGGTGGTGATCACCGACGGCAACGGCCAGGACGCCCTGGCCATCCGGGAGACCATGTTCAGCGCCCTGAGCTTCGACCACCGGCTGGTGGACGGCGCCACGGCGGATCTTTTCATGGCCGCCATCAAGAAGGAACTGGAGACCTCCAGCTTCGGCCTGGAATAGGGCAAGGTTCCGCCAAGGCAAAAAAATGCCCACCGCAAGGTGGGCGTTTTTTATGGATGCAGATTCAGCCTACTTCTTGACCCACTTCAGGCCCTCTTCATTGAGGTTGGCCTTGGTGCCAGGCAGCTTGGCGTGGCAGGTGGTGCAGGAATAGGCGGTGGCGGGATTCTTGGTCTTGGCTTCCTTCATGACGGCGGGGGTCGCCATGGCCAGGGGGGCCAGGGAAACCAAAAGGGCGGCGATGAGGATTGTGGAACGCTTCATGGGTAACCTCCAAGGTTGCGAATACCAAATTATAGGCCAAGAAAAAGACTACACCATCGTTAATTGGTCACAGTTCGGGCATTCCGTCCACGACCACCGGGTCGCTCTGTTCCTGGAGGTGGGGGATCCCGGAGAAATCGATGAAATGGCCGGACCGCCGGGCCTTGGTCTCCAGGTAGAACCGGTTGTGGACGTTGGGCGGCAGCAGGTGGGGCAGCCGGCTGGAAACCTTGACCCCGTAGTTCTGCAACTGGCTGATCTTTTCGGGATTGTTGGTCATCAGCTGGATCGAGGCCAGGCCCAGGCTGTGCAGCATGTGTGCCGCCACCGCGTAGTCCCGCTCGTCATCGCGGAAGCCCAGGGCAAGATTGGCCTCCACGGTGTCGAGCCCGCGGTCCTGGAGGGCATAGGCCCGGATCTTGTTGGCCAGGCCAATGCCGCGGCCCTCCTGGCGGAGGTACAGCACCACCCCCCGCTCCAGTTCGCCGATCCGCTTCAGGGCGGTTTCCAATTGGTCCCGGCAATCGCAGCGCAGGGAGCCGATCACGTCCCCGGTGAGGCACTCCGAGTGCATGCGGGTGGGCACGTCCTCGAAGCCGATGACATCGCCGTGCACGATGGCGATGTGATCCTTCTGGTCGCGATTGTTCCAGAAGGCGACGATGCGGAAGTCGCCGAACCGGCTGGGGAGCTTGGCCACCGCGACGATCCGGACGCAGACATGGTCCGGCCCGAAGCCCTGGCACTCGTGTTCCCGGTCGCGTTCGACCAGGGCATTCAACTTGTCATCCATGATGCTCATCCCATGCTCCGTGAATCCCCGTCCGAGCGTCCGGGGAGGTGATCAAGCTTCAGCCGAGCAACAGGGATTCAGCCAGCCGGCCCCCCGAGCGCCACGCGGCCTGGATGCCGCCGCCCGGGCTGAAGACATCCCCGGCCAACCCCAAGGTCTGGCCGTGGTCGAACTGGATCCGCACCGGTTGGGCCAGCTCGCAGGAGCGGTCGACCCTTGCGTGACGCCACCGGTGGGGAAAGGTCCAGAGCGGCCGGAGGGCCCAGGGCCCCAGTTCGGCCGATGCCGCATTCAGAAGCTCCGGAGCCCATTCCACCATGGGCTGCTCCAGCCGCACCCGGGACCACTTGGGCCGGGCCTGGCAGACCAGGGTGAGGAACCGCGGCTCAATCCGCTTGGCCGAGTCGTGGGCGATCAACTGCAGCACCTCGGATTCGGGCAGCAACAGGTCCCAGGGGGGGGGCGTGTTGGCGCCCGCCGGGTAGCCCGCGATCAGGGTGAGCGACGGCACACTGAAGAACATGCCCAGCAGGGCCTGGATCGATGCGCTCTCGGCGCTGGCCGGCAGCGTTGCCAGCAGGGCGAGGGTCTCCTCCAGGGCCAGGGCCAGCACCAGATCGCGGCCACGGAACACCGTGCCGTCCCCGGTGGTGACCTCGAAGCCCTGCTCCAGCGGCCGGATCGCGGTCACCGTGGTCTGCAGGCGGACATCCAGGTCAGCGGCCAGATGCCTGGGGAAGGCATTCAGGCCTTCGGCGAAGGCCAGGCGGCGACTGACCGGGTCCAGGGCGTCGGGCTGGCAGGGGCGGCTGCCCCCCTGCACCCGCCGCGGCCACGCCTCCAGCACCGTGCCCCCCGCCACCTGCCCCAGGGCCGTCAGGAAGCCCGGGTCCTGGCCGTGGAAGAACATGGGACCCACATCCACCGGCTGGCCTTCGAAGCGCCGGGTGGCGCAGCGACCGCCGACCCACGGCGTCCTTTCCAGCACCACCGTCCCCCGTCCGGCCCGGTGCAGCCTGCGGGCGCACTCCAGCCCCGCGACTCCGGCTCCGACAATAATCGTCTGATCTGGCATCCAGCCTCCGGGTTCCGGAATCATGGCCGGGAATGAGGTCTTGGAATCAGGATCTCATGGCAACCGAGGACCGAAGTTTATCCAGAAACCGATCCCGCCAGGATCACGTTTGCCCTGGGCACCCGAATTATGGCTCCCTTGGCAACGCCCGGAACAGGGCCAGCACGGCCAGATCGCCCGCCCCGGCCCTGGCCAGGGCCTGGGCGCAGCGCAGGAGGGTGGTGCCGGTGGTCCAGACGTCATCCACCAGCAGGACCGACTCGCCGTCCAGGCGCCGGCCCCGGCCCATGGCCACGGCCGAAGCCGGCAACCGGCGCCGGCCGCCCTCCGTTGCGCCGGCCTGGGCCCGGGTGAACCAGCCTTTGCGCAGCAGCGGACGGAACGGCCTGCCGAGCTCCCGGGCGAACATCGCAGCGGCCTCCTCCGCCAGATCCAGGCCACGGATCCAGCGCCGGAGCGGCGAGGTCGGAGCACAGCAGACCAGGTCGGCATCCCAGACGAAGGATGGCAGCGGCGCCCGCCTGGCCCGCTCCAGCAGGGCCGCCTTCCAGCCCAGTTCCCCGTGCTTGATGGACGGCACCAGCAGCGCGCCCAGGGCAGGCCGGCCCCCGTGGTAGGTCCAGAGCGCGTCGCCCCGGCTCCAGGCCACCGGTTCCGGGCAGGCGCCACCGCCGTGGGGGAGGGCGCAGGTGGGACAGCGGGCCTCCGGCAGCGGCGTCAGCCCCGACCAGCAGCGGCCGCAGAGCCCCGCCTGGGATTCCCGCCCCAACGGCCCCAGGCAGCCCCGGCAACGGAGCAGGCTATCCATGACTTATTCCCGGCCCGGCCGGTTGGTCAGGACCATGCGCAGCCCCAGCCCGGCCAGCACAGCGCAGCAGAGGCCCCCCGCCAGCGCGACGGATGCGCCGCCGCCCTCCGGTCCGATCCCGGCCCCGAATGGCAACCCCAGCCCGCCGTCCTGCACCAGGGGCAGCAGGCTGCGGATCGACCAGCCCAGACCGGCCAGGGCCAGGACGCACAGGCCGAACCCCAGTACATCCACCCGGACCGGACCGAACCGGACCCCGCTCTCCCGCTGCCGGACGCTATGCCTGCGGCCATAGGTGAAATAGACGCCCAGACCGAGCACCAGCCAAAGCACCAGCCGGATCCAGGTGCCCTGGTCCAGGCTGGCCATTACCCACAGGCAGGAGGCCGCGCCAGCCAAGCCGACGACCCAGGGCAGCGGGACCTTGAACGGCCTGGCCACCCGGGGATGGGTCAGCCGCAGCACCGGTACGCCCAGGCACACCAGCAGGAAGGCCAGGAGGGTGCCGATGGAGACCAGTTTCCCCACCAGGCTGATCGGCATGAGGCCGCCGCAGACCGCCACGAACACCCCGGTGAGGACCGTGGCCGAATGGGGGGTCCGGTGCTGCGGGTGCAGGCTGGCGAACCAGGGCAGCAGGCCATCCTTCGCCATGGAATAGAAGATCCGGGTCTGGCCCAGCATGAGCACCAGGATCACCGAGGAGAGCCCGGCCAGGGCGCCGAGCTTGATCAGAAAGGTGAAGACCGCCCGGGCCGGCGCCGACCAGTGCCGCAGCTCCACGATCCGGTCGATGCCCAGGGCGATGGGATCGGAGACCCCCAGGTGGCGGTAGGAGACCACCCCGGTGAGGGTGATGGCCACCAGGACGTACAGCAGGGTGCACACCAGCAGCGAGGCCAGGATGCTGACCGGCATGTCCCGCCTCGGGTTTCTCGCTTCCTGGGCGGTGGTGCTCACGGCATCGAACCCGATGTAGGCGAAGAACACCACCCCCGCCCCGGTGAGCACCCCGCCCCGCATCCAGCCGAACCGGTGCACCTGCTGGCCCGCCTCCAGGAACGTGGTCCGGGCCGGAACCAGACTGGCCAACCCGGTCACCGCGGGGTTGGCGTGCAGGTTGGCCCAGGAGACGACCCCGATCCCCAGCAGGATGAAGATCATCACGATGGCCAGCTTGATGACCACGATGGCGGTGTTCAGCTTCGCGCTCTGCCGGATCCCCCGGTAGAGCACGGCCGCCACCGCCAGCGCCACCAGGGAGGCGGGCAGATTCCAGAGCCCCGGGGCCTGCTGGCCCGAACCCAGGGTCACGGCCTCCCAGGGCCCCTTGGTCAGGCGCAGCAATCCGTCGGGCAGGGTGACCCCGAGCGAACGGTGGACCAGGGAGAACAGATAGCCGGACCAGCCGTTGGCGACGGTTACCGCCCCGAAGGCGTATTCCAGGACCAGGTCCCAGCCGATGATCCAGGCGATGAACTCGCCCATGGTGGCATAGGAATAGGTGTAGGCCGATCCCGACACCGGGACCATGGCGGCCATTTCCGCGTAGCAAAGGCCGGCCAGGGCGCAGAGCACCCCCCCCAGGACGAAGCTGTAGACGATGGCCGGCCCGGCGTAGCTGGCGGCGGCCTCTCCGGTGAGAGTGAAGATGCCCGCCCCGATGATGGCGCCGATGCCCAGCATGGTGAGGCTGAACGCGCCCAGGGAGCGCCGCAGCCCCCCGCTGCCGGCCTCGCCGCCGGGGCCGTCGGCCTCGGAGACCAGTCTCGCGAGATCCTTCTTTATGAAAAGGTGTGACATGCCCGCTCCCAGCAAAGCCCGTTGAAGCCAACGCGGGCGAACCGGACCGGGGTTCCCAGCTCAGTGTTCATTCCGCCGGCTTACCACGGCACTCAGGGCAACGACTTAGGGCTGCTTCTTCCGATCTGACCCGGTTCGTCGCACCCCGATGCATGGGGCCCGGCTTGCCCCCATGATAGCGCGAAATCCCGGCCAGGAGCGGGTCCAAGTGATCCCGGTGTTTCTGTCCGGGCCCGGAGTCGGGGAGGAAAACGGATGGGCAGATCCTTTGATCCCCTTGAGAACGGCTCGCGGAGGGGAATGAATTCTTTGAATTCCAAGGGCTTTGGCCGGACCCCCAAAAATCCGCCGGACTTCCCCTTGACGCCCCTACATCTTGGGGTGATCCTTCTACTCCAGCACAACCCATAGACGTCCATAGGTCTCCCGTTGGTCTGACCTTGGTTCGTCTGGATGTTTGGCTGATGCACCGCCTTTTTTGAGGAAACCATGAAGATCACCCGCTTTTTTACCAAGTCTGGCAGCGAACCCCTCGCCGGGATTCCCTTTGTCGCCCGCACCAGCCGGATCACCAAGCTGGACGGCACGATGGTGTTCGAGGCCAAGGACGTGATGGTGCCGGAGAGCTGGTCCCAGGTGGCGGTGGATATCCTGGCCCAGAAATACTTCCGCCGGAAGGGCATCGATGCCGCCGATGGGGGCGAGACCGACGCCCGCCAAGTCTTCCACCGGCTGGCCGGGTGCTGGCGCCACTGGGGGGAACAGCACGGCTACTTCGACGGTCCGGATGATGCCCAGGCCTTCTACGACGAACTGGTGTACATGCTGGCCAACCAGATGTGCGCCCCCAACAGTCCCCAATGGTTCAACACCGGCCTCCATTGGGCCTACGGCATTTCTGGCCCGGCCCAGGGGCACAGCTATGTGGATCCCCTGAGCGGTGAACTGAAGCAGTCCACCTCCGCCTATGAACGGCCTCAGCCCCATGCCTGCTTCATCCAGAGCGTGGAGGACGACCTGGTCAACCCGGGTGGAATCATGGACCTGTGGACCCGGGAGGCGCGCATCTTCAAGTACGGCAGCGGCACCGGCACCAACTTCTCGAAAGTGAGGGGGGCCGAGGAGGCGTTGTCCGGCGGGGGGCGCTCCTCCGGCCTCATGTCCTTCCTGGCGGTGGGCGACCGGGCGGCGGGAGCCATCAAGTCCGGCGGCACCACCCGGCGGGCGGCGAAGATGGTGTGCCTGGACCTGGATCACCCCGACATTGAAGCATTCATCGACTGGAAGGTGACCGAGGAGCGCAAGGTGGCCATGCTGGCCGCCGGCAGCCTGGTGGTGAACAAGCACTGGAACGCCCTGTGCGAGGCGGTGGAGGGTTCCACCACCCGGGACAGCAATCCCAAGACCAACGAGAAGCTGCGCAAGGCCCTGGCCAAGGCCAAGGCGGCGGGGGTGGCCTCGGCCTTCCTGGCCCAGTCCATGAGCCGCCTGGCCCAGGGCGATTTCGCCCGGGACCTCAAGAACTACGACACCAACTGGGACGGCGAGGCCTACGCCACGGTGGGCGGGATGAACTCCAACAATTCCATCCGGGTGCCGGATTCGTTCATGCGCGCCCTGGAGCGGGACGGGGACTGGTACCTGGAGCGCCGCACCGACGGCAAGCTGCACAAGACGGTGAAGGCCCGCGATCTCTGGGGCCGGATCAACCGCGCGGCCTGGGCCTGCGCTGACCCCGGGATCCAGTTCGACACCACCATCAACGACTGGCACACCTGCCCCGCCGACGGGCCGATCAACGCCAGCAACCCCTGCTCCGAGTACATGTTCCTGGACGATACCGCCTGCAACCTGGCCTCGCTCAACCTCTGCGCCTTCCTCACCCCGGACGGCGGCTTCGATCTGGCCGGCTACCGCCACGGGATCCGGCTGTGGACCATGGTGCTGGAGATCTCGGTGCTCATGGCCCAGTTCCCCTCGGACCGGATCGCCCAGCTGTCCTACGACTTCAGGACCCTCGGCCTGGGCTACGCCAACCTGGGCGCGATGCTCATGCGCCTGGGCATCCCCTATGACAGCGAGGAGGGCACCCAGTGGTGCGCCGCCCTCAGCGCCATCCTCACCGGCGACGCCTATGCCGCCAGCGCGGAAATGGCCGGAGAACTGGGTCCCTTCCCCGGATACGCAAGGAACCGGGAGGCGATGCTGCGGGTGGTGCGCAATCACCGGCGGGCCGCGTACGGCGCCCCCGCGGCGGAGTACGAAGATCTCTCCATCGTGCCCCAGGGACTGCGCGGCACCGGCCTGCCCAAGTCGATCATGGAAGCCGCCCGGGAAAGCTGGGACGCGGCCCTGACCCTTGGCGAACAGCACGGCTTCCGCAACGCCCAGGTCACGGTCCTCGCCCCCACCGGCACCATCGGGCTGCTCATGGACTGCGACACCACCGGCGTGGAACCGGATTTCGCCCTGGTCAAGTTCAAGAAGCTGGCCGGGGGCGGCTACTTCAAGCTGGTCAACCGGGCCATTCCCGAAGCCTTGATGCGCCTGGGATACTCCCCCGCGCAGATCCAGGACATCGAGCGGCACGTGGTGGGCTGGCTGGAGATCACCGACCGCACCCCCGGCATCACCCGGGCCCAGTTCCTGGCCAAGGGCTGGACCGAGCAGGAGCTGGCGGCCCTGGAGGCGAAGCTGCCCACGGCCTTCGACCCTTCCTATGTGGCCCCGGTGGACCGGATCAAGGCGGAGTTCGGCGAGACCGCCACCACCGAGTTCCTGGACGCCCTGGCCGGTTCCATGACCATGGAAGGGGCGCCCCACCTGACCCTGGAGCACCTGCCCATCTTCGACTGCGCCAACCGGTGCGGACGCAAGGGCCAGCGCTTCATCGCCCCCATGGGCCACATCCGGATGATGGGAGCGGCCCAGCCCTTCCTCAGCGGCGCCATCAGCAAG
>Ga0302279_10003831_pt1 | contig 18354 bp, 17 predicted proteins | sample III_Bog_N3_3_FD_194541 | JGI IMG/M metagenome (GOLD analysis project Ga0302279, IMG submission 194541) | Peat permafrost microbial communities from Stordalen Mire near Abisko, Sweden - III_Bog_N3_3 | ecosystem: Environmental > Terrestrial > Soil > Wetlands > Peat | place: Sweden: Abisko...
CATCGCGTTCGGCATTGAACATCGTCGCGATACCTACTCGATCAGCAATGGTCCGCCGATCTCCTACATCGACGGCGGCGCTTCGTCGTACCCCGGCTTCACGCCGCTGGACGCGAGCTCCAATTCGCGCACCAACGATGCCGGTTACATCGACTTCGCGGTCAAGCCGGTGGACCAGCTGCAGCTCGATGCTGCGGCGCGCTTCGAACACTACAGCGACTTCGGCAGCGCCACGGTCGGCAAGCTCAACGCGCGCTACGACTTCTCGCCCGCGTTCGCGCTGCGCGGCACGATCAGCAACGGCTTCCGTGCGCCGACCCTCGCCGAGGAATTCTATTCCTCGACCAACGTGGGTCCGTCAACGGCGTTCGTGCAGTTGCCGCCGAACTCTCCGGCCGGAGAATTGCTGGGTCTTGGCAACGGACTGCAGCCGGAGAAGTCGATCGACTTCAGTATCGGCGCCGTCTGGCGTCCGATCGACCACCTGAGCGTCACTCTGGATGCATACCAGATCGCCATCAACAACCGTATCGTCGGCAGTGGCAACGTGTACGGACAGGTCGTCTCCAGCAACTTCCAGAGCTGCCTGACCAATCCTGCCGCGTTCCCGCCGTCACAGACTTCCGCCTTCCCCGGCGTCAGCGCGGCGATCGCGGCGTATGCGAAAGGTCAGAACGTCATCGATCCGGATGTGATCAAGTGCGGCTCCTACGGCATCGCGGTGTTTGCGAACGGCATCGACACGAAGACCGATGGTGCGGACCTGGTGTTCCAGTTCCCGTTCCAGTACGACTTCGGCAAGATCAACTGGTCGGTCGCCGCCACGTATAACAAGACGGAGATCACCAAGTACGCGGCCTCGCCGGCCAAGCTCGGTGGCACGCCACTGTATGACGTGGAAGCCTACTCCGAGCTCACGACGGCGAGCCCGAAGTACGTGATCAACCTGGGTGCCGAGCTGGCAACTGACAAGCTGTCAGTCGCGCTGTTCGAGAAGATCTACGGTCCTTCGTCGGATATCGAGAATGACGATGGCGATGGTCCCACGGGGAACCTGCAGTACTTCACGAACCAGATCAAGGTCCACTACATCACGAACCTGGAAGTGGGTTTCCAGTTCACGGATCGGCTGAAGCTCGCGGCCGGTGCGCAGAACCTGTTCAACACCTTCCCGGACAAGATGAATGCCACGATCCTGTCCCGCGAGAATGCGGCAGGCGACAACGCGGCCGTGCAGCAGTATCCGCTCTTCTCCCCATTCGGCGAGAACGGTGGCTTCTACTACGTGAAGGCCTCGTACAAGTTCTGAACGACGCGAGTCGGTCGGACTTGAAACAGAAGGGCGGCGGGAGCAATCCTGCCGCCCTTTTTCTTGAGCGGACGATCTCCGGCCACCGGTAAGATGCACCCCATGGACCTGACCGAGGCCGAATCCCCTGCGAACGCCGCCGTCGCACCCAGCCGCTTCCTCTGGGTCGTATTGCCCTATGCGATCTGCATCGGCTTCACGACCAACGGCGGCCTGTCGCTGCTGCTGCGCAATGCCGGCATGTCGGTGGGCGACGTCGCGAATGTCATCGCGCTGCTCGGCATCCCGTCGTCGATCTACTTCCTGTGGAGCCCGCTCGCGGACATGCTGTTGCCGCGCAAGGTCTGGTACCTGCTGTCTTCGCTGGCGGCCGGCCTGGCCCTTGCGCTCGGCGCTGTGCTGCTGCTGCGCGACCCGCCGGGCTCGGTATGGGTGTTCTTCGGCGGCATGATCTTCTGCATGCTGATTTCCTCTTCCTATGGCGGGCTGATGGCGGCCATCGTCCCGCCGGCGAGCCGCACGCGGGCGGCCGCGTGGGCGCAGGCCAGCAACCTCGGCGGGGGGCAGGTGATCCCGGGCCTCATCCTGTGGATTGCGCTCCATACGGCCGGCCCCGTGTGGGGGCTGGCGGCTGCAGCGCTGGTGATCCTGCCGGCGTTCAGCGTGCTCGGGCTGCGCGAGCCGCCGCCGCCGCCCCGGCAGGGATTCCTGGTGCATCTGCGACAGGTGGGCGGCGAACTGCGCGAGACCTGCCTGACCGCGAAGAACTTCTTCGGGCTGCTGCTGCTGATCGCCCCGCCGGGCGCAGGGGCGCTGATCGGACTGCTGCCGGCGATATCCCAGGATTACGGCGTTGGCGGCGACGAGGTGGTATTCATCAATGGCTTTGGCGGCGGTGCGCTGATGGCCCTCGGCTGCATGGCAGGCGGCTGGGTGCCGCGCTTCGACCGGCGCATTGCCTACGCACTTGCCGGCGCGCTGAATGCGATACCCGCGTTATTCCTGGCGTTCGCGCCGCCGACCTTCCATGTCTACATGGTGGGGACCGTGGTCTACCTGTTCACGATCGGCCTGACCTCGACCCTGTCGATGGACCTGGTCCTCGACGTCGTGGGCGTGGCGGGGCGCAGCGGCAGCCTGCGCTACTCGATCCTGACCGCCATGTCCTACATCCCGATCAGCTACATGACCTGGCTCGAGGGCCGTGCCGCGGATGCCTGGGGTTTCCGCGGCGTACCGTTCGTCGAGGCGCTGTCGTCGTTGTTCGACCTGCCGCTGATCCTGGTCTGGCTCTGGTGGCGGCGACGCGAGGCCGTCAGCCGGCGCTGATCCGCGCAACCAGCGCCGCGGTGAACTCGGCCGTCCCGGCCGTGCCGCCCAGGTCGCCCGTGCGCACCTGGTCGATATTCAGCGTGTCGTCGATCGCCTGGCGCAGCCGCGCCGCGAGCTTCGGCAGCAGGCAGTGATCCAGCATCATCGCGGCCGCCAGCAGCAGCGCGACCGGATTGGCAATACCCTTTCCGGCAATGTCCGGCGCCGAGCCATGGACGGCTTCGAAGATCGCCGCGTCCTGGCCGATGTTCGCTCCCGGCGTCATGCCGAGGCCCCCGACGAGACCGGCGACGAGGTCCGACAGGATGTCGCCGAACAGGTTCGTCGTCACGATGACGTCGAACTGCCACGGATTCAGCACCAGCTTCATCGCGCAGGCATCGACGATCATCGTCTCGAGCTGGAAGCGGTCCTGGTACTTTTCCTCGTAGAGCCTCACGCCGGTCTCGAGGAAAATGCCGGTCAGCGCCTTGAGGATATTGGCCTTGTGGACGATCGTGACCTTCCTGCGTCCCGTCGCGACTGCGTGATCGAACGCACACTCGAGCAGCCGCCGGCTGCCGGCACGCGTGTTGACGCCGGTGCCCATGGCGACCGCATGGGGGTCGCTGCCGATCTGGATGTAATGCTCATGGCCGATGTAGAGGCCCTCGAGGTTTTCCCTCACCACCACGAGGTCGATTTTGTCGAAGCGGCCGCCCGGAACGATCGTGCGCGCAGGTCGCAGGTTCGCATACAGCTGGAACTCCTCGCGCAGGCGCACGTTCACGGAGCGATAGCCGCCGCCGGACGGCGTCTCCAGCGGGCCCTTCAGGGCCAGGTGATTGCGGCGGATGCTGTCGAGCGCCGCCTTCGGCAGCGGGTCGCCTGCCGTGCGGATGCTGCCGAGGCCGGCGTCCTGGCGGTCCCATTCAAAAGGTGCGCCGAGCGCGTCCAGCGCAGCGACCGCGGCGGCAATGATCTCGGGACCAATGCCGTCGCCGGCAATCAGGGTGGCGGGAATCTTGGTGCTCATGAGCGGGACTCGCGGCAGGTGGCGTAAGGCCGGTAGAATACTCGAAATTCCCGGGAGCCTGCCCATCGAAAGTACAGAACGCGACGCGGTCCTCGCGGCCACCCGGCGCTGGCTGGAGAGGGCGGTCGTCGGCCTCGGCTTGTGCCCGTTCGCCGCCCCGGTGATCCGCAGCGGGCGACTGCGCCTCGAGGTCTGCGAGGCGCGCGCGCCGGGCGAGGTCCTCGAGGCGCTGTGCCGCGAACTCCTGCTGCTGGCGGAACTTGCGCCCGCCGAATGCGAGACGACCTTGCTGGTCCATCCCTGGGCGCTGACCGATTTTGCCGAGTTCAACGAGTTCCTCGCGGACTGCGATGCAGCGGTGGCGGGTCTGGGGCTCGAGGGAACGCTGCAGGTCGCGAGCTTCCACCCGCAGTATCAGTTTGCCGGTACCCGTCCCGACGACGTCGGCAACTGCACCAACCGCTCGCCGTACCCGACGCTGCACCTGCTGCGCGAGGACAGTATTGCCGAGGCTGTCGATGCCGGCGCCGATGCCGACGCCATCTGCGACGCGAATGTCCGCGCGCTGCAGCTGCTGGGTCCCGGGGGCTGGGCGCGGCTCTGGCGCGACTGAGCGGCGCCCGGGCCAAGGCAGCCTGCGCTCAGGCCGCGGCGACCTGCGCTGGGGGTTGTGCCGCAGAGCGCAACATGGCGAACGAGGCGTAGGCGATCACGATGATGACCAGCCAGCGCAGCGTCTCCAGCGGCAGGGACTTGACCAGGAACGCGGCGATCAGCACGCCTGCCACGCCGCCGAAGGCAAGACCGAGGCACATTGTCCAGCCGAACCGCCCGGTCTCGAAAAAACGCAGGCTCGCGACGGGCTGCAACAAGGCGCAGGAGCCCATCATGATCGGGAACGCCGCGATCGGGTGCATGCCGAGCAGCGCCAGCGTGACCATGCAGGGCGCATAGTTGCCGATCCCGACCCCCATCAGCGCGCCGAGCGCGAAGTTGACGCCGACTGCGACGGCGAAGCGCCAACCCGAAAGCCCCATTGCGGTGCCCCCGCCCGGCATCAGGTGCAGGTTCATCAGCACGAAGATCGTGCCGGCGATCAGCAGCGCGATCCCCATGCCGATCTGGATGGGGCGGCGGGGAAGCCGCGCGACGATGCCGGCGCCGATCCACGCGCCGGCACCGGCAGCGACGACCATCGCCAGCAGCAGCCAGGGGTCGACGACGATCGACGTGACGTAGATCAGGCATTCCGTGACGGCGCCGATCGTGAGTCCGGCGTTGAGCGTGCCGGGGATGTCCTCGTCGGCGACGAGCTTCAGGAACTTGCACAGCGCCGTCGTCGGCGCGAAGGAGCCGATACCCAGCGCATCGAGGAAGTTGATGATGACGCCGATCAGGAGTTCGAGGGGCGAGGGTAGCGGCCGCGATGGCAGGCGGCGCGCCGCGCGCACCGCGCTGACGGTATACGCGATCATGGCGGCAGCCACGAGCGAGAACAGCAGCATCTTGGCGAGGTTCATCCGCAGAATATACCGCCGCCGCGCACGCCCGGCCGGGGTGATTTCCCAGTCCGGGGTCGTTTGACGTAAACTCGGGCCCAGGAAATACCGCAAGGGATGATCATGCGAACAACGATTACGCTGGCTCTCGTCGTAGTGTGCGCCGCTGCGCCAGGTCTCGCGGGCGCAACCGCTTTTCCCAGCCCGCTCGCGCCGGATCAGGGCGGGCAGGTGGCAACGCTGCCGGAACAGTACCCGGCCGACTGGGCCTTTCTGAACCTTCCGTACAACCGCATCGAGATCCGCGACATCGGCAGCGACACCCATGCAACCAGGGGCGAACTGCCGGCACGCGATTCGACCGTGTCGCTGCTGGCGACGACCCGCCCCGAGATCTATACGCTGGACACGGTCTGGTCGCGGGGGGTACGGGGCGTGCGTACCGATTTCATCACGGTCTACGATACGAAGACGTTGAAGGTCCTCGACGAGATCGTGGTGCCGACCAAGCGCATCCTGGTGGCGCCGATGAACGGCACCTTCGTGTTCACCGATAACGAGCGACTCGGTCTCGTCTACAACTTCACGCCGACCTCCTCGGTCACCGTCGTCGATCTGATCAAGCGCAAGGTGCTCGGCGAGATCGAGTTGCCCGGCTGCTCGCTGCTGATTCCGACCGGAGCGCGCGGCTTCTCGACCCTGTGCGCCAACGGCAAGCTGACGTCCGTGCGCCTCGGCGCCGACGGCAAGGCGCTTGGACATACCGAGACGACGAAGTTCAACGACCTCGACGCGGATCCGCTGTTCACCGAGAACGCGGCCATTGGCGGTGTGCGGTATTTCCCCAGCATGCTCGGACACGTGCAGCCGATCGACTTCAGCGGCGACGAGGCGAAGCTGCTGCCGGCCTGGTCGCTGGTCAGTGCTGAGGACGCAGCTGCCAACTGGCGGCCCAGTGGCTGGCAGACCATCGCCAGCGACGAGCGGAGCCAGCTCTATGTCCTGATGCAGCCCGATGCGCATGAAGGCACGCAGAAGGATCCTGCGGCCGAGGTCTGGGTGTATGACGTGCAGTCGCGGCAGCGCCTGCGCCGGATGCGCCTCGTGCGGCCCGCCATCTCGCTGGCGTTCGATCACGGCTCGCAGCCTCTGTTGCTTGCGCAGACCGACAGCGGCATCGACGTCTATGATCCCGCCACCGGCGCGCTGGTGCGTCGCGTCGTGGTCGACGGTCTCAGCGCCGGCACCCACATGCTGGTCAAGACCGTCCGCTGAGCCATGACGCCTGCGGTTTCACCGGCGCTGGTGGCGCAGCTCGCGATCGCACAGACCGGCGCGTTCGTCTCGCTGTTGCTGGTCGTCTCGGGCGCGCACAAGCTGCAGGGCCGCGCGCGTGCTGCGCAGGCCGTCGGAGAACTCACGGGCATGTCGGCAGGGAAGGCCGCGCCGGCTGCGCTGCTGCTGGCGGCGCTGGAGATAGCGGCGGGCCTGGGGTTCTGGATCCCGCCACTGCGCGTCGCTGCGGCGCTGCTTGCCATGCTGATCTGGTCCGGTTACTGCGTGTTCCTCGGCCAGTCGGTCGCGAGCGGCCAGCGTGACGTCGATTGCGGCTGCAGCTTTGCTGCCGGGCATGCGCAACTCGGCTGGTTCGAAGTGCTGCGCGCAGGCTTGCTTGCGCTGCTTGCCATGATCGTTGCATTCAGTGCCCGCGTCGCGCCGGACGCGGTGCCCTACGAGGTTGGCGCCACCGCTCTGGGGACACAGGTCCTTGCCGGACTCGCGCTGCTTGCCCTGTACGTTGCGCTCGACCAGGTCATGGCCGTGAGGCCGTTGCGCGCCGGGATCGCATCATGAACCTGCTGATCGCCTCGCAGCTCGTGCTGTGGATCGCCGTGCTGGTCCTTGGCGTCGTCTGTATCGCGCTCGCGCGGCAGGTCGGTGTGCTGCACCAGCGCATCGCACCGGTGGGGGCGCTGGCGCTGCGCCAGGCGCTCAAGGTCGGTGACCCGGCACCGCCGCTGTCGCTGACCGCGCTGGACGGCACGCCGGTGGCGATCGGCGGTGAGCGCGGCGGGCGCAGCCAGCTGATCCTGTTCGTCTCCCCGGACTGCACCATCTGCCAGTCCTTGCTGCCGTCCGTGCGCTCTGCGCAGGGCGCGGAGCGCCAGTGGCTGGATATCGTACTTGCCAGCGATGGCGGTACACCGGAGAGCCATGCCGCTTTCGTTCGCGACAAGTCCCTCGGCCGCTTCCCCTACGTGCTGTCAGAGGCTCTCGGCCGCGCGTTCGGCGTCGGCAAGCTGCCTTTCGCCGTGCTTCTCGACGAAGCCGGCAGGCTCGCCGCCAGCGGACTCGTGAACTCGCGCGAGCACCTGGAGAGTCTTTTCGTCGCGAAGGAAATCGGCGTCAGCAGTATTCAGCAATTCATCGCCCAGCGTGAACAGAAGCGGGCTTCCTCGGGAGAGTAGCGTGGCAAATTTCGATCAGATCGCGGAAAGGATGATGCGTGGCGTGGCCAGCCGGACGTCGCGGCGGAGTCTCATCAGCGTGGTCGGCGGCATGCTGGCGGGGGCTGCGACGCTGCCGCTGCTGCCGGTCGCGCGCGCCGACGGCAACGATGCGGGACCGGCCTACCCGACGACCGGCAAGGACCTGCCGGTCACGACCGGCAACCCGCAGGACCCGGGCGACCAGACCAGCTGCGATTACTGGCGTTACTGCGCGATCGACGGTTCGCTTTGCTCCTGTTACGGCGGTACCACCACCACCTGTCCGCCCGGCCTCGAGATGTCGCCGATCACCTGGATCGGGACCTGCCGCAATCCGGGCGACGATCGCAATTACATCATTTCGTACAATGACTGCTGCGGCGGCGTTGCGCAGGGGCGCTGCTCCTGTTCGCGCAACGAGGGCGACCGGCCGGTCACCCGCCCGCAGAAGAGCAACGAGATCGTCTGGTGCTTTGGAACCCAGAGCCAGTCCTATACCTGCACGGTCGCGCTGATCCTGGGTGTCGCGACCGACAAGAAGTGATTTCATGGTCAAGTTAACCCGCCTGCGAATGGACTTCACCCTGTTGCTCGCGCTGCTCGGGGGGCAGGCGGTGCACGCGGCGGCGCCGGCAGGTGCCGCGGTCTTCGCCGCCCACTGCGCCGTGTGCCACGGGCAGGATGCGCTGGGCGTGGCGGGCAGCTTCCCGCCGCTGAAAGGCCAGGTGACCGCCTTCGCGAAGCTCCCCGCCGGCCGGGACTATCTCGTGACCGCTGTCTCCGGCGGCCTCATCGGCAGCGTCCAGGTCGCCGGTGAGACCTACACGGGTGCGATGCCGGCGCAGAACATGCTGTCCGAGGCGGAGGTCGCGGCGGTCTTGAGTTTCCTGGCCAGCGACGGGGGGAAGGCGAAAACCGGCGTACAGGCCTTCGATGTGAAGGAGATCGTCGCGATCCGTAGCCGGCATCCGGGAGTCGCCGGGGCGGCGGCGCTGGCGCTGCGGCCGTCGCTGCCGGGAACATGACGCTGCGCCGCCGCGCTGCGGCCCTGATCGCGCTGATTCTGGCGCTGGCAGCGGTAAGGCTCGCCGCTGCCGCAGACTCACCTTTCGGTCGCGCGTTCTACGACCCCGCCGAGCCGGATTTTGCCGGCGTCACCGACATGCGCCGCGCCTGGCAGAACTGGACGCTGAACTGCCAGGGATGCCACCGCGCCGATGGCAGCGGCACCGTCGGCACTGCGCCGCCGATCAAGGATACGGTCGCGCGCTTCCTGCATGCGCCCGGCGGCCGCGAGTACCTGGCCGAAGTCCCGGGTGTCGCCGCGGCGCCGTTTTCCGACGAGGAGATCGCCGAGCTCATGAACTGGATGCTGCGGCGCTACGACGCGGCGCACTTGCCGGCGAATTTCCAGCCATATACGGCCGAGGAGATCGCGCGCCTGCGGCTCACGCCGCTCGGCATGGATGCGACTGTGCTGCGCACGAAGCTGCTCGCGCAGGCGGGACGGCACCTGCGCTGATGGCGACCGTCGCCGGCCAGGACGAATTCGTACGCACCGCCTGCCCGCGCGACTGTTATGACAGCTGCGGGATCCTGGTCGTACGGCGTGCCGGCGAAGTGCATGCCGTGCGCGGCGATCCGTCCCACCCGGTCAGTCGCGGCAGTCTCTGCGGCAAATGCTCGACTGCCTACAACCGGGAATGGCGTGATCCGGCGGCGCGCCTGACGGTTCCGCAGCGACGCACCGGCCCCAAGGGCGCGGGGATCTACGAGCCGGTTTCCTGGGACGATGCGCTCGGCGACATCGCGCAGCGCCTGCAGGGCATTGTCGCGTCGCACGGCGCTGCGGGCATCCTCAACGCGCATTACACGGGGACGATCTCGCTGCTCGCCGGTATCGCACCGATGCGATTTTTCAACCGCCTCGGAGCCACCGAGGTGACGCCGGACACGATCTGCAACCAGGCTGGCCATGCGGCACTGCGCTCGATGTACGGCACGTCGCTGGAGGGGTTCGACCCGCGTACCGCGTCCGCGGCGAACTGCCTGATCGTCTGGGGTGCCAATCCGCATGCCTCTGCACCACACGCGCACGAGTACTGGATCCCGGAGTGCCCCGGCACGGTCGTCGTCATCGATCCGGTGCGTACGCCGACTGCGGCGCAGGCCGATTTCCATCTGCAGCCTTTTCCGGGGACCGATGCGGCGCTCGCCTTCGGACTCGCTCATGTGATGCGCCGTGATGGCCTGCTGGACCGGGACTTCATTGCGGCGCACGTCGTCGGCTGGGACGAGATCGAGCCGGCGATTGCGGCAGCCGATCCCGACTGGTGTGCAGCGGTGACCGGCGTAAGCGCCGCGCATATCGAGGAAGTCGGCCGACTGTATGCCCGCGGTCCGTCGCTGCTGTGGCTCGGCCAGGGGCTGCAGCGCCAGGCGCAGGGCGGCAACGTCATGCGTGCCTGCGCCATGCTGCCGGCGCTGACGGGGAACCTTGCACGTCCGGGGGCGGGGCTTCTCTATCTGAACGGCGACCTGTCGCGCCGCGGGATTGACGAGGGCTACCTGTGTCCGCCGCCGTCGCAGGCAGCGCCGGCCCTGAGCCACATGGACCTGGCCGCGGCACTCGAGGACCCTGTGCGTTCGCAGGCGCTGATGGTCTGGAACATGAACCCTCTGGCCTCCTGTCCGCAGCAGTCGCGCCTGCGCGCAGCGCTGCAGCGTGAGGATCTGCTGACGGTCGTTGTGGACCTGTTCGCCACCGATACCGCGGCGCTGGCCGATTACCGGCTGCCGGCGGCGAGCTTTCTCGAGTTTGACGATCTCATCGCGCCGTACTTCCAGCTGGCGCTGTCGGCGCAGGTGAAGGTCATGGAACCGCCCGGCGAGGCGTTGCCGAACCTGGAGATATTCCGGCGCCTGGACGCCGCGATGGGCCATCCACCGGGCACATTTGCCGAACCCGACGCCGTCATGCTGGACACGCTGGTCGCGCGGGCCGGCATCGCTGCGGACTTCCGGTCATTTGCAGCGCGTGGCACCGTATGGGTGCCGGACACACCGGCGGTGCAGTTCGCGGACCTGAAGTTTGCGACGCCCAGCGGCCGGATCGAGATCGCGTCGGCTGCGCTCGCCGGGATGCAGCTGCCGCGCGTGCCGTATCCCGATGCCGAGCCGCGCCCGCGGGGTGCGCGGCTGCGGCTGCTGTCACCGGCCCATGACTGGCTGATGAACACCAGCTTCGGCAACGTCGCGCAGGTCGAGGCGCGCATCGGTGCCGCACGGATCGCGCTGCACCCGGCCGATGCACTCGAGCGCGGCCTGTACGCGGACCAGCTGGTGCGCGTGCACAATGCAACCGGGGAGATCACGCTGCGGCTCACCGTTGACGCCAGCCTGCCGCGCGGCGTCGCACTGTCGCACAAGGGCCGCTGGATGGGACCGGGCACGGGCGGTGCGAACATCAACGTGCTGAACGACGGCCGCAGGACTGACATGGGCGAGAGCTCGGCCGTGCACAGCGTCGAGGTCGAAATCACCGCGCTCACCGCCGCTGCGCTCTAGCGCTGCCGCTGCCGCGAGTCGCGACCGTAGTAATCGGGGTAGTCGGGAGTCAGGCCCTTGAAGCGCCGGTGCATCCACAGGTACTGATCCGGCACCTTGAGGATGTGCGCCTCCAGCAGCCGGTTGAAGCGCTCGGCGTCAAGAACCGGGTCCTCGCCCGGGAAATTCTCCAGCGCCGGGCCGATGTGCACGCGGTAGCCGGCGGTCCCTGGCAGGCGTTCGGGGAAGTAGGTCAGCACGGCTGCGCGCGACAGGCGCGCGAGCCTGGACGTTGCGGTGGTCGTCGCCGCCGGCCGTCCGAAGAAATCGATCATCGCCGCGCCCTTGTTGCGGTAGCTCTGGTCCGGCGCATACCAGACGACCTCGTTGTTTTTCAGCGCGCGGATCATCGCGCGGATGTCGTCGTAGGGGATGGGATGGCCGTGTTCGGTGAAGCTCGAGTGCATCGTGTGCGAGATCAGCTCGTTCTTCGTCGGCCGGTAGACGACGTTGAGCGGCACGACCGTGCCGAGGATGCGGGTCGCGATTTCGATCGTCGTGAAGTGACCGCCGATCATGATCGCGCCGTGCCCGCGCGCCAGCGCGGCCTGCAGGTTCTCCAGACCGCAGACCTCGGCATGGGCGCTGACGCGCGCATCTGCGCGATACCAGGTCGTCGCGGTCTCGCACAGTGCCATGCCGAGGCTTGCGCAGTGGCGGCGCAGCAGGTCCGCCTGCTCGGGTTTGCTCAGGGAGGGCAGGCACAGCTCGATATTGCGCGCGGCAATGCGCACCCACGGCAGCGGCAGGCTGTGGACAATCGCGCCGATGGCGAAACCGACGCGCAGCTGTGCAGCGTACGGCAGCCAGGAGAGCGTGCGCAGCACGCCGAGCCCGATCCAGGTCGGCCAGTAGCGCGGGGCGAGCAGCTTCAATAGCATCTGGGCAATGACATCATTCGTTCAGCGTCTGCGATCCTCGAGGCATGGTTTCTGGCTCGGCGTGTCCGAACGCCTGCGCTGGTCACGCGGGACCTGCCGCGAGACGCCGGCACGGGAACTGACCGGCCTCGCCGCGCAGGAGGCGCAAAGGATAGCCGCCCTGCAGGAGCGATACCAGTTGCGCTTCGAAGATGCGCTGAACGCGGCGACCAGCCGCCGTAATTATGAGTACCTCGACATCCTCGACCGCGCCTGGAGCGACGCGAACCTCGCCCCGCCGGCGGTCGGGGAACTGTGCGACGTGGGCTGCGCCAGTTTCTGGTATGCAGCTGCGTTGCAGGCGTTCTTCCGGCCGCAGCACCTCACCGGGATCGAGGTCGAGGGGCACCGCCTGTACCGGGACGGCCATGCGCGTTGCGACTATGCCGCGGGGTACCTCGAGGGACTGCCGCAGGCGCGCTTCATCGTCGCCGACTACACGACGCTCGCGCACCCGGCGGACATGATCTGCGCGTGGTTTCCGTTCGTGACGCCGGCAGCGATCCTCGCGTGGCGGCTACCGCTGCGGCTCCTGCAGCCCGGGCGACTGTTTGCGCAGGTGGCTGCGAATCTCACCCCGGCAGGACGCTTTGTGATGGTCAACCACGGTCCCGTCGAGGCAGAGGGCCGGTGTGCTGAGCAACTATCGGTCCGAGGTGCCGCTGCTGTCGTGCTGGCGGCCGGGGCGGCGTCCCGGAGTGGCCCAGCCACCCTCAGATATATCTATAAGATATTGAATTGGCATAGTTTTGTAATTCACTGTAAGCTGTGAGTCAGGTTCGTGAATTTCTACTTGGTTCGTTTCTGGTCACCGCGCCGCTCCGGCGTCACCTTGGCCACAACCCACAAAGCAGGTTTCGTCGATCCAGGAGGCAGGCCCGAGCGACGCTTCACAGCGTTTGCCCAATGGACCGGTCGGTAGTTTCTTTGTTAGCAGGTATTCTTAAATGACGAAAATGTATGTAGGCAATCTCCCGTTCTCGATGGACGAGTCCGCTGTCCGCGCGCTGTTCGAAAAGCACGGCGCTGTGCAGTCGGTCGCGTTGATCAATGACCGTGATACGGGTCGTCCCCGCGGCTTCGGCTTCGTGGAAATGGCGAGCGCCGATGCGGCGCGCGCGATGCAGGCCCTCAATGGTCACGACGTCGACGGGCGTGCGTTGAAGGTGAACGAAGCCCAGGAGCGCACCGGCGGCGGTGGCGGCGGCGGTGGCGGCGGTTCACGCGGTCCGAAGCGCTGGTAAGCGTTTCGCTGATCGTTTGATCTACTGGGGCCACAGCGATGTGGCCCCAGTCGTTTGTGCACCCCGGTCGCCGGGTTAATTCGCAATCAGGGTTTACCCCCGGGCCGGCTTTGCCTATAATCGCGGCCCTCGGCGGAGGGTTGGGGATCTGGGGTCCAGTCCGCACTGATTTTTGAGAAAGCCCCCCGCAAAGGGGCTTTTTGGTTAAAGGGGGCCGATGGTCCCCTTTTTTGTTTTCGAGGGGTTTGGCGGACGAGGGGTGGACCTTAGATGCGCGATGCCTTGATGCGCCTGCTGGAAGCGCCAGTGGAAGCTCTGGGCTACGAGCTGGTGGAACTGGAGTTCGCCGGCGCAGGGTCCAGCGCGGTGCTGCGCATCTACATCGACCGGCCGGCCGGCGCGGAAGGCGGCGGCATTACGGTGGATGACTGCGCGCGCGTCAGCCATGCGGTCAGTGAGATTCTCGACGGCGACGATCCGATCAAGGGTCATTACTCGCTCGAGGTCTCCTCGCCGGGACTGGACCGGGTGCTGCGCAAGCGGGCGCATTTCGACCGGTTCGTCGGCGAGCGCGTCTTCGTCGAGCTGAAGCTGCCGCAGGACGGGCGGCGGCGCTTCGCAGGCAGCCTGCGCGCGGTGACGGCGGACGACATTGCAGTCGAGGTCGACGGGCGCGAGTACCGCCTGCCGCTCGAGAGGATTCAGAAGGCCAGGTTGAAGCCGCTGTGAGCGGTTTACATGCACGGGAACAATTCCATGAACAAAGAAATCTTGATGGCGGTCGATGCGGTCTCGAACGAGAAGGGCGTCGACAAGGAAATCATCTTCGACGCGCTTGAAGCGGCGCTCGCCTCGGCGGCGCGCAAGAAGTACGGCGAGGAGCTCGACGTGCGCGTAGCGATCAACCGCAAGACCGGTGCTTACGACACCTACCGCCGCTGGAAGGTGTTCGCAGACGACTCGAGCGAGCTCGAGGTCCCGCAGCGCGAGCTGCGCCTCGACGACGCACGCGACCTGGACAAGGATGTGGACGTGGGCGGTTACGTCGAGGAACCGATGGAGTCGGTGCCCTTCGGCCGCATCCTCGCGCAGACCGCCAAGCAGGTCATCGTGCAGAAGGTGCGCGAGGCCGAGCGGGCGCAGGTCGTCGACGCCTACAAGGACCGGTCCGGCACGCTGGTCAGCGGCATCGTCAAGCGCGTCGACCGCAACGGCGTCTACGTCGATCTCGGCGCCAATGCCGAAGGCTACATCGCGCGCGAGGAGCTGATCCCGCGCGAGCCGGTGCGCTCCCAGGACCGCATCAAGGCCTACCTGAAGGAGGTGCGTCCCGAGCCGCGCGGCCCACAGCTGTTCCTGTCGCGCACCGCGCCCGAGTTCCTGATCGAGCTGTTCAAGCTGGAGGTTCCCGAGGTCGGCCAGGGGCTGATCAACATCCTGGCGGCGGCCCGCGATGCAGGCGTTCGCGCCAAGATCGCCGTGCGCAGCAATGACCCGCGTGTGGATCCGGTCGGCGCCTGCGTCGGCATGCGCGGCTCGCGTGTCCAGGCGGTTTCGAACGAGATCGCCGGCGAGCGGGTCGACATCATCCCCTTCGACGAGAACGCGGCGCAGTTCGTCATCAACGCGATGGCGCCGGCTGAGGTCACCTCGATCGTCGTCGACGAGGATTCGCATTCGATGGATATCGCGGTCTCGGAGGACAAGCTGTCGCAGGCCATCGGTCGCGGCGGCCAGAATATCCGCCTCGCGAGCGAGCTGACGGGCTGGGAACTTAACGTCATGAGCGAGTCACAGGCCGAGGCGAAGAGCGAATCGGAGTCGCTGGCGCTGCGCGAGACCTTCATGAAACAGCTCGACGTCGATGCCGACGTCGCCAGCATCCTCGTCCAGGAAGGCTTCTCGACGATCGAGGAGATTGCCTATGTTCCTGCCGCCGAACTGAACGCGATCGAGGAGTTCGACGAGGAGATCGTCAAGGAACTGCGCACGCGCGCACGCGACGTGCTGCTGACCCAGGCGATCGCCTCCGAGGAATCGGTCGAGGGCGGGGAGCCGGCCGAGGACCTGATCGAGGTGGCGGGCGACGAGCTTGCGCACTCGCTGGCAGCCGGCGGCGTGCGCACCCGCGAGGACCTGGCTGACCTGTCGGTCGACGAGCTGGTCGAGAAGAGCGGAGTGGATGCAGAACGTGCCGCCGCAATCATCATGGAAGCCCGCAAGCACTGGTTCGCGGAAGAAGCGAAGGCTTAGGAGCTCACTTATGGCAGATGTTACGGTTGCGCAGTTCGCGGAAGTCCTGAAGGTGCCGGTCGACCGGCTGTTACAGCAGCTCGACCAGGCGGGAATCCGCGTCGAAGGCGCGGAGGACATGATCAGCGAGGAGGCGAAGCATGAGCTGCTCACGCACCTGCGGCGCAGCCATGGCCATGACGAGAAGCGCGTCGAGGCGGGTCCCAGCAAGATCACGCTGAAGCGCAAGTCGCAGTCGGAGCTGAAGCTCGCCGGCACTCAGGGGCGCGCGCGCACGGTCAACGTCGAGGTGCGCAGCAAGCGTACCTACATCAAGCGCGAGGTCCTCGAGGACAAGGCACGGCTGCAACAGGAGGAGATCGACCGCCTGCGCGAGACCGAGGAAGCGGCCAAGGCCGCTGCGGAACGTCAGGAAAACGACCGGCGTGAGAAGGAGCGCCTCGAGCTCGAGCGCATCGCCGAGGAGAACAAGCGGCGCAGCGACGAGGAGAACCGCAAGGTCCGCGCCGAGGAAGATGCGCGCCGCGCCGCCGAGGTGCAGGCCAAGGAGATTGCCGAGCGCGATCGCAAGGCCGCAGCGGCGAAACCGGGCAAGGCCACGCGCGAGGTCGTCGACGACAAGGCGACGCGCTATGGTCGCCAGGAACTGCACATCGTCAGCGGCGTCAGCAGCCGTCACAAGAAGAAGAAATCGCGCGACGGGCGCCGCCGCTCCATCGGCGATTCCGACGGCAAGCATGGCTTCGAGATGCCCACCGCACGCGTCGTGCGCGAAGTGGCAATCCCTGAGGCGATGACGGTCGCGGAGCTCGCGCAGAAGATGGCGGTCAAGGCGACCGAGGTCATCAAGGTCATGATGAACATGGGTGTCATGGCGACGATCAACCAGATGATCGAGCAGGATACGGCCGTGCTCGTCGTCGAGGAAATGGGGCATACGCCGGTCCTGCGCAAGGAAAACGTCATCGAGGACGACCTGCAGGGCGAGACCGATGGCGCTGTCGAGACGCAGCCCAGGCCGCCGGTCGTGACCGTCATGGGCCACGTCGACCACGGCAAGACCTCGCTCCTCGACTACATCCGCGCGACCAAGGTCGCGGCGGGCGAGGCGGGCGGTATCACCCAGCACATCGGTGCCTACCACGTCGAGACTTCCAAGGGCATGGTCACCTTCCTCGATACCCCGGGTCACGCCGCGTTCACGGCGATGCGCGCCCGCGGCGCGCAGGTCACCGACATCGTGATCCTCGTCGTTGCTGCAGATGATGGCGTGATGCCGCAGACGATCGAGGCGATCAAGCATGCGCAGGCTGCGAAGGTGCCGATCGTCGTCGCATTGAACAAGGTCGACAAACCCGAGGCTGACCCCGAGAAGGTCAAGCAGGAACTGACCAAGTACGGCGTCATCCCCGAGGAATGGGGCGGCGAGAACATCTTCGTCAATGTCTCGGCGAAAACCGGTGCGGGCGTCGATCAGCTGCTCGACGCGATCCTCCTGCAGGCGGAAGTGCTCGAATTGCGCGCGCCGACCGAGGGTCTTGCGGCCGGTTTCGTCATCGAGTCGAGCCTGGAGAAGGGGCGCGGCGCCGTTGCCACGGTCCTCGTGCTGCGCGGTACGCTGAAGCTCGGCGACCCGATGCTGGCCGGCCAGGAGTTCGGCCGGGTGCGCGCGCTGTTCGACGAGGCCGGCCGCCCGATCCAGTCGGCCGGTCCGTCGATTCCGGTCGTCGCGCTGGGCCTGTCCGGCGCGCCGAATGCCGGCGATGAGCTGCTGGTCGTCGAGAGCGAGCGCAAGGCGCGCGAGGTCGCGATGCATCGCCAGGCGAAGCTGCGCGACGTGAAGCTCGCGCAGAAGAGCGCGAACATGCAGGACGTGTTCTCGACCATGGGCGAGGCCAAGGCGAGCATCGTACAGCTGCTCGTCAAGGCGGACGTGCAGGGCAGCGTCGAGGCGCTGCGCGATGCGCTGAACGCGCTCTCCACTTCGGAGGTCGCGGTCAACGTGATCTCCTCCGGCGTCGGCGGCCTTACCGAGTCCGACATCACGCTGGCGGCGGCATCGAAAGCGCGGATCATCGCGTTCAATGTCCGTGGCGATGCTGCGGCGCGTATGGCGATCAAGGACCACGGCATCGACGTGCGCTACTACTCGATCATCTACGAGGCCATCGACGACATCCGCACGGTGCTGACCGGCATGCTCTCGCCGGAGGTCAAGGAACAGATCGTCGGGCTCGCCGAGGTGCGCAGCGTGTTCCGCTCCAGCAAGTTCGGTACCGTTGCCGGCTGCATGGTCATCGACGGCTATGTGCGGCGCAATTTCCCGATCCGCGTACTGCGCAACAACGTGGTGATCTTCGAGGGGGCTCTGGAGTCCCTGAAGCGCTTCAAGGATGACGTCAACGAGGTGCGCGCGGGCACCGAGTGCGGCATCGGCGTCAAGAACTACAACGACGTGCAGGAAGGCGACCAGATCGAATGCTATTCGCGGGTCGAGGTGGCGCGCACGCTGTAAGGCGGCGCGCGGGGCGGCAGGGCACGATGGCGAAGGACAACCCGCGGGCAAAGCGGCTCGGCGAGCATATCCAGAGGGAGCTCGCCGGGCTGCTGCGCCGTGAGGTCAAGGACTCGCGCATCGGCAACGTCACGGTCACCGCGGTAACCGTGACCGGCGACCTGCGAACCGC
>Ga0302279_10003836_pt1 | contig 18323 bp, 16 predicted proteins | sample III_Bog_N3_3_FD_194541 | JGI IMG/M metagenome (GOLD analysis project Ga0302279, IMG submission 194541) | Peat permafrost microbial communities from Stordalen Mire near Abisko, Sweden - III_Bog_N3_3 | ecosystem: Environmental > Terrestrial > Soil > Wetlands > Peat | place: Sweden: Abisko...
GACGGTTCGCGTCCCGTCGAGCTGCCCGAGGATGAAACGGACGATGGGCTCCGCCAGCGCGACCTCCTGGTGCCACACGTTCGTGACGGGTCCTCCGTCGTTTGCGCGCGCATGCCATCGCGCGACCGCGCTCGCGCGCGGAGCCCGAGATACGTGGCTCACGAAGTCGGGCTCGCGAACACGAAAGTCGATGCCCCCGGTTGCGAGCCAGAGGTCGAAGAGCTCCGTCGCGAGAGACTCGGGGGTCACGCCAAGGGTCGTCGCGAGCTCCGTGCACGCGACCGACTTCGGCGCATTCTCGGCGAGGACCCGAAGCGCGCGCCTGGCAACTCCCGAGACCTGGACGGTGATCCCGGCGCCTTCGAACGTCTCCAGGTCCGACGCTTCGTGATTGCCTTTGCGTCGCAGTCGACTTGCGACCCGCAGCGGGATGACAGCGAGCGGATCCAGTCCTTCGGACGCGCGTGATTCGCGCGTCATCGAGACGACGGACGTGTCAGACCGGACGAGCAGCGCGCGGCGAAACGCGGTGTCACGGGCGAAGTCCGCGACCGTGAGAGCGCTCTTCGTATCGAGCCCGACTATGCGCGCCTGCACGGCGTCGGGGAGCAGCTCGAGGGCCGTCTCGGACGGCATGGCGTCACAGAGGTATCGCAGCCCTTCGGCCTCCGCCTCGCTGACGAACGTCGACGCGTAGACCGGATGATGCTCCTCGGCGAGGTACTCGTGCGTGAGGTAGGCGGCGTCGGTCTCGAGCAGACGCTCGTGCACGGCGTTCAAGTCGTTGCGAAACGCCTCGTGCTCCCGCGATACGACCTGGCCGAGCCACTGAAGCGCATCGCGCGGCCCGCCTGCGATCGACGAGCGCGCTGCGAAGCGCATCCAGTCGCGCGCAGCGAGCTTGCGGTACCAGCCCGGGAGCGTGTTGAAGCTCACGAAAGCGATCCCCGTGGGCGACAGGCACCGCCTTATGCATTGCAGAAGCGCTCGCCGCGACGCGACCTCTATCCACGAGTAGACGCCGTGGCAGATCACGAAGTCGAAGGGCCCCAGCGGGAGCTCTCCTTCGGTGAAGTCGGCGACGACGAGCTCCACGTTGGAGAGCTCCGCGGCGTGGGCGATTCGTGACGCGTCGCGAATCTGGGCCGGCGAACGATCGATGCCGACGAACCTTGCCTCCGGCCACGCCTCCGCCATGGGGAGAAGATTCCCTCCGCGCCCACAGCCGAGCTCGAGGACGCGGGGCACGGTCTGGGTCGCGGCGACCGTCGGGATGAAGCCCGAGAGCGCGGCGATGACCTGCAGGTGGTCCGGATGGGACTCGACGTACGCGTGCTCCGTGTACGGGAGGAGGTCGTAAGGGTCGGCCATCGGCGATCCATTACACCCCATCCAGCGTCCGTCGCACGCGAGGTTCGAGGGCACCGCAAAAAGGTTGCGTGCTCGGGGCTAACGCGGGTGGGATCAGCGAATCAATGGTACAATGGGCGTGCAATTGTTGCGGAGTAGCGAGAGGCAAGCATGCGACGCGTCCTTGTAGTCGACGACGAAGAGAACATCCGGCTCGTGCTTCGCACGCTCCTGCGCAAGCACGGCTACGAGGTCGAGGTCGCCGACAGCGGGGAGGCCGCGCTCGCGCTCGTCGACTCGTTCGGCCCAGACGTCATCCTCACCGATGTGCGAATGCCGAAGATGGGGGGGCTCGATCTCCTCGCGACCCTGAAGGCAAAGCATCAGCCGGCGACGGTCATCGTGATGAGCGCCTACGGGAGCAACGATCTGGCGCTCGAGGCGATGAAGGCCGGCGCGTACGACTACATCAGCAAGCCCTTCAAGCCGGACGAAGTGGTGCTCGTGCTCCGCAAGGCGGAGGAGCGCGAGACGCTGCGGCGGGAGAACGTCGCGCTCAAGGAGCAGATTCGCGAGGGGAACCAGTACGAGTCGATCCTCGCGAAGAGCCAGCAGATGGTGGACATCTTCCGCACCATCACCAAGGTGGCCGAGTTCAAGGCGACGGTGCTCATCTCCGGCGAGAGCGGCGTCGGCAAGGAGCTCGTCGCACGCGCGCTGCACTCGAAGTCGTCGCGGAAGAACTTCGCGTTCGTTGCCGTCAACTGCGGCGCCATCCCCGAGAACCTGCTCGAGAGCGAGCTCTTCGGGCACAAGAAGGGGGCGTTCACCGACGCGACCAGCGACCGCCGAGGTCTCTTCGAGGAGGCCAACGGGGGCACGCTTTTTCTCGACGAGATTGGCGAGCTGCCGCTCAACCTTCAGGTGAAGCTCCTGCGGGTCCTCCAGGAAGAGACGATCCGGCGAGTCGGCGATTCGAAGGACACCAAGGTCGACGTCCGCATCGTGGCCGCGACGCACCGCGACCTCGGCGCCGAGGCCAAGGCAGGTCGGTTCCGCGAAGACCTCTTCTACCGCATCAACGTGCTCGCCATCGCCATCCCCCCTCTGCGCACGCGACGCGAGGACATCGCGCTCCTCGTCGACCACTTCCTCGCGCGGAACAACGCGCGCATGGGGACCCGCATCCGTGGCCTCAGCGTGGAGTCGAGGAAGCTCCTTCAGGAGTATGGATGGCCGGGAAACATCCGCGAGCTCGAGAATACGATCGAGCGGGCGATGGTGCTGGCCGAGGGGGACATCCTCGAGATAGGCGACTTTCCGGAGCGTATCCGCGAGGCCCTCGACCCGGTGCAGATGCAGCTCGCCTCGGGTGAGCTCTCCATCAAGAAGACGAACTACGCGATCGAAGAGATCCTCATCCGTCGCGCCTTGACGAAGACGAAGGGGAACCGGACGCGGGCGGCGGAGATCCTCGAGATTAGCCACCGCGCGCTGCTCTACAAGATCAAGGACTACAAGATCGTCGACTTGTAGGGCTCCTCACCCGAGATAGCCGCCGCGGGGGCTGTCGTCGACGAACAGCTTCACGAGGGCGAGCCCCGCGAGGAAGCCTCCGACATGGGCTGCCCAGGCGACACCGGACTCGGGCGGTGTGAGGAACTGCGACAGGAACCACACGCCGAGCAGAATGAAGGCGGGGATTCGCACCGTCGTGACGAACACGATGAGGATCCACAGGCAACGCACGCGGGCCGTCGGGTAGAGCAGGATGTAACCACCGAGCACCCCCGCGATGGCTCCCGATGCGCCGACCATCGGTGCGACCGAGTCGGGGGTCGCGAGCACCTGCGTGCCGGCCGCGAGAATGCCGCACGCGAGATAGAAGAGGACGTAGCGAACGGGGCCCATCCGGTCCTCGAGGTTGTCCCCGAAGATCCAGAGGAACCACATGTTGCCGATGATGTGGAACCACCCGGCGTGCGCGAACATCGCAGTCAGGATCGTGAGAGGCCAGGCGACCTCCTGGTGCAACTGGGCCTCTGCGCCGTGAGGCAGGAGAATCGGGCCGCTCGAGATGCCGCGCAGCATCCACTGCGGAATGACCCCGTAGTCGAGCACGGAGAGCGTCACTCCGTGCACGAGCTCGTACAGCCAGAAGCTCACGTTGGCGACGATGATCGCGACCGTGACCACGGGGCGCGTGGAGGTCGGGTTCTCGTCGCTGAGCGGGATCGGGATCACGGCAATACCGTAGCCGAAGACAGTACGCCCACGCCTGAGCGAGGTTCTCTCTTGCGAAGCTTGTGGTACGACGAAGGCATGCGCGCAATCTACATTCCTCTCTGCCTCGCTGCGCTGGGAAGCGCGGTCGCGTGCGGTCCCGCGAAGCCGGCCGACAGTCCGTCACACGACAGCGACACCTCCTCGGAGTCCTCGGGGGCTTCTTCGTCGCACGCGGCGACTCCACCGCCTGCACCCCCGCCGCAGGACCCGGCGACAGCGTCGGGCGGCACGGCATACGACAAGGAGGCGGTCGAGACCGTGCTTAAGCGAGCGGCCATCCAGGTCAAGGCGAACTGCGGAGCGGCCACCGGCGAAGATGGCAAAGCGACGGGCCCCTGGGGGAAGACGACGGCGACCGTGACTCTCGGTCACAACGGTCACTCACGTGGTGCCACGGTCCCCGCGCCGTACGAAGGGAAGCCGGTCGCGAAGTGCATCGCGCAGGCATTCGCCATCCTCATCTTCCCTCCGTTTGCCGGCGGTGACACCCCCATCGACTGGCCCGTAGAGGTCGTCGCGCCCGCCGGCGCTCCCTGAGAACGCGAGGCGACGTTGGCATACGACTACGACCTGGTCGTCCTGGGTGCTGGCCCTGCAGGTGAGAAGGGGGCCGCCCAGGCCGCCTACTTCGGCAAGCGAGTCCTCGTGGTCGAACGCGAGGCGGCTCCGGGGGGAGCCGCCGTTCACACCGGCACGCTGCCCTCGAAGACGCTGCGAGAGACGGCAATCTTCCTGTCCGGATACCGGCAACGAGAGCTGTACGGCGTCCGGGTCGCGGTCGACGCGACGCTGGCGGTGCCGCGCCTCCTGTCACGCAAGAACGCCGTCCGGGAGCTGGAGGTCGAGCGCATCCGCTGGAACTTCGACCGCCACGGGGTCGAGATGGTCCATGGCGTCGGCACGTTCGTCGACGCTCATACCGTCGACGTGAGCGCGATCGGATGTCCGCCGCGACGAGTCACCGCGGAGTTCGTGCTGGTCGCCACCGGCTCGAAGCCGTTCCAACCCGACAACATCCCCTTCGACGACGAGGACGTGGACGATTCGGACACCGTGCTCCAGATCGACCGGCTCCCCAACTCGATGACGATCATCGGTGCCGGAGTCATCGGCTGCGAATACGCGACGATGTTCGCGGCGATGCACGTGAAGGTCACGCTCGTCGACGGTCGATCGCGGCTCTTGCCGTTCCTGGACCTGGAGATGGGGGAGCGGCTCCACGGCGCGATGAGCAATCTCGAGGTGCAGTTCAAGATGGGCGTGAACGTCGTCTCCGTCGCACGCGAGGAAGGTCGCGGCATCGTCACGAAGCTGGACGACGGCAGCGAGGTCGCCTCCGAGAAGCTCCTCTTCGCCGCCGGTCGCAGCGGACGCACGGGTGACCTTGCGCTCGACCGCGTCGGCATCGTTGCCGACAAACGTGGCAGCCTGAAGGTAGACGACGACTATCGAACCTCGTGCCCGAGCGTGTACGCCGCGGGCGATGTCATCGGTTTCCCGGCGCTCGCGTCGACCTCGATGGAGCAGGCTCGCGTCGCGGTGTGCCATGCCTTCGGCTTCACCTACAAGCGACAGATGAGCCACCTCCTGCCCTACGGCATCTACACGATCCCGGAGGTGAGCTGCGTCGGCCTGTCGGAGGAGGATGCGACGAAGAGCGGCGTAGAGTTCGTGGTCGGCCGCGCGTACTACCGGGACAACGCACGCGGGAAAATCATCGGCGACAAGGACGGCGTCGTGAAGCTGCTCTTCGAGCGCGACACGAAGAAGCTCATTGGCTGTCATTGCATCGGGGACCGCGCGAGCGAGCTCGTTCACCTAGGCCAGATGATGATCTCGCTCCACGGAACGCTCGACACGCTCATCGAGACGGTCTTCAACTATCCGACCCTCTCCGAGCTCTTCAAATACGCGGCCTACGACGCGCTTGGCGCGATCGCAGCGCTTGCAGCGCCGACGGTGCCCGTTCCCTAGACCCCTTCGTCGAGGCGGCGCATGCCTTCCAAGAGCAACGCCTCGGTCGACTCGGTGATGAGCCTCTCCTGAGGCTTGAAGGTCGGGTCGACGACGAACTGACCCTCCGTCAGCGTGAGCAGCTCGTAGAACGCCCCCGACCCCCGCTTCCTCGCGGTTGATGCGTTGACGATGGCCCCTTCGAGGAACTGCACCTCGCCGGTGACCGTCTTGCTCGTGATCCTGAGAGCTCCCGTCTTGCGTCCGTTGCTCAGCGCCGTCACCAGGTCCGGGAGCGCGAGCTCGGCAAGGGACCCAGACAGCCCCTTCTGACCCTCCTTCGCGCGGCTTCGATCGAGGCGCGCCTTCAGCTTGGCGACGAGCACGTCGACCGCGGTCGGCTTGCTCACGAAGTCGATGACCCCGTGCTCGAACGCCTTCTGCGCTTCCGCTCGGCCCTGCCGCTTGGTGTGCATGACCCACGCCAGGTCCTTGCCCCAGCTCTCCTGCCGCGCGTCGGCGAGCAGGCTGAGACCGTCCTGACCAGGCAGGTCGATCTCGCTGACGACGAGATCGATCTTCGTGTCGGTGAGCAGCATCCTGGCCTGATCCGCGGTGCGGGCGATCTTCACCTCGAAGCCTTGATCAATCATCCGAAGCTCTAGGACGGACGTCTCGGCCGAGTCAGGGTCAATCAAGAGAGCCACGTAGCGGTCGGCCATGAGCCGTGCCTTGAGGTCCTCCCCGAGCACGATGCTCTGGAAGACGTCGACGACGTCCGGGTCGAAGATGAGCCCCTTGAATTTGTTCAGGACCTCGAACGCTTCGTTCGGCGGGAGCGGCTTTCGGAAGGGGTTCCGCGGGTTCTGCGCGAGGTCGGCGTAGGTGTCCGTCGCCGCGAGGACGCGCGCCCCGAGGGGAATCTGCTTGCCGACCAGGCCGTCGGGGAAGCCGCGTCCGTCGAATCTCTCGTACATGTGCACGATCGATTCTGCCGTCTCGGCCGAGAGCTTGATGGCTTCGAGCAGCCGCGTCGGCGTCCGCACGAGGCCCTGCGCCGCGACCTTGTGCCCGTCGTACTCGCTCACGTTGAGGGCCGTGAGGTGGTACTGCCCTGCCTTTCCGAGATCGTGCGCGTAGGCGGCGGCGACGTGGCTCGTGATGACCTTGTTCGGGATCGACATCTTTTCGCCGACGCGCCGGGTAAGCCGCGCGACCTGGGCCGAGTGCCCGCGCAGATCGGGGCGCTCGTTCTCGATCAAGCTCACGAACACGTTCATCATCTCGAGAACTTCGTCGAAGGCGAAGCTGACGCCCGGGTCCGTCCGAGCGCGACCCTGAACCGAGACCGGCGGCGCAGCAACGGCGACGATGGCGGGTGCCGGCTGGGCGTGCTGGCGCACGGCCTCGCTGTCGACGGGAGCCGCGCCGACTTGCGAGACGCGGCCGGAGAAGGTCGCCTCCGTGGGCTGCGGACGCGCGCCCGAGCCCTCGCTCGTGGTCTTTCGTACGTCGGTGAAGCGCTGGCCCCGCGCGATCGGGTCGTAACCGTAAAGCGCGCCTTGCGACTCGAGCTCGAGCCACGCGAACGCCGACAAGTCCCCACCGTACGCTCGCGCAATCGCAGAGCGAACGGCCCGCGGGCGCGCGACGTACGCCTTGATCTGACGCGCTTGCGACACTCCTTGCGCGTTGCGGAGCGATTCGGCGTCGCCAGGGTTGGCCGTCACCAGCATCAGCGTGCTCGTCTTCGGATCGAACATCACGGGGAAGACGCCGAGCGCCTCGGCCGCCTGTCGCGGGATCATCCCGAGCGTCGGCTTGTCGACGGCCGCCTTCGCGAGCTTGTCCGAAGAGACGAACTGCGTCTGAAAGTGCGCCGAGAGCACCTTCAAGAGGATCGCCTCGGTGAGGAGACCGAGGTCGATCACCGCCTCTTCGATGCGCACTCGATCCTGCGCGGAGTGGGCGAGGGCCTGGTTGAGCTGATCCGGTGACAGCACGCGTGCCTTGACCAGAATCTCGCCGACGCTGATGGGGGGCTGCTGTTGCGGAGGAGTGAGAGCCATCTCGAGTGAGTATCGCCAGGATAACGGTAGGACGGCCGCTTCGCTACTCTCCGGCGCGCTGGCCCAAACGCAGCCTAAATCCGCGAGCGAAGGTGGCTCTGGATAAGGTCGAGGGCGACGAGGTTCTGACCCCCCTCGGGGATGATGAGGTCCGCGAAGCGCTTGGAGGGCTCGACGAACGCCATGTGCATGGGGCGGACGGTCTCGTAGTACTGCTTCCGAATCTGCGCGAACGTGCGCCCTCGGTGCTCGAGGTCCCGCCGGATCCGCCTCATGAGGCGGATGTCCGCGTCCGTGTCGACGAAGAGCTTCACGTCGAACTTCTTCCGGAGCCGTTCGTCCGTGAGGACGAGGATCCCTTCGACGACCACGACACGCGCAGGCTCGATGGCTTCCCCGGTCGTGGCACGGTCGTGACTCGAAAAGTCGTACGTCGGCCGCACGATGGCCCGCCCCTCGGCGAGATCGTTCAGGTGCGCGAGTAGTAGATCGAACTCGAGCGAGTCCGGATGGTCGTAGTTCACCTGCTCGCGCTCGGGGAGCGAGAGGTGCGACTGCTTGCGGTAGTAGTGATCTTGCTCGAGTAAGACCCCGGACCCCGCGGGCAGCGCCTTCAGGATGGCCGACGCGACCGTCGACTTGCCGGAGCCTGAGCCCCCCGCGATGCCAAGGAAAAATGGAGGGCGATGGGATGGGTCGGTCATTCGCGGCGCTTCTGCCCCGCTCCTTTAGTCTTCGTTGCGCGGCAGACGCAAGAGTCGCTCTCGATCGACGTTGCGACCGGTGAGAACTGCGACAAGGTCTTGCTCGTTCGAGGTTGACCGCAGCTCCTCCGGAAGCCCTCGAAGGAGCGGCACCAGGGCGGTCGCGGCGCTCCCTTCGAGCACGATGCCAAACCCGTGAAGGGCGAAGGCCATGGCGGACGCGATCTCCGACTCGGATACGACCACGACTCCGGCGACGAAAGGCCGTGCCCGCGCGAAGCCCCCTTCCGAGATACCCCCCTCGAGCCCCTCGGCGAGCGTCTCCTCCGTCATCTCGAGCCTTGTCACCGCGCTCCCTCGCGCGAGTGACAGGGCCATGGCCGGCGAGGCTTCGCTCTGCACGCCCCAGACCCGCCTCTGACCGGACGCGTTCACGGCGCCCGCGCCCGCGCGCACCTCGTCGAACGCCCAGCCGAGTCCGCTCGCGAGACCACCGCCGCCAAATGGGCACACGACGAGCTCCGGTACTCGGCCCAGGGCGCGCGCGATCTCGAAGCCCAACGAGCCGCCGTTCCCCGCGGCGACGAATGGATCATCGTACGGAGAGACGAAGATCGCCTCGGTCTCGCGGCCTAAGGCGATGCCGTGCGCTTCGGCGTCGTCGTAGTGGGTGGACGGGAGAAGCACGAGCTCGGCGCCCGAACGTTCCACCCTTGCGCGCTTCGCCGAAGGCGCGCTCGCGGGCATGACCACGGTCGCCCGGAGGCCCAGAACCTTGGCTGCGTACGCCACCCCGGCGCCATGATTGCCCGCGCTCGCGGCGACGACACGAGCGTTCGTCCCGTGCTCTCTCCGAGCCTCCGCGAGCGCCACCAGTGCCCCGCGGACCTTGAAGCTCCCGGTCACCTGGAGCGACTCGAGTGCCAGCCAGACGCGCGTGTTGCCCGTCGCGTCGGCCTTGCGATCGAGCTCTACGGCTCGGATCAACGTGACCGGTCTGAGCATCGCCGCGGGGAATCGATCGGCCAGGTGACTGACCCAGGCGATCGGGACGTCCCACTTCACGCGCGGGTCGAGGCGGTCGCCCGCAGGCGGGTGCGCTCGCGTGACCTTCACGTCGTCCCCCTTACTTGGACGTCGAAGTGAGCCAGAGAAGTGGCCGCCGGTACGTAGTGATCATGCGATCGCCCGGCACCTCGTGCCCCATGCCCGGAGCGATCTTCACGCGCACCGGAATCTTCTGCGCTTTCACCATCTCTCCGACGCGCTCCGTGTTCTCGGCGACGCCGTCGTTCTGCCCGGTGAGCAGGTACACCTTGCGGATGTCCTTCCGCTCGTCGTGGAGCAGCGTCGGCGCGTCGCCCCACCAGTACTGATCGTTCGCGGCGAGAATGAGCCACCGGCTCCACGTCTTCGGCTCGTGAATCCCGAGCTGCATCGCGATGAACGCCCCCTCGCTGAACCCGATGAGAACGTTGCCGCGTGTCTGTACGCGCCCGCGGTACTTCGCGTGGAGCGCGGAGAGCGTCTTGCCGACGATCTCTTGACCCAGCACGGCGTTGTTGTTCCACGCGCGTGAGCCACCGCCGCGGTCCTCGGGCCCTTGCGGGCAAAGGACCCATCCGAACTGCGTCGCGACTTTGGCCCACTTTCGGCAGTCGTCCTCGGGATTGTTCCCGCGACCGTGCAAGTAGACGATGACGGGCCTGAGCCCGCGGCCCAGCGGCCTGTAGTAGAAGGCATCGGGCTCGCCGGGGACCTCGAGCCGCTGCGGGTTCGCGATGGCCGCCGTCTTTGCATAGGCGGTTCGCCCCCAGGTCGATACGAGCAGGGTGCAGACGAATAGAGATGCCGACGCGAGGCGCGCGAAGCTCGACGTGAGAGGGGCCCGAAGCACGAGGGACGAAAGGTTAGAGCAACCGCGCGCTCTACTCAACGTAGCGCGCTCCCGGTATCCACGCCGAATGCACGGGCCTCCGACTCGCTCACCGGCCACGGAGCTCGCTTCGAGGCGCGGCGGACGCGCGTGCCGTCCTGCTCGGCCACCATCACGCGGAGAACGAGCGTGTCGCCTTCGCGGGTCCCGTAGGCGGCGATCGGCGTGCGGCAATCGCCGTCCAGGGCGACCATCACCCCGCGCTCGGCGGCGACCGCGATCCCCGTGTCGCCGTCGTGCACGACGCTGAGCGTGCGCCGCGCGACCTCGTCGCTCTCGCGGATCTCCACGCCGAGAGCGCCCTGGCCTATTGCCGGGAGCGACACGTCGGCGGAGAGCCACTCCGTCGCGCGAGCCTCGAGACCGAGGCGCACGAGCCCGGCCCCCGCGAGCACGAGCGCATCGACCTCACCCGCGTCGAGCTTGCGGAGCCGCGTGTCGACGTTGCCTCGAATCGGCACGAACGTGAGATCTGCCCGCGCCTCGCGCAGCGAGACGATGCGTCGCAAGCTCCCCGTGCCGACCCGTGCGCCCGCGGGGAGCCCCGCCAGCGTGCCGTGCAAGGGCGACACGAGCACGTCGCGCGGGTCGGCGCGCCGCGGCAAGCACGCGAGCACGAGCCCGGGGGGGAGACGAGCCGGCACGTCTTTCACCGAGTGCACCGCGAGATCCGCGCGGCCCTCGAGCAGCGCTTCCTCGATCTCCTTCACGAAGAGCCCTTTGCCACCGACCTCGGACAGCGGACGATCCTGAATGCGGTCGCCGGTCGTCGTGACCAGGAGCTCGGTGGTCGTCAGATCTCCGTGAGCGGCCGTGAGCGACGCGATGAAGCTGCGGCACTGCGCGAGTGCGAGCGGGGACTTGCGGGTTGCGTAGGTGAGCAGCGGCATCGTCAGTGTGGAAGGCGGCGTGAGCCGGTGGGCGGCTCGTCGTCTCCCGAGGTCGCGTCGTGCGAGTCGTGGCTACGGTCCGACGGCGCAGGCGCCGCCGCCGCTTCGGTGCGCTCGGGGAGGTCGAACAGATGAGTGACGGCCCGCACCCAGTCGGCCCCTTCTACGGAGCTGGCGGCCTCGCGAAGGCGCGTCGTCGGCGCGTGGAGGACCTTGTTCGCGGCCCCCTCTATAACCTGCTTCAGGAGAATCCTGTCGGCGTCTCCCAGGTGTTTGAGGCGACTCGCGAACGCGCGTTCGAGCTCACCGTTCAATATCTCGTGCGTCCTAGCGCGTAGCGCGATGATGGCGGGCGCCACCAGAAGACCGCGGCGCCACGACTCGAACTCCGCGAGCTCGGCGAGCACTATCCTCTCCGCCGCCGCGGCTTCGGACTCGCGCGACTTCAGCCCCAGCGCCACCTGCTGTTCGAGGTCGTCGACGTTGTAGACGTACACGTTGTCGATCGTGTGGACGCTCGGCTCGACGTTGCGCGGTACGGCGATGTCGACGAACAAGAGCGTGCGTCCTTTCCGCTCCTTCATCGCGCGCTTCACGAGGTCGTGTGTCACCACGAACTCTCGGCTCGCCGTGCTCGCCACGACGACATCTGCCCGCGTCAGCTCGTCGCCGAGCGCATCCCACTGCACCGCGTCGCCGCCGATCGAGCCCGCGAGCGCCGCGGCCCGCTCGAAGCTGCGGTTGCACACGCGAATGTGCTTCGCCCCTTTGCCGAGGCTCCGCGCCGCCGCTTCCGCCATCTCGCCCGCGCCGAGGAGCAGCACGGTGTGACCAGCAAGGTCGCCGAAGATGCGGGTCGCGAGGTCGACGGCGACGCTGCTGATACTGACCGTGCCAGCGCCCACCTGCGTATCGGTCCGCACCTTCTTGGCCACGGAGAATGCGCGCGTCATGCATCGCCCGAGGATGCTGCCGAGCGTGCCCGCCGCGCTCGCCGCGTCGTACGCGCGCTTCACCTGACCGAGGATCTGAGGCTCCCCGAGGACCATCGAGTCGAGGCTCGCCGCGACCCGAAAGATATGGCGGACGGCGTCGCGCCCGGAAACCTCGTACAGGTACGGCGTCAGCGCCTCGTCGGCGCTCGCCCCGCCTTGTTGCGCGAGCACGTCGCGAACGGCCCGAGCTGCAAGGCCCGCCGCCTCGTCATGGTGGGCCGCCGCGAACACCTCCACGCGGTTGCACGTCGAGAGAAACATCGACTCGCTGAGCTCCGGGCGCGCCGACAGTCGAGCGAGCACCTCCGGGAGAACGTCTGCGCCGAACGCGAGCTTCTCGCGGACCTCGACGGGAGCCGTGCGGTGCGAGAGGCCGACGACGACGATCACTGGACCGCCACCGCGACCGCGACCGCCACGGGAGGAGCGGCGGGCGTGCTCTTCACGAGGTAGACGATGAGCACGAGGACCGCGAAGCCGAAGCCCGCGATCGTCCCGTACGCCGCGCGCCGTCCGCGCCATCCTGCGCCCGCGCGCAAGAGCAGCACGCCTGCGAACAATAACCACGTCGTGTATCCGAATACCGCCCGCGCCACGTCGGCGGCGGTGCCTGCTTCGACGCCGTGGGCCCAGTAGACGCCCGTGAGAATGCCGGTCGTCAGCAGCGGGAAGCCCGCGAGCAGAAACCGATGCCCCGCTTTGTCGAGCGCGTCGAGCGGGGGGAGCTTTCGGAAGAAACCGGCCAGGTTCTTCTGCTTCAGCCTTCGCTCCTGCAGCAGGTAGGCGACCGCCGCCGCGAACGCGAGCATGAAGAGCGCGTCGCCGAGCAGGTTGGCGGCGACGTGAATGGGGAGAATCGCGCGCCTGTAGCGAGGATCGGGCTGGCTCATCGCCACCAGGCTCGACGCGAGGAGGAATACGAGGGCGAGGGGGGCGACGAACGCCCCGACCACGTCGATTCGATACCGGCGGCGCAGCGTCAGGTAGATGGCGCAGGCCAGCATCGACGCCGTGCTCAGCGCGAAGTGGATCCCTTCGACCGGGCACACGTGAAAGACGAACGACGACGCCGTGATGTGGACGGCGTGGAGCAGCGTCCCCACGAGAAGCACCCGAGGCGCGAGCGTGCCGGCCCGCGCGAATCGATCGTGGCTCAGGTACGCAAGAAACAGCCCACACGCCGCGGCGTAGGTGCCGACCGTGGCGGCCAGGATGATTTCGACGAGCAACGGGATCACGAGGGACATGCTGACGCGTAGCGGCGGGCAGCGCCAGAGCGCGCAGAGGCGGGCTGGCCAGGGTGGCGACGGCGGCGCAGATGGCGAAGACGACCGGCGTGACGGCTACGCGTGTGCACTGGCGAAGCGCAGAAGGAGCTCCTCGTCGTTACGAGCCTCCTTCGGGCTCATGCTGTCGCGAAGCGCCAGGTGCTCCTCGGACGTTACGAACTCCTCGAACGGGCCCATCGGGGTTGCCATGAAGCCCGGGATGACGTCGTAGGCGTTCTCGCCAAGGATCATGGAGCCCTCCATGAGCTCCGCGCCGAGCTCTTCGAGGTACTGCGTCGATTTGACGACCGACGAGCTCATGCGCGTCGGGTGAGCCGGTCACCTCGCGGATGATGTGAGCGGCCTCGGCGAGCCGGTAACGCCGGGCCTGCGACAGGATCGTGAGCTCGGTGCCGGTGAGATCGATCGTCGCGTCGGCCAGCCAGACGTCCAGAGCGGGTTGGGCGAAGAAGGCACGATTCTGCATGCACGCGCGATTGTGCCCGTTTCTCGGGGACTCGAAAAGCCCTACCGTGCTGGCGTGGCCTCGCGACCGTCGTCAGCCGTGCCCGACGCGGCGCACCCCGCACCGTTTGCGCGGACGTTCGAGCGGCTCGTGGCCAAGGTCGGCGAGACGACGCCCGGCGACCAGATGGCCGCCCTTCATCGCGCCTTCGAGGAACGCACGGGGGCGTTCGGGCCCGATGACCCGTGGTTCGAGGTGCGCAGCCGCGCGTTCTGGGACGACGTCATGACCGGCGCACGCGCGCCACGCTTCTCGAAAGACTCGCTCGATCCGGCGGACCGCCTCTGGGCAGAGGCGCTGCGTCGCCCCCACCGCGGACTCTTCCGGTCGCGGATGCACGACGGACGCCTTGTCCTCGCCGACGCAGTCACGGGCGCGGAGCTCGTCGTGCACGAGGTCGATGACGCGTCCCGTGACGCGCTTGCGTCGACGACGGGGCTCTTCGACGGGGTCGTCGTCGGGGTGCCCCCGCCCGTGCGACTGGCGCTCCTGCCCGGAGCCATCTTTCACCCGGAAGGGGCCGAGGAGGCCATCTTGCGTGTGATCGCCGCCGGCCGCGCGCGCGCCCTGACGGATGGTGCCCTGCTCGACGCGCTGCTTCGCATGGAGCTCTCGCTGCGCACGCTCTCACGCGTCAAGCCCAGCTACGCGTACCGCGCGGAAGCCCTCGTCGGTTGACGCTGCCATGACCCCTCCCTCCTTCGACGTCCGAGTCGTACGGACCCGCGAGCTGTCGCCCAGCGTGCGCGAGCTCGTCTTCGCGCGCGAGGACGGAGCCGTGTTCGCGTTCGAGCCCGGACAGTGGGTCAGCCTCGTGCTGCCCGTCGCGTCAGGCGAAGTGCGCCGCGCATACTCGATTGCGTCCTCTCCTTCGAGCGATTCATCGTTTGCGGTCGCCGTGACGCGCGTCGAAAACGGCGCGGGCTCGAATCTGCTCCACGAGCTTCTGCCCGGGTCCATCGTGCGCGCCGTGGGGCCGCAGGGGTTCTTCACGCGCGACGAGGCTTCCGCGCAGCCGGCGCTCTTCATCGGGACCGGAACCGGGATAGCGCCGCTCCGCAGCATGGTAGGCGGGGCCGTCGGTCGATCGAGCGCGCCGTTGTGGCTCCTGTTCGGAGGCCGTGAGGAGCATGACCTTCTGTACCGTGAGGAGCTCGCAGAGCTTGCCGCGCGCCATCCAAGCTTTCGCGTCGAAGAGACGCTGTCGAGAGGCTCTCTTTCGTGGGCGGGACGTCGTGGCTACGTACAGGCCCACGCCCGTAGCCTCTACGAAGCGCTCGCGGCCACGACCTCCACTCCGCCGCACGTGTACGTCTGCGGTCTGGAGCGGATGGTTGGGGCCATACGGGCGCTGTTTCGCCAGGAGATGGGGTTGCCGCGTCAGCTCGTCCACTCCGAGCGGTACGACTGACGCGCGCAGCGGCGGGATGAACCGATCAGTAGCCCTTGCGGGCCACGCCGAGCTCGCCGAGCTCGATCTCGTGCAGCGACTGCGTGACGATGCAGGTCGCCGAGTGCTGGTGGAGCGACAGGACACGTAGCTCGCCGGTGATCTCCTGCGGGTACTTCGACTCGTCACGTGTGCGAGGAATCCGCTCCGTATCGGCGGTCGACGCGCTCTCGATCGAGATGCGCTGGGCCGCGGTGTCGGAGATGAGCGTCTGCCGCCACGCGTCCCCGCGCCGCATGATGAAGAGGCGGTTGCCGACCTTGAGCCCGTCGTCCGCCCCCTTGTCGATGAAGATGACCTGGTTCTGACCGAAGAACTCGTGGAGCTTCACGCTCGCTAGAACCTGCGCCGTGAGGTCGACCTCGTTGCGTACCGGCGCGACGACGTCGAAGCGCCGACCGACCGGGCCGATTCGCGCGCCACGCTCGATGGTATCGAGGGTCTCGACGATGCGGCCGCGCGCGATGCGCGACTTGGCGTCCCAATCGTCGATGCGGACCGTCCCCTGGATCTGGACGATCTGGCCGGTTCCGAGAGAGCGCTGCGGCCGATAGATCGTCAGCTCCTCGCCGATCTTGACGTCGTGCTCCTTCGAGATGTGCAGGTAGACCTCGTCGAGGTCCTGCAGGAAGAGACGCTCTTCGGGCGCGCCGGTGATCTCGCCCCAGTTCTCCTTCGTCTCGTCTTCGACGTACCCTTCGTCACGCAGGAAGATGGTCTCGGGGAGCACCGTACGGTGCCGCTCGATCATGTTCTGCATGTCGCGAGGGGAGCCGGAGCTAGCGAGCTCGGAGCCGCCGAGTCGCATGCGGATCCGGTCACCCGGGTAGATCCAGTGCGGGTTCTGAAGCTGCGCATTGTACGACCAGATGCGCGGCCACTGGTACGGGTTGTGGAAGTAGACGTCGCAGAGACCCCAGAGCGTGTCGCCTCGGCGGACGACGTGAACGTTCGGCACGCCGGAGCCCAAGGTCTCGGCGCCTCCGGGGAGGTAGGCGTAGCCGGCTTTGCCGCCGTGAACCGACGCGCTGCCACCGCCCTGCGAGCCGTAGTCGAAGCCGTCTTCCTTGTCGCCGCTGACGGGTTGCGAGGACGACTCCGTGTTGTTGCCTCCGCCGATGGGCACGCCAGCGGGGGGCGGCTGGATGCCTCCGTAAATCGGGGGTGGGGCTCCGGCCCCGCCGCCTGCAGCGCCCGCGCCTGCAGCTCCAGCGCCCGCTCCTCCGGCGCCTGCGCCGCCGGCGCCCGCTCCTCCGCCCGGGTCGCTGCCGCCTCCGGCTGCGGGCGCATCGCCCCCGCCTCCGGCTGCGGGCGCGCCTTCCTGTGCGTTCGCCGCGAGCGACCACGACGCCGTCGCAAACAGTGCGACACCCGCCGCGATCACGCGCACCGTCTGGGGAACCTTGCTCACCTTCTTTTCCATGCTCATGGGCTTTCCTCGGGGCCGGCGCGCCCTGCGTCGTGCCCGGCGGTGCGTTCGGTCGGGATGCGTCTGGCGGCCTCGGTGCGCGGGAACTCGCGAGACAGGCGCTCGAAGTAGCTCATCGCTTTGGGCTTGTTGCCCAGCTTCTGCTCGCAGATGCCGAGCTTGAGGAGGCAATCGGGAACCTTGTTGCCCATGGGGAAGCGTTTGATGGCGCCGTCGAACTCCTCCGCGGCGCGGGCGAGCTCCCCCTTCGCGAAGTAGCACTCGCCGCGCCAGTACATGGCGTTGTCGGCGTTGGGGTGATCGGGCCATTTCACGAGGAAGGCCGCGAAGGCGTCGAGCGCGTGGTCGTAGTCGTGCCCGTTCACGAGGCCGAGGGCCGCGTCGTACGCGCGCCGTGCGGCTGGGTCGAGAGCGCTCGACGGGGGGGCGGATGACTGAATGGGCGGTCCTACGCCGACGCCTTCCGGCGCCTCGTCGGGGAGCGTCTCCTCGATTCGATCGTCGCGGCCGCGGTTCGAGCGTCGGGCGATTCCGGTTCCGACGACGCGAATCACGGGGCGTGGTGCCGTGTCGTTAGGGTCGTCGCCCCCCGTGGCGCTCGTGGGCTCGCCGCCGATGCGCAGCGTCTCGGACCCCTCGGGAGGTGAAGGCGCCGCGGACATCCCGAGCACGACGACATGCGGGGGCACGATCATCGGGCGCGAGACCGCCGCGGCGGTCGCCTGCTGCTCTTCTTGCAGCTTGACGGGATCGAGCCTCGGATCGAGCCGGTCGCGCCGCGCCGTGTCCCGATTGACCCCCTCTTCGAGCGATGCGAGCTGCCGTGCGGCCACCGTTTCGTGGGCGCAGCCGCTCCCAAGTCCGACACACGAGAGCGTGACCCCCGCGGCAAACGCTCGAGCAAACCCAGTTCTCATGACCCAGTGAGCCTAGGCCGCGGTGCCAGCGAGGGCCAATTTCCTGGGTCGGCTTGGCGCCCTGCGCTCCCCACGCTCCACCTTGGCGGGATGCGTCAGAGCTTTACCAAGCGCTCCGTTTACGACAGAGTCAGCGCTGTAGAACCCTGAGGGGAGCCGTCTTTGCCCATCCGTCGCAAGTTCGATCTGCACAAGACGATGTTCCTGTTGCCGAACATCATCACGCTGTCAGCCATCTTCTGTGGGTTCGACTCGATCCGCCTGTCGGCCTCGGCGACGGGGGAGGACGATTACTACCGTGCCTCGATCCTGCTCATTTTCGCCATGTTCTTCGACATGCTCGACGGTCGCGTCGCGCGCCTGACGAAGACCCAGAGCGCGTTCGGCCTGCAGATCGACTCGCTCGCGGACGTGATCTCCTTCGGCGCGGCCCCGGCGCTCCTCGTCTACAAGGCCTCGCTCTACCAGCGCCCCACGGCTGGGCTCATCGTCGCGTTCGTCTTCGTCGGCGCGGCGGCCTGCCGCCTCGCCCGCTTCAACGTCCTCTCAA
>Ga0302279_10003839_pt1 | contig 18307 bp, 12 predicted proteins | sample III_Bog_N3_3_FD_194541 | JGI IMG/M metagenome (GOLD analysis project Ga0302279, IMG submission 194541) | Peat permafrost microbial communities from Stordalen Mire near Abisko, Sweden - III_Bog_N3_3 | ecosystem: Environmental > Terrestrial > Soil > Wetlands > Peat | place: Sweden: Abisko...
CGGCTGGGCACCGCCGGGTCGGCGTTGGGGAGGACGGCGGGGTTCGACCACTCCGGTGCGCACGTGCCGGCGGGTACCGGACCAGGGGGCCGGAGGTGCGGTGAGCCTGTCGGCCAGGCGGTAGGCAACCGTCTCGTAGTTGACCCGCCAACCACGGAAGTCGGCCCACGCCTCCTCCGCGGTGCGTTCCATGGGGAACCCGTAGGACGAGAGCATGGTGACCGCCTGTTCGAACTCGGCGAACTCCAGCGCGATCGGTCCGTCCGGATCCGGGTCGAGGTCGACCTCCCAGCCCATGGATCCGGCGATCCGGTTCATCAGGGTGAAACCCATGCGCAGGCACAGTCGGGCCTGCGACGGGGCGGTGCTCGGAGCCAGTGCGAGATGCATCGCTCCTGCGTCCAGGACGGCCAGGAGGCCGATCATCCACGAGAGCCAGGGCTCAGGTGACCGGAAGAGCAGCAGGATGGGGTAGGTGGTGTGGCTCTCCGCCACGTCGGCTGCCCACTCCTCCCACTTGGCGTAGAGCTCGGGCAGCGTGTCGATGATCCCGACCAGCTGGTGCCGGGCGAGGAGCTCCGGGCCCCAGGCGGGATCCCCGGCCCGGCTCTCCAGGAGTGCCACCAGGCCCTCCCGTCGGCTGTACGAGTTGTAGAGCGACGGAAGGTAGGCGATCTGGAGTGCGACGATCACGACCCAGATGGCACCGACGGCGATGTCGATCCCGGTGTTCTCCCGGCCCCCGAGGTGGATCGCCCCGACGGTGAACAGCGCGGTCAACGCCTGGAGCAGCCCGTCGGACAGCGAGTGTTCGGTGGGGACGAGCATCAATCCGAATCCGAGCGTGAGCGAGGCCGCCCAGAACAGGAGTTGGGCGATGAGTGCGACCGGAGCGGTGGGAGCGAGGATCGCGTCCTTCGTCTCATAGCTCTTGGCCAGGCGGGACAGTGCCACGAAGCCGAGCCGGACGACGCGATTCACCACCAGGGTGATCCGCTCGAGTCCGACCGGCTGGCGGGGAAGCACCAGGGTGAACAGGACGCTCGTCACGGTGCCCAGGACGATCAGGAGCCCGATGATGAACAGGACCTGGTTCACGCCGACGCTCCGGGACCACCGGGATCGGGTGGACGGCGGACGTACCGCTGGTCGTGTGGCACTTCAGCCATCGGTGTCACCTCCGTCGCGCTCCGTCGCAGTATCGCAGGCAACGGGACGAGCGCGAGACGCCGCCGGTCGGGTGGTTGTGGCCAGGTGCCCGGCAAGGTGGCCGGCAAGTCGTCGCCCCCACACTGCGGAGGTCCCTTCGATCCGGTGCCCACACCGGGCACCTCCGGTCCCGACCCCAGGAGCGCTCCATGACCACGCCGTCCGTCATTCCCCCACCTCCCCGACCTCTCCGCCCGATCGCCTCCCGCTCCGAACCGCCTGCGCCCGATCTGGGAGGTCCCACCCTGCACATCGTGCAGTGGAACGACCCGATCGCCGACCCCCACGGGCTCCACCCCTGCAGCCGGTATGTCGAGCTCTACTGGCTCGGGATCATCGGACCGAGCACGACGTGGCTCCTCCGCCGGATCAACTACGGGCTCGAGGTCCACGGTGACGGCTTCGACCTCCACCTGCCCGACACCGCCCGGTCACTCGGTCTCGGGGACAAGATGGGAAAGAACTCGCCGTTCCGTCGGGCGCTGGCCCGGCTGGTCACCTTCGAGCTGGCACGACCCCACGGACCGGGCGAGTTGGCGGTGCGCGCGCGCATTCCCCCGCTCCCCCTCCGCCACCTCAGTCGACTCCCTGAATCCCTCCAGCGGAGTCATCGACGTTGGGCCGCGGAGCAACAGATGTCCGGACCGGAGCAGATGCGGCGCCGGGCCCAGCGCCTGGCCTCGGGCCTGGCGGCAGCCGGCCACGACCGGACGACCATCGAACAGCGGCTCGCCGAGTGGCAGTTCCATCCGGCCGTGGCCTTCCACGCCGCCCAGCACGCGGTGTCCGGGCCGGGATCCGAGCACGCACCGGGTGCCGGGTCGGAACGGGCGACGGACCTGGTCGGTCCGCCTCGGATCGGAGCGCTCCGACCGGACGGAGGTGAGCCGACCTACCCGGGTTCCGCCTCGTGACCGGCCGGGGTCAGGCCCCAGTAGGTGTCGACCGGCTCCATCTCCCCCTTCACCACCTTGTCGATCATCCGGCAGATGGGGAGGTCGAGGTCGTGGCGTTCCGCCAGTTCCAGGGCGACATTGGCGGTGTTCACACCTTCGGCCACCATGTGCATCTCGTCGAGGATGTCGGCCAGCCGACGCCCCTTGCCGAGCTGTTCGCCCACAGCCCGGTTCCGGCTGTGGGGGCTCACACAGGTCGCGATCAGGTCGCCCATCCCGGCCAGTCCGGCAAACGTCGCCGCCTTGGCCCCCATCGCCTCGCCGAGGCGCATCAACTCGGCCAGGCCCCGGGACATCACGGCCGCCCGGGTGTTGTCGCCGACACCGAGGCCCTGTCCCATCCCGGCGGCGATGGCGATCACATTCTTGAGTGCGCCTCCGAGCTCACACCCGATCACGTCGTCGTTGACGTAGACCCGGAACACACCCCGGGTGAAGACCGCCTGGATGGCACTCGCCACCTCGAGGTCCTCGGTGGCGATGACCGCGGCGGCGGCCTTGCCGGCGAGAATCTCGCTCGCGATGTTGGGCCCGGTGAGTGCGGCGACCGGGTGCCCCGACACCACTTCCTTGATGACTTCGGTCATCCGCAGGTGGGAACCCCGTTCGAGGCCCTTGGACAGGCTGACCACCGGGATCCACGGACGCATGAAGGGTGCCGCGTCCTCGAGGACCCGGCGGAATCCACTGGTCGGAACGCCGAGCACGAGCAGGTCGGCCCCACAGACCGCCTCCTCCAGGTCAGCGGTCGCCGAGAGCGAGGTGTCGAGTCCGAAGCCGGGGAGATAGTGCGGGTTCTCGTGATCCTCGCGGACCGATCGGGCCACTTCGGGGTCCCTGGCCCACAGCACGGTGTCGTGTCGGGCCGCCACCAGCGACGCCACCGTCGTCCCCCACGAGCCTCCCCCGAGGACTGCGATCTTCACCAGGCAGACGGTAGTGCAGGGCCGGACCCGACGCGCCCCGTCGTCCACCCCGTCGTCCGCCTCCGAGTCACGCGCCCGACGTCGACACGCGCGTCGACATGCATCGCGACACGCACGTCGACACACACGTCGACTGGATGGCGCGCCCCACAGCGACAGGCCACGGCACCGCCGCCCCAGGCGGGACCGGGATCAGTCCTTCGGGCGGGTGGCCAGCCATCGGGCGAACTCGTCCGAGGTGCCCAGAGCCACCAGGGTACGGACACCGAAGCCACTGGCGCCTTTGGTGTTGTACCAGCGGTTGTCCTCGGAGCGGGACGGACCGGCGATGTCGAGGTGTGCCCACGGCACGTCGGCCACGAATTCGCGCAGGAGCAGTGCCGCTGCGATGGTCCCGGCCTGGCCGGGTCGGCCGGTGTTCTTCATGTCGGCGACCTCGGACTCGATGTGGACTGCGTAGTCGTCGTGGAGCGGGAGCGGCCATGACGTCTCCCCCGTGCGGGATCCGGCCGCCTGCACGGCAGCGATCAGGTCCTCGTCGTTGCCCAGGAGGCCGGCGATCTCCTTACCCAGGGCCACGACGGCGGCACCGGTGAGCGTGGCGAGGTCGATGACCGCGTCAGGACCTTCTTCGACCGCGAGGGTCAGGCCGTCCGCCAGGATGAGCCGCCCCTCGGCGTCCGTGTTCAGCACCTCGATCGTCTTTCCGTTCCGCGTGGTGAGCACGTCGCCTGGACGGGTAGCCGTACCGCTCGGCATGTTCTCGGTCATCGGTGCCCACGCGGTGATCGGGATCCGACCGCCCAGCCGAGCGATGGCCTCGACCGCGGCCAGGACGGCGGCCGCCCCGCCCATGTCGGTCTTCATGGTCTCCATCCCGGCCGGCGGCTTGAGTGAGAGGCCGCCCGAGTCGAAGGTGATCCCCTTGCCCACCAGGGCCAGGTGGGGGATGCGACCATCGAGCTCGAAGGGATCGGCGGGGCGGTACTCGACACGGACCAGGCGCGGCGGCTGCGCCGATCCTGCGGCGACGCCCAGAAGGCCGCCCAGGTGCTCGGCGGCGACCCGCTGGTCGTCCCAGACCTCCACGGTCAGTCCCGCGACATCGGCGAACCGATCGGACACCCGGTCGGCGAACCGCTCCGGAGTCAACGAGCCGGCCGGCTCGTTGACCAGATCACGGGCCAGGGCCACGGCACGTCCCACCTGTGCACCGCGGGCGGCTCCTGCGAGCACCGCGTCTCGGTCGTCCGCGGTCAACTTCAGTGTCCCGAGGGACCGCCCCGGCTCGCTGCTGCGGAACGTGTCGAACCGGTAGGCGGCCAACAGACCACCCTCTGCAGCGGCGGCTGCGACGTCGGCGACGTCCTCATCCGCCACCTGTGGCAGGGACAGCAGCGCGGAACCCGACTTCCCCGCGGCCCGCACGAACGCGGCCGTGGCCCGGCGCACCGACTCGAGACCCCTGTCGCCGACCAGGACGTCGGGACCACCCACACCTACCAGCACCACATCGGGAACCGGGGCACCGGTCGCACCCTGCCCGACGGATCGCAGGACGAGGACCTGTCCGACCTTCCCGGAGAATCCTTGGCGCTCGCACCATCCGGGGTCGAGGACCGACGGGACACCGAGCTCGGTCAGCTCCGTGGTCACGCCGACCGGGACGGGTCCGTCCGGCGAGCTGAGGACCGGCACGCCCACGGCGACGAGGTCGTCGGGGAGGCCGGTTCCGGTGTGTGCGGTCACGTCGATCACGTCGGTACTCCAGGGATAGGTGGCGGGTCGGTGGATATCAGTCGTCGTGGGTGCGTCGGCGCCGGGGAGCACCGCGGGCCAGCAGGTGCTCCTGGCCCTCGGCCCACCGTGCCATGGCCCACAGGAGATCGGACAGTCGGTTCAGATACCGCCCGACGAGCGAACCCTCGATCGGCGACGACACCAGGAGGCGTTCGGCTCGCCGGACGATCGTGCGGGACAGGTCGAGCGCGGCCGACGCACGATTGGCCCCCGGGACCACGAATTCGGTCGGCATCGCCACCCGTGAGATCAGGTCGTCGATGTGGGCCTCCAGCGCAGTCACCATCTCCTCGGTCACCAGTGTCGTGCCGGGCACCAGCTTCGACCGGTGGGACGGGTCGGTGGTCGCCTCCGCCATGAGGACGTAGAGCTCGCGTTCGAGCCTGATCAACAGTTCGTCGAGCTCGGAACCGGCCTCGGCCTCGGCCCGGGCGACACCCATGGCGGCCTGGGCTTCGTCCACGGTGCCGGTGACGTTCATGAGCGGGGAGTCCTTGCGGACCCGCCCCCCGTAGAGCAGCCCCGTCGTCCCGTCGTCGCCGGTCCTGGTGTAGATCTTCAGCACGGTGTCCTCACCCCTCCGATGCTAAACGACCGGCACCCGGTGCCCTTCCGTCGCAACAGGTGGCGACGACCCTGCACGGCCCTTCCCCCAAGCGTCGCGCGGGCCGGTCGGATCCCTGGACCCGTCACGGGCCGTCACGGGCCGTCACGGGCCGTCCTCCCGGTATCGTTGGAGGGCTATGGCAGCCCATCGAACCGAATCGAGCTACCTCCAGGCCGTCTCCGAGCGGGTCGTCGTATTCGACGGCGCCATGGGGACCAACCTGCAAATGGCCGGACTGACCGCCGACGACTTCGGCGGACCGGACCTCGAGGGCTGCAACGAGCTCCTGGTCGTGACCAGGCCTGACGTGGTCGAACAGGTCCACCGGTCCTTCTACGAGGTCGGGTGCGACGTGGTCGAGACCGACACCTTCGGAGCCTTCGCCCCGGTACTCGCCGAGTACGGGCAGGGGCACCGGGTGCGTGAGCTCAACCTGGCCGCTGTGCAGTTGGCCCGGAACGCGGCCGAGGAGTTCGCCACCCCGGACCGGCCCCGCTGGGTGGCCGGAAGCATCGGCCCGGGCACCAAGTTCCCCACCCTCGGCCAGACTTCCTATGCCGATCTGCGCGACGCCTACGAGGAGCAGTGCGACGCGCTGATCGAGGGAGGTGCCGATCTCATCATCATCGAGACGGTGTTCGACCTCCTCCAGGCCAAGTCCGCCATCAACGGGGCACGCAGGGCCATGAAGCGGGCCGGGGTGCTGCTCCCCATCCAGTGCCAGGTGACCATCGAACTCACCGGCACCATGTTGCCGGGCACCGAAGTCGGCGCCGCGCTGGTGGCCCTCCAGGCCATGGACATCGACGTGATCGGTCTCAACTGCGCCACCGGCCCCTCGGAGATGTTCGAGCCGCTGCGCCACCTGACCGGCCATGCCACGATCCCGGTGTCGTGCCTGCCGAACGCCGGGCTGCCCTCGGTGGTCGACGGTGCGATGCACTACGACCTCGAGCCACACCAACTCGCCGAATTCCACCGCCAGTTCGTCAGCGAACTCGGGGTCTCGGTGGTCGGAGGGTGCTGCGGCACCACGCCGGCGTACCTGGCTGCCGTGGTCGAGGCATGTGCCGATCTGACACCGGCGGCCCGTACCCCCGAACGCGAGGAGGGGGCTGCGTCCATCTACACCCATGTCCCCTTCACCCAGGACAGCTCGTTCCTCGTCGTCGGCGAGCGGACCAACGCCAATGGCTCCAAGAAGTTCCGGGAGTCCATGCTCGAGGGCGATTGGGACACCTGCGTGGCCATGGCGAAGGAGCAGGTCAAGGAAGGTTCGCACGTCATCGACGTCTGCGTGGACTACACCGGGGCCGACGGCGTGGCCGACATGGAGGCCATCGCCTCCCGGTTCGCCACCCAGTCCACCGCCCCCCTCATGGTCGACTCCACCGAAGCGCCGGTGATCGAGACGGCGCTGTCGTGGATCGGCGGCCGGGCGGTCATCAACTCGGTCAACCTGGAGGAGGGGGACGCCGAAGGCACCCGCCTCGACTCGTTCCTCACGCTGGCCAAGGAGTTCGGCGCCGCCGTCGTGTGCACCTGCATCGACGAGGAGGGCCAGGCCCGCACCGCCGACTGGAAGGTGCGATCGGCCAAGGCCATCCATGACATCGCCACCGAGCGCTACGGACTACGCCCCCAGGACCTCATGTTCGACGCCCTCGCCCTCCCGCTCTCGACGGGCATGGAGGAGAGCCGCCGCGACGGCATCGAGACCATCGAGGGGATCCGCCGGATCAAGGCAGAGCTGCCCGGCGTCTACACCGTGCTCGGCCTGTCCAACGTGTCGTTCGGCCTCAACCCGGCGGCCCGCCAGGTCCTCAACTCGGTCTTCCTCCACGAGTGCGTCGAGGCCGGCCTCGACGCGGCCATCGTCCACGCGTCGAAGATCCTGCCGTTGTCGAAGATCGACGACCGGGCGCGCGAGGTCTGTCTGGACCTGATCTACGACCGTCGCTCCGAAGGCTACGACCCTCTGTCCGAGCTGCTCACCATCTTCGAGGGCGTGTCGGCCTCGTCGATGTCGGCCACCGAGGACCGGTCGGACTGGACGGTCGAGCGCCGGCTCGAGCACCGCATCATCGACGGTGACCGCAACGGCATCGAGGCCGACCTCGACCTGGCCATGGCCCAGGGCCTCACCCCGCTCGTCATCATCAACGAGTTCCTGCTGGCCGGCATGAAGACGGTCGGCGAGCGGTTCGCTTCGGGTGAGATGCAACTGCCCTTCGTGCTCGGCTCGGCCGAGACCATGAAGACCGCGGTCGCCTACCTCGAGCCCTTCATGGAGAAGGCCGACCAGGGCGGCAAGGGCACCATGGTGCTGGCCACGGTCAAGGGGGACGTCCACGACATCGGCAAGAACCTGGTGGACATCATCCTCACCAACAACGGCTACACCGTGCGCAATCTCGGCATCAAGATCGGCATCGCCGACATGGTCAGTGCCGTCGAGGAGTTCGGTGCCGATGCCATCGGCATGAGCGGACTCCTGGTCAAATCGACCCTGATCATGCGGGAGAACCTGGAGGAGCTCAATCGACGGGGTCTCAGCCATATCCCGGTGATCCTGGGCGGCGCCGCCCTGACCCGAACCTACGTGGAGCGCGATCTGCGGAAGGTGTACGACGGGCGCCTCTTCTACGGCAAGGACGCCTTCGAGGGTCTGCGCACCATGGATCGTCTGGTGGAGATCGCCCGCACGGGCGAGGACGACCCCGAGTTCGGCACCGCCATCGGTGGGCGTGACCTCGGTCCCCGCAAGAGCGAACTGCGCAAGCTCGCCGCCGAGGAGGCCCGGGCGCGCGGCGAGGAGCTCCCCACCCGTTCGCCCGAGGTCGCCGTCGACAACCCGACGTTCACCCCCCCGTTCCTGGGCAGTCGGGTTGCCAAGGGCATGGCCATCGACGAAGTGGCCTCGTTCCTCAACGAGACGGCGCTGTTCCGCAACCAGTGGGGATTCCGACCGGAGCCGGGTGAGAACGATCCGGCGTTCAAGGAGCGGGTGCGCTTCCTGCTCCGCGAGCAGTTGGCCACCGCCAAGTCCGGGCAGCTGCTCGTCCCCCAGGTGGCCTGGGGTCATTTCGCGGCCAACGCCGACGGCGACGACCTCGTCCTGTTCACCGACGAGAACCGGAACAAGGAACTGATGCGATACGAGTTCCCTCGCCAGACCGAGGAGCCCTGGCTGTGCATCAGCGACTTCTTCCGGCCCATCGATTCCGGGCAGCCCGATTGGGCCAGCTTCATGGTGGTGACCATCGGGTCCCGTGCGTCCGAGGAGGCGGCCCGGCTCCTGGCGGACAACCAGTACCAGCAGTACCTCTATCTGCACGGCCTCGGTGTGGAGATGGCCGAGGCACTCGCTGAGTTCTGGCACCATCGCATCCGCGAGGAGCTCGGGTTCGCCGACGAGGACGGACCCACGCTGACCGGACTGTTCCGCCAGAAGTACCGGGGGGGCCGTTATTCGTGGGGCTACCCGGCCTGTCCTCGACTCGAGGACAACGCCAAGGTCGTGGAGTTGCTGGGTGCCGACCGGATCGGCGTCGAGGTGAGCGAGGGGTTCCAGTTGCATCCGGAGCAGTCCACGACCGCCATCATCTGCCACCATCCCCAGGCCAAGTACTTCGTCGCCTGAGCCCGGCGGACCCAGGACTGCGCCACTCGCCGCCCGTCTCGGTGATCGGCCACCGTCGAATCGGACGGCGGCGGTACCATCCACGGGGTGGACACGCTGGGGTTGCCGGGTTCCGGACCGCTTGGAGCACTGACGGGATCCACCCGGATCGAGGTCGGCCTCATCGTCGTCATCGCCCTCGTCGTGGTCATCCTCGTAGTGGTGCGGCTGCGCCGCTCCACCGATCGGAGGCGACGCCGAGCACCGGTCGCCAGTTCCTCCGAGCATGACTCTGGCCGCAACGGGTCTGCAGGTCGGGATCGGGCCGTCCCTCGGGACGACGGGTCCCGGTTCGGCCCCTCCGCACCGGCGCGCTATGCGTCCGCACGACCCACGGCGCCCGACTTCACGGCCTCCCGGAAGAGCGGCAGGCCCCGGGGACGGGCGAGTCGTTCGCCCGTCCCGTCAGCACCTTCGGCCGACACGGCCCCACCCACGGCACCCACGGCACGCTCGTCACGCTCGTCACCGACGGCAAGCTCGTCACCGACGCCGATCCCCGTCCCGGCAGGCGCAGCCGTCCCGGCCGAACCATCGGTTCCCGACCTGATCGACCCACCTACCGTGACCCCGGTGCCCGGGCTCAAACCACGGGCGTCACCGCCGCCGAACGTGCCGGCCATGCCTCCCCCGCCGTCAGCCGCCGCCGCTCACGATGGTGACACCACCGGCGCACCGCCACACTGAGCAGGCGTGGGCCGGGCGGCCCGATGCGGTCTCGCCGTCGCGAATCCCCGACTCACCGGCTGGACGCATCCGCCATCGGATGCAGCCTTCACAGGGCGAGGGTCGCGCCACCGTCCACCACCACGGCCGAGCCATTGACGAAGTTCGCCTGGGTCGAACAGAGGAAGGCGGCCACGGCCCCGAAATCGGCCGGATCCCCCATGACGCCCGATCCGCCCAGCTCCTTCATCCGATCGGTGGCATGTGGACCGGGGCAGATCATGTTGATGGTGATCCCGCTCCCGTCCGACGTCAGGTCCTGGGCGGCCGTCTTCATCCAACCCCACAGCCCCACACGGGCCGTGTTCGACAGCGCCAGGGACGGCGCCGCCTGCTTCACGGTGTAGGACGTGATGCAGCAGATCCGCCCCCAACCGGCCGCCCGCATATGGGGCAGGGACTCGCGCACCAGGCGGATCGACGTGAGGAGATTGGCATTGATGGCCGCTTCGAGTGCTGCGTCGGACTGGTCGATGGCGCGACCCGGTGCTGGTCCACCGGCGTTGGCCACCAGGATGTCCAAACCGCCGAACCGCTCGACGGTGGCCGCCACCAGGCGGGTCGGCTCGTCTGGTTCGGTGACGTCACCGGCACGGACCGCGACGTCGGCTCCCTGTTCCGCCAGCGACCGGCGGGCCTCCTCGAGACTTCCGGAGTCCCGGCCCGACAGCATCACCCGCACGCCCTCGTGGGCCAGTGCCACGGCCGTCGCCCGACCGAGCCCGCGTGAGCCCGCCGTCACCAACGCAACTTTGCCGTCGATCCCGAGATCCATGCCGTCCCTCCTCCGTCCATCTGAGCTGCCGGTCCATCTGAGCTACCCGTCGATCTGAGCTGCCCGTCCGACTGGGCTGCCCGTCGATCTGAGCTGTCGTGTCGTCCGTAGCTGCCCGGATCCGAACCAACGGCTCGGATGCCCCGTCAACTTCAGGCGTCGATCACCACGAGCTGGTGATCGGCCCGGTTCAGCGACTCAGGTGCTCCGTGCGCATCGATCACCACGATGTCCTCCAGGCGCATGCCGAACCTGCCCGGCTCGTAGATCCCCGGCTCGACGGAGAACGCGTGACCGGGCACGAGCACCTCCTCGTTCCCGACCACCAGATAGGGGTCTTCGTGCTCTTCGATCCCGATGCCGTGCCCGGTCCGGTGCACGAACCGGTCACCCAACCCGGCCGCCTCGATGATGTCCCGGGCCGTCCGGTCGACCGAGGCGGCGGTCACACCGGCCACCGCAGCGGCCACCGCAGCCTGCTGGGCCTCGTGCAGCACGGCGTAGCAGGTCGCCACTTCGTCGGACGGCGCACCCGTGACCACGGTGCGGGTGATGTCCGAGCAGTAACCGGGGCCGCCGTCGAGGGAGAGCGTGCCTCCGAAGTCGCAGACAACCGTCTCGCCCCGGCCGATGACCCGCCCTCCGGGCTCGTGGTGCGGACTGGCGGCATTCGGTCCGCTCCCCACGATGGCGAAGTTGACGGCACTGTGCCCCTCCTCGACGAGCAGGGCGCCCAGTCGAGCGGACACCTCGGCCTCGGTCCGCCCGATCATGGGGATCCCGCCGGACTGCAGGACGGCCGCAACCCGGTCGGCCGCTGCGCCCGCGGCCCGCAGCGCGGCGAGCTCGTCTGCATCCTTCACCGCCCGGATGGGTGAGGTCACCCCGGACGCCTCGATCCACTCGGCGCCGGGAAGCCGACGCTGCAGGGCGAGGAGGGTGGTCGCCCACGCCCGGTCGGAGATCGCCAACCGCGAACCGTGCGCGTCGCCGATCAGATCCACGACCAGGTCGATCGGATCCTCGGCATCGGACCACGGTCGCAGGGCGAACAGTCCGTCGGTCGCCGCGACCCGGGGAGCCTCGAGGCCCGGGACGACGAGTACCGGGTCACCGGTCAACGGAAGCACCAGCAGCGTCAACCGCTCGAGCGGCATGGCCCGATAGCCGGTCAACCAGGGCAGATCGGCACCGTGCGACAACAGCAGCGTGTCGACCCCGAGTTCCGACATGCGCCCCCGGACCCGATCCATCCGGGCCGCCCGGGCGGACGTCGCGGGTGCTCCGCGGGAATCGGTCGGTGCCGAGTCGGTTGCCATGTCCGTCACCGTACCGAGAGTGCGACCGGCACGGGCGACCCGGCCGATCGCGGACCGCCCGGTGGGGCGGCGGCGGCCTCCCGGGCGTGGTAGCTGGAGCGGGTCAGCGGAGACGCCTGCACATGGGCGAATCCGAGCGCCTCACCCGCAGCCCGGAGACCGTCGAACTCCTCAGGCGTCCACCAGCGGGCGACCGGGAGGTGCGAGGCACTCGGCCGCAGGTACTGGCCCATCGTCACGATGTCGACACCGACGGCACGCAGATCGGCCAGGGTCGCCAGGACCTCGTCCTCCCGCTCTCCCATGCCGAGGATGATCCCCGATTTCGTGGTGAGTCCAGCCGCCGCCGAGCGCGCGAGGACGGTGAGGCTCCGGGCGTAGCCCGCTGACGGACGGACCGCCCGCTGCAGTCGGGCCACCGTCTCGATGTTGTGGTTGAGCACATCGGGCTTCGCCTCGATGATGGTCCGGAGTGACGAGGCGTCGCCCTTCACGTCGGAGATCAGCACCTCGACGGCCGTGCCCGGGCTCGCCGCCCGGATCGCCGCGATGGTCTCGGCGAAGGCGCCTGCCCCACCGTCGGCCAGGTCGTCGCGGGCCACACAGGTGACGACGGCATGGGCCAGTCGCATCCGGGCCACGGCCTCGGCGACCCGTGCCGGTTCACCCGGGTCGAGGGGCAGGGGGTGCCGGGTGTCGACCTGACAGAACCCACAGGCGCGCGTGCACCGTGATCCGTTGATCATGAAGGTGGCCGTACCATCCGCCCAGCACTCGTAGATGTTGGGACAGCCGGCCTCCTCGCACACCGTGACCAGGTCCAGGTCCCGGATGTCCCGCTGCAGGTCCAGGTAGTCGTCGGCCATGGTCGCCTTGACCCGCAGCCATTCCGGCTTGCGGGCCGCCAGTGCCAGGCCGGCGGCCGGGTCGACTCCCGACCGCACCAGTCGCCGCTCCAGCGCGCTCGGCCCGGCTCCCCGCAGCGACACCGGCACCCGGTCGACCTGCGGTGCCCCTCCGCTCCCGCCGACACCTCCAGCCCCGTCACGGGCCCCGTGAGCCATCCCGTCACGCGCTCCGTCAGCCATCCCGTCCCGGGCGCCGTCGGTCACCCATGCGACATCCTCGAGGTCGCCCCATACGGTGCGGGCGGCATCGACCACCGCTGCGACCGCTTCGGCCATCGACACGGGAAATCCTGCGGCGGCGAGCGACGTGGTCGGGCGGTCGGCGATCCCACAGGGGACGATGTGCTCGAACATGGTGAGGTCGGTCGTCACGTTGAGTGCGAACCCGTGGGTGGTGCGTCCCCGCGCCGTGCGGACACCGACGGCGGCGATCTTGGCCGGGACCGCGCCGCCGGAGCCGCCGCCGGAGCCGCCGCCGGAGCCGTCGGCGGACGGGTCCATCCACACGCCGGGGAACCCGTCGAGGCGCCCGACCCGTTCGGACGGGATGCCCAGCCCGACCAGGGCGGCGATCACCACGTCCTCGACCTGGCGCACATGTTCGGGACCGCGGTGGGGCCCCGGCCCGACAGTGCGGATCGGGTACCCGATGAGTTGGCCGGGACCGTGGTAGGTGACGTCGCCACCGCGGTCGACGGCGACCAGGTCAGCGCCCACGCTGCCCGGATCCACCAGCACGTGGGACGGGTCGGCATGGGCACCGAGCGTGTACACGTGCCCATGCTCGAGTAGCAGCAGGTAGTCGTCGTCCGTCCGTTCGGCCAGCGCCCGCTGCAGGTCCGCCGCCTCCGCATACGGCACCCGTCCGAGCCAGCGCGCCCTCACCGCACCCCGGGCGGATCGGGGCGACCGTGCACCGGCGCGGGCAAGAGGTTCGTGGTCACCGTGGGCTAGAGCTCGCCGGCCCAGTCGCGATCGTTGAGGATGTCGGACAAGCGGGCGAGGAACCGGGCCACGTAGGCACCGTCGACGGCCCGGTGATCGAAGTTCATGGCCACCAGGCCCATCGAGTGGATGCCGATCGACTCGGTCCCATCGGCCAGCTCGACCACCACCGGCTTCCGGGACACCCCGTCGGTCGACAGGATGGCCACCTGGGGCTGGTTGATGATCGCGCCGGTGATCAGCGTCCCGAACGGGCCGGCGTTGGTGATCGAGAAGGTGCCACCACTGATGTCGTCCAGGCTGAGCCGCTTGGTGCGGGCCCGGTCGGCCACGTCACGGATGCGCCGTGCCATGCCCCGTAGATTGAGTTCCTCGGCCCGGTGGACCACCGGGACGATCAGGCCCTCGTTGTCGAGGTCGACGGCGATGCCGAGATTCATGTCGTGATGCACGATGAGCGAGTCCTCACCGACGGATGCGTTGAGATGGGGATACTCGGCCAGCGCCTCGACCGTGGCCCGGGCGACGAAGGGAAGGTAGGTCAGGCTGAACCCTTCCTCCTCCCGGAAGCGGGCCCCGTGGCTGCGACGGACCTGCTCGACCCGCTCGTAGTCGATCTCCTTCACCATCAGCGTGTGCGCCGAGGTGGCCTTGGAACGGACCATGTGCTCGGCCGTGCGGCGCCGGATGTTGGTGAAGGGGACGACCTCGTCCCTCGCGCCCGCAGTCGGCTCCTGGCCCACGGCCGGCGGTGCTGACGCAGCGGCCGGTGGCGGCGGCGCGGCTGCAGGGGCGGCCATCGGTGCGGCAGGGGACCCCGGGATGCTCGGCACCTCGGACGGGGCGGCACTCCGTTCGATGACCGCCTCCACGTCGGCACGTGTGATGCGTCCACCGAGTCCGGTGCCCTGCACCGACGACGGATCGATGGCGTGGTCGGCGAGGAGCTTGCGCACCACCGGCGAGAGGACCAGTGACTGGTCGACACCGCCGGGCGGGATCGGGCCGCCGGCCACAGCGGGAGACGGTGCGATCGGTGCAGGTGCAGGTGCAGGTGCAGGAGCGGCCGACGAGACGGGTGCCGGTGCCGCCGATGGTGCCACCGGAGCGGTCGCGGCGGGCGCGGGCTCGTCGGGCAGTGTCGTCAGCGGTGCAGGCGGGGCAGCCGGTGCCACAGCGGTCACCGGCGCCGGTGTCGGAGCGGCAGGTGCCGGAGGGACGGGGGCAGGGGCGGCCACCGGGGGGGCGGCGGTTTCGGGAGCCGCAGGCGCACCGGCTGCCGAGGCCTCACCGTCGATAACGGCCAGCGGCACACCGACGTCGACGGTGTCCCCTTCCTCGACGAGGATGGCGGTCAGGACGCCGGCCGCCGGGGAGGGGACCTCGGAGTCGACCTTGTCGGTGGAGACCTCGAACAGCGGCTCATCGCGGGCGACGGTGTCACCCACCGCCTTGAACCACTTGGTGATCGTCCCTTCGGTCACCGTCTCGCCGAGCTGCGGCATGGTCACGTCAGGCAACGTGCATTCCCCTTCCGGTCAGGGCCAGCATCGTCTCGCCGAAGGTCTCGGACAGGGACGGGTGCGGCTGGGTGAACTGCGCCACTTCTTCGACGGTCGCTTCCCAGTTGACGGCCAGATAGCCGGCACCGAGCTGTTCGGTGACCCACGGGCCCACCATGTGGACCCCGAGGACCCGACCGGTGGTCCCGTCCGGGCGACGCTCGGCCACCACCTTCACCATGCCTTCGGTGTCCCCGATGATGCGGGCACGACTGTTGCCGCCGAACGGGTCCTTCTTGACCACGACGTCGAGACCGGCAGCCTTGGCCGCAGCCTCGGTCATGCCGGCGAACGCCACCTCGGGATGGCAGTAGATGGCCCAGGGCACCCGGGTGTAGTCGACCGGCAGGACCGGCTCGCCCAGGATCGACTTGACGACCACGATCGCCTCGGCAAACGCCACGTGGGCCAGCTGCGGGGTCCCCGCCACCACGTCTCCCACGGCCCAGACCCCGGGAGCCGACGTCCGCATCGTCGGGTCGGTGACAACGAAACCGCGACCGTCGATGGTGACGCCGGTGTCATCGGCCACGAGACCCTCGGACCGGGGTCGGCGTCCCACCGACACCACGATCGCATCGACGGCGAGCTTCCCGTCGTCCCCGTAGTCGACCACGGTGCCGCCCGAGCCGTCCGGGGTGTGACCTCGGAGGGTGACACCTGCCTTGACGTCGATTCCCCGCTTCTTGAATGAGCGGGCCACCGTGCGGACGACATCGTCGTCGCACCCGTTGAGGATGGCCGGGAGCGCCTCGAACACGGTCACCGTCGATCCGAGATCGGCGAACATCGAGGCGAACTCGCAGCCGATGGCCCCGCCACCGATGACGGCGACCCGCGCCGGAAGGCTGTCGAGTGCCAGCACCTCGTCGGAGGTGAGCACCAGCGTCCCGTCGATGTCGAACCCGGGGATCGTGCGTGGGACCGACCCGGCCGCCAACACGATGTCGCTGCCGGTCACCTCCGTCGTGGTCCCGTCGGTTCCGGCGATGCGGACCCGGTTCCCGGCGAGGAGCGTGCCACTCCCGCTGAACACGGTCACGCCCCGCCCCTTCAGCAAGCCGGTCAGGCCGGCGAACAGCTGGCCCACCACCTGCTGCTTGCGCTCCTGGCTGACCGAGAACTTGACCGAGGGGACGGCCTGGTCGGCCCCGGTGGCGATACCGAAGTCGGACGCCGTCTGCACGGTGCGGAACACGGATGCCGTCTCCAAGAACGCCTTGGCGGGCACACAGCCACGGTGGAGGCAGGTGCCGCCGACCTTGTCGAGCTCGACGAGCGCCACCGACAGACCGGCGGCCGCTCCGTAGAGTGCCGTGGCGTATCCGCCCGGCCCTCCTCCCACGATGACCACGTCGAAGTGGTCCGACCCCCCTGCGCCTGCTCCCCCCGCTGCGGTCTGTTCCGTTGCCACCTCGGGTCCCGTGGGAACCACCTCCATCGGCGTCTCGTCGTCTGTGCCAGCTGCGACCAGGTCGTCGGAGCGGCGCGTGCCTCATCAGACTACCGGTCTGCGCATCACCCCGACCTCGGTCCGACCCCATCTCGACGGGGCCCCGACCCCGCCGGTCCATGACCCCCGACCCCGCCGGTCCATGACCCCCGACCCCGCCGGTCCATGATGAGGTCAGCTGTCCGGGCGTCGCCCCCAGGCGGATACCAGCGGGGCGGTCGTCAGGTCCAGCGCACCCGAGTCGAGGACGGCCAGATACCGGTCGATCTCCGCATCGGTCGCCAGGCCGGCCGAGACCAGTTCGCCGCGGACGTGTTCGACGGTGGCCCGCTCGAGCACCGCCGAGCGTGGGTCGGTGAGCGGGAAGTAGCCGTCGGCACCGACATCCAGGAGTCCGAGTCCACGCAGCAACCCCGGGAGCGTGCGTCCGAAGGCGAGATCCACGCCCCTCGACGCCATCAGCGAGCGGAATCCGGCCCGGATCCGGTTGGCCAGTGCCTCGTCGGGGCCCCGCTCGTCGACGCAGGCCAGTGGCTGGAGCGCCGGATCGGCATCCTCGATCACCAGCCACCCACCCGGGCGCAGTGCCGCGGCCAGTGCGGCGGCCACCTGGGCCCGTCCCGGAAGATGGACCAGCACCAGGCGGACGTGCACGAGGTCGAACGAGTGGCCGGGAGCGGGGTCGGTGGTCACATCGTGCTCGAGGATCCGCACCCCTGGCGTCGGGCATGTGCCCATCCACGTCACGTCGATGTCCGTGGCCACCACCGACCCGGTCGGGCCCACCCGCTCCGCCATCCAGGCAGCCACCTCCGGACGACCGGCACCCACCTCCCAGCACCGCCAGCCCGGGCCGACGCCGACCGCGTCGAGGTGGCGGAACGTGACCGGATCGAACAACTCACCGATCACCTCGAGTCGGGTACCGGCCTCCGCACGCCGGTTGTCGAGCAGGTACCCGGACGGGCGGGGAGACGACCTGGTCAGGAGAGGACCCGTCGACGGAAGTTACGGAGGCCGACCCCCAGGAAGATGGCCATGAACGCCACCAACACCGGGTAGATCACGTAGAGCGGCATGTGGTTGGCGTTGGTGAACGCGGCCCGCATGCCCTCGTTGATGTAGATCAGCGGGTTGATGAGTACCAGCGTCTGCAGCCAGTGCCAGCCGCCCACGGCGACGGGCGCCAGTCGGGTGTACGCGTAGTAGGTCCCGCCGAGGAAGGTCACCGGCAGGATGATGAAGCCGAACATCAGGCCGATGTTGCGCGGTTCGAAGCTGGTCCCCAACAGGAGCCCGAGTGACGCCATGGTCACGCAGGCGAGCGGCACCACCGTCACGATCACCCCCCAGTGGAGATCCAGGTGCGCCTCGACCCCCTTGGCGTGCACCACCGAGGCGATGGGCAGCACCAGCGCCGCCGAGATGAGGCCCTGGAC
>Ga0302279_10003840_pt1 | contig 18299 bp, 18 predicted proteins | sample III_Bog_N3_3_FD_194541 | JGI IMG/M metagenome (GOLD analysis project Ga0302279, IMG submission 194541) | Peat permafrost microbial communities from Stordalen Mire near Abisko, Sweden - III_Bog_N3_3 | ecosystem: Environmental > Terrestrial > Soil > Wetlands > Peat | place: Sweden: Abisko...
CCGATCCCGTCCCCGCTGGTGCGCGCCAGCCGGATCTGGCGCCGGTAGGTGGTGGCCGCCGATTGGAACAGGGAGGGCAGCTTCTTCTGCACCAGGATCTCCTGGGCCACCCGGTCGGTGTCGCTGTGGAAGTCGATCTTCTGTCCGGCGACGTCCAGGGCGTAGCGCTCGGTGACCCCTCCGATGTCGCGCAGGGCGGCCGGCGTCCAGGGGTACGCGTAGCAGGCGACGGCCTCCCGGAAGTACCCGAACGCGTCCTCCATGAGATCCCGGCGCCGGGCGTGCGCGGCCTTGCGATCGTCCAGGCCCGCCTGGTCGAACCGGATCCGGGCGGCCTCCCGCGCCACGAGGTCCCCGAGCCGCCAGTAGACCTCGGCCGCCTCGACGGAATCCGGCACCAGTTCGCCGCCGCCTTTCGTGAACGCGTTCGTGAGCGACTTCCAGCGGTAGAGGGCCTGCGCGGTATCGCCCAAACCCAGCCATGCGCGCCCCTCCAGGATCCTGGCCTGGACCCTGGCCCCGGTATCGAAGGCGAATTCCATCCGCAAGGTGTCGCACAACGGAGGAATTTCCGAGAAGCGCCCGGTCTGGGCCAGCACCAATCCCCGGGAAAGGAGAGCCTGCGAGGCGTAGCCGCCCTTGGGGTCGGCCTTCCACGCCAGCTTGTAGAGGACGAGGGCGGAATCGTTCCGTCCCATGTCCTCCAGCAATCGACCCGCCCCGTACCAGAATTCCGCGGCGTCCGACCGGTCCTCCATGCCCCGCGCCGCGGACGAGAGCACCATCGCGGAAGCCGCACGATCGGGAAGTACCGCCTCGCAGCGCGCCCGCAGCACGGTGGAGCGGAGGACCTGGGGAACATCCTCCGCCAACGCGGTGGCTTCCCTGGCCCGCTCCGCGCAACGCCGGAACAGCGCGCGGGCGGAATCCTCCCTTCCGTCGACCGCGAATCCCGCGCCTTCGCCGAACTCCACGGCGGCCTGCGCCAGCGCCTGGTCGGCGACGCGCAATCCGCTGCCGACGGACAGTCCGGCGGCGCCATCCCAATCTCCCTGGAAGAACCGCTCCATCCCGCGGCGCGCCGCGGCGGGCCGGGCGTCCACGAACGCGAGCCCGTAGAACCACTCCGGGGAGTATTCCTCGTATTCGCCCGAGGGTGTCTCCGCCGCGTCGGCGAGCGCGGCCAGAAGGAGAGAACCGAGGACGACGAGACGGCGCATAGGCCGCCGAACCTAGAAATCGAAGGCCCGCGGATTCACATCCAGCCGTGGCGGCGGAAGCTCGCGTGCCCTTCCCGGGTCACCAGGAGATGGTCCACCAGGCCGATCTCCAGGCTTTCCCCGATCTGCTGGACGCGGCGCGTCAGTTCCCGGTCCTGCGTGCTGGGCGTCAGCGATCCGCCGGGATGGTTGTGGGCGAGGACGATTCCTGTCGCCTTCTCCCGCAGCGCAGCCTCGAACAGGCGGCGCGGATAGAGCACCGTGCGCGTGCGGCTGCCCGCCTCGTACACCTCCCGACCCACGATGCGTCGACCCTGGTCCAGGAAGACGGCGGAGAAGCGCTCCTCCTCCGAGAGCCCGATCACCGACCGGAACCAGGGCGCGAGGTCCTCGGGATTTTCGCAGATCGGACGCCCCCGCTCGGATTCGGCGACCAGCTCCCTGTGCACGCGAACCACCAGCGACAGCAGGGACGCCGCATGCGGCCCGATCCCCCGGATCCTTTCCAGGTCGGCCGGATCCCGCGAAAGCAGCCCGCCGAGGGAGGTTCCGGACAGGATCCGTCGGGCCAGCGGCTTGACATCGCCGCGCGGGATCGCGTAGCAGAGCAGGAGCTCCAGGAGGTCTTCTGGAAGCATGGCTTCCAGCCCTCCCCGCATCACCCTCCGCCGGAGCCTGGAACGATGGCCTTCCCTGGACGAGGGATCCCGATACGGGAGCGGTGCGGATTCGACCTGCGCTTGAAGTGCCATTCCACCGCCTCACGCAATGTTCGGACCAAATCAGGATGGCTAGTTTTGGCGCATGCGCATACGGTTGATCTGCTTCGGGCGCTTGGCTCCGCGCAGCCTGAAACCTGCGGTGGACGACTACGCGGAGCGGCTTCGGCGGTCGTGCCACCTGGAACTGGAGGAGATCCCGGAACAACAGGGCCCGTCGGCCTTGGAAAAGGAGGCGGCGCTGGTCCGCAAGCGGTGGGAAGGCTTGGCCGTGCGGATCAGCCTGGACAGCCGGGGCGAAGCCTGGACTTCGGAGCGCTGGGCCAGCGAACTGGAAGGCTGGCGACGCGATTCCCCCCATGTGGCCTTGGCCCTGGGTTCGGCCGACGGCCTGCATCCCGGAATCCTGGAAGAATCGAAACGCGTTTCCCTGGGACCCGCCACCTTGCCGCATTCGCTGGCGCGACTGGTCCTCCTGGAACAGCTGTACCGGGCGCACACCCAGGTCCTGGGCCATCCCTACCATCTGGGGCATTGACTTGGCGAGCGCGCCGCGGTCGCGATTTTCCTGGATCGAACCCGGTTGGAGGACCCGTTGAACCGCTTTTCCCTGGATCGGTTCCGCCAATTGGCCCGGTGGATCCTCTTCCACAAGCCCCGGCAAAGCCTGGCGGAGATCGGAATCCTCTGGAGAGTCCAGGTCCTGTTGCGCATCTTCCCCAGGGAGTCCACGCGCGCCTTCGCGGCGACACTCGTCCTGGGAGCCGTCTGCGGCCTGGTCACCGTGGGGTTCCACGGGAGCCTGGAATGGGCCAGCTACAAGGTTGGATTTCTCCTGCGCGAGATCCCTTCGCCCTACGGGGCCTTCGGGATCATCCTGGCTCCCGCCCTCGCCGCCTGGATCGCGGGCGTCCTGCTCGTGCGCTCGAAGCTGCCCGCGGCCGGGTCGGGGATCCCCCAGGTGAAGGCGGCCCTGGCCGGCCTGAGCCCGGTCCACGGGATTCGGGTGGGAGTGGTGAAGTTCGCGCTGTGCGTGATCCAGATCGGAGGCGGCGCCTCCCTGGGTCGGGAGGGACCCACGGTCCAGATCTGCGCCGCGCTCGCTCCGTCCGTGCTCAAGCTGTTCGCCCTCCCCAAGGCCTTCCTGCGAAGGTTCCTGCCCGTGGCGGCGGCCGCTGGCATCGCCGCGGCCTTCAACACGCCCATCGCCGCGGTGACGTTCGCCATGGAGGAGCTCATGGGCTCGTCCACCCCCACGGCGATGACAGGACTTGTCGTGGCCGCCGCGATCGCGGCCATCCTGGAAAAGCTCCTGCTGGGCGGACACCCCCTCTTCAGCGCGCCCGCCTGGACCTTCGACAGCCTCGCTTCCCTCCCCTCCTTCCTGATCCTGGGCATCCTGGGTGGATTCCTAGGCGTGCTCTTCCACCGCTGGCTCCTGGACCTCCGCAACAGGTTCCGATCGTTGCGACGACTCTCGATCCCCCTGCAGATGGCCCTCGGAGGCCTGATCACGGGCGTGGCGATCTGGATCGGGACGGCGTTCCTGGGCAACGACGGCATCGCCGGCCCGGGCTACGCCCTCCTGGAAGCGAGCCTCCACGACCGGCTTTCCCACGGCCAGACCTTGGGCCTGCTTCCGCTGAAGTTCCTGGCGACCCTCGCCAGCTACTGCAGCGGCGGAGTGGGAGGGATCTTCTCGCCCGTCCTGGCCATCGGGAGCCTTCTGGGATCCCTGGTGGGCTGGCTCCAGAGGGACCTCCCCTGGGCGGACGCCACCCCCCTCGGCGCCTTCGCACTGGTGGGGATGGGAACCTTCTTCGCCTCGGTGATCCAGGCTCCCATCACGTCCGTCCTGATCCTGTTCGAACTCACGGGCGACTACGGACTCATACTCCCGCTGATGCTCGCCAACATGGCGTCGTTCCTGATCGCGAAGAAGCTGAATCCCGTACCCATCTACGACGCCCTGCTCCTGCAGGACGGCGTCGACCTCCACGCCAGCACCGAATCCCACCAATTGACCGTGGGAGATCTGTGCGACGGGGAGATCGTCCGGTTTCCCTCCTCCACCCGGGTGTATTCCTTCTGGCTGGAGGGAGGATCGCTTCCCTGCATCGTGGAGGAGCCGGATGGTACCTGCCTGGGCCTGGTGGACGAGGTTCCGGACAGTCCGGATCCCGATCTGATGTTGCGGGATTTCCTGCGCACCCGCGTCAGCCTCCGCGAAAAGGATCCGGTCTTCCCCGCCCTGTCCCTCCTGTCCCAGCAGGGGCACCCGTGGCTTCCCGTGGTGGACCGGTCCGGAAAGGCCGTCGGCATCTTCGGGACCCGCGAGGCCTTGGCGAGGCTCTCCGAGGAAGGCGCCAGGACGGGCTGAGCCGGATCACCCGACCACGGCGAAAAGTCCGAGCAGCGCCAGCGACCATTCCCCGGCGGGATGGACGAGTTCAGCGGGAAGCGCGGTCAGGAGAACCTGCACGCACCCCACCCCGGCCAACGCCAACCATCGGATCGCGTGTTGGGGATAGAGCACGGTGGCGCATCCGAGGCCGACCAATCCCGCGGCGATGGTCGTCCCGCGCAGGACGGATCCCGGCAGGAGGCCTCCGTCCGCTTCGGCCTCGTCCTCGACGAGGGCGTAGGACTGGAGATTGACCAGACCCACGACGGCGATCACCGCAGCGGCCAAGGCAAGCTCCCCTCGCGCCGCGGAAGGGGCGACGCACCATGCGGGTATCGCGAGTCCGGCGGCCCATCCGGCCGCGGCCATCAGTCGCTTGGCGGGACCCCGCAGGCCCAGTCTCAGACCGATGAAATAGAGCGCCTGGTAGCCCGCGACCACGGTACCCGCCTTCCAGGCGACGGAAGGAAGGAACCTTACGGAGACCGCACCGGCGAAGGTCGCGGCCAGGGCGTACCCTGCGAGGAGTCGACGCCGGCCCGAATACCGCGACCGCCGAGGAGTGGATCGGGGATCTGTCGCACGGGCGTCGAGCAGATGGTCGAGGTTGTACACCGCCAGGACCCCGGCGGCGAGGCTCGCGAACACGGGAATGTCCGCCCTGCCCCCCGGGACCAGACCGACCAGGAACAAAGCCGAACCCACGACGCCCGCGACGACGTCCAGGGAGACGGTCTCGAGGGCGAACAGCACTCCAAGGAAGGGATGGGTGGTCCGCTCCAGGGGACGGGCCTGCGATCCGGAACTTTCCATCGGGGACAGGATACCAATCCGGACGGGGATCCGCGTCGCCGGCGAGCTCGGTGCGTATCGGAGATCCGAGCCTGTCAGGCCTTGCGGGCCACCAGCAGGAAGACCGGATACAACCGTTCCTCGACACCGGATCCGCGGCGGATCACGAAGACCGTGTCGATGTCGACGACATGGAATCCCGCACCCTGGACATCGCGAACGAGATCCGGCCTGTCGAACCCCCGATGTATCCCGGCGGTTTCCAAGCCGTGGAACGATCCGTCCTCGGAATCGAGGTCCGCGATGCAGATCCACCCGCCTTCTTCCAGCGATTCCCATGCGGACAGGAGGAACCCCTCCACGTCCGGGATGTGGTGCAGCGCCATCTGGAGGAAGACCAGATGGAAGGAACCAGGAATCGATTCCGTCGCCAGATCCACGCGCAAGGCCTGGATGTTCTCCGCTTTGGCGGCTTCGATCTTGCCCGCCAGGACGTCGATCATGCCCTGCGATGGATCTGTGGCCAAAACGGTTCCCAGATCGTCGTGGAGGGCGAAGGACAGCAAGCCCGTGCCGCATCCGACCTCGAGGCCGCGCATGGTCCGCGAAAGGGGTACCAGGGACCGGATGGCCCGGGCGATGGCGCGGGTACGCTCCAGGTGGACCGGATTCGATTCCCAGGTCGCGGCTTGCGCATCGAAATCATCCATGGATCCCCCCTGACCGTCGAACGCTCGAACAACGGACTATGGAGGGGAACTTCCGAAATTCGACGCCGTTCGGCGACTTTCCGCCGGAACCCTCACATGTGGGCGATGATGTTGTCTCCGAACTCGGAGCACTTGACCTGCGTCGCGCCGTCCATCTGCCTGGCGAAGTCGTAGGTCACGCGCTTGGAATGGATGGCTCCCGAAAGGCCCTTGTTGACGAGATCCGCCGCCTCGGTCCAGCCCAGATACCGGAGCATCATCTCGCCCGAAAGCACCACCGAACCGGGGTTCACCTGGTCCTTGTCGGCGTATTTGGGCGCCGTGCCGTGCGTGGCCTCGAAGATGGCGTGGCCGGTCACGTAGTTGATGTTGCCCCCGGGCGCGATGCCGATGCCACCCACCTGCGCCGCCAATGCGTCTGAGAGGTAGTCGCCGTTCAGGTTCAGCGTGGCGATGACGTCGAAATCCTCCGGACGCGTGAGCACCTGCTGGAGCGTGATGTCGGCGATGGAATCCTTGATCACGAGTCCCGCGCCGCGCTTCCCTTCCGGAATCCTGCACCAGGGTCCCCCGTCGACGAGCTCCGCGCCGAACGCGGTGCGCGCGATTTCGTAGCCCCAGTCGCGGAAGGCGCCCTCGGTGAACTTCATGATGTTTCCCTTGTGCACCAGCGTGACCGACTTCTTCCCCTCGCGGACGGCGTAGTCGATGGCGTCGTGGACGAGGCGGAAGGTTCCGGTCTTCGAGACGGGCTTGATCCCGATTCCGACCTGGACCGACTCGTCGAAATGGTCGGCCATCCCGATGGAGCCCCAGAAATCGCGGTTCTTGGCTTCCGAATTGAACCGGATCTTGTCGAAGGACTTGGGGAATTCCCGGGAGACGAACTCGAGGATCTTGGCCGCCTCGGGGGTTCCCGCCGCCCACTCGATGCCGGCGTAGATGTCTTCGGTGTTCTCGCGGAAGATCACCATGTCGACCTTTTCGGGGTGCTTCACGGGACTGGGGGTTCCGGTGTAGTACTTCACGGGGCGCAGGCAGACGTAGAGGTCCAGCATCTGACGCAGCGCCACGTTGAGGGAACGGATGCCGCCTCCGACAGGAGTTGTCAACGGGCCCTTGATGCCCACCAGGTATTCCTTGAACGCCTCGACCGTCTCGTCGGGGAGCCATGTGCCCGGTCCGTAGACCGTGTTGGCCTTCTCCCCAGCGAAGACCTCCATCCAGGAGATCTTCTTCTTCCCTCCGTAGGCCTTCGCCACGGCGGCGTCCAGGACGCGCACGGAAGCCCGCCAGATGTCCCTCCCCGTGCCGTCGCCCTCGATGAACGGGACGACGGGGCGGTCGGGCACCTGCAGGGCCCCGGTCGGCGACTTGGTGATCTTCTCTCCGGTCGGAACCTGGATCTTCTGGTAGGCCATGGAATCGCGTCTCCTGGAAGTTTGGTGAGGTTTGAGAAAGATGCAATCCCGGAGATTCGCCGTTCCCGCGTCCGAGGGGCTCCGGTCGCGGAACATCAGGCCCCAGAGGCCGAGCCAGAGACGGACGAACCTCGCCGTGTCGCGCCAGGGCCGGATGTGCGATCCAGCCTCCCCGTAGACCGTGGAGATCCCCACGTGCTCCACTTTCCAGCCCGCGAGCGCCAGTCGCACCAGCGCGCCGGATTCCCACTCGAATCGTCCCGTTGTCGGCAACCGCGTCGCGCGCACCGCATCCACCCGGTACATGCGGAATCCGCATTGGCTGTCCCAAAGCCGGCATCCCGCCTGCCATTCCAGGAGCATCGTGGTCGCGAGGTTGGAAAAGACCCGCGGCCAGGGCATCGAGCGGGGGCGCAGGTCGCGGGCTCCCACCACCACCGCGCACCGGGAAGCGGGCATGTGGGACAGGAAACGTTCGACGTCGGAAGGCGAGTGCTGGCCGTCGGAGTCCATCGCCAAGGCCCAGGTCCAACCGCGCGCAGCCGCCTCGGAAAGGCCCGCGGAAAGCGACGTTCCCTTGCCGCCGTTCACCGGCTGCACCAGCACGCAGGCCCCCGCCTCCCTGGCCGCGGTCGCGGTATCGTCGTCCGATCCGTCGTCCACGACGAGCACGGGAAGATCGGGATGCAGGGCGCGGAGCCTGCCCACGACGCCGGCCACGGAAGATCCGGCCCTGTAGGCGGGAATCAGGATCCCGACGCGCCCCTCAGGCATCGTCCCGCCGACTCCGCTCCGGGGTGGACGCCTGGAGGTCGTCGTCCCCGCGGACGATTCCGGCCGTCGTCCGGGCGCGCCACTCGTCCAGGTTGCCCTCCAGCTCGCCGGCCACGGATCCGGCCTTGCGCGACAAGGTGCGGTCGCCGGTTCGCAGGTGCGCTTCCATGGCGTCCCGCGCCTGGCTCGCCGACACCCATCCCAGGCGAGCCCCCACCGACAGCCATCGCACCCGGGCGGAAAGTTCCCTCCTGGACAGCAGGTGCGCGGAACCGAGCAGCGATGCGCTCCTGGCGACCGCGTCCTCGAGCTCCGTCCCCCATTCCTGGAGCAGGCATCGCCGGGCATTCTCCTCCTCGCGCAAGAAGATCGACGCAACCCCTTCCAGGCCCTCGAGGATCTCGGCCTCCGACAAGCCGATCGTCCGCCTGTGGGTGAGCACGAACAGTCCCGCGTCGTCTTCCGAAATCCCGCCCCAGGGACCCGCGAGGGCATGGCCCATGGCCTCCATCGCCTCGGGAAAACCGGTGGTGCGTCCCGCGATGCAGAGGGCCGGCAGGTGCAGGAGCAGGCTTGCCCGCAGGCCTGTTCCCGCGTCCATGGGCGACGCCGTGATCCAACCGAACTGCGGGTCGCGAACCAGCGGCATCACCTCCCGGACCAAGGCCTCCAGGGAACCGGCCATCTCCAACGCCTCCGGGAGGGACTGTCCCGGCGTCCGGGCCCAGATGCGCAGATGGTCGCCGTCCAGGGCCAATACCCCCCGGCTCGCATCCTCCAGGGCCAGCCATGGACCCGGGTCCAGCGGATCCAGCAGATTGCCTGGCAAGCGCATGGCCTCCACCAGGTCGGGCAGTTCCTCCGAGGTTTCGTCGGCCAACGGCGCGAAAGCGGGATGCAGACCCTTCAGGGAATCCAGCACGCGCTCGCAGAAACGTCGGGCTTCCTGCGGACTGATGGCGCCCCGGAACGGAACTCCCGAGAGGTTTCTGGCAAGTCGCGCACGCGAGCAGAGCACGGATTCCCTCCCGACCCCCTCCACCCATTCGGGAACGTTCATGTTCCGTCTTCCCGGAGCTCGTCCCGCAAGCGGCCGGCCTCTGTGTAGTCCTCGTGGGAAAGCGCCACCTGCAACCGCGATTCCAGGCGGTGCCTGCGCAGCCCGCGCGCCTGGTCGACCGGCCCCTTGCCGGACACCTGCCGATCCGATCCCTGGCTTTCTTCCAGGAGCGCGGAGAGCTCGGTGCGAAACGAATTCCAGCATCCGGTGCAACCGAGCCGCCCCTTGGAACGGGCGTCCTCCCAGGAACGGCCGCAATCGGGGCAGATGCGACTCACGCGATCGCTTCCAGGTGCCCGTCGACGATCCTCAAGCGTCGATCGGCTCCGGCGGCGAGGTTCGGATCGTGGGTGGCGACCACGAACGCCTGGCTGTGCAAGGCGGAAAGATTCCGGAGGTTGGTCAGCAGCGCGTGGGCGTTGGCCGGGTCCAGGTTGCCGGTGGGCTCGTCGGCCAGCACAACGGCCGGGGAGTTCGCCAGGGCCCTGGCCAGGGCGACCCTTTGCCTCTCTCCACCGGAAAGCTGGGCCGGTCGGTGGCCCATCCGGTCGGACAGTCCCGACTGTTCCAGGAGCTGAGCCGCGCGTTCCCGCGCCTGGATCCTGGACATGCCGGCGATCCGTCCGGCCAAAGCGACGTTTTCCCGGGCGTCCAGGTCGGGGAGCAGGTGGTGGAACTGGAAGACGAACCCCAAGGTGCGCGAGCGCAGCCTGGAGAGGGTGGCGTCGTCCATGGCCGATGGATCCTGCCCGGAAATGCGGATGAAGCCGGAATCGGGACGGTCCAGCGTGCCCAGGACGGCGAGGAGCGTGCTCTTCCCCGACCCCGAGACGCCCACGATCGCGACGACCTCGCCCCTGGAGATCTCCAGGGAAACGTCGCGGAGGATGCGAAGTTCCTGTCCGCTTTCGTGGAAGACCTTGCTCAGACCGGAGGCAGAGAGGACCAGCTCACTCATGTCGGACCGCCTCCACGGGATCCAGCCGAGCCGCCTTCCAGGCCGGGAAGAACGCGGCGGCCGCGCAGATGGCCACCGCCACGGAGAAGATCGTCGCGATGTCCCCCCAATGGACGGAAACCGGCAGATACTCGATGAAATAGACGTCGCCTGGAAGCTTGATGACCCGGAACCTGTCCTGGACGAGGCACAGGACGAGTCCGAAGAGGACTCCACCCACGGCGCCCCAGAGCCCCGCCATCAGACCCTGGAGGAGGAACACCCTGCGCACGGACCTCGCGCTGGCGCCCATGGCCCGGAGGATCCCGATCTCGCGCGTCCGTTCCAGGACTCCCATGATCAGGGAACTCGCGATGTTGAACGCGGCGACCACGACGATGAGGCACAGCACCAGGACCACCACGATCTTTTCCAACCGCATCCATTTCATGAGGTTCTCGTTCTTCTCCAGCCAATCGACGGGCCGCAACGATCCCCCGAGCTTGGCGGCGACGACCCTTCCCACGTCGCGGGCCTGCCATAGGTCCTTCACCCGCACCTGTATGCCCGAGACGCGTCCGGGACTTCCGTAGAGATCCTGCCCGGAGGCCACCGAGACGTAGGCGAGGTTGGCGTCGAATTCGTACATGCCGGTGTGGAAGATCCCCGTCACCCGGGCTCGCTGGTAGCGAGGCGCCGCCGTCCCGGAGAGCACTTCCGGCGAAGTGAGCGCCATGAGCGTGACCTTGTCGCCGGGAAGCGCGCCAAGCCGCCGGGCGAGCCAATCCCCCAGCACGATGCCGTGTTCCGTCCTGCCCGAGTCCATGGGGAAGCTGCGAAGATCCATGGTTCCGGCCACCAGGAAGTTCTGCACGTCGATGACCTTGGAGGACCGCTTGGGGTCGATCCCCATGAGCACGATGCCGTCCGAGGCGTCGCTCCCGGAGATGCCCGCCTTCCCCGAAATGAAGGGCGAGGCGGCCACCACCCTGGGGTCCGCCTTCGCGATGGCGTCGGGGAGCGAATCCCCGCCCGGAAGCCCCTCGTCTCCGATGGCCTCGAAGTCCAGGTGCGAATCCCTCCCGATCAACCGGTCGCGGACCTGCTCCTCGAATCCGTTCATCAGCGAGGTGGCGACCACCAGCGACGCCGTTCCGATGAAGACGCCCGCCAGGGAAAACAATCCGATCAGCGACGAGAACCTGCTGCGCCGCTGCGCCCCGAGATACCGTCGCGCGAGGTCGGCCTCCCAGCCACCCGCCATCTCAGAAGAGCCAGGTGGGAGTCTTCCCACCCGATTTTTCGGCGGCCAACCGGTCCAGCTCCTTGCGGTCGGCGGGAGCGGCGGAGATCACCTTGGCGGAAAGCCCCCCGATGCCGACCGCTCCCCGGTCGTAGTTGGTCCCGAACTTCTGCGGTGTCAGCCCGTTCTCGTACACGGACGTCATTTCGCCGGAATACGTCCCCTTGGCGGGGACCACCTCCTTCAGCGTGGTGGTCCCGGAGAACCTGCCGTGGATGTAGACCTGGAAGACCACCGGCTTGAGATCGATGTCGGCGCCGTTCTTGACGGAGCCCGTCACATGGAAGAAGGCCTGGAAATTGTTCTCCGCGACGCCGCTCCTCAAGGAGACGGAAACCTGGTTCGCGAGGGCGCGCACGATCGAGTCCCTGGCTTTCGCGAAGGCGACCATTCCCTGCAGGCCGACCACGAAACGCGGCCCCTGCGGAGTGGCGATCACGGTCACGAGGCGGGACGTGTCCGCGCGAAGGGGAATGTTCCCGCCGTCGGCCAGGCTCTTGAGGAGGTCGCGACGCATGCTGTGGGTCTTGATGCCGTCGATGATCTCCCAATTGGGGACCCTGCGGTACGCCCGGACCTGGTTCTGGTTGCCCGAGGAGGCGACCACCGTCCATTCGTCCGTCGAATCGAAGCCGGGCATCCGCAGGGAATCGGAGAACATCTTCACGAACGAGGCCTTGTCCATGAGCGCCTTCTCCTCGTCGGCGAGGAGGTCGTAGGCCTTGTCGAACTGGGAGGAATCCACCTTGGCGTAGAAGTCCTGGGCTTGCTGCACCGCCTCGGGCACGTTCTTGCAGGAGGCTAGGGCGAGGAGGCTGGCGGCGAGGAAGAGACGGCGCATGGGAACTCCGTTAGTGGTGGTGGTGTCCTGGGGCGTGAGCGTGTCCGTGTTCGAGTTCCTCCGGCGTCGCGCTGCGGACGTCGTGTACCTCGACCTCGAAATGCAGGTCTTGTCCGGCCAGCTCGTGGTTGCCGTCGATGGTGATGTGGGAGGCGTCGACCTTGTCGACCCGCCAGACCTTCCAGTGCCCGTCTTCCTCGATCTGGAGCATCTGCCCGGGCTTGGGGCTGCGCATCCTGGCCGGGAACTCGGATTTCGCCACCTTGCGGACGAGGGCCGGGTCGTAGTCGCCGTAGCCTTCGTCGGGCGTCAGCGAAACCGAGACCTTCGCTCCGGTCTCCTTTCCTTCCAAAGCCTTCTCCAGGCCCGGCACGATGTTTTCGTGCCCATGGAGATAGACGAACGCGTCCTCCGGCGAGGATTGGTCCAGGATCTGTTTCCCGCCGTCGCGCAGGGTGTAGGAGATGTGGACGACGGTGTCCTTGGCGGCTCGCATGGAGGTTCGATCCTTTCGGAGGTCGGAAAGACGGGAAACGTAGTCAAGGCGCGAGACCGGGCGGATGCGACCCGCCGGTCAGTGCGAGAGCTGCTCGGGCGCGTCGTCCTCGGGTGGCGCCGCCGGCTTGGCGGGAGCCGTGGTCGGGGAAGCGGGCGCGGTTGGAGCCAACGGCTCGGACACCGGCTGGGAAGTGGCTGGAGGGGTGGTCGGGACGACCGACCCGGGAGCCGGCGTCGCGGGAACCGAGACCCTGGTCGAATCCGAGGGAGCCGGAACCTCGGCGGGAGCGGGGGTCGCCGCGATCGAATCCGAGGCCGCGCGATGGGTGGGTGTCGGAGGTGGATTCCTCGCCGCGCTCCTGCCGCCGAAGACCAGTGCCAGGGAAATCCTCTGGCTGGTGCCCAGATCCGGGGTGCTCACCAAGGCGTAGTCGATCCGGACCCGATCGCTCCAAAGGTATCCCGCCCCGACCGCGAATTCGCCGCTGGATTCACCGTAGATCCCGGTCTGGTCGGTACCCTGGAGGAAGTCCGTGATCCGCACCAGGGCCTGGATTTCGCATCCCGCCCGGAAAACCAGACCGAAATCGGTGTGGAATTCCATGGCGATCCGGGAGGCGCGAGCCGACAGCCACGGATCGACCCACGGACGCGCGTCACCCGTGGAGAAGGTGGAGGTCGCCTCCGGTTGCAGCAATCCGGGAGATTCCCAGGCCAGGGCCAGGGTCCCGTAGAAGTAGGGGAAAGGATGCTCCCAACCGAACCCCGCTTCGAGGTTGGGAGGGGAATATTCGGCCGTGCCCGTGTTCCAGATGGAAACGCCTCCCAGCCCATGGTCCATCCGCAGACCGGCGCGCCAACCGTCCTGGGCCCAGACCACAGAGGCGTTCATCTCGGCGCCCGCCCCCAAGTCGTTGTCGATGCTGCTTCCCAGAAGCCGCAGCGAGGCCCCTCCGCGCAGTCTTCCTTCCATCCAGGTCCGGGCGAAGGCGAGAGTTCCGATCCAATCGGTGGCGGAAAAGGTGGAGGGGTTGTTGAAGTCCGGAGTCTGGCCGCGGTCGACGCCCAGGATCCCGTCCGCCCCGATCCGCGCCAGCCCCAGCCCCAGGGTTCCCCCTGTCAGCGGCGCCGCGAGGTAGACCTCGTCCTGGGACAGCGACAGATCCTGGTACAAGCTGCCGTGGTGCACGACGACTTCCGGTTGCTGCACGTCGGCCAGACCGGCGGGAGACAGGGAGAGGTGGGAGGGGTCTCCGGGCAAGCCCAGGCTGACCCCCGCGTCGCCGGCGAGCCTGGCTCCCGTTTCCAGGTCGGCGGAGTTGTTGGCGTAGTTCACGTTGGAAACGTCCAGCGCCCCCGCGGTACCGGCCGCATGAACCAAGCAGACGAGGCACACCCGGAAGGAGGCCGGTGAAATCGGGCGGAACCGATGGCGGTGAAGCATCGTCGCACAAATTACTTCCCCCGAAGCCGGCCGCTCGGATGGGTCGCCCTGCAGGTCCGCCAGGAGCCGATTCCCGATCAGTCGGGAAACGTCGCCATGTGGGCGGCGTATTCCCAGGCCTGCAGCTCGCGTTGCAGGTCCCAGGCTTCGCGGTCCTGCCGGAAGAGCACGAAATTCCCGTCCATCGATCGGATGTGCCGGAAGATCCAATCGCGACAGGCCATGAAGAAGTCGACATCCAGGCTTTGTCGACCCAGATCCACGAGCTTGGCGAGATCCTGGAGGTTCTGGAGCTGTCGATGGTGGTCGGAATGGTGGAGGGCCAGATCGGGGTAGCCGGATGTCTCCATCTCCGACTCCTCCCAGGCGAAGTGGTGGCCCATCTCGTCCACGATCCGGCGAAGTTCGACCAGATCCGCGGTGCGCTGACGTGGTCCCGCCGCCAGGAATTCGATGGCTCCCACCAAGGAACGGTGTTGCCTGTCCATCTCGGCCCACCCGAACTCCCGCAAGACATCTTCCTTCATGGAACCCACCTCGGAAAACGCAAAGCTAGATGGATTTTCGGAGCCGTTTCTCAGAAAATCGGAATTCCCAGCTGCACGACAGTCCCCTCGCCCGGAACCGACTGGAGCTCCAGGTGGCCGCCGATCTCCTCCACCAACGCCCGGACGAAAGGCAGTCCCAATCCGGCGTCCGCGGGTCGATCCCAATTCTGGTAGAACGGTTCCAAGGCGTTTTCCACTTCGGCCGGTGTCATCCCCCTGCCCGTGTCGCGAAGCGAAAGGAACGTGATCCTTTCCCCACTGGAAACCTCCAAGGCCACCACGCCGCCATCGGGCATGGCCCGCACGGAATTCTGCATCACATGGAAGAGGCAGGCCTGGAGATCGGCGGCTCCCATCCGAAGCCGGGTGCCTTCGGGGAGACTCCCCGTCAGGTCCAGGCGATGCATGCGCGCGGTCCCGGAGAGGGATGCCTCCCAGGCGGATCGCACCGCCTCCTGGAGATCCAGGCCCGTGGCATCTCCGCTGTCCCGCCTCGCACCCGCGAGAACCAGAAGCTGCTGGCTGATGGTGGCCGCGCGGTGGCTGTACTGCACGATGGTGCGCGCCAGGTCCTTGGTCGGATCGTCGGAGTCGAGACGCAGATCCATGATCTGGGCGGTCCCGGAAATTCCGCACAGGATGTTGTTGAACTGGTGGGCCAACCCCCGGAGAAGCCCGGTCACGGCGCGACGGCGTTCCGACTCCACGAGCTTGCGGTGCAACCGGGAAATCTCCAGGTAGGTCCGCACCTTCGCCGCGACCTCCGACACCTCGACGGGCTTCACGAGGTAATCGTTGGCCCCCGATTCCAAGCCGAGAAGGCGTTCCTCCGGACTTCCCCGCCCGGACAGCATCAGGATGGGAACGGTGGCGGTGGCGGAGCAGCCGCGCAGGTTCCGGCAGACTTCCGTTCCGTCGCGGCCGGGCATCAGCACGTCGAGGAAGATCAGATCGGGACGCTCGTCGAGCGAGCGCACCTCGGCGCTCGGGCCGTCCAGGCAGGAAACCAGCCGGACGCCCAGGGGCTTCAGGAGTTTCCTGAAGATCGCATGGATGGCCGGATCGTCGTCGGCGACGAGAATCGTCTGCATCGCGTTGCCGAAGCTCATCGCCCTCCAGAATACATCTTCTGCATATGGAAGCGCACGCGCCATGGATCTGGGGAAGACGTCCGGTGGAGGAATATCTGCGTTCGGCCAAACCGGTCCTGCGAGTGTGGTTCTCGCCCAGGCTTCCAGCGACCGCGAGGAAGGAGGTCCAGGAACTCTGCCGGGCGGCCGGCATCGACTGCCGACATGCGCCGGACGCCAAGCTCGCCTCCTTGACGGGGTCCACCGAACACGGCGGAGTCGTGGCCCAACCCTCCCCCACCTCCATGGACTCCCTGGACGACCTGCTTCTGCTCCCCCTCTCCGCAAGACGCGTGGTCTTCGCGCTGGACGGCGTGGAGAACCCCCGGAATCTCGGATTGGTCGCCCGCGTGCTCGTGGCCGCCGGATGCGCGACCGTCCTCTTGCCCGCGAAGGGCGGCGCCCTTCCAGGCCAGGTTTTCCTGGAGGCCTCGGCGGGCTACGGGACGCGCCTGCGGATCGTGCGCGTGCCCAAGCTGGTGCCCGCTCTGGAGAGGTTGAAGCGCGAGGGCTACTGGGTCTACGGTTTGGCCGCGCGGGCTCCGCGCGGACTTTTCGGACACGAACTCGCGGAAAAGACCGTGTTCGTGCTCGGGAACGAATCCAACGGAATCCGCCCCACGGTCCAAGCCGCCCTGGACGAATCCCTGTCCATACCCGTCGCCGAGGGAGTGGACAGCCTGAACGTGGCCGTGACCACGGCTCTCTGCGCCTTCGAGGCGGTCAGGGCAGGCAGGACGTCCTCGACCGAAGATCCAGATCCCACTGGAGGGCGAAGTGCGGCGTCGCGAGGCCGCGCAAAAGCAGGGAGTCCACTTCCTCGAGGGTGAACCAGCCCACGTCCTCCACTTCCTCGGGGTCGGGAACGAAAGGCCCGCTGTGGAGGGTTCCCCAGGAATCGACCAATTCCGGATCCAGGGAGTCCTCGTCGAAGAGATGCCTGCCCATCGGTTCAAGGTCCTCTGCGCGCAGGAGAATTCCCAATTCCTCCCGACTTTCCCGCAACACCGCCACCAACCCGTCTTCCCCGGCGGCGACGTGCCCCCCCACGGAAGTGTCCCAGAGCCCAGGACAGCAGGCCTTGGAAGCGGACCGCTTCTGCAGGAGAAGTCGACCGTCGGGATGCCACACCAACAGGTGCACGGCGCGATGGAGCAAACCTTCCCGATGGACACGTTCGCGGGTGGCTCGACCGATCACCCGTCCCGAAGCGTCCACCACATCCAGCAACTCCTGGGAGATGTCCGGATGGGAGGCGCTCACCCCGAGCGGATCCCCGCGGAAAGCTGGTTCGCGGCTTCCCGGGAGTGCCCCGCGGCCAACACCGGTCCCAAGATGTCCCGATCCCAGTCCGGGACCCAGATTTCCAGGAGCAGCCCCCCCGCGACCTCGAATCGGAGCCCACGGGGCACCAGCACCGTCCGCCCTTTTTCCAGGACCTTGTGTCCGCCGTGCCAGACGAGATCCACGGGCCCTTCCAGAACCACGAGCACCATGAACCTGTCCCGGGTCTCCAGGCGTTCGCCTTTGCCCGGCCGCATCCTGGCCACGGCGAACCAGGGGGTGGCGCACAGCAGTTCCCGGCATGGATCCACCCCGACGGGCACGGGCTTCAATCTGGGATTGGGACGCGGGTCCAGGCAGGCGCGGGCAGCTTCCAGGTGGAGTTGTCTCGGGTTTCCGTCCGTCCCGACACGGCCCCAGTCGTAGAGGCGATAGGTGGTGTCCGAGGACTGCTGCACCTCGACGAGCACCAGTCCTGCGGTGATGGCATGGATGGTCCCGGCGGGGATCATCACCGTGTCGCCGACGAAAACGGGCAGCTTGCGCAAACCGGAAAGATCTCCCGAACCCACCTGGGAGACGAGCTCGTCGGCAGGAAGCTCCGTTTCCGTTCCCGCGTATAGGTGCGCTCCCGCTGGAGCTTCCAAGACCACCCAGCATTCGTTCTTCGCCTGGAATCCCGGACCGTCCTGGGCAGGATGCACCTGGATGGACAGGGTCTCGCGGGCGTCGATCAGCTTGATCAGCAGGGGAAAGGCGCTCCCGACCGAACCCAACCAATGTCCCCCGTCCAATTCCACGGCCTCGGAAAGGGAGGATAACCCGCTCCCTTCCAACCGGGAATCGAAGTCGGCGACCTGGCCCAGCTCCCAACTTTCGCCGATCTTGGACCCCTCGACGCAGGCGCGCGCCCATCTCCGAAGCGCCGTCCCGCCCCATGGCCGCTCCACCAGACGCGGAACCGGGAACAACGGCCCCGGCAGCGGCGAACTCATCCGCCCTCCTCGAGCAGGCTGCGTTCGTCGTCTTCCCCGTCGAAACCTTCCACTTCGTTCCACGCGCCCGTCCCCGGATTCAGCCAAGCCTCTCCCCGACCCCGCAGGCATTCGCCCACTCCTTCGATGGATGAGAAGATCTTGCCTTCGAACACCCGGTGGAATCCGATGGTCCGGAACAGGTAGAGGACGTAGCTGTTGGAGGTCACCACGAAGATG
>Ga0302279_10003843_pt1 | contig 18277 bp, 14 predicted proteins | sample III_Bog_N3_3_FD_194541 | JGI IMG/M metagenome (GOLD analysis project Ga0302279, IMG submission 194541) | Peat permafrost microbial communities from Stordalen Mire near Abisko, Sweden - III_Bog_N3_3 | ecosystem: Environmental > Terrestrial > Soil > Wetlands > Peat | place: Sweden: Abisko...
GTGGGTGAAATCACCCTCTCCTCGATCCAGCGCGGTCCACTTCAGTCGGCCTACATCGGCTACTGGATCGATGAAGCAGTCGCCGGCCGGGGCCTCATGCCCGAGGCGGTCGTGACGATGTTGCAGTACGCGTTCGAGTCGTTGCGTCTGCATCGCATTGAGATAAACATCATTCCGAGAAACGCCGCGTCACGTCGGGTCGTCGAGAAGCTCGGTTTGCGGTTCGAAGGCATCGCGGAACGCTACCTCGAGATTGACGGAGCCTGGGAGGATCACGCACGCTACGCGATCACCGCTGAGGAATGGAACGATCGCGCGCCCGAACTCGTCACGGATTGGCTGTTGCCGAGCGCCGACTAGACCGCTTCGAAGTCGCGGTGTCGGTACTCGTGGAGTTCTGCGGTGCGCAGACGCCCCTTTAGCGTGGTCGCCACGCTGAGCCCGCTCAGCGCTGCCTCACGCGGAAGAACGAGCAGGTCGTGGTCCTCGCCTCGGGCAAGTACGAGTCCCTGGAGGCGGCCTTGGCGCGTGGCGTCGCGCACGATTCGTGTTTCGATCCCTGGTTCAAGTTCGATCGCCGGATTCTCGTAGTGCGTTCGCTTCAGGTGACGAAGGTCGCCGAGCATGTTGCGCGACACGCGACTGACTTTCACCGATGAACCCGCCACGTCATCCCACTCGACCGTGACCGGCTTGACCGCGAGGCCCAGTTGATCGGCGAGGTAGAACATCTCCACGTCGTAGGCGAAGCGGTCAATCATGCCGAGCAGGCCCAGCAGGCGCGCGGGTCCGAGGCGAAAGCCCTTACAGCCGCACTGGGTATCACGCACCTGGGTGCCGGCGTAGTGGCGCACGAGACCGTGAAAGATTCCGCCGGCCACGGTGCGAAGCGCAGATTCGTAGTGGATGCGGCCCTCGTTCGTGCGAGAGCCCGGCGCGAGTGGCGCGATCTTCAGGGCTTGGAGGATCTCGGGGAAGTGCGCGGGTCGAATCGCCATGTCGGCGTCAGCGGCGATGACGTTGGTGCCGCGCGCCAGCGCGATGCCCAGACGCACCGCGGCTCCCTTGCCGAGATTGCGGGGTTGCTGGACGAAGAGCCGTTCGGGTAGGTGACCGTAGACGTCGTGGGCGACGTGAAGCGTGTCGTCACTCGAACCGTCGTCGATGACGATGACTTCGGTCGACTCGGTGCCGAGTTGATCGAGCACCGGGCGCAGGCGCTCGTAACCGTTGGCGAGACGTTGCGACTCGTTGTACGCCGGGATGACAATGGAGGTGGTGACGCCTTCGACCTCGCTCATGGTCGCGCGGCGCCCTCGAGTCCGAAGGTGAAGATGGGCGCCAGGCTGACGTTCGTCCCGGTGTGCGCCGCGGCGATGATCGTACTGGTGCCCCACGGACCGCTACCCGCGTACATCACCACGTGGTCGACCTGGTGGTCTCCGTCGAGGTTGTAGTAGAAGAGGAGGTCGCCCGGCTGAAGGTGCGTGAGCGGGATGTGGCGCAGGTCGGCCCACTGGGTCTCGGTGGTGCGCGGAATTGTGAAACCTGCTTTCGCCCACGCCCATTGGACGAGTCCCGAGCAGTCGAAGCCGGCGCCGGGCGTCTCGCCACCCCACACGTAGGGCACGCCGATCTGGGTCTTGGCGGCGTTCAGTGCGGCGATGCCCTGGGCGGAACCAGCCGGCGTGCCATAGATCACCGGGGGCAAGGCCGCCTGGATGGCGTCGATGACTTCGTTCGCGGCGACCTGGCCGCCCACCGCTGACGCGGCGGCGACCGCGGCTTCTTCACCGGCGGTGTTCTTCGCTCTGGCGGCGGCGACGCCGACCCGGATCTCGTAGGCGATGATCTCGGTCTTCAACTTCTTCGTGACGACCTCGAGGGTCGCGCGCGTCGCGTTCTCGTTCTCCACGTTCTGGGCGAGTAGGGCCTTGATGACGACGGATTGGTGTTCGGCCCTGGTCCTCTGTGCCGCGACGTCGGCGATCGTCGAGTCGAGGGAGTGCTTCTGTTTGACGTACGCGTCCTTTAGTTGGGTGAGGTTTCCGATGACCTGGTCCTCGTAGACCGTGCGCGCGTCACTGTTGGTGATGTTCTGGTTGAACAACGAAAGGATCTGGGCGTCAGCGGCCCCGTAGACGTAGGCGCGCACGATCGCGGTCACCATCTTCTTGGAAGTAACGGTGATCGCGGCGCGTTTGGTCACTTCTTTCGCTTGCAGGTGCACGATGTTCGAGTCCAATGTGGCGAGCTCGCTCTGGTCGGCGTCGTACTCGTTGGCGGTGATCTCGGAGGTCTTCTCCTGTTGGGACAACTGGGACGACAGCTGGGCGATCTCGGCTTGGGTCTGGGCGATGGTTTGTGCACCCGCCCAGGTGGGAATCGTGAGCCCGAGCACCAGTGCGGCGGCCAGGGCCAGGAGGGGGGTTGATTGAGTCGTGCCCCGTCGACGCACGCGAATCATAAAACCAGCCTAGTTAGTGAACTTAAGAATTAAGGGAGAATGAACGTTCTAGATGCGTTACGGTTACAGCGCGACATTTGCGCGTGGGGGCGTAGCCCAATTGGCAGAGGCAGGGCGCTTAAACCGCCTCCAGTGAGGGTTCGAGTCCCTTCGCCCCTACGCTGTGTCTGCCCGGTCCAATTCTTTAGTAGCGTTGCCCCCGTGGCTAAGAGCGCAACGGGTAAATGGGTAAGTAGGGTCGGTTCGTCGGGCGGGGGCAAGGCGTACAAGAAGACTCGGCCGAGTAACTTCTACGGCATTCTCATAGTGATCGTGGTGCTCGGGCTCGTCGCGACCGCTCTGGCGCGCTACGACTACCAGCACCCCTCCAAGGCCGCCAAAGGGGCCGCGCCTCGGGTTGGCACGACCTGGTTCGGCGCACTCTCAGTCCAAGCGTGCGGCAAGACGCTGCCCTATCTCACGACCGATCCCTCCTACACCGGAGGCTTCAAGGTCGAGACGGATAACGTGATCAAGCTCGACCCGGCTTCTGACGCCGACTCGGGCAGTAACGCAACTCTGGCGCAGTTCGCCAACGAATACCCCGGAATGATCGCGAGCTCGGTGGAACTGGCGATTCCCAACAGCAAGGGAACCGCCAACGCCGCCACCACCTACCGCAATGGCCAGACTTGTCCTTCGACCTCGAAGTACTCGGGTCAGGTCGGCCAGGTGGAATACGCCTACTGGACTTCGCTATCTCAGACCAAGCCCGTGATCACGACCAATCCAGGCTCGATCAAGTTCGCTCAGTACCTGCGAGTGACCTTGGCCTTTGATCCCAAGGGCGTCACTCCGGCACCGCCGTCCCAGACCACGGTGAACGCAATGTCCGCGTCGATCATCTCGAGCGTGAATACCACGACGACGACCGCGAGTACCGCGACCACGACCACCACACTCGCGGGCTCTACGACCACGACCACGGTGCCCACCACGACCACCACCACGAGCGCGACGACGACGACCACGACCGCTAAGGGCTGAACTTGAAGTCGATCATCTTGGTCGGCGGTGAAGGCACTCGACTTCGCCCCCTCACGTACGAGACGCCCAAGCAGATGTTGCCGCTCGTGGGTGTACCGATGATTGAATGCGTCTTTACGACCCTCGCCGAACACGGGGTCACCGACGTCGTGCTTTCACTTGGTTACCTGCCCGACCGATTCATCGAGGCCTATCCGAGCGGCGTGGTCGCGGGGGTGAACGTGAGCTACGCGGTCGAACCCGAGCCCCTCGATACCGCAGGGGCGATTCGCTTCGCCGCGGGCTTCGCTGACTTTGATGAGACGTTCCTCGTTTTAAACGGCGACGTCTTGACCGATCTGGACATCACCAAACTGGTCGCGTTCCATCGAGATCACGGCGCGGAGGCGACGATCGCGCTGCACGAGGTGGAGGACCCGAGTCGCTTTGGGGTCGTGCCCACGACGGCTGACGGTCGGGTGCTCGCTTTCGTCGAAAAGCCGCCGCGCGATAAGGCACCGACCAACCTCATCAACGCGGGAACCTACGTCTTTGAACCCAGCGTGCTCGACCGCATTTCGCCGACGGGCCGGGTCAGTGTTGAGCGCGATACCTTTCCAGCGCTCGCCGCGGACGGGAAGCTCTTTGCCATGGCCGACAATGCCTACTGGCTCGACACCGGCACACCCCGGGCGTTCCTCCAGGCGAACGTTGACCTCATGTTGGGCAAGATCGGTGGTCATGGCGCGAGGGGCGTGGTGGACGGCTCGTGGATGGAAGAGAGTGCGAAGGTCGACGCGAGTGCCCACCTGGTCAACTCGGTGATCGACCGACACTGTGTCATCGAGGCCGACGTCGTGCTCGAGCAGGCCGTACTCTTGCCCGGAGCGGTCATCGAACACGGTGCAATCGTGCGCTCGTCGATCATCGGTCCCAAAGCCGTCATTGGCAGCAACTCGATCTTGGACGCCATCTGTGTGGTCGGGGCCAACGTTCGCGTGGCGTCACGATCACTGTTGTCCGGTGACGTGCGCTTAGGCGCGTAGTTCAGCGAAACAGGTCGTCATTCGCCGAGCGAATGACGTTCTCGCCAATGGAACCTTCGCCGAAGTAGGAGAGGTCCAGGCCCCGCAGGATCGCGAAGGGTGTTCCCATGGCCTTACCGAGCACGAGATTGGCCGCGCCGGCGATCTCGTCGACAATGGCGATCTCGGTCGCCTCGAGGAGCCGCCCGTTGGCGTCGGTGGTGCCGCGTAGGTCCAGTATTGGCCTTATACCGGCCGAACCGATCGCGACGTCGGTCACGCCGTTTCGCCACACGCGTCCGAACGTGTCGGTGATCACCACGGCCACGTCAAGGGAACGTCGGCGCGCGATTTCTGCACGAATGCGCCGGGCGCTTCGATCGGGATCCTTGGGCAACAGCACCGCCGTGCCCTCGGTGGTGTTAGAGAGGTCGATGCCCGCGTTGGCGCTGACGAAGCCGTGACGAGATTCGGTGATGCGCAAGGGGCCTCGGCGTCGAAGCACCCGTCGGGCTTCGCCATCGATCAAGGCGGCCTTGTGCTCTTCGCTTCCGTCGAAGGGGACCACTTGGCCCTCAGACTTAGAAACGACCTTGCTCGTCACGATGACGAGGTCATGGTCTTTAAGTTCAAGCCCCTGAACCTCGATCGCCTCGAGCAAGAGCCTTACGAGGTCGTCGCCTCTTGCAACCACGCCGACACCGTGAATTGGTATCACGCGCAACTCGTTCATTCGAGCACCGTCGTGGCGAGTCGCGACGCATTCAATGGGTCCGCCATGTGCGTCGTGGTGACCTTGACCTTGACGTCGTGGCGCTCGATGGAGGGTGCCTCCTCGCGGTCGGACTCGTCAATGATCAAGGTATCGATCAATCCCTCGTAAAACCTCGCGACGCCCTCGCCAGAGACCTCGTAGCCGTTTTCGCGCAGGAGTCGATCCGCCGGGCCTTTCAGCGCCGCGCCGTTGATGAGTGGCGAAACGGCCACCACGTCTCTTCGTCGAGCACGTAGAAGGTCGCGAATCTCGGGAACCTGAAGGATAGGATCGATTGAAATCAATGGATTAGATGGCGCGATGACGATGCGCTCACAGTTCCGCAGTGCGTCGAGTACCTCGGGCGTTGGCTGCGCGTCTTTCGCGCCCACCACTGAGATAGCGCGAACAACCACGTCGTGACGATGCCGCACGAAATACTCCTGGAAGCTCAAGGTGCCAATTTCGGTGTCAAAAACAGTCTCGATGGGATCGTTGGTCGCCGGCAAAAGCCGAACCCGAACACCCCAATGTGCACAGAGTTCTCGGGTGACGTCAGTCTTGGTTGCGCCCTCGTGCAGGCGTTGGCTGCGGTAGAGGTGCGTGGCGAGATCGCGGTCACCGAGACGAAACCACGAACTGCCGCCTAACTGTTCGAGCTCGTCCATCACTCGCCACGTCTCGGCGCGAAGTCCCCAGCCGAGTTCGTCATTGTTGAGTCCAGCGAGGGTGTAGGTGATCGTGTCGAGGTCCGGACAGATGGTCAGGCCATTAAGGACTAGGTCATCACCCACATTCACCACGGCGTTGATTTGGTCGGCTTCCATTTCAAGGCTGAGTGCGCGCAAGAGCCGCGCCGCGCCCACACCGCCGCTGAGAACAGTTATCACCCCCGAGACCTTAGAGGCGCGTGGGTATCATCGAGAGTTGTGAGTACATCGTCGTCCATACCCGGCTGGCCGGGCAGCCCTTCTTATGTGGTTTTTCGACTCGACGGTGGATCAGTCGCCGTCGTCGAGCAAGGTGGCGACCAGGAGGCCGAGCGGGCCTGGGCGTCGGTCTCGAAGATGGCGGTCGCGCTGGCGATGTGCGTCGAAGTCGACTGGGGCTTGCACAACGTCACCGAGAACTTCGGTCCTCGCGGGGCGACCCTTTCGAATCTGTTGAGCCACTCCAGTGGCCTCGGTCTCGAAGAGGGTGATCCATTCGTGCCGGTCGGTTCTAAGAGGATCTACTCGAACTACGGGATTGATCACGCCGTGAAGGTGGTGGTGAATGAAAGCGACGTCGGCGAGTGGCTCGAGGACCGAGTCTTTCGAGGCTTCGGGATGGATCACACCCATCTCGAGGGCCGGCCCTCGTCGGGCCTCGTTGGACCGACACGCGACCTGGCTCGCCTGGGTGTCGCCTGGTTGCGACCCGACGGCATCGCCAAGGCGACGCGCGACCGGTTCATCAAGCCATTCATACCCGCCCTTGACGGCATCGTGCCGGGCTTTGGTCGCTTCACGCCGTGCCCTTGGGGACTCGGACCCGAAGTGCGAGGCGACAAGCAGCACTGGATGGGCGACTGGCCCGAATCGAGTTTTGGTCACTTTGGTCAGAGCGGTGCGCTGATGTTGCTCAACGCCGACGAGCAAATCGGCGTCGTGGCGACGAGTACGGAGAAGTTCGGTGCGTGGGCGGTGGAGTTATGGCCCCGATGGACCAGCGAGATGCGTTCGTTGGCGCTTGGTTCGTGAGTGAACCCTTCGCGCTGCGAGTGGCACTGGACCTCGACGGTTCATTGGAGTCGCTTGACAATACGATGGACGACCTCGCGGACGCGCTCGATGCGACTGGCGAGCTTTCGTTGGTGCGATTTCGAACCCTGAGTGCGCCGCGCTCGATCAACGAGACCAGGATTGCGTTTCGCCGTCTCTGGGCCCCTCTATGGCGTCGCAGCCTCGGTCCCTCGATTGAGAAGCGGTTACCTGGCGTTGACGTCGTGCACGTCGCGGGCCTCGTGACACCCCCCACCTTGACCGTGCCCCTCATCATTTCGGTTGACGATCTGCGGCTCCTGCGCGGCGAGACGAGCGCGCAGCAACGGATCAAGCAGTTGCGACGGGCCGTCGCTCGTGGTGCGGTGCTCGTGGCATCGAGTCGGGCCGCAAGTCACGAGGTCCAAGGCGTCCTGTCACTACATCGAAATCAGATTGTGGTCGTTCCTCCCGCGGTCCCTTACGTGGCGCCCAACCTTGACGGGACCGATTTGGTCGTCAACGTCACCGGTCTCAACAAGCCGTTTCTGGAATTAGCGCCCGAACTTCTCGCCTTCACCAATCGAGTGGGTGCCCAGCTCGTCGCGGTCACGAGTGCGGCGGTGGGACAGCGTATTCGTTCCAGTGGCCTACCCATCAGGGTCGTCCCTCGAAGAGACGCTCGCGCCGCCCTCGCGGCGGCGAGAGTGGTGCTGCACATGTCCGACGGCGCCCGCTTCCCCTCGTTCGCTATCGCCGCCCTGTCAGCGGGAGTACCCACGCTCGCTCGCGCCACCGCGATCAATCGTGAACTCCTTTCGGGAGCGGCGACGCTCGTTTCGAACGATCAGGAGTTCCTGGAGACTTTGGACGAGGTTTGGTCCAACGAGGCGCGCCGATCGATCATGATCGCCGCTGGTCACGCGAGGGCGGTTGATTACGAGCCAGCGACCGCGGCGCGAGCGTACGTGAACCTCTACCGAGAAGTAGTGCGAGGCTGGTCCTTATGAAACGCACGGTGAGCGTCAGTGTTGATCAGCTCTATAGACGTCAACCTGGTGGCATTGGTACGTACGTGCGAGGTCTCGTCGAGGGTCTGGCGTCGCTGACGGGTCAGTTCGAGGTGGTTGGCGTCGGTCCACGCGGTCCGGTGAGTGATGAGCTGCGAGGCCTTCCCCTTCGCCTCGCGACCGTGCCCGTTCCGCTCAACGTGCTGACGAGGGTGTGGCCCCTCGTGCCGCTCGGGGTCGCGCGAGAATCGCTCATCGTCCACGCCACCTCGATGGCCGGCCCCTTCGGCGGAGGAGCTCCTGAGGCCGTGCATTCGGTCGCGATGCACGACCTGTTGTGGCGCGACGAACCCCAAATGACGACCCGTCGCGGCATAAGGTTCCACGAGGAGCGCTTGGCGCTCATCGCGCGACGCGAGGACCTGCGGGTCTTTACGACCTCGCCGAATCTCGCCGATCGTCTCGTCACTCTGGGTATCGCGGCCGAAAGAGTTCGCTTCACGCGACTGGGCGTGGACGACGCGGGTGAGCCGGCCGCGAGTGTCGAGGCCGTGGCGGCGCTGCTCGAGGCGCACGGGGTAGTAGGGCCGTACGTGCTGTACGCGGGTACCCGCGAACCGCGCAAGAACATCGCCCGGCTCGTCACGGCGCACGCGCAGGCCCGACTACGCCGCCTCGAACTTGGACCGCTCGTCTTGGTCGGACCCGCCGGGTGGGGCGCCGTGGACACCGGCGACGCGGTCGTTCTCGGTAGCGTCGAGCGTTCGATGCTTCTTGGTCTGTACCGCGACGCCGGGGTCTTTGCGTACGTCGCGCTCGCCGAAGGCTGGGGGTTGCCGCCGGTCGAAGCGCTGCACGCCGGGGCGCGGGTCGTGGCCAGCTCGGCGGTGCCGAGCGTGACGGCGAACTCACAGGTGATCCACGTCGACGCGTTCGAGGAGTCCTCGATCGCCGCAGGATTGCTCGAGGCTCTCGACCAAGGCACGAGCGACGTCGATCGTGAGTCGCGACGTAAGTCTGTCGCCGAGCTCACCTGGCGACAGACGGCGCTCGACCACGTGGCGGGCTGGCAGTGAAGATCGCCCTCGACGTCTCGGCGGTGCCCCCTCGCGTCGCTGGCGCAGGGCGCTACGTCGTCGAACTGGCGCGCCGACTTCCCGCCCACGAACAGGAGTTGACGTTGGTGACGCGCCGCGGCGACGAACCAAGGTGGCAGACATTCTCACCGTCGGCTCGGGTGACGCCCCTCGTGCCTCGCGGGCGCGTCGAGCGCCTCATCTACGAGGCGTGGCGCCTGGGCCAGTCGAAGACTGCTCGTGACTCTGACGTGTGGCACTCACCGCATTACACGATGCCTCATCGTTGTGCGGCGCCCACGGTGGTAACGATCCACGACATGACTTTTTTCACCAATCCCGAATGGCACGAGCGTTCGAAGGTGGCGTTCTTTCGTCGTGCCATCGCGTACTCGGCCACGCACGCCAAAGTGCTCGTGAGCGTGAGTGACTTCACGGCGCGTCAACTCGACGAGATTGTGCCCGTCCACGCTCCCGTGGTGGTGGCACCACACGGCGTGGACCTGGAGGCGTTCGGCGTCGACGGCACGCACGATGGTGACACCCTCGAGCGATTCGGCCTCGCGGCGGACGTCCCGTACATTCTTTTTCTGGGTACCGTCGAACCACGTAAGGGACTCGACGTCTTACTGGAGGCGTTCGAGCAACTTTCCTCGCGGAGCGACGTCGAGCTTTGGATCGCGGGTCAGTCCGGGTGGGCCATGAGCGAATTCGACCAGGCCCTGGTCAATCACCCCGGCGCGGCGCGTATCCGGCGACTCGGCTTCGTCGACGAAACGCTCGTGGCCCCTCTGCTTCGCCATTCGCGTGTCGTGGCCTATCCCTCGCGGGGCGAAGGATTTGGTCTGCCCGCGCTCGAGGCGCTGGCTTGTGGTGCTCTCGTCGTGACGAGCTCGGACACGGTCATGGCTGAGGTCGGCTCGGACGCCGTGTGGCTCGCCCGCCCCGGCGACGGCGCATCGTTGGCCGAACAGCTCGCCCTCGCCCTCGCCCTCGACCAGGACCAGCGCGCGCTGCGCTCGAGGGCCGCGCGAGCCAGGGCCGAGTTGTTCTCGTGGGAACACTCGGTCGCTCAGCACCTCAGGGCCTACGAGATGGCACGAGAGCGATGACGCGGGCACTGATTACCGGAGGCGATGGGTTCGTCGGTGGGCATCTACGTGCGCACTTGATTGGCCAGGGTGACGAGGTGGTCTCGGTAGACCGCGAGTGCGACGTCACCGACTTTGACGCGGTACGTGACGTCCTTTCGCTCGTTCGACCTGAGGTGATCTATCATCTCGCCGCCCTTACTCACGTCGGCGAGTCGTGGACCAATCAGAGTGAGTTCATTCGCGTGAACGTCCTTGGCACCAAGAATCTGCTCGACGCGGCGCACCTGATCGTGCCTGACTCGTGCGTGGTCGTCGTCAGCTCCTCGGAGGTGTACGGCATCGTGGCCGAGCAGGACTTGCCGCTTCACGAGTCATTTCGAACCGCACCTTCGAATCCGTATTCATCGAGCAAGCTCGAGGCCGAGCGCTTCGCCAAAGAGGCGTACCGGGCGACGGGCCAACGCGTGGTCATCGCGCGCCCGTTCAATCACGTGGGACCGGGTCAATCGACCCAGTTCGTGGTCCCCGGTCTCGTCAGCCGTCTCTTTGACGCGCTCGACCAAGGACGACTCGAGATCGGCGTGGGTGACTTGACGACGCGAAGGGACTTCAGTGACGTGCGCGACGTCGTACGCGCGTACCGCTTGCTGGGCCTTCGCGCGCAAGGCGGCGAGGTCTATAACGTCGCGTCCGGTCACGACACGGCGATCATCGATATCGCTCAGCAACTTCGCGAGCAGATCGCGCCCGGCGTTCAACTGCGCGTCGATCCCGCACTTCTTCGCCCGGTCGAAGTACCCGTGACTCGTGGCAGCTTCGACAAGCTTCATGAGACGACTGGTTGGGAGCCAGAAATCGCCTTGTCAAGGTCCCTGCACGACGTGGTCGAAGAGTTTCGCCTACGCCGTGGAGAACTTTGAGGAGACTTCGAAGAACCGGATTTCCCTTGTTTTCGTTGGTCCAAGGGCGACCCGTGAGCCAACTAGCCTTGAAGGACTGATGGAATCTCGCGCTCCGGCCATTGTTGCCGTCGTCGTTACCACCGGTCCAGGCCCGGGTCTCGAAGCCACACTGGCTTCGTTGGTGGCACAGGACTACGAGGAACTTAGCCTGCTCGTCGTTGCGAACGGGGAGACTGAGCACGTCACCGCGCGGGTTGCGGCGGTGGCGCCCCACGCCTTCGTGAGGATCCTCGAGGAGAACCGAGGTTTCGCCGCTGCCTGTAACGAAGCGTCGTTGATGGTGGAGGGTTCGGCCTTTTTCCTCTTCTGTCACGACGACGTACGCCTCGAGCCTGACGCCCTTCAACTGATGGTCGAGGCCGCCTTTCGCACGAACGCGGGCGTCATTTCGCCCAAAGTTGTCGCTTACGAGGACCCCCTCGTGTTGTTGCACGTAGGCCAGACCTGCGACCGATTCGGGGTCGTGCACGAGCGCGTCGAACTAGGAGAGATAGATCACGGTCAGCAGGACCTCGAGCGAGACGTCTTCGTGGCGCCCGGCGGCGTGACCCTTGTTCGTTCGGACCTCTTTGCCACACTTCGTGGCTTTGATCCACTCATCCCCGCCCTCGGCGAGGACCTGGATCTGTGCTGGCGCGCGCAAGTGGCCGGAGCGCGCATTGTCGTAGCTCCGCTCGCCAAGGTTGCCCATCGAGAGACCATCGCGACGGGCGAGCGTCAGGTGAGCGTGGCGGGGACGCGGCGGGCGAGTCGTCAGGACCTCCAACGCCGACACCAGTTGCTGGTCGTGGCGACGGGTTGGGGTGCGCGCTTCACGTTCAGCACGCTTGCGATGCTCCTCTTCATGGACTTCATGGAGTTTTCGCTGTCGCTCGTGGGTGGCGATACGGACCGTGCGGGCGCCATCGTGGGCTCCTGGCGTTGGCTGTTCAACAACCGCAAGAGGATCCGTGAGCGTCGGCGTCAGCGCAAGGCCACGCGGATCCTCTCGGACGCTGAACTACGTCGTCTGCAGGTCGGCGGCGCCTCACGCCTGACGCGATTCTTCTTCACATTGCTACGCGACGGTCTGGACCGGGCGAGGGGAATCCTGCCCGAGCCCGACGCCGAACAGCAAAACGAGGTCGACAACTTGGCGGGCGTTGGCTTTGGCGCGGTCTTTTCTGAAGAGGAGGAGTTCGACGAGATACCCGAGAGTGGCGTTCTCGAACTGCGCAACCGCCCGTCACGGGTCCTAACGTCCTTTCGCGCCCAGGCGGGCTTCGTGTTGGTGGTCGTGGTGCTCTGGTTGATTGGTTCGCGCAACCTCTTCGCGATGCACCTTCCGCTCATTGGACGCCTCGCGCCGCTCGATTCGTGGTGGTCGACGTGGCGCCACTTCTTCGCGTCTTGGTCGGCCAATGGCGTCGGTAGCGGCTCGTCGGGCATGCCGGGTTACGGCGTGCTGGGTTTTGCGGGCACCTTCGTGGTGGGGCGGATGGGCGTCCTGCCGCGTCTGGCGCTGGTGGGCGCGGTGCCCGTGGGCGCCGTGGGCGTGGCGCGACTCTTGCGCGGGCGCGTCTCGAATCGCGCGCGAGTCGTCGCGTCGGTCGCCTACCTCGCCTTTCCGCTCGGCGTGAACATGATCGGCGCCGGGCGCATCGACGTGCTGTTCGTGATTGCCGGTCTACCGCTCGTGGTGCGTCGCCTCTTTGAGTTGCTGTGCGTGCCGGGCTTTCGTTCAGGTCCCTACCCCGAACCCGTTCCCTTCGGTCATCGCGGGTGGCGATCGACCGAGGCGGGACAGCGCATGGCCGCCTTCATGCTCGTCGCCCTGATAACCGCCATGGCCCCGGCGACCCTGGTGTTGGTGGTGCTGATCGTGGGCGGAGTCTGGCTAGCTCGGTTCTTTGAGGGCGATGAGTTTCAACGTCGGGTGCGTCCGTGGCGATTGCTCGGTGCACTTCTGTTCAACGTGGCGATCTTTCTCCTGCCCTTGACCATTGATTTCTTCGTCGCGGGCCGCAGGGCGTTCGAGGTCTTTGGGCTCGCGCGCGGGCCCTGGACGGTGCCCTCGTTCGCTGACCTCGTGCGAGGGGCTGATGGAACCTTCGGCGCGAATTGGACCGGCTGGCTCTTGCCGGCGGCAGCGGTCTTCGCGCTGGTGTTGTGTCGAGACCAACGACGCGCGATCGCCACCAAGGCCGCGACCATCGCGACGCTCAGCCTCGTTCTTGCCACCTTGGTGGCTCATCACTGGCTGGGATCGTTCGCGCCCGACCTAGACGTGTTGTTGTCGCTCTACGCGGTGATGATCGCGCTGCTGATTGGCCTCGGGGTGAGCGCCCTCGAGCACGACCTACGCCAGTCCGGATTTGGCTGGCGTCAACTCGTGGCGTCCGCGAGCGTCGCGGTCATCGTGGTGACAATCATCCCTCTGCTCGTTAGTTTTGCGAGCGGTCGCTTCGACCTGCCCACCACGAGCGTCGCTGAGTCGTTGAGCGCCTTGGCGCCGCCCAAGGCGGGTGGGTATCGCGTGCTGTGGCTCGGTGGCCCGTCGGTCTTGCCCGTGCCGGGATGGTCGGTCGAGCCCGGGCTTGAGGCCGCCACCTCGACCAACGGTTTACCTGGTGGTGATTCGCTCTTCGCGTCGCCGGATTCGGGCACGATGGACAAGGTCCTGTCGGCGGTGCACAGTGCCATTGAAGGACGCACCGTGCGCTTAGGCCAACTTCTCGCGTCGGCGGGAATATCGACAATTGTCGTGATGAACGCGTCGGCGCCAGAACTCGCGGGCGTCCAGTCCGTTCCCCTGCACCCGGTGCCCGCGGGGCTCACCTCCGCCCTCGGGCTCCAGACCGACCTGTCACTTGAACTGCAGACGAATTCGGTCGTCGTTTTCGCGAACTCGGCGTATCGCGGTCTCGTATCGGCGAGTGTCGCGGGAAAGACGACGTCGACCCAGTTGCTCGTGAGTGGGACGTCCGCGGTCGCGGTTCCCCCCGCCGCGACGATTCGCGCCGGTGTCGCCCCAGCGAGTGCCTTTGAACTGTTGGTCAACGGGACTGCGCTTCGTCGAACGGTGAGTGACGGCTGGATGCCGACCTACGCGGTGGGCGATCAGAGCACGACTCCGTCGGCCCAGCTCGTGATGCACCGCTTTCCATGGAACGGGATACTCGCGGGCGTCACGTTGGGTATCTGGATCATTGTTTGGTTGGGTTTTGGATTGATCCAGCGCCTCGAGTGGCTCTTTACCGGCCGTCGCCGGCGAGTGGCCGTCGCTCGACACGCGAGGAAGGAAGACCGTGGCTAGCCGATCTCGCCCTCCCCTGCTGGTCGTGCTGGCGCTGCTACTCGTACTGGCGGGTCTCACGACCTTGGTGCGGTCTTCTAATGTCGCTCCCAAAACGAGTTCACTCTCGCTGTCCTCGAACGCGAACTCGACGGCGCTCTACTGCACCGGACTCTCGGGGACCACCGGAAGCACCGTGGGACATTTCACGTTCCTCAACACGACGGACGTCACGCGTCAACTCAATGTGCAGGTGGTCTCTGACAAGGGTGTGACCTCGCTGACTTCGATCAAGCTCGGACCCCACGGCGATAAAGAGGTCGTGCCCCAGAGCGAAGTGAAGGGCAGCAGCTTCGCAGTCGCGGTCCAGGTCAACGGCGGCGGCGTCGTGGGTGAAGAAGTCGCCGACTCGAGTGCCGAAGCCCCGTGCGTCTCTTCGGGGACCACCAACTGGTACGCGAGTGGCTTTGACACGACCGTTGGTTCGACCGCGGGCCTTAGTATCTACAATCCAACCGCCACGCCCGCGGTCTTTAACATCGTGACCTACTCGCCGAGTGGCTACTCTGCCCCCGCCCCCTTTCAGGGCTTGGCCGTGGGAGCCCACGATCAGACCGTGATCAACCTTGGTAGCCAGATTGTGAACACCGCAGACATCGGCGTGCGCGTGCGCGTTCTTCGTGGCTCGATAGTCATCAACGGCGTACAGGAGTCTGGATCGGTGACATCCTTCGCTCAGGGACAGAGGACACTCACGAGGTCAGCGTGGTTTCCCGCGGTGACCACGGTCAATAACGCAAGGTCCCAGATCCGCGTGGTCAATCCGAGCAGTGAAAGCGTCGAAGTCGTCGCCAACGTCATGGTGGCGAATTACACGGTGGCCCCCCAGGATCTCACCATCGCTCCTTACGCGAGCGGTGACATCGTGATCACACCCAATTCGGCGATTCCGGCCGCGGGATACGCGAGCGTGCGCGTGAAGGCGAGTGCCCCGGTGTCGATGTCGCTCGTCACGGGTAGCACCTTGGGTAGCGCGCTCTCGTCGCTTGTGGCGCCCTCGGACGACTTCATCGTCGCGGACTTCACGGGCAAGGGCTTTGACGCCGCGAACGTGACCAACACCTCGTCGCGCACGCTGAAGGTGACGTTCACGACGATCCCGGGTCCGCGCGGGCACAAGCAGACCGGCGAGGTCCAGCTGGCGCCCGAGGCGACCGAACGCGTCTTGAGCGTCTTTGGTGCACTGAGCACCCTGAAGGGTCAGACGCTGCTCGTCACTGGTTCACGCTCGGCACTGCTCGTCTCGCTCACGCTGCCCACCACTCCCGCGGGCGTGGTGGTCGTCTCGCCCCTAGACGGCGGGTAGGGTAGGCGGCTGCCAGGTGGGCGCCGCTGGAACCGGCGCAACGGGCGCGGGCGCGTCACTCGGTGCGGCGACTGGCTTGGCGGCGCCGTTGAGTGAGCTCACGGTCTTGGTCCCTTGGGCGTGCACTGGTTCACCGTGCGCTTCGTCGATCAACTGCGCGGCGGTCTCGCCATCGATGGTCTCGCTCTCGAGCAGGGCGCGCGTCAGTGACTCAAGCCCGCGCCGGTGCAGCGTGATGACCTCGATCGCCCGCGCTTCTTGTTCACGCAGGATCCTTTCGACCTCGTCGTCGATGATCTGGGAGGTGTGGTCCGAGTAGTCGCGGGTGTGCATGAGGTCCTCACCGAGGAAGACTTGGTTGTTCGAACCCCAGGCCATGGGTCCGATCTCTTTGGACATGCCCCATTCGCGAACCATGCGCCGGGCCAGTTCGGTGTTGCGCTGCAGGTCGTCCGCAGCGCCCGTCGAGAGGTCGCCGTAGACGAGGAGCTCGGCCACGCGTCCGCCCATACGCATGCACAGCGAGTCCTCGAGATGCTGGCGCGACATGATGTGGCGGTCCTCTTCGGGCAGGGTCATCGTGACCCCGAGCGCCATGCCCCGAGGAATGATCGTGATCTTGTGCAGCGGGTCGGTCTTGTCGAGCACGTACGCGAGAAGGGCGTGACCGCTCTCGTGAAAGGCGATCCGTTCGCGCTCGTCGTCCATCAGCACCATGGTGTCGCGCTGTTGGCCCATGAGCACGCGGTCGCGGGCGTTTTCGAAGTCCTCCATGCCGATAGTGATCGAGTTGCGCCGAACGGCGTGCAGGGCCGCTTCGTTGACCAGGTTCGCGAGGTCGGCACCGCTCATGCCCGGCGTTCCGCGGGCGACCATCGCCAAGTTGACGGTGGGATCGAGCGGTTTTTCCTTGGCGTGGACTTGGAGGATGGGTAGTCGTTCGTCGAGGTCGGGCAACGGCACCACGATTTGGCGGTCGAAGCGACCCGGGCGAAGCAGTGCCGGATCGAGGACGTCAGGTCGGTTCGTGGCGGCGATGACTACCACGCCCTCGGTGGGGTCAAAGCCGTCCATCTCGTTCAGCATCTGGTTGAGCGTCTGTTCACGCTCGTCGTGGCCGCCGCCGACGCCCGCACCGCGCTTGCGCCCGATGGAATCAATCTCGTCGATGAAGACAATCGCGGGGGACTGCTTGCGCGCGGTGGCGAACAGGTCGCGCACGCGACTCGCGCCCACGCCCACGAACATCTCCATGAAGTCCGAGCCCGACACCGAGAAGAACGGCACGCCCGCCTCGCCGGCGACGGCGCGCGCGAGCATGGTCTTGCCGGTGCCCGGAGGGCCCACGAGAAGGATGCCTTTGGGTATCAGAGCGCCGATGTCCTTGTAGCGCGCTGGGGTCTTGAGGAACTCGACGACTTCGCTGATTTCCTGCTTGACGCCGAAATAACCCGCGACGTCAGCGAACGTCGTCGTGGGACGGTCCTGGTTGAACTGCTTGGCCTTGGAACGTCCGACCGACATCATCCCGTTCATCTGACCGCGCGCCTGACGACTCGCGAAGACGAAGAAACCAACGAAGATGAGTATCCAGATCAGATAAGGAAGGAATTCGGACAGGAAACTCGACGAGTTAGCGAAGGTGACGTTGACGTTATTCGTGCGTAGGGTGTTGACCTCATCGGTGAGCGCCGGAATCGGGCCGTTGGAGGTGTAGTTGGTGCCGTTGGTCAACTGACCAGTGATCACACCGTTGTTGTTGTTGATCGCCGAGGAGATGACTTTGTCGTGGCGCGCGTCATTGATCAGCGTCGAGTACGAAAGGGTCTTGACGGACTTATTGGAGAAAAGCGACGGGATGATAAGGATGCCCAGGATGAAGGCCACCAGGGCAATGGTGATGATGCGACGACGGGCATCGGGCGCCATGGGCTGGTCGCCACCGGGAACGTACTTCTTGTATCCCTGTCGCTCGTTTGGGGGTGTACTCACGCTCTCTAATCTAGGGGCCAACTGCGACGGGCTGACTTGGGCCTGTGCATAACTGACGACTTGTTAGCGTAAAGGCTTGTGAGTTCAATGTCCGGGGTGAATCTTAAGAATCATCCAAGAGTCGTGGCGATCGTCATCGGATGCTTCGCGGGCTACTTGCTGGGCGAGGTCGTCGCGTCGATCCTGGTTGACGTCGCCGCGCAGGCGGATCATTTCCCAGGGGGGTTGTCGGCCTTGGAGAAGCTGGCGTCGCCCCCGTGGTGGTCAAACGCGCTCGGCCTTTTGGGGCTTTGGATTGGTTTCGTTGCGGCCATTGGCTTTGCTCGCACGCGCGGCGAGCTCGAGGACATGCCACACCAGTGGTCGTTTCGCGCGAGTGACGTGCTCTACGTGGCGCTGGGCGTGGGCGCTCAACTCTTGGTGGATCTGTTGTACCTGCCCTTTCACGCCAAGAGTCTGGACAAGCCGGTAACTCACCTCTTCGGCGGCGCCACGGGTGCCACCTTCGTT
>Ga0302279_10003844_pt1 | contig 18273 bp, 14 predicted proteins | sample III_Bog_N3_3_FD_194541 | JGI IMG/M metagenome (GOLD analysis project Ga0302279, IMG submission 194541) | Peat permafrost microbial communities from Stordalen Mire near Abisko, Sweden - III_Bog_N3_3 | ecosystem: Environmental > Terrestrial > Soil > Wetlands > Peat | place: Sweden: Abisko...
TCCTTCTTCTTCAGCGCGAATTCATTGGGGGTGAGCGTCCAGCCCACGCTCAGCAGGTTGACCCGGATCCCCTCGGCGCCGTGGGCGTCGGCGAGGTTCCGGGTCAGCGTCAGCAGGCCCCCCTTGCTGATCGAGTAGGCGAGTTGGTTTCGCTCGCCGCAGTAGCCGTTGACCGAGCCGATGTTCAGCACGCTCCCGCCGCCCTGCCTGCGGAAGTGCGGGAGCGCCGCCCGGATCAGGAGGAGCGGGGCCCTCAGGTTGATCGCAACCGTGCGGTCGAAGGTCTCCGCGTCGGTCGCCTCGATGTTCCCGCGCGTCATCACGGCTGCGTTGTTGACCAACCCGTCAATCCGTCCGAATCGGCCAATGACCTCGCCGATGATCCTCGCCGGGGCCTCCGGGTCGGCGAGCGAGCCCATGACGGCTGTCGCCACGCCCTTCGCGGCCTCGATCCCGCGGACCACCTCCCGGGCGGCGTCCTCCCGGGTCCCGTGAACGACAACCCGCGCCCCCTCCCTCGCAAAGGTCCGGGCCATGCCCTCGCCAATGCCGGTTGTGGAGCCGGTCACCAGGATTACCTTGTCTTTCAGGCGCATGCTTTTTTCCAGATTTCCAAAAAGGCCTTCCGCCCCTCGACGACGGTTCGCCGGGGATCGGCCCAGAGGGAGCCACTCAGCCGCAGTTCCGAGAAAATCTCCAGCGTATAGGCGCCGTCGTACCCGGTCTTGCGGATGGCGCGCACCAGTTCGACCAGCGGAATCACGCCCTCGCCGGGAAGGAAGCGGTCCCCGAATGCGCGCGGGGTGCGCCAGTCATTGACGTGTACGCCGTAAATCCGGTCGCCGTACCTCGCAATTTGGTCGGCCGCCCCCGCATCCTCCCAAAAATGCCAGACATCAAGGAACATCCCGAACGCGGGGTGGTTGACCTCCTCGACGATCCGGCCGGCCTGGGCAAGCGAGCAGACAAAGGTGTCCGTGTTCATCAGGATCGGGTTCAACGGCTCGAGGGCCACGCGGACTCCGTTGTCCGCCGCGATCCGCGCGATCTCCGCGTACTCGCGGCCGGCGGTCCGGTACGCCAGGTCGTAGTCCCCGCCGGGAGCGGCCCCGCTGATCGTGACCAGCGTTGTCCCGGGAAAATGCCGGCCGAAAAGCTCGATGCTCCCCCGCAGCCGGAGCATCCGCTCCTTCGGGGAGGCCGGCTCGGGCCGGGGTTGGTCGGGAAAAAGCGAGTGCAGGCGTGGTTGCACGCTTGAGACCCGCATCCCGGACTCCTTCAGCGCCTGGAGCTGGGGCTCGGGATTGGCCGCGTCCAGCTTGCCCTCGCAGACCTCGATAAAGCCGATCCCGGCCTCCTTGTAGAGCCGGAGGTCGTCCGCAAAGGACTGCGGCCAGGTGCTGAACTGGCTTACGCCAAAGGGGGGATTCATCTCTCAGCGGCCGACGGGGACATCGCCGTAGGCGTGGATTTTCGAGCAGACCAGGCGCAGCTTGCTTTCCAGGTCGCCCCCGGCGGTCTTGAAGGAGTCGGCGTCGATCGTGAGCGGGGCCCCGAGGACGACCAGGGGCGCCCCGTACTCCGGCGTGCGGACCGCCTGCTCGATCGAGAGCCCACCCACCGCCTGCACCGGCACCCCGACCGCCCGGACGACGTCGCGCAACTGGTCGAGCGGGCTGGGACAGCGGCCGCCGGAGGCGACGATCCCCCGGCGCTCGTCATAGCCGATGTGGTGGATGACGAAATCGCAGCCCAAATCCTCGAGGCGGCGGGCCGAGGCCACCAGGTCGCCCGAGGCCATGTTGTCTCCCATCACCTTGATCCCGAAATCCCTTCCCGCCTTCACGACGACCTTGATCGTCTCCGGGTGGGCCCGCTCCATCACGACCACGTGGGTCGCGCCCGCCTTGGCCATCATCTCGGCCTCCAGCCAGCCCCCGTCCATTGTCTTCAGGTCAGCGACGATCGGCACCCCCGGAAAATCCCGGCGCAGCGCCCGGACCCCGTTCATTCCCTCGGCGATGATCAGCGGCGTCCCCGCCTCAAGCCAGTCAACCCCCGCGCGAATCGCCAGGTGGGCGGTTTCGAGCGCCTCGGGAATGCTTGTCAGGTCCAGGGAGATTTGAACGACGGTCTTCATAAGGAAGGGTTGAGGTATTTTGGGGCGTCGGGCAAAAGAATCTTCATGCAGAGCCGGAGCCGGGCGCCAATCATTTCCGCGGGTTTGCTCTTCCTCGCCGGGCTGGCCGCCTACCACAACAGCCTCTCCGGCCCCTTCGTCCTCGACGACACCTGGGTTATCACCGGCAATCCCTCGATCCGCCACCTGTGGCCGCCCTGGGGGCCCCTTTTCCCGCCGCCGGACCCGGCCATCGGCGCACGCCCCCTCTACAACCTCTCCCTCGCGGTCAACTACGCCCTGGGGGGGACGGCGGTCCGCGGCTACCACGTCCTCAACCTGGCCATTCACCTCCTCGCCGGACTGACGCTTTTTGGAATCCTTCGCCGCACCCTTAAGCGGGTCGGCCCGGCTTTCGCGATCGCCCTCATCTGGATGGTCCACCCGCTCCTGACCGAGTCGGTCACCTACATCGCCGAGCGCTCCGAGTCGCTGGCTGCCCTCTTCTACCTCCAAACCCTCTACTGGTTCATCCGCTCCGTGGATCGTGGTTCGGAATCCGGATTTCAGGTTTCAAGTTTCAGCCCTCAGCCTTCTGAAAAGATGTCTCAGGTTTTTAGCGTCGCCTCCTGTTTATGTTGCGTAGCAACAAAGGAAGTTTCGGCGACGCTTCCTATCGCCGTCCTCCTCTACGACCGGACCTTTGTCGCCGGGACCTTTCGCGAGGCCTGGGCCCGGCGCAGCCGCTACTACCTCGGCCTATGCGCGAGCTGGGTCCTGCTTGCCGTGCTGATGAGCCGCGCCGGAGGCCACGGCGTGGGTTTTGGCCAGGGGGTTTCCGCCGCCGGCTACGCCGCGACCGAGTGCTCGGTGGTACTCCGCTACCTTCGCCTGGCGCTCTGGCCCAGTCCGCTGGTCTTCGACTACGACCTGCAAGTCGGCGCCCCGAACGCAGCGGCCATTGCACCGGCGATCCTGGTCCTCCTCCTTGTGGCGGCCAGCGCGTGGGCACTGTGGCAACCCTTAACCGGCGACGGCCGGGGGTCCTCGCCGGCCCGCGCCCTGGGCTTTGCGGGGGCCTGGGTATTCCTGGTCCTCGCGCCGACCTCCAGCCTTGTCCCCATCGGCTCGCAGCCCATGGCCGAGAACCGGATGTACCTACCCCTCGCCGGGCTGATCGCAATCGCCGTCCTGGCGATCGGCCGGATCCCCAGGCGCATCGGTCTGCCCGCCCTCGCGTGCATCGCGGCCGTCCTTGCGAGCCTGACGATCAGCCGCAATGAGGACTACCAGAGCGCGCTGTCCCTCTGGACGGACACGGTCGCCAAGTGTCCCGCCAGCGCCCGCGCCCGCGCAAACCTGGGCTCGGCCCTCTACCGGGCGGGGCAAAAGTCGGAGGCGATGGAGGAGATGCGCGAGGCGACCCGGCTCAATCCGGCGGACCCCCTGGCCCACCTGATGCTGGGCAATCTCCTCGCGGAGTCCGGTCGCGCGGCGGACGCCGCCGCCGAATACCAGCGGGCCATCCAGCTCGACCCGGGCCTGTCGGCGGCAAGGGAGCGCCTGGCCGCCCTGCAGGCGCGCTGATTCAGCGGGGCGGCGGAAACCACGAAAGCCCGATCCGGCGGAGCCGCAGCTCGAAGGAGTGGGTGCTGCCCGAGCCAGCGGCAAGGTAGGCCAGGAGCACGTGGTCGCCAACCACCAGGAACGACGGGTAGCAGAAGTTGGTCGCAAGGTCGGTCTCGATCGCGCGGGGCGCGGGCCAGGTGCGGCCGCCGTCCGCGGAGATCGCCGCCACGAGCGGGCTTCGACCCTGGTAGGTTCCCGTGTCATGGGGGTAGGGAAAGCGCCCGGAGTGGTCGTTGTACACGGCCAGCAGGTCCGCGGAGCCGGGCAGGCGCTTGATCGCCGCCGGCGAGCACGGGGTGGCAAGCCGGGTCGGCTCCGGCGCGCTCCACGTCGCCCCGCCGTCCACCGATCGAAACCCGTACTGGGCGCCGACGTCGGTCCGCGCCCAGGAAAAGAGCGAGCCGTCGGCCAGCTCGACCGCGCCGGGCTCCTGGAGCCCGTCCCGCCCGGCCACGGGCAGGCCCCACCAGGTGTCCGCCTCCCGCCACGTCAACCCGCAGTCGTCGGAGAGGTACCAGATCACGATCCCCCGCAGGTCGATCGCCTCGTAGCCGCCGGGGCGGGGGCGGAGCGTCCGGTGATAGGCGACCGGCGCGATCAGCCGGCCGCGCCGGGTCTGGATCACCCGGTCGTTGTTGAGGACGAAGTAGCCCGGTGCCTGGAAGAGCGGGCGGGGCTCCGACCAGGTGGCGCCCTCGTCCGCGGACACGCACATGAGCGGATGCAGGTCGAGCGTGCTGTTCTTCCTCTCGTAGAAGAACGCGAGCCGGCCGTCGGCCAGGCGCAGCAGCGAGGCGCTGGAGACGTTCTGGCCGGCGGTGTTGGGGACGACCACCCGCGGCCGGCTCCACGTGTCGCCGCCGTCATCGGAGTGGATCTCGTCGACCTGCGCGGGGCTGTAGTCCTCGACCCCGCTCTGGAATTGGGTGAAATAGAAGATCACCCGCCCCGAGCGCAGGACGGCGAAGCACCCGTCGGAGGCGCGGGCCGGCGAGGCGACGATTCTCAGGATGACCTGGTTCTCCGGCTCCGCGCGGGCCGGGGCCAGCGCCAGCGCGGCCAGGAGCGCCAGTGACAGGGCCCGCTTCACAAGGGCAGCGAGATCTCCGCCTCAAACCGTCCCGAGACGGCGACCACGTCGCCGGTCGCCGCGGACACCGCCGAGCCAAAGTGGATGTGGATCGGCACGGGCGTGACGACCGTGTAGCGGACCCCGGAGCCCGTGCGCACCCAGCTGATGGCGATCGAGTCGGTCCTTCCCGGCAGGGGAAGCCGTCCCTCGGCGCGGCGCAGGGATCCCGGGTTGAGAACGAAGCGGTAATGCCCGGGGCCCTGGTCGTAGCGCGGGCTTAGCCCGAGCCCGTAGCGGGTGAGCTGCCAGGTCGGGCAGCCGGACCACTGGTGGCAGTGGGTCCACCGCGTGTCAAAGACCTCGACCCAGGTCGTCCGCCCGCCCTCCAGCGCCCAGCCCCAGCACTTCCGGTACTGGTCCAGGACAAAGTCCATTTCACCCCTTGCGATCAGCTCGGGCAGCGCAAAGTGGGCAAAATACGGTGTGATCAGCCGGGGATTGTTCGCCGCCGGGTCGCTGAGCCGGGGGGCGGTCGGGTCGTTGGGAAAGCAGCGAAGGATGTGCGCCTTCACAAAGGCGACGCAGTCGGGCACGTCCTTGCCGGCAAAGAACCCGAGCCGCAGGCCGAGAATCGCGCGGTGATAGCCGATCCGGTCCCAGAAGTCCCCGCCGGCGCGCTTCTCGCCGGCGTAGTAGCCGCCGATGATTCCCTCCATCGCCCTTCCCAGGTCCGCGTAGTGGGCGGCCCGCTCGGGCCTGCCCATGACCCCGCACCAGCGCACCATGTCGCGCAGCGCCACCAGGTAGTGGAGATTGACCGCCATGTCGCTCGGGCCCGGGTTCTTGACGTAGCCCCAGTCCACGAAGGGCCAGCCGAGCCCGTCGCCAAGTCCCTCGGGTCCGCAGTTGGCGGCAAACGCGGCGAGATTGCGCTCGGCCGCGCCAAAGAGCTCCTCGAGGAGGGCGCGGTCCCCGGTCAGTTCCCAGTAGTGCACGCAGGCGGTGACCCACTGGGCTGCGTAGGTCGAGAGGTAGCCGTACTGCCCGGGGCACATCCCGGCCACCAGCCCGTCGGGCCGCGCCGACTGCGCGCACTGGTGCAGCCCCCGGCGGCACAGCCGGATGTCGCTGAACGCGACTCCCGCCAGTTCCATGCCCACCATGACGATGTCCCCGGCCCACTGGCCGCGCTCGCGCGTGGGCGTGTCGGTCAGCGCATCCTCGGCGCAGGCGCGGTGCGTCTCCACGCCGGTCGTCCAGATCGTGTTGAGGAGCGGGTCGTCGCAGGCGAAGGCCCCCTGGGTCTCGCCGTAGTAGCCGCGGTCGATGAACTGCTCGCTCACAAATTTCACCTGGGCGGGCGGGGCGATGACATGCACCTCGACAAAGCGCCCGCCCCGCGGGCCGTGGGTTGAGAACTCCTGCGGGCCGCCGCGGGCGACGTAGTGGTCGAGGTTGCAGGAATCGCTCGTGGAAAGCGATATCCACGGGCAGACCCGGTCGTGCTGGAGGGCCTCGCAGTAGGCGAACTCGACAACAGCCCCCGCGGGAAGGTCGAGCGTGAACAGGGGACGCGACAGCCGGATCCGGCCCAGGTCGTAGCGGCGCCAGACTCCCTGGGGCGGCAGGTCCCGGGGCGAAAGGTCCCGCAGGAAAAACCGGGCGGGTGGATTGTCGCGGTCGTAGCCGAACATCTCCACCAGCCGCCCCTCCGCAATGGGCTTGGCCGCAAGGAAGGTGCGGCGGGTCTCGCCGGAGGACAGCGGCACCGGTTCGACGATGGGCACGGCGACGCCCACCGGGGCGCGCCAGGCGGAATCGTCAAAGCCCGGCGCCTGCCAGCCCGCGGGAATCTCGCGCGTGTCGCACCAGTCGATCCATCCGAGCAGCACGTTGATCCGGCGCACCTTGCCCGCATAGCCCTCAAGCCGGACCGCCCTCCAGTTCACCGGGATCGGGATCCCGCCGGCCAGCACTTCGCACCAAAGGAAGGACGGCAACTTGTCCACGATCCGCGTCTCCACGCCCTCCGCGTGAACCTGGACGGCCAGCACATGGCGCCCGGCCGCCGGCCGGACCCGGAACACCTGGTATTCCGGATGGATTGGCGGAAAGCGCGCCGGCCCCTCGGCCAGCCACTCCCCGTCAAGCCAGGCGTTGTACCACGAGGCGGCCAGGAGGCGGATCTCGATTTCAGCCCCGGGCGGGATGTCGATCACGCCCCGGAAGGCGGCGTGGAAATCGTCGTCCACGGACTTCACGTCGGCGAGCGCGAGGCATTGCAGCGGATTGATTGGGGTCATTTGCGGGGAAACCAGACAATCATCTCGCCGGGCCCGCGGTTGGACCAGGCGTAATAGGGGATCAGGGTCGTGGTCGGCATCCCGGGGCTCCTCGCCTCGATCGCCTGGATGCCGCCGAGGAGCCCCGGCCGGGCGACAACATCGAGTGTGGCGGCGTCGCCCAGCACCCGCCGCAGGACGCTGCCGCCGTTGTCCTCGCCCTCCGCGCAGTAAACCAGCGGCCCTTTCTCCACCGCGACGCGGTAGAGCGCGGCGTCGAGCGATATGTTCCCGAGCACCCGGTTGGCCCGCAGGGGAAAGTCCACGGTCACGACGTCCCCCGCCCTCCAGGTCCGGCGGATGACCGCATAGCCCTTCTCAAGCGGGGCGGGCACCACCCGCCCGTTCACCTGGAAGGGAATCGACGCGGCATCCTCGTCCTTCCATCGGCGGCGCCGGCCCCGCTCGTCCTCATAGCTGTAAAGCGGGCTGGGGATCGGCCGGCCGAACGCCCATCCCGGGACGCGCACCCGCATCGCGAAGTCGCAGGGGACGTCAGGTGAGACCGAAAGCGAGACCCTCCCCCCCCAGGGAATCTCGGTGCGCTCCGTGATCCTTACCCGCGTGGACCCCACCCGCGCGCTCGCCTCGCAGCCGGCAAAGAGGTTCGCGTAGATCGAGCTGCCGTCGCCCGCAAACAGGTACCCGGGGATCGTGGGCATGAACCGCGCGAGGCTGGTCGGGCAGCAGGAGGTGCTAAACCAGCCCGCCCGTGTCGCCCCGCCCTCCTCCTCGTTGAAGGGCCAGTGCCCGTCGGAGGACAGAGGGTTCACGTAGAAGAACCGGTCGCCGCTCAGGGAGATGCCCGAGAGGAACCCGTTGTAGAGGATCCGCTCCAGCACGTCCAGGTAGCGGGCGTCGCCGTGCAGGAGGAACATCTGCTGCTGCCACATTGCCGCCCCGATCGCCGCGCAGGTCTCGTTGTAGGCGGTGTCGTTGGGCAGCTCAAAGTCGTCGCCGAAGGCCTCGCCGTGGTGGCGGGCACCCGCCCCGCCCGTCAGGTAGATTCGCTTGCCGACGAAGCTGCCCCAAATCCGGTCCAGGGCGGTCACATAGGCCCCCGCATCCGGGGTCGAGAGCGCGACGCCGGCGGCCGCGTTGTAAAGGTACATGGCGCGGACCGCATGGCCCTCCGGGCCGGATTCGTCGACAAAGGGCCTGTCGTCCTGGAAGTAGACCCCCCAGAGCCCCTTCCGGCCCTCGGGCCGGCCCCGGTGGTCGATGAGGAAGCGGGCGAGCGCCAGGTAGCGCCGGTCCCCGGTGACCCGGGCCAGCTTGAGCAGCCCGATCTCCACCTCCTCGTGCCCGGAAATCTCGATCCTCTGCCCGGGCCCCGGCCCGAAGGTCCGGACGAGCAGGTCGGCGTTCCGGATCGCCGCGTCGAGAAGCCGGCGCTCGCCCGTGGCCCCGAACCAGGCGACGGCCGCCTCGTAAAAGTGCCCCGAGCAGTAGAATTCGTGGCTCCACTGCTCGTCGGACCAGCGCGCGGCGCCGGCAATCTTTTGCGGATGCGCCGGATCGATCGTCCGCGGGGTGTAGAGGTACCCGTCCGGCTCCTGGGCCGCCAGGATGTCGCCGATCAGCCCCTCGACATAATTCCTGAGCGCGGGGTCGGGATGCCCGACGAGGCTGTACGCAACGCCCTCGATCACCTTGTAGATGTCGGTGTCGTCATAGACGTTCCCAATGTGGGGGCCGGGTTTCCGGTGGGAGGCCCGCAGAAAGTTTTCCATCCGGCCCGTGGCCAGGCACTCCTTGAATTCGTACGGGATTGTGACGGTCCGGAACGTCTCCAGCCGCGGCTCCCAGAATCCGCCGACCAGGCGGACCTGCGTCAGCGGAAGCGCCTGGATCGGGCCCGCAAAGGCGCACGGGGCGCCGATGAGGGCGAGCAGGGGTAGGAGGCGGCGCACGGGGCTTGGCTCACCCGCCCTCAGGTCCCCCGCCCTTCCTGCAAAACAGGGCGCCCAGGATCAGAAGGAGCGAGGCGCAAAGCGCGAGGAACAGGGAGCGGCGCACCCAGTAGACGTGGGCCCCGTTGGTCTGGAGATTTGAGTACGCCAGGGGCGGCTCAAAGAGGTAGCGCTTGAAGTTCGTCCAGGCGAAGAGCGGGTCCTTGAGCATCATCGAGTAGATGCCCCGGAGGTCCTCCATGTGCGGCGCGCAGCGGTACTTGATGATCGCCTCGGTGTTGAACTCCTCCTTGGCCATGCGGTTCACAAGGGCGAAGGGTACGGAGAGCGGGGTCTTCGGCTTGGCGGTCACCGGGAGGTCCTTCCAGTCCCAGTCCTTGAAGATGTTGGCGGTGACCCCGTCGAAGGTGTCGTGCTGGCACATCTGGTAGATGTCCGCGGAATTCACGGGGACCCCGTTGCGGTCCGAGACGCCGATGATCGACATCGTCACATCCACGTAGGTCCAGCGCGCCTTCTCCCGCACGTAGCACTCCGCCCAGGAATGCCCAGTGTAATAGACCATGTTGTCCTGGCTGTTGCAGCCGAACACGAAGCGGGTCGGGATTCCGGCCCGGTTCGCGAAAAAGACAAAGATCTGCGCGTTCTGGGTGCACCAGCCGTGGCCGGTTCCCGCCTTGATCTCCTTGAAGATCGCATAGGGGTCCATCCAGCGGTAATCGTCGCGCGGAACCCCGGCCGAGGCGATCCCGACGGACTTGAGGTAGCGGAAGACCTTCCCCATCCGGGTGACCGTGTCGTCGGAGGCCTCGATTCCCATGTCCTCATGCACAATCCGGGTAGCGCTTGAACTTCCCGATCGGCACGTCGCTGTGCACGATATAGATGTCGTGATCGGCGGACTGGCCGGCCCTCCGGTAGAGCTCCGCGGCGACTCCCATGATCGAGAAGTTCAGGTCGATTCCCGATCCCTGCGGAAGCGGCCGCAGCGTGTAGTTGTGAAAATCCTTCGGCGTGTTCGTCAGCTCGAGCAGCGGCGGGGCCGCCAGCGTGATCTCCGGCTGGTCGCCGGGCATCACCCGGGAAACCTGGCCGTCCACCAGGAGCTGCCACTGCCCGGGGGTCGTGTTCCAGGCGAGGTCCGGCACCATCCGGGCTCCGTCGAGCTTCTTCCACTCGCGGAGCGTCGGGGTGTCGAGCGGGTAGTTGAGGGTCGCATAGTTCGACGGGTAGAGAGACTCCTCCCAGTCGCGATTCAGGAGAACGTGGAGGTTCCCCCAGAGCAGGACGAGGAAGAGCGGAATCAGCCAGCAGAGCGACTTGCGACAGGGATGTTTCATGAAATCAGTGGGCGTTCTTGTAGGCGGTGGACATTCCCCGGCGGGCCATCAGCTCGGGGTAGGTGCGGGTGGGGTCCGCGTAGGTGTTGCCGCCCCGGTCCCTTCCGCGCGCCAGGTAGACCTGGTGGTAGCCGTCGAGCTTCTCGTGGTTGAACTTCGTGGCCGTCGAGCAGAACCGGATCGTCCAGCCGCAGCGGCGCTTGTTCGAGGTGTTGACCTCGGAGGCGTGCTGGATCCGGGCGTCGTGCAGCGAGGCCTCGTTGGGCTTGAGCTCGACGTAGACCCGGCTCGCGTCGTCGCGCTGGCTCTTCACGATCTCCGTGCCGAAGACATTCTGGGTGGCGTCGATCGTGTCGTAGTCCGAAAAACCCTTCTGCCCGGTCACATGCGTGCGGGGGATCACCATCATGCAGCCGTTCTCGCGGGTGGACGGGTCGATCGCCAGCCACACCGTGCAGACCTCCGTCGGCCCGTTGATCATCCCGCTCCAGTACGCGGAGTCCTCGTGCCACGGGACGCGCCGGCCGTTGCCCTTCGGCTTGCAGATGAAGTGGGTCGAGAACAGGGCGAGGTCGGGCCCGAGCAGCGGGGTGACCAGGCCGGTGATCGCGTCGTCGAGCGCCCACTCGAGCAGCTCCGGGTGCATGAAGTGCGGCACGTCCATCGACTCGGGCCTGACATCCCCGGGAAGCTCGCCGAGGATCTTCTCGAAGCAGGCCGTCAGCGACGCAAACTTGGCCGCGGGAAGGACGGGCTCATTGAAGGTGATGTAGCCTTCGCGTTGGAATTTCCCGACCTGCTCGGCGTTGAGGCGTCCCGAGGCGGCGGTCGGCGTGGCGGATTGGGCGGTTGCCATGACCCGGCACACTAGCACCGCGCGCCCGGGCGGGGTCAAGGCGGGACTGGAAAAAGCCCCCCCGAAGATCAGGGAAGTTTCGCCTGGATCAGCTTGCTGACCGCCCCGAAGTCGATCAGGGCCGCCTCCGGCAGCTTCTTCAGCGCGCCGATCACCTTGCCCATCTCCTTGCGGGACAGGGCCCCGGACTCACGGATCGCGTCGGCGACCAGGGCCTCGACCCGCGCCGGGTCCAGCCCCTTGGGAAGGTACTTCTCAAGGATGCGGATTTCGCCCTCGTTGGCGGCGACCAGGTCCTTGCGGCCGCCCTTTTCAAATTCCGCGTTCGCGTCGGCGAGGTTCTTGATCGACTTGCGCAGGACGGTGGCCACCAGCGCGTCGTCGATCGGCTTGGCCAGGTCCATGGAGGAGCGCTGGATCGCGGCGTCGGCCGTGCGCAGGGCGAGGACGGCGACCTTGTCGCCGGATTTCATCGCCGCGACGATGTCGGCGCGGAAGGTCTCGTAGAGGGTCGGCATGGGGTTATTTCTTCGCCGCGGCCTGGGCGGCCGCCTGCCGCTCCTTCCAAGGAAAGTGGCGCGCAACTGCACGGGGCTTTTCGGAGGCGGCCCCGACGACGATGTAGGCCCGCCGGAAATCGTCCGAGCGGTTGCCCGCCGTGAAATGCAGCATCCGCTCGCGGTGGAACGTCGCCCCGCCCGCCGGGAGCTCACAGGCGACGACCTTCTCAAGGTCGAAGGCGCCGGGCACGACCTCGAGCCCGGGGATGAGCGGGTTGTTCCCGATCGGCTGGTGGGGAACCACCTCGGCCCGGTGCGAGCCGGGGACAAAGCACATGCACCCGTTCAGCCGGGTCGCCGGCTGGAGCGGCACCCAGACGCTCAGGCTGCTGTACTCCTTGGCCGGGTCCCAATAGGCCTCGTCCTGGTGCCAGGGGGTGGCCGCGTTGGAGCGCGGCGGCTTGTTGATCGCGTGGTCGCCGACCATGCGCGTCTCCGGCCCGAGAAGCTGCTTCATCATGGCCTTCAGGTTGGCCACGAGCTGGGTCTCGAGCAGTTCCGGGGCGTACTTGCCCGGCTGGAGGATCTGGGGAATGGCTTCCTTGCGCCCCTTCTCCTTCACCCCGCTGAGATCGTAAAGATCCCCGTCGGTGATCGCCCGGTCCTCGTTGAAGAGCCGGTCGTAGATCGCGCGCACGGAGGGAATCTCCGCCTCGGGCATCACGGAGTCGACAGAAAGGTAGCCGTTCTCCTGGAAGAACGCGATCTGCTCGGCTGTGAGGAGCCGGTCGGGTGCCTTGGTCGCCGGGGCCCCGTAGTCGGGAACGGGAAGGACGGAGGGATTCATTGGTGGGAAGGTTATGCGGGAAAGCTCCGGGTTCAAGGCCCGGTTTCCCGGGAGAGGTCGCGCGCAAGCCTGACGAGCGCGCGCGGCAGCTCCTCGTGGATCCGCGTGTAGGGCAGCTCGCCCTGGACCAGGGGCACAAAGTCGTTCGCGTAGCCGGCGCGGCGCTTCCCCGCCGCATCCTGCGCGTAGCCGCTTCCCCCGACGAGGCTTACAACCCAGGTGCGGGGGTGGGGGCTGGCCGCCAGGACGGGAGCCTGGAGGGAATTGAACACCTCGATACCGCACCCCAGGAGGGCGACCGGGCCGATCCGAAGCCCGTGGAGCCGCACGGTTGGATTCGGCGCCCGGGCACCGTTGAACCCGCCGAGAACGGCCCGAAGCCCCTGCAGCCGGGCCATCTCCATGCCCCTCGTGTGCAGCGGGGGAACGCCCTTCCAGGGATAGTCGGTGGCCCCGGGTTCCGCAAAGAGCCTCTCGAGCCGGGCGATCCGCCGGGCGAGCGCCGCCTTCTTCGGAATGGCGCGGGAAAAGGCCGCCTCGCGCGAAATCCCGCCAAGCGCCGCGGGGGCTTCCGCCGGCTTGGCGGCCCGAAGCGCGCGTTCGACCGCCGCCGCGTACCGGCGCCCGATCGCACGGACGGCGCGGCGGGACTCCGCCGGCTCGCGGTGGTTGACGCACGGATTGATGTCCCCGAGCGCCCCGGGCAGGAAAATCGCGACCGCCCCGGGATGCGCGCGCTCCAGCTCGAGCGACGCCAGCCCGGCGTAGTCGCCGTGGACGTCGTGGGTCTTCTCGCCGCAGACGACCGGGTGGCATCCGAAATGGTGGAGGAAGCCCAGCAGCCGGCCGCGCCGGTTCCGCGCCGCCAGGACGCGGGAGACCGGGTCGGTCTCCGCGGGGCGCTTCGGCCGCCAGGCCGGGTCGAGTCGCTCCGACAGGTTCGAAAACTGGGCAAACCGCTCCTCTGTCTCGCGGTTGACGGCAATCCCCTCGCAGGGCGCCTCCCCATAGCTCCAGGTCACCTCGCTCCGGGACTTCCAGGCCCGCTCCGCGGCGTCCGCCGCCCGCGCGGCCAGCGTCTCCACGTAAAGCGCGTCGGCCTCCCCCCACCCGAACATGCCGCCGATCGCCGGGCCGCTGTGCGTGTGGGTGGCCCCCAGGAAAACGTCGTCGGCCCGGCAGCCGATTCGAGCGGCAACCGCCTCCCGGATCCGCGGGGAGAGCCCGCGGGGGGTGACGCAGGTCTCCAGACTGAGGACGACCGCCCGCCTTCCGCGGTCGCTCACCGCCAGGGCGCGCGCGGAGATCGGCGCCAGGATCGCGAGGGCCGCACGGTTGCGATAGGGGCCGTAGCCGGCCAGCTGGACGCCGAGCCGCGGCGTGATGTCGGCAATCCCGAAACCCGCCTTCATCGCAGCGCGGGCGATGCGGAGCCGTTCACGCGCTCGTGGTCGCGCAGGGCGCCGATGTTCGCCTCCACCTTCAGGATGATCTCGGCGATCCGCCCAATCGACTTGCTGCAGTCCTTGTCGATGAAGTCAAAGTGCGTCTCGATCGCGTTGGCGACGCGCCAGCGGCAGTTGGGCAGCGCCATCCCCCGGTAATCCGTGCGGGCCTGCTTGAGGCTGGCGAGCCAGGGGACGGCCGGGCCCTTGTAGCCCTGCCACTGGAGGCGCCGCCAGTCGGGCACGGGCGAGGGCACGTAGCCGTAGGCGTGCAGCCCCTCCGCCTTGAGGGCGGCCGCGAAGGTGTCGCGGGTGATGCCGGCGGCCTCCGGGTTGAAGGTCATCGTGACCATGTGGAACGAGGGCTTGTCCTTCCCGTAGTCGGGCATGCGCACGAACTTCGCGGAGGAAATCTTCTTTCTGAGGAGTGCGGCGTGGAACCGGCGCCGTTCCAGGCGGCCGTCCAGGAGACCGAGCTGCTCGGTGAGGAGGACCGCATTGAGCGGCGTCACGCGGTACGTGTCGATCAGCGAGTCGACATAGGGCCGAAGGTCGGCCGGAAATCCCGGGTCTCCCCAGCGGCCCATGTGCTGGCCCACCATCGCGCCCTTCCAATAGACCCGCTCGTGGGGGGTCACCAGGTAGCCTGCCTCCGTGGTCGCCAGGACCTTTCCGCCCATGCATGAGAATCCGGCGGCGTCGCCGACCGTGCCCACGCGCTGGCCGGCGCTCTCCGCGCCATGCGCCTGGCTGCCGTCCTCGATCAGGGCCAGGCCGTGCTTGTCGGCGATCGCGCGCAGCCGCTTCAGGTTGGCCGGCTGGCCATAGAGGTGGACCGCGAGGATTCCCTTGGTGCGCGGCGTGATCGCCGCCTCGATCAGGTCCGGGTCGATGAGCCCCGTGTCGCGCTTCACGTCGACGAAGACGGGGACCGCGTTCTGGTGGAGCAGGCAGGAGATGGACGCGCCCCAGGTGTAGGGCGTGGTGATGACCTCGTCGCCAGTGGCGATATCAAGCCCGGCCAGCCCGGAAACGAGGGCTGCGTGGCCGGATGCCGTCGCCAGCACATGCCGCCCGCCGTGATAGCGCGACAGGGCCTCCTCGGCCTCGGCCACCTCCGGCGAGTGCTTCTTGCTCAGGCCGATCACCTTTCCGTCCCGGAGCACCCCGGCCGCGCGTTCCAGGGCGCGCTTCGAGAACTGCGGGTAGGCGGGGTAAACCACCTTGCCGACTGGGGCGCCCCCGAGGAGCGCAAGCTTGGCCGCGGGCTTCGAACGTTTCTTCGTCGTCATTTGCCCGAGCCTAGCAGCCCGGCGGACTGGCGGTCGAGAAAAAGCCGGGCATTGCCCGAGCGCCGGAGAATCGAGGCGGGGCAGGCCGTCCCGATCGGCCCCTCCAGGGTTGCCTTCACCGCGGCGGCCTTCCGCGCCTCGGGTACCAGGCAGAAGATCGATGCGGGCCGCAGCAAGGTGGGGATGGTCAGCGTGATCGCGTGGGTGGGGACCGAGGCAAGGTCCGGGAAATGCCCCTCGCCGACCTGCTGCCGCCGGCAGGCCTCGTCGAGAGCCACGATTTTCACGTCGACCGGGTCGTTGAAATCGGCGACCGGCGGATCGTTGAAGGCGATGTGGCCGTTTTCCCCGACCCCCAGGGAGATGACGTCGACGGGGGCCGCCGCAAGAAGGGCTGCATAGCGCGCGCACTCCGCCGCCGGGTCGGGGCTGTCGCCCCTTATATAGTGGAAGGCGCGCGGGTGTGCCGGGATTTCCACCCGTTCCCGCATCCACCGCCGGAAGCTTGCGGGGTGGTCGGCGGCCATCCCGACGTACTCGTCCATGTGGAAGCACTCGATCCGCTCCCAGGGCAGCGCCTGCTCCCGCAGCAGGCTCGCCGTGTAGGGAATCTGGGAATTGCCCGTCGCCATGATGAAGCGCGCGGTCGCCTTGACTGCGAGCACCTCCCGAAGCCGGGCTGCGACGAGCGCGGCGGCGGCGCGGCCCAGATCCTCGCCGCTTGCATGGATGCTGACTTCAAGTAATCCGGCCGGAAAGCGGCACAGGGGCGGCGGGACGGCGGGGAATTCGTTCATAGGTGTTGATAAGGGGACCGGGCCCTGAGAGATAGCTGCTTATGAAAATCGAAGGCAAGCCGCGCGTCAGCCTGTTCGACATCCAGGTGAACGGGTTTGCCGGCGTCGACTTCCAGGATCCGGAGCCGGACGCCGGGGAATTGCGCCGGGCGTGCGCCGCGCTTCGGAGCCACGACACCCACCGGATCCTCCTCACCCTGATCACCGATTCGATTGACGCCCTGGAGCAGACCTTTGCCCGAATCGAGGCGATCCGAGTCAAGGACCCGCTCGTCCGCGAGACCGTTGCCGGTTATCACCTCGAGGGCCCCTATTTGAACCCTGAGGACGGATTCAGGGGCGCCCATCCCCTGAACCGGATCAAGGGGCCGGACCTGCGCGAGTACCGCCGGCTCCAGAAGGCGGCCGGGGGCAATATCCGTCTGCTCACCCTTGCCCCCGAGTGGCCCGGCAGCTCCCGCTTTATCCGTGCCCTGGCGCGGGACGGGGTGGTTGTCGCGCTCGGGCACACGGACGCCTCCAATCGGGACATTGACCGGGCGATCGCAGCCGGCGCGACCCTCTGCACCCACCTGGGCAACGGCTGCCCGGCCCTCATGGACCGGCACGACAACATCATCCAGCGGCTGCTCGCCCGCGACGAGCTGGTCGCCTGCCTGATCCCGGACGGGATCCACCTGCCCCCTGCCGTCTTCAGGAACTTGGTCCGGGGAAAGCCTCCGGGTAAGGTCGTCATCACGACCGACGCCATGGCCGCCGCGGGCGCCCCGCCCGGCCGGTACAAGGTCGGGACGGTGACCGTAGAATGCGGACGCGACGGGGTTGTCCGGCTCCCGGGGACCCGGTACTTCGCGGGTTCGTCCCTGACCCTCGAGAAGGGCGCCGCCAACGCCGCCCGCTGGACGGGCGCGACCGCGGCTGAAGCCCGGGACTGGGCCTCCCGCCGGCCCGCGGCGCTCTTCGGGATCCGGCTCCCCCGAATCTGAACCGCACGGGTTAGCCCGGATATTTCATGAACACAGGATGAAGATCGTCAAAATTCCGGAGCAGAAAAGCCCGAAGGCGACCGAAGGTGGCCTCGTGAGGCCATAGAGGGAGCATGAGGGTTTTTATGCCCGGAATTTGAACGAGATTCGCCTGTGCTTCATGAAATATCCGGGTTAGTGCACCTCGTAGATTTCGACGACCGCCTGGCCTGTTTCCCCTCCCACCCCGCTTACAAAGGCCGAATAGTTGCCCGGAGGCAGGGAAACCAGCAGGACGGAATCCGCGTGCGCGGGGATGAGCGGGTAGGCACCCACCGCGGACGCCACAGCCGCCAATGTCGCATCGCCGCCCCACCCCGCGTTCGTGTAGATCACCTGTCCGGCTCCGTTCAAAATCTGAAGCAGGGGCTGGTCAAGGTTACCGGTGAGACCGAATGTGTCCGAAAGCCCCGGACCGATGCCGCGGATCAGGAGGGTGTCGGCGTCGGTGCCCCCGATCACGAACCCGCCGATAAGGATATGGCCACCTGTCCCGGCGAAATCCCGCGCGGACAGGTTGACAATCCGCGCGGCCGCCGAGCCCGAGTCGGCATCGTAGATTTCCATGGCGCCCAATCCGGTCGCCGGTCCGGTGCCCGCGGTGCTGACCCAGGTATTATAGCTGCCCGGTGACAGCGTGTTGCCCAATACGGAGTCCGCCGAGCCCTGCTGGAGCGCGTAGGCGCCGACGGGAAGCATGGCCGCATTGGCCACTCCGCTCGAACCCCATCCATTGTTGGCCGCAAGGTGATTCAGGGAGCTGTCGAAAAGGTCGACCACGGGATTCGCCACAACCTGGGTTGGGTTGAGCAGCGAGGGAAAATTATAGGCCATTCCGGGTCCAAGCCCGCGGATCAGGACAGGCTTCGGACCTGCGCCGGCTAGCGCAAAGCCCCCGAAGAGTATCCCCGGCCCGGTGTTGCCGGTCGTGACGCCCACGTCGCCCCGCGCTGAAATATTCCTGAGGAAACCCGCCGTGCCGCTGGGGTCCACGGTCAGCACGGCGCCCGCGCTGGTGACCGCTCCTTCGCTGCTCGTCGCCACGCAGGCGTAGCTGCCGGCATTTGCCGCCGTTGCCGCTGAAACGAGCAGGATG
>Ga0302279_10003845_pt1 | contig 18250 bp, 16 predicted proteins | sample III_Bog_N3_3_FD_194541 | JGI IMG/M metagenome (GOLD analysis project Ga0302279, IMG submission 194541) | Peat permafrost microbial communities from Stordalen Mire near Abisko, Sweden - III_Bog_N3_3 | ecosystem: Environmental > Terrestrial > Soil > Wetlands > Peat | place: Sweden: Abisko...
TCTGTGGATAACTTCGCCTTCGAAATGTTTCATTTTGCATACGATCCCTGGAAAAGGGCCCGTTTTATTGGGAAAAGACAGCAATTCTTGCGATCCAGGTCTCCGCGTGTATACATTCCTTTCCCAGATATTCGATTACGGAAACACCGAGATTGAGAAGCGATTCATCTTTTACAAGGTCCTGTGGCCCCTGCTGGATTTCAGTAGCGAACGGACTACGATCGATTTCTCTCAAGTTGTGCTGACGCATCACGCTCTGAAAGACAAGGGCAAGCAGGGGTTGAACCTCGGCATCGGGCCGAACCCCACGCTGCAGCCCCTAACAGAGACCGGTTCTGGAAGCGTCCAGGAGAAAGAGAAGGCGTTGCTTAGGGAGATCATCGCCAAGGTGAACGACCTGTTTGAAGGCGAGCTGACCGAGGACGATAAGTTGGTCTACGTCAACGACGTCATCAAGGGGAAGTTGCTGGAGTCCGAGCTATTGATGCAGCAGGCGGCCAACAACACAAAGGAGCAGTTTGCCAACTCGCCTGACCTTACCAACGGCATCCTGTACGCCATCATGGATGCGCTCGCCGCGCATTCCACCATGAGCAAGCAGGCTCTGGAATCGGAGAAGTTGCGCAACGACCTGAAAGATGTGCTTCTGGGACCGGCACAGCTCTACGAATCTCTGCGAGCGAAAGGTGTGTCTTCGGGGCAGGATGTCGTCGGCTGAAAGATGCGCGGTTTGCATGACCAGGTGGACTGCCGCTTGCTACGCGGGCTCTGTGAAGTCGGGATGCCTTCCTGGTTCAACATGCTGGCAATCTCCTTGTAGCTCATGCCGTCGGCGTAGGCGTTGAAGATGCGCACCACGATCTGGGCGCTCTCCGGATCGATTCCCGAGCTTGGTTCCGGGAAGAGGCTTACCGTGATCTTTGCGCACCGCCATCAGGTCAACCACGCCGCGTGATTCACTTCCAGCCGGTCCGGTAAAACTCAATATGTGCCAGTGTGGCCATGGGTTGTCAGCGATGGCCTGACGGATGGCGACCTTCGCCATAATGACAGCCCATTTCGCGGTGTGGGCAGCGAGCTGGGAAGGTGTCTTGCGTTCTGATTTTTTGGTCGTGGGCATCATTACGAACCCTCCCTGAGTCCCATTTGATTGACATTCCCTTTGGCTTACCATCGCCATCGCACCATCTGCGTCCTGAGCGGAGGGGCGCATTCTAGCCCCGCTGAACGCCCCTGAAGGCGGCATGGAAGCAGACGATCGGACTCATCTTATTAGGTCTTCAAGAAATTCAGAAGCTGGCGCCGTGGCCGTTACCATCAGATGATCGCGAGCAATGACCTGCTCGCAGAGAAGCTGGGTGCCGAAAGCGCGAACGCCGAGCACATGCGTGACGGTGTTGGCGTCCCAGCCCTCAGTGAGCATGGAGACCCAAAGTAGCTGGAACCGGGAGGCAGATCAATCGCGCACCAACCACACCGAACACATACATGCCGGAAGGGGATGGTCTCAATAGTGAGATTGCATCTGGAGACCCCCGCTCACTCCGAACATCGCAATGAAATGCGCCCAGTCTTTCTTGCATGCTTTCAATCAGTTGCGGAACGTTGCGTGTAAATAAATACCCACCAGCGAGCAGGTTTCCCCCCAATCATGCTCCAAATAAAAGCACCCGATGCTTGGGGTGGCTGTCAGGCTCCTACCGCGATCGCGAAGTATCCACCATCGCGGTGACCGACGATCTGCTCAGTGCGCTCCTGGACGCCGTGAGGCTGGCCCTGCTGGATACCTGCCCGCCGCGCCGCACGAGTTGAGCCAATGATTGCCCTCCGCGACGAGTGAAATTTACTCCATGAGCATGTTTCAGGCCTTATTTGCGAGCCCGTGGCGTGGCTGAACGTATCGCCGAATCGGGTAGGAGGCGGGATCACTCCCGCCGTCCTCCCACACCACAGGACGTGCCGTTCGGCATCCGGCGGTTCATGAAGCAGATGTAAGGCGTTGCCGAGTTTCCAGCAACGAGACCAACCCCATACGGTCGAACCAGGACTTCGGATAGGCGGCGTTCATGTGCGAAGCGCCGCTGTTCCACCACGGGCCACGCCCATTGGTGGCTGACCGCCACGCCCGCACCTCGTCTATCCCTGCTCGCATCAGGTTCTTTGCCCGCGCATAGACGCGCTTCCACTGCCGCCACAGAACGCTCCGCAGCTTGCGCCTGATCCAGCCATCGAGGTCTTCCAACACACCTTTCACTTCAGTGAGCCGGAAGTACGCGATCCAACCCCGCAGAATGGGGTTGAGCTGCTCGATGGTTTGTTTCAGACTCTTGCCACGCGCCTCCCGCATCGTCGTGCGGATTTTCTCCGCCAGACGCTTGCGGCTTGCTTCGGCGATCTTCAGCTTCGGTTTCTTGTGCCACGTCATGCTGTAGCCAAGGAACTTCCGCTCCCACGGGCGAGCCACCGCGCTCTTGGATGCGTTGACTTGCAACTTCAGTCTCCGCTCCAAAAACGCCGTGACCGCTTGCATTATCCGCTCCCCTGCCTGCTTGCTGCCAACGTAGATGTTACAGTCGTCCGCATAGCGGCAGAAGCTCAACTCGCGCTTCTCCAGAAATCGATCCAGATCGTCCAGCAGGATATTCGATAGCAGGGGAGACAGCGGGCCGCCTTGCGGTGTGCCTTCCGTGCGCATACTCGTTACCCCGCCTTCCATCAGTCCCGCTTCAAGATAGCGCCGGACCAGCTTCAACACCCGGTCGTCTCCAACCTTGCGCGCCACACGCGCCATCAGCACGTCGTGATTCACACGGTCGAAGAACTTCTCCAAGTCAAGATCGACGACCCACCGCTTCCCTGCCGCAACGTAGCCTTGCGCCGCTTGAACGGCTTGATGCGCGTTGCGTCCGGGACGGAAGCCATAACTCGACACGGAGAACTCCGGATCGAACAGCGGTTGCAAAACCTGATTGAGCGCCTGCTGAATCAGACGGTCCAGCACCGTCGGGATGCCCAGTGTGCGAACCCCGCCTTGCGGCTTCGGAATCTCCACCTTGCGCACCGCCTCCGGTTGATACACGCCCATCAACAGGTCCTGTCGTACCCGTACCCAGTGCTGCTGAAGCCATGGCTTGAACTCGGAAACCGTCAGTCCATCGACTCCCGGCGCTCCTTCATTCTTCACCACGCGTTCATAAGCGCTGAACAGGTTGCTGCGCTCCACCACGGCTTCCATCAGCCGCAGTGCCTCCGGTTTCGGCAACCCAACAGCCGCCGTACACGACTCAGCACCAGAGCCGGCCCATGGCAGGTTCCGCCCACCACCCTCCGGACTGGCCATACTTGCGTATGCTTCTGCCTCAGCGTCGCGCATCGAGGTCTGCTCTCCTACTCCCGTACTTCACGTTTGGCCCTTCATCCCGCTCACGCAGGACTACTATGGCCGCTGCTGACTTCTGGCGATTCATCCCGACGCCTCGCGACGCCGGTAGCCCGGAGGCAAACCGCCAGACCTCCCCGGGTATTACGCACTCACCTTCACGCTTATGCCTGTCGGATCTACGTCATGGCGTTCCGTGCAAGTACTGGGCTTCGCAGATATTGGCCCGCTCACCCCACCATGACGCCTCTATCCGCTCGCTGTTCGTCAGGCCAGCGCTTTGCCTACAGCTTCCTCCAGATTCCGCCTCGCGACGGACACCCTTGCCGTTCAGCTAACACTTCCCCTTGCCGGGTGTGTAGGGGACTTGCACCCCCAAGTGAGTGCGCCCTGCCGGGCGCACCAAGGCAAAGAGCCACCCCCGGAGTGAGGGTGGCTCTTTGTGCTCGCATGCCTTAGGCGCCCACACCCTCGTAGCTGTCGCCCACGATCCGGATCAAGTCGGCACCACTCCTGTCGTCTTGCTCATAGCGCTTAAGCAGGGTTCCAATCGGGGAAGCTTCGACTTGATCACAGGCGTAAACCCAGATGCTGTGATGGTCCAGAATCAGGCACTCGCCCCGTTCCCTTGTGTGACGCTCGTAACAGTGTGGGGCAGGCTCTGGGTCACAAATACTGAACCTGTGCTCAATCTCCAGCAGGGTGACGGTTTTCGGGGTCACAGCGACCACCTTATACAAGCTGACGTAGCTGCTGTACTCGGCGCTGCCTTGCACGTAGCTACCAATCATCCAATCTTTCTTTGCTTTTTCCATGTTGCTCACTCTCCTCAGGGATAAATGGTTTCGTCAACTTGATCTGGCCCCTTTCGCTGGTTTGATTTGGCCCCACCTGAAGGGGTGTGATCTGTCATTCCGAGTTGGCCTTGGCGGAAGGAGCCCGAAGGGCGACTGGAGCCAAGGCCAACTCGGGGCGAGACCGCGAGTGTGGTCATGCGGCCTTAGAGCGGCGATTCAGGCATATGCTCCTCCGGTTTGAAGATGTGTTCAAACGGCAGACTCTCGCGTGCACTGCTCGACCCAAGACTGATTTCGAAGCTGGTCTTGTTGCCGCCCAGGCAGTCGAGTCTTACGACCTCTGCCAGTCTGGTTTCGACTTCCCGTCGCCCTTCTTGGTGAAACTCCTCGCCCTGTCGGCCGAGGGCCAACGCTTGCTGGAATGCCGTTTCCTGGTCATCGCTCTGGAAGATGTGAACGGCTTCTTTCCAGGCGCGGAGTCCCTCTTTGCCTTCGACCATTTCCGCCCAGCGCAGTTGCGCGTAATACCACTGCTGACTTGTCATTTCTTGCCGCCTTTCCGTGCCATGGTTCTGCGGAAGCGATAGCTCTCCGTTCCGGTTTCGATGATGTGCGCCCGATCCGTCAACCGGTCCAGCATCGCCTTGCAGAGCCTGGCGTTGGGGATCTTGCTGGGCCATTCGGAAAAGGGAAGGTTCGTGGTCACGATGATCGCGGCCTGCTCAGCGCGTCCGGCGATTACCTGGAAGAGCAGCTCCGCCGCTGCGTCCGGCATGACGACATAGCCGAGTTCGTCCAGCACGACCAGGTCGTAGCGCATCCAGCGACTGCGCAGCCGCGTCAGTTGCAGTTGGCCCTGTGCTTCGATCATCTCCGTTACCAGTTCCGCCGCAGTGGTGAAGCGCACGCGCTTGCGTTGCCTGCAGGCAGCGACCGCCAGAGCAACTGCCAAGTGACTTTTTCCCGTGCCAGTTTCACCGAGCAGAACGACGGGTTCCTTGCGCTCCAGATACTCGCCCTCGCTCAACCTCCTCACCTGAGCCGCGGGGATGTGCGGCGCACTCTGAAAGTCGAACTCCTCAAGCGTCTTGACGGCAGGGAAATGCGCCTCCTTGATGCGCCGGATCACGGCGCGACGCTCACGTTCCTCGATCTCGGCTTCAAGCAGAGCTTCCAGATATCCCAGGTGCGATTGTTTCCTGCTGACTGCCTCCTCGGCCAGACGGGCGAACTGCTCGGCTACGGTGGTCAGACATAGCTGGCGGGCGTACTGCTGAATCGTGGCCTGTGCGATCGGTTGGGGTGCGTTCACTGGATCACCTCCGTCGCTACCGTGGTCTCCGTCCAACTCGGTCGCAGTTGTTCGTAGGCTTCCATGCTGGGCTGCGGACGATCATAGCGGCGCAAAGCGCCGATCTCCACAGCAGTCGCATCCGCATCTGCCTGTCGGCAGTCCACGCTGAGCAGATAACGAACCCCGCTCAGGCTGGCAGTGCCCATCGACAACGCCGCGTCCACTGCCTGACGCACGCGGGCCGCGCCATGGGTGCGGCTCAGCAGCAGAACCTCGATCATCGCCCGTGTTCCGGCCTGGTGGCCCTCGCGCTCGCAGACCCTGGCCCAGGAGCAGTCGTAGCCGGCAGGCCAGCGTCCCTGTGTTCGGCACTGTTCCAGCGCCGTCGACCCCGCCAGTGCGCCGGGCTTCTTCGCGAGCACATCGAGGTAGTGCTCCAGTTCCAGCACATGCTGGAAGCGATCATGGCAGCGTTCATGCCGCGCTACTGAGCGGCCCCCGTGCCAGACCTCGACGTAGGCCGAGTAGACCTTGGCTTGGACCGACGTCCCGACCGGCAGCGGCGTCGAGTAGAAGTTGGTCAGCACCTTGATGCAGCCACGGGCATCGACCTGGGGAAAATGCAAAGCGGCCAGATCGAATCCTTCCTCGGCCAGCGGCAGAAGATGCTCGCGTTCGGCCAGCATCGCCGCGCCGATCGTCTGACTGCGGCCAGCGATCAGACGGCCCTGCTCCTGGCCCGATTCGGACTCCAGAAGCCGGTTCAACTCTTCCAGGCTGCGTACCTGCGGCACGGGCACAAGATGGTTCCGCCGGTACTGGCCGCCTTCGCCTTCGACGCCGCCCTTTTCATGTCCTTCGCCGGGCGTGCAGAACTCAGCACGAAAGCCCCAGTGCGAACGGAAGGCGATGAAGCGCGTGGTCTCTTCGCGCTGATGGCCGCGCAGAATCTTCTTCACGGCCGAGGTCAGGTTATCGAAGCGGAGAGTGCGAAAGACGCCGCCAAACCAGCGAAACGCCAGTTGATGAGCTTCGAGAAACGCCTGCTGCGTGGCGTGCGGGTAGGCCCGGTGAAAGGCCCCGCCGCTTGCCATCGAACGCATCTCGAACACCTGCAGCTTGGTTCGCACGCCATCAATGTCAGCGTAGGCTTCATACCAATCCACTTGCGCTTCCACGCCCCAGTCGTAACTCTGTGGAATGAAAACTTCGTGTCCGCCCAGCCCCGACAGCCGCCGCCGTTGGTGAACATAGCCGCGCACCGTGCGCTCGCTTCCCGTGAAACCTGGCAACTCTGCGCATAGCCGATGCCAGATCCGGCGAGCCGTGTGGCGCTGCTTCACCGGCGCCTGCCGATCTTCAGTCAAGATCCGGTCAATGAACGCGGAAGCATCCACCAACTTCCTTATACGCGGCCTGTCACCGCGAACAGCCCCGGCCTGCTCGTGCGGTTGGTGCTGGCCGGGGCGAAAATCACAGTGAATGAAGACAAATATTTAACCGGCATAATTGGGGTTTTGCTGTCTGTCTGGGTATTTATCTGCGGGAGAAAAGAATCATGAAAAGAAATTACGTACCTCGCAAGTACAACGGGGGAATCGGCGAGCCACTCGCCTACGACCGCGATGGGCAGCTCCAGGACCGCCCGCTCACCCAAGCGTCAGCACGGGAGATGGTAGCGGAGATGCAGTCGCTCGTTCCCGCGCTCGCCAAGCAGCCCATAGAGGTCGTGATGTCACGCGACTCTTACGCGGGGAAGGCAGGCGAGTACTGGCCGGAGACCCATACCATCTATCTGTATGACGGAGGGCATAGCGAGGGGGTGCTCCTGCACGAAATGGCGCATGTGACAGTGCCAGTCATCCTGGGGTCCACGGAGAGACACATAATCCACGGCGCCGGGTTCAAGGCGACGCTGATTAAGTACGAAAAAGTCTGGCGGAAGTGCAAAAAGTTACGGGGCCACCGGATCGTGAAGCCGGTGCCACAGCCAGCGCCACACGAGGCGAGCCAGCGCACATGGGCAGGGCGCGATGCTGCCCCCATCGTCGTAGCTCGCCCCTACCGTCCCTTACGGCCTGAGAGTCGTCTGCATCGCCTCATCAGGTGGGTCGTGCGGATGTGCGGAGGATGATATGGCCCGCTGCCGAATCTCAGTGGACGCTGATCAGACTGTTGGATCGATGTGCAAAGAGATCAAGGCTATGGAAATTGATGCTGTGATCGAAAGCGTGCACCAGCGATACCCAAATCTACGCATTGCGCTGAGGTGGAACCTTGCTTAACCCTGAGGCGCAAACGTACCTGTATGCGTGGGACACTACCGCCGAGATGCTACGAGTGGGACGACGGCGAGCCGACGGACGAGGAGTTGATAGGCACCTGCGCCTTGTGTATCCCCTTTTTTTGTACGTGTGGCTAGGCGCGGCTTCGTGAACCGCGATCAGGCCCAGCCAGCGCAATCGCATGGCTGGCCGAGTGCCTCTTTTGCCTGCTGAGCCCACAAGTTGGACCCCCGCCAGTAGGTTGAGTTCATGAGGGAGAAGATCGGGCGGCGCCGGGCAAAGAATGAGGTCCCTTTGATCCCACAAAAGGACTTATCCACAGTAGGTTGAGACTGTAGAGAGATCGGGCTATCGGTACCTGCAGTGGATATCTTTTAATCCGGGCAATTAGGGTTTCTGACGTCCGGATGGGTATCTATCCTTGTGCGCAGGGCGGCACAACGAAAGAGAAGAGATATGGCGGAGAGGCCAGAACTAGAGCCGTACATCGGCCAGACTATCGACATCGAGGCGCGTGTCACCTCGCGCACAGACACTATGGGACCTGCTTACGGGTTTTTGCTCACCCACGTGACCACGCCGAGCGGCAAAGACCTAACCGACCATGCTTGGGTGCAGGTCCAGTGGCTCGATCTTGCCGCAGTGAGTGGGTCCGCTATTCGCGCTCGCGCCTATATACACCAATACTGGAAGGCGGGCCGGATCGATGGCCAGTACAAGGAATGCGCCGAGATTGGGACGGGGATTGGTGATTTGGAAGATGTGACCGTACTCGTCGGCGAAGATTGGATGCCGCTCGTAGCTGCTGCTACGCATGCCCGCAAGCGCCGCGCCGCCGAGATTAGGGCTGCGAAGTCTGATGGCAGCTACGTGTGGCCGGGGACCTGGACGTATGCTGGTGGGTTGATAGCGGTCCGCGCTGCCAAATCCGCGAAGCCAGGCTCACTGTGCGATGTGCGGTCTCGAGGCAACTTCCACAACAAGCGCATAGTGCTCACCCGGCAGTCATGCTGCGGAATCTGGGCCTACAGCGAGAGAGAGGATGTGAGGACGGTTGTCAGCGAGCCCGCATCGGAAGCGCCGAGATGTGACTCACACCAGGCAACCTAAAGTAGCCCGAGACAGCAGAAAGCCACCCTGAGCATTTTATTGGTTCACACTCCCCTTCCCCCCACGCGCCTGGCAGCGGCGAGTGGCTCCTCTTCACGCTCTGCACTCGTCTTGCCCGTGAGGGTCACATCGGCCAGAAGCGGAGCACGCCGATCATCAGCTCCGTCTGTTCATCGGGCCACCTGAACCGGTAAACCATCTTGAGAAGTCCATCGCGTCCGTGGTTGGTCAGCTCGGTTGGGGTGACGCGGTCGGCCACGCCCAGGTGCTGCGTCGGGCTGAGCTGGCCGCGCTCGCCATAGAGGATATTCAGCAGCGCGAAGGCCGCTGGGTGATCGCCGATCTCCGCGGCAAAGGCGGCCGCATTCGCACGGTGGCCATCCCCATGTGGGTCAAGCTCCTGATGGACACTTGGACGGCTGCCGCCGGCCATAGTGCCGGACGACTGCTCCAGCGAGTCTCCAAAGGTGGGCGCATCGTGGGAGAGGAATTGAGCGATTGGGCGGTGTGGAGCGTGGTCGAGCAATCGGCGAAAGCCATCGGAATCGAGCGTTTCGGCGCCCACGATCTGCGCCGCACCTGCGCGAAACTCTGCCGCAAAAACGGCGGAGACCTCGAACAGATCAAGTTCCTGCTCGGCCACGCCTCCATCCAAACCACCGAACGCTACCTTGGCTCTGAGCAGGAGATTGCCGTCGCCGTCAACGACAACCTGGGGCTGTGAACTTTAAATATGGCCCTGACTTTTGACCCATGCAACCCTCTGAAAACACGGGGCGGCGGTCGTGGGTCAAGACTTACCCGTTGTGTCCCGGTCCTTGCGGCCGCACCTCGCGGAAGGGGTGCGTCCGCCTGATTCTGGAACGGCTACTGCACGGTGAGAATGACCGTGCCCGTTGCCGTGGTCGTGCCCGAAGTGCCCGTCACGGTTATGGTGTAGGCTCCTGCCGTGGTGCCGGGATTGCCTCCGCCGCCCCCTCCACCGCCTCCACCGCCACAACTCAGCACACCGCCGGCGAGGAAGGCCAGAAGGGCGAGCAGGCCAAGCATCGTCCGCCAACTACGCCGCCGCGTCGGGATGCCAAACAGCAGGAGGCACGCCAGAGTCGCGCCACCGGTCGCGTACCACGGCACTCCGGGGCGTTTGGGATACACAAGTGCCGCGCTTGTCGGCGCCGTGGTGGAAATGGTGAGGGTGGCTGTGCCCGCGCTAGTGCCGGTAATGCTCACCGGGCTGGTCGCGCCGAAGCTTAAGGTGGGCGGGTACTGGGCGCCATTCGGGCTGGACGCGATAGCCGCCGTCAACGCCACGCTGCCGGTGAAGCCCCCAAGTGGCGTCACGCTGATGGTAGAGGTGTTCCCCGTAGTTGCGCCTGGGGCGACGGAGACGGCTGTGCCGCTGAGCGAAAAGCTGGGACTCACCGCCGTGGTGACTGTTACCGAGTTCGATCCCGTGACGCTATTGTAGGTGGTTGAACTGGACGAGTCGGGCGTGTAGCTGGCCGTCAGCGTGTCGGAACCCGTCGCCAGGGATCCGGCTGGAATGCCGATCTGAGCGCTACCGCCGCTCAAAGTCGTCGCCGCGGAGGTATAGGCGCCGCTGCTCAGCGTCACAGTGCCCGTGGGCGTTGGCGTGCCGCTGACGGCAACCGTCACCGTCAATGCCTGCGCAGTGGTGATGCTGGATGCGGACGGTGTCACTGTGACCGCGGGGGTTGCGAGTAGTGGAGTCACCGTCAGTGACGTACCTGGAGTGGGAGAATAGGTAATTTGGTAACGGGAAGTAGAGCCGGCCAAAGCTGCTCCGGAGACAGTTGCTTCTTGCACACTTCCATCACTTGCCACTCCTCGAATATCAAGTGTGTATGGGCCAGATGCTGTTCCCATCGCTGTAACCGTGTAAGGACCGTCAGAGGCATTAGGAATGAACGCTGTTTTGAGACCGTTTGGATCCCCTATCGCTGACGCGCTACCTGAGTCATCGGCAATCGGGAAGTCGCGAAAGTAGCTGGATTGCGCTATCTCAGAGGTATCCGTACCTGAGCTGACATTTCCTACAAGTTGTCCTTGAGAGTTGGCAACCAAAAGTTCCACCGGAGATTGAGCCTGAACGCACAATGAGGTCGCCGATGCGCTGGCTGAGAATGTGCGCATTCCCGTTACTTGGAACGACCGCAAGTTACTTCCAACAAGGAAACCTTGTTCGTGCCCGCTGAGGGTATAGATGTTTGGTGAGTCTGCTGACGTGGTACGCCATCCTGGGTCGAACACGTACCAGTCACCAGAGCCGTCGGATCCAACCACTGAAATATAGTGGTTGTTTGACGATGGGCACGATCCAAGCCACGTTTCGCATAGTTGCAAGATGATGCGATCCGGACCACCGCTGGTTCCTAGCTTATTGACAATGTGCTGAGTCAGGTAGTCGTTGAGGGACTCTCCAGGGCTCGCGGTCTGGCACGACTCTCCTCCGCCAACTACGTCCTGGCTATCAACTGAACATGCTTCAAGGAACTGGGGGAGAGAACACCAGTGCATATCTCCACTTCCAGGAGGCGAGTAGAGTCCCTTCTCTGGGTCGCCACCGTTCCCTGGGAGAGTGATCGGCGGGCCGGTATCCAAGCTGCTGGGTGTGATGTTTGAAAAGCCGGAGAAAGTGCTCAAAACTGCCGCGGTTGACGCCAATGCGCAGCCATATCTCTGTGTTTCGTAGCCTTCGTTTGTTGTGTCGCCGGAAGGCGGTTGAGAGCAACCCGCACCTTGCTTTTGAACAGACCCGGGGACAAGGTCGAAGCACTGTGGAACACCCGTCTCAGGTGGCGCTGAAGCAGCTCCAAATTGATAAAACACATTCATGCCAGTACCGGCAAGAGCAACCTGCGGAGCGCTGATGCCGCTGCTTATTGTCAGGGTCGCAGACCTGCTGGATGCCGCGGTTGGAGTGAACACTACGTTCACCGTGCAGGCTCCGCCGGGCGCGACCGTTGTTCCAGAACAAGTGTCGGCACTCGTGGCAAAGTCGCCGGCATTCGCTCCGTTGATCGTGACCGCCGAGATGGTCAGGTTCGCTGTGCCGGTGTTTGTGGCGGTTAGTGGGAGCGTCTGAGCCGTGGTCGGCGTACCCGCAGGGAGGGGGTTCCCCTGTGTGATCACAGAACCAAAATTCAGATTGTTCGTTGAAAGGGTCAGCACTGGGCTTCCAGCAGTAATCGAATAGGTCGCCGTTGCGACGGCTGACTGCGCGTAGCCCGCGGCTACCGCGATTGCCTTCAATGTCTCCGAGCTGCCGACTGTGATTGCGCCAGTGTATGGATTGGAAGGAGGGGTCGGTGTTGTGCCGTTGGTTGTGTAGTAGATCAATGCTCCTGGCGTTGTATCGCTGATCGTCACGGTCTGGGCAGAGGCGTAGGCGCCGGATGCAGGTGAGAAGGTCGGCGTGGACGTCGCGGTCACGGGGAGCGCCAGCAGAAACGCGTGAATTGCCATACCGGAATCCACGTAGGCTCCTGCAATTTGCCCCGTGTCGTTGGTGTGGAAGGCGACCGTGCCCGCGAGCGCATTCGCGCCCGCGCCGGGTGCGTCGATGGTAGTGATTGCCCCGCTTGCAGAGCGGAGAAAGCCGTGATACGCAGCATTCGCGTCCAGATATGTGCCGACCACGTCCCCAGCCGCATCGATGCTGATTCCGGCCGTACCTTCGTGGATGTGGTTCCCGGGGCCTCCGGTGCCCGCGCCGGGAATATCGAACGAAGTCGTGGCCCCGCTCGCCGAACGTATGAAGCCATGGCGGACTACGTTGGCGTCTGTGTAAGTCCCGGCCACGGTTCCGGAGTCGTTCATGCAGAGGGCGAGGGTTCCCTCATAGTCGCTTTCCTCGGCATTGATGTTCGCGACCGAGTTCGAAACACTGAATGCTGTGATTGCGCCATTTGCGGGATATACGAATCCGTAGTGTCTGCCGTTGGAATCAGAGTAATAACCAGCAATATCACCTGCCGTATCAATGGTTGTTGGAACCGTCCCGCAACTGGAACAACTGATTGAGGCTACCGGGGGAGCGTCAAAAGTCGTGACCCCGCCATTCGCAGCGCGGACAAAGCCGTGGTACTTCCCGCTTGTGTCTGAATAAGTGCCTATGATGGTCCCGGTTGAATTGATGGCGATAGGCCTGGTTCCGACTCTAGAGGCGGCTTGCGGAGTACAGGCGGCATTGGTGACGGCACCGGAGACATCGAATTCAGTGATTGTTCCGCTGGCCGCTCGCAGGAAACCGTGGTAGCACGAGTGTGTGTCAAGATAAGTCCCAACAATCGTTCCTGCCGCGTTGATTGCGGTCGGTACGGTGCCTTGTAAAGAAACGAGAGAGCCCTTGATACTCGAGGTGGTTCCGGCGCCGGGGGCGTCGAAGGTGGTAACGGCTGCACTGGCAGCGCGCACGAATCCGTGTGCTACATAATTGCCGTCAAGATACACACCGGCGATGTCGCCGGCGGCGTCGATGCCGATGCCGAGGGTCCCCTGGAGTGCGCCGGAGCCGGAGCCGGACACATTAAAGGAGGTAAAGTTTGAGCTGGATATCTCCGGTTCGGCCTGTTGCAAGGCAGCTCCTCCTAAAAGCCATGCATGAACATTTGGAACCGAGGTCGCGCAATAGGCAGCGAGAAGGATGAAGGTCAAGCTGACCGTAACCTTAACGCCGTTCCCCCGGACCCAATCCGCAAGCATAACGACAGCGCGAATCGAACTCGGGAGGCGGTAGGTGCGAATTGACGCTCGACGTTTCATGAATTGCTCCTTCTTCGCCTGAGGCTGCCTGGAGTGAAGCCCTATTGGCCCAATCCCCCCGTTGTGCTCGCCGTCCCTTCCCAGGGTTCCGATACGAATTCAAGCTAGCGGGTGGTCCACTGAGTCAGAAACCAGGTACCGTCCGGTTTCTTGGCGAATTCCGCCTCGCCGGTTCCCTTTGGCGCGGTACTCCTCAAGATCTTGCCGACGTCGTTCAGGGAAACATCCCAGGCGAACTTTGCGACGGCGTCAGTATCCCCTACCAATCGAAGATTGGAGACTTCGCCAATATTGATTGTGCCGGCGCGGAAGCCTTTGCCATCCGGGCCTGATTGCACGAAATAGTTGTCGCCCTGAGGCGAAAGAGCATAGGTGTACCAATTGAGTTGGACCTTCTGACCCGTGGCTTTCCCGACCATATGCCAGTTCTTTGTCCACATCGTCTTCTGAAGATCGATGGATGCTGTTGAGCCCTGTTCGCTGTAAGTTCCGCTGACGCGATATATCCCTGCGAATGCACTCATTGATCCATCCGGCGAAACGGTTCCTTCTTTAAGAGAATCACGGCTGTCGTTCCCGCAAACTTCATAGTCAGCTGTTCCGTGAAAACTGTTTGAATCTGGGTCCATCTCTATCGAGTATTCCTCTCGCGTCGACCCGCCATTTGGGTTGTTTGAACCGGAGCATGGATTATGCTCTTCAGCGACGAAATCACCAGCGATTTTAGGATAGCTAATGGACTCTACCTGTTGATTCACGTAGCCATGCTCCAAGAGTTGCCTGACAAAGGTACCGTCACCTGTCCCACTAAAGGTTTTATAGTCCGTTCTGGACTTGGGAAAGAGGCTCGTGACCGAATCTGAGGGCGTTACGTAGGGCCGAGTTTCGGCGGCGGTCTTAATGAGATCGCGAGCGCTTGACTCGTTTAGCTCCTTGGTGGCGGTGGAATGGCAAGACGAGAGGGCCAAAAGGCAAATACCCAGGGAGACGTACAGCAACTTCTTTTCTTTCATTGAACTCTCCTGTCGCGGCGAGCGCTCTATCCGCAAGAATTGTTGAGCCGAATTTGTCGCACGCCAAACATTTTCTGCGCGGTAAAACCCGACCACCGCTTTGACGCGTGCATGTTCCCGCATATGAAAGGGCTGTGCTGTTGTCCAGTGAACCAAAAGGGGTTACGATTCTCAACAGGCGCAAACAGACATTAGCCGGTTTTAACAGACAGAGGGAGTCTTTCGGTCTAGAAAGCCCGCCCTGCAATCGTGAAAACCTCGGCGAGAACGAAGATGCCACTGGAAACAGTTGCGAACGAAAGAATCGACTCGTGGAAGGAGATCGCCGCGCACCTGGGGCGGAACGAGCGTACCGTCGTTCGCTGGGAAAAGGAACGAGGACTTCCGGTTCACCGAGTTCCCGGTGGGCAGCGGAGAGCGGTTTTCGCTTACCGGCAGGAGTTGGACGCTTGGCTGGCCGGGACCGATCTGAGCGAAGAAGAAGCGAATGAGGAGGATGGAGCGGTGGAGCCGACTCCCGAATACTCCTCGCCTGCCCTGGCCGACCCCGCTCATAACGCTCAAGTACTAAAGGCTCCCGAAATTAGGAAACCCCGCAGGGCGCCTTGGATACTCGGCCCCGGAGTTGCTCTCTCGGGCTTGCTGGCCATTGGGGGCTATTGGTTGTTTGCATTGCAGGGCGCCCAAAAGGAATGGTCGTTGGCGGCCCCGATCCAACTCAGCGACAACGGCAAAGAGAAACAGCAGCTTGTGCTGGGTGGCAAAGTTCTCTATTTCGGCCAAGCGGAGGACGGGAGGTACGGCCTGGCAGCGATGTCAGTCAACGGAGGTGCGGTCCGCACGCTCTGGAGCCCTCCGGCCAATGTTGAGCCAATTGCGGTATCGCCGGACGGAAGAAACCTAATCGCGACGGTAGCTTTGGGAGATGAGGACGAGCGGCAGTTGTGGATATATCCCCTGCCGGACGGCCCTGCGCACCGATTGTCCAACATCACTGCGCACGACGCGGCCTGGGCGCCTGGCGGCGAGCTGATTGCCTATGCCGCAGGCGATGCGGTGTATCTCATTGAAGACGGGCAGGCTACGCCGCGCCAGATTGGTTCGTTTGCCCACAACGCCATGCATTTGCAGTGGTCCTCGGACGGCACGAAGCTCCGCTTTTTTCTTGTGGACAGCACCAACACGTTTGTGGCGTGGGGCGAATTGGCGGGGATTGGGTTTACCACCGCGACCATTCATCCGCTATCCACGCGGGTTGTGGGAGCGGTAAGTTGGACGCCCGGGGATGCAGACGATTCGCAGATATTCGTGGGCACACCTGTTGACTCCAACAGAAACGCGCTTTGGGAGATGCGATTCGCAAACCGCTGGTGGGAGCAGGAGCGGCCTCCTGTTCCGATTTCAAGGTCGGTGATTTTGTTGGGTGGGGTCGCATTCGACCAGGCCTCGCGGCGGCTCTATGTCCTGAGTCAGTCGGTGTCCCGCGATCGTTTTGAGAAGCTCGATCCACGCACGCAGGAATTCAAGCAGGTTCTGCCTGGAATCGCAGGGGCTTTTCTCGACTATTCACCAAGTGGAGCATGGGTCGCCTATTCCACAACTGCCGATCTTTGTCTTTGGATCAGCAAAGCCGATGGAACGTCCGCAAGGCAATTGACCTTCCCGCCTGAATCTGTGCAGCTTTCGCGCTGGTCTCCAGACGGCACGCGCGTTGCTTTTATGAAATCGCGGCCCGGACATCCTTGGCGAATCTATGTGCAGAACGTCGATGGCGGCCCAGCGCGAGAAGCTTCTACAGGAGAGGACGGCCAGGGGGCGCCCACGTGGTCTCCTGACGGAAAATACATCGCCTACGGAGGCGTTGTTTGCGAAAAGACCGGAACCTGCGCTATTCATCGGATTGATTTGGCGACGGGCAAAACTGAGACACTGCCCGGCTCAGAAGGCCTGTTCACGGCTCGCTGGTCGCCCGACGGCCGGTGGATTGCGGCAATCAATCTGAACGAGCATCAGCTGATGCTCTTCGACGTGAAAGCGTGGAAGTGGCATAAGCTGGCGGACGGCATGAACGGCGACGATCTCAGTTGGTCCTCAGACTCGAAGTATCTCTTCACCAACATTCATGGGCCGGAAGCGCGGATCGTGCGAGTTCGAGCTACCGACGGCTCAGAGGAGACCGTATTCAGTTCGCACATGATGGGCAAGGCCGGTCCGACTCAGGATGACGACCTGCTGTTCTCGCTTGCGCCCGACGATTCGCTGGTGCTGCACAACAGAGCGTACTTGCAGGAAGCCTTCGCCTACGACATTCGTTAGCGACTGGGTGTGTTCTTCGCCTCCACAAACAGCGGAGGATTCTATCCTGAGTCGGCGGTGTACCTGAACGGGTGCAATGGCTGTAGGTCAGAAAAAATTGGAACGGCAAATACCTATACTGTTGCGCCATTCCTGTTCAGTGCTCTCCAAGACGTAAAGCTGGATGACTTTAATATTGGCGCCGCTGCCTTGCCAGGAACCCCCGCAGGTATGAGGTTCTTGAGCGCGTATTCCACGCCGATCGGGGGGTTGTCTACTACGGTAGATATCACACATCAGACGATCAACGGCGGCATGATCACAGGCGTCACCTTTGATGGTAATGCGTGCCCAGGGTGCAATTTCCATAGCCCGGAGATTGAGACTGCCATACAAGCTGCCTGGAACATTGGTAGGGGCAACACGGTTGATTTTTACTCGCCATATGTTGAAAATGTCCCGGCGTCAGACTCGGCCTACGGCATTTTCCGCATCGGGCAAGACTTCGCAACCGCAACTGGTTATCCGACGTATGTGAACATCCACGGCGGCGAGGTGGGCGGCACTGATTCGACGGCTACCCTGAACTATGCTTTCGACCTGGGAAGCAATGCCGACAGGGTCAGCGTCTACGGGACGCAATTCAATCGAATCGGGACATTCGAGACCAACACGGGAGGATGTTCCCTATGCGCGTGGAACTTCAACAATGTGAGAGCTGACCTATACGCGGGGTTTGGTGCAGTGTCCAACCCTAGCAATGTCAACATGGGAAGCGGAAATCGTTTCAACTCCAACACGCGGGGCGGCGCGGCGGCGTATCCCGTGGCAAGTGCGCAACCGGGGACAATGGCGAATGCTCCTGCTTTCTATAACTCTCCTGGCCAGCACTCTATGTCATCTGACTATGGGCCGCTGTTCCGGTCTGGCGCATCGTGTACCGGGGTAACGCTCAACATCGTTGCATCAGGTGGCGCGATTACCAGCGGGGCTGTGGCCTCGGGCGGTTCGGGGTGCTTGACGGGAAATTCGATCACCGTAAACCAAGCGGGAGGCGCTCTTGGCACATTCACGGTTACAGTCTCCGGCGGAGTGGTGACCGCTGTTGCTTTGAGCTATGGCGGCAGTGGGTACGCTACCGCATCGGCGGTGCCGAGCTAAGTTTTGGCCGAGGCCATTTGGAACGGTTCTAAATGCCGTTCTATACCCGGCAGTAGGGCTGTCTAGGTCGCTGAGGCAGCGACCACAAAAAGATCGTCTCCCCCGATGCGTATGAAGGCGGTATTATGCCA
>Ga0302279_10003854_pt1 | contig 18221 bp, 17 predicted proteins | sample III_Bog_N3_3_FD_194541 | JGI IMG/M metagenome (GOLD analysis project Ga0302279, IMG submission 194541) | Peat permafrost microbial communities from Stordalen Mire near Abisko, Sweden - III_Bog_N3_3 | ecosystem: Environmental > Terrestrial > Soil > Wetlands > Peat | place: Sweden: Abisko...
CGATCGGTGGCAGCGATCGTTTCCGGGAGCGGCTCTCCCTATCGATCGGTGGCAGCGATCGTTTCCGGGAGCGGCTCCCCCTATCGATCGGTGGCAGCGATCGTTTCCGGGAGCGGCTCTCCCTATCGATCGGTGGCAGCGATCGTTTCCGGGAGCGGCTCCCCCTATCGATCGGTGGCAGCGATGCTTTCCGACAGCGGCCGTCCGAAAATGATGGGTCATTCTGAAGTCGCCTAGCGCCCCTCTCGATACGCCCGGACCGCGTTGACCACGGCGTCGGCGAGGCGCTGCTTGTAGTCCTCCGTCGCCAGGCGGGTCTCCTCGGCCGGGTTGGAGATGTAGCTCGTCTCGAAGAGGATGCTCGGCATCCGCGCGCCGACGAGGACGTAGAAGCCGGCCGTGTGGACCCCCCCGTCGTGGACCTCGTGATAGGCCTCCCGCAGGGACACCATCGCGGTGTGCTGGAGCAGGTCCGCGAGGTGGGTCGAATGATTCGCCTGATCGGCCAGGCGCAGGCTCGCGAGGATCGAGCCGATCTCGGCGGTCGCGGCCTGGCTCGTCGCGTTCTCGCGGGCGGCGATGCGGCTGGCGATCTCGTCCTTCGTCGTGTCGAGCACGTACGTCTCGACGCCGTGGCGGAGACGGTTCTCGGCGGCGTTGCAGTGGATCGAGACGAACAGGTCTGCGCCGAACGCGTTCGCGCGGGCCGTTCGCTCCTCGAGGGGCACGTAGCGGTCGTCGTCGCGCGTGAGCAGCACGGTGAGCCCCACGCGCGACAGGGCGGGCCCGACGCGCCGCGCGATGTCGAGCGTGACATCCTTCTCGTGGAGCCCCCCCTGCCCGATCGCGCCGGGGTCCCAGCCGCCGTGGCCCGGATCCACGACGATGCGCTCGACGCGCCTGCGCCCCGACGTCGGCGTGGTCGGCCCGGGCGGATGGCGCGCGATGTCGATGATCACGCGGTAGGGCTCGGGCAGATAGAAGACCTTCCGGTAGGCCTGCCCGTCGAGATCCAGCGTCACGCGGGCACCGCTCGGCGTGGGCTCGGCGCGGACGCGCGTGACGATGCCGGCCATCGGGTAGTCCTGCGTGGTCGACCCCGCGGCGCCCATGCTGACGCCGTCGAGATCCACGTATGTGTGCGGAGGCCCCATGCCCGGCACCGCGATGTCCCCCACGCGAAAGCGGGCAGCCTTGTTGAGGACGATGACGATGCGCGCGGCTTCGACGCCCGCGATGGGCTCGATCTTCAGGATCTGGGTGCGATCGCCGAGCGCCGGCCCGACGTCCGTGCGCCCGAACGAGAGCATCCCCTCTCCTTCGAGCCCCTCGTCGATGGCCTCGAGGACCCTCGCCGGCGGCTTGAACGCGCCGAGCATCGCCAGCTCCCGATCGATGCGCGTGCCGCAGCGGATCGCCGCTTCGGAGAGGGGCGGTGCGGATGAACGCGGAGACGCGTCTGTCGGCGCGCGTCCCGGGACAGCGGAGCGCCCCGCGTCGTCTCGCGGGGTCTCCGAGCCGTTGAGCCGCCGCTTCACTCGATAGAGCTCGGTGTAGGTGACGGCCGCGTCGTGCCCGACCTCGCCCGTCAGGAGCGCGGCTCGCACCGCGGCGTCGCAGGACCCGTCGAGGTGCAGGTCCGTCGACGCGTGCTGGTAGAGGAGGCTCGCTTCCTTGCCGTCCTGCTCGCGACCGAACCTGCGGAACACGCGCTCGAGCACGGCGGCCGCGAGCGCATGGAGCGAGGCGGCGCGGGCGCCCACCCCCTCGCGGACCGCCAGCGCCTCGACCCCCTCCGCCATGGAAAGGACGCCTGCGCGCTCGTCGAGGGGGGCGGACTCCCGGGCGGTCGCCCGCGCACGAGCGATGAGCGCCGCACCGGGCCCGCGGTCGCCGCTGCCGTCGTCGCTCGCGGTGCCCCCGCCGTCGCCGCGATCGGAGCCGGGGCGGTGACACGCCGTGACCGCCAGCAGGCAGAGCAAGGAGAGCCGGAACAGCCTGCCGCCCGAAACGCGCGCCGGCACGCGCGGACGCCATAGGAGACCGGGGCGTGCGAGGGTATCCTCTGCCCGACCCGGACCGAAGTGGACGGGGCCTGCGAGGAGACGCGCTTGTCTAGAGAGATTCAACCGACGACCCAACAGCCTCCCGTATACTCAGACCGCGGCACGGGCCAAACCTTCGCGGACGCGCGGACGATGGTCAACGCTTACCTCGCGCACTTCGCGGAACGCGCGGGCACGAAGCTCGAGCCGCTCGACGAGTCGGGCTACACGCAGGTCAAGAAGGGCTCCGCGAGCATCGGCATCAACGTGCTCGACGACCACGGCGTGCTGCTCTTTCTTGCGCCGGTCATGAAGGTGCCGCTCACGGGGCGGGAGTCGCTGTACCGCCGCGTGCTGGAGCTCTCGTTCCTCGCGACCAGCGACGCCGCGTTCGCGATCGACGCGGAGAAGGACGAGATCTACGTGCGCGCGCTGCGACGGCTCTCGGGCCTCGACTACGAAGAGTTCGAGGATCTCCTCGACACGGTCGGCAAGGTGGCCGACGAGTGGGACGACCTCCTGACGGCGGAATTCGGGCAACGCTGACGACGGGCCTGGCGAGATACGACTCCCTGGCCATGCCGGGTACGTGCGATAAGCTCTCTTCAAGGATCGGGTGATGGGCAAAGGTGCTTCACGCAAGTTCGACAAAGAGATGAAAGCGCCGCGCCCCGCCGTAGCCGTAGCCACTCTCTCGCCCGAAGACGCCGAGCGCGCCGCCGCGGCCATCGTTCCGCTCTGGCAGTTCGACGAGGCGCCGTTCGCTGCCGGCGCCCAGGTCGCAGAGAGTGACCTCGCGTCGCTTGCCGGTGTCGGCGCGATGCCACTGGCGCTGCAGCTCGCTCCGGCGCCCGTGCTCGGCGCCGCCATCGCCCCGATCGTGTCGGATCCGACCGTGGTCACTCCCGCGCCCACCGACGGCGGTGCGGACGGCGAATCGGGGGACCCCGAGCTCATGTCCCGGGCCACGGTCCGCATGGCGCCGCTGCTCCAGCCGCTGCCCGCGCGCCCGACCGAGCCGAGCCTGCCATCGGTCATCGTGGAGGAGACCGTCGCGCTCGCGGCGGAGGCCTCCTCGTCGGTCATCGTGGCGCCCGACCCCGCTCCGCCGGTCGTCGCGGCTCCGGCGCCAGAGCCAGTCGTCGTCGCCGCCCCCCCTGCGCCTCTGCGAGAGCCGAAGACCGATCCGCCGGCGGCACGCGCGCCGTCGAAGCAGCCCGTCCCGTCCGAGCCGCGCTCGAAGCGAGATCGCACCGCGGAAGCGGCCGCGCCGATTTCCGGATCCGGCTACACCGTCCCGCGGAGCAGAACCCCGCTGGTCCTCGGTGGGATCGGCGGCGCGGCGCTCGTCGTGCTTGCCGGATATTTCGTCAACAGCGCGATGTCGGCACCGGAACCGCCCGCCAAGACGACCACGGTCGCGACGTCGGTCACACCGGGAGCGCCGACGGTGCCTGTCGTCGCAATCCCGCCGCCACCCCCTGTCGACGAATCCCCCGCGCCACCCCCGGTCGTGACGGTGACCGCGCCGGTCACGGCTCCGCCACCCCCCCCGCCGCCGGTCGTGGTCGCGAACCCCACTCCACCCCCTCCACGCACCGCGCCGCCGCCCGCATCGCAGCCGCCCGCGCCGAAGTGGTCGCTGGTACCGCCGTCCTCGCCGCCGCACAAGCCGCCGCCGAAGAACTCCTCCCCGCCACCGAGCACGGGCGGTATCGTCCGCGACAACCCCTTCTGATGCGAAAATACTCACGCTCTCTCGCCGTAACGCTCCTCGTCTCGCTCGCGCCGCTCGTCTTGCCGCTTTCCCCGCACGTCGCGCTCGCGCAGACCCCACCTGCGCCCGGAGACCCGACGATCCAGGCCGCCCACGCGAGGTTCGCGGAAGGGGTCGCCTTCTACGACAAGGGGCAGTTCGAGAACGCCCGCGCGTCGTTCCTCCAAGCGTACGCGCTCCACAAGCACCCGGCGGTGCTCATCAACCTCGCGCAGAGCTCGCTCAGGTCCGGGCACACGCTCGAGGCCGATCGGTTCTTCACGCGCTACATCCACGAGTCGGCGGCGCTCACCCCCGCGCAGCGCGCCGAGGCCGAGAAGGGGCTGACGGAGGCGCGGACCAAGCTCGGTCGCATCGACGTCCTCGCGCCCGCCGGCACCGCCGTCACGATCGACGGCGAGGTCGCAGGCACGGACGGCCCGGCGACGCTCGACGTCGAGCCCGGAGCCCACTCGGTGAAGGGCGGGACCGAGTCGAGCAACGTGACCGTCGCGGCGGGGCAGACCGTGATGGTCAAGCTCGGCAAGGTCGCGGCCGACGCCGCTCCGATCCCGATCATGCCCGTGCCCGAGCCGCTGCCGCCCGTCGTCGCCCCACCGGTGGAGCCGCCGCCTCCGGCTGCCGAGCCCAGCTCGACGTCGATCTTCTCGCGCCCCTCCACGATGGCGCCGGTCTGGATAGGCGCGGGCGTCGGCTTCGCGGGCTTCGTGACGGCGATCATCCTCGGGGTCTCGAAGGGGAACGCGGTCGATTCCTACAACTCCGAGTCGGCCGTCATCGTCCAGGCCGTGGGTGCGACCCACGCGAGCGGAGCCTGCGTCAACCCGAAGAGCGCGCAGCTCGCGGGGGGCTGCTCGGCTCTCACGAACGACGCGAGCGACGTGAGCCAGGACGCGACGGCAGCGAACGTCGCCATCGGCGTCGGCTGCGTGGGGGCGGGGTTCGCGCTCGCGTGGTACCTGTTCGCGCCGAAGGCCGAGCAGAAGCCTGCCGGCAGCGCGAGCCACCCGTTCGTCCAGCCCATCCTCGGCGGCCGCATGAACGGGGTCGCGGTCGGCGCCGCGTTCTGACCGACCTCCGCCTTCGGTCGTCGTCCTCGGGCGTTCGGTGGCCTACGGCCCCGCGTCGCCCATGCACACGGGGGTAGCGCTCGCATCCTTGGTCATGGGGTACGTCACGACGACGCGGAGGTAGTACTGCGCGCACGTGTCGTTGAGCGCCTGCACCTTGTAGCCGCTCGGAGTCTTCACCGGAGTGATCTCGAACAGGTTCCCGGCCGGCGGCGCGAAGCCCTCGCCCCCATCGGCGGTCGGCGTCGACGAGAACGAGATGTACGCGAAGACGTTGTCCGGCTCGCGCGTACCCATCCAGGGCGTGGGGTCGAAGACCCACTCTCGTTCGCCGTGGAAGTCGAGGTACGTCCCGGTGAGCGGACCGGACTCCCAGGTGTTGGCGTCGAGCGCTTCGCCCTCTGCGCATGACCCCCAGCTCTGGACGTCGCCGAGGCAGTCGTTGCCGGTGCAGGCCGTCTGCGCGACGGGAAGGGCGAAGATGCCGACGAGGGCGACGGCGCCCACGGCCACCACGCGGCGCCTGCTACCCATTCAGGATCTCGGCCGCTTTGAGCGCGTGGTACGTCAGGATGAGGTCAGCGCCGGCGCGACGGATCGAGGTGAGCACCTCCATCATCACGCGATCGAGGTCGAGCATGCCGGCAGCGGCGGCGGCGTGGAGCATCGAGTACTCGCCCGACACGTTGTAGGCGGCGAGCGGGAGGTTCGTCGCGCGGCGGACGTCGCGGAGGACGTCCAGGTAGGGGAGGGCGGGCTTCACCATGAGCATGTCCGCCCCCTCGGCCTCGTCGAGCGCCGCCTCGCGGAGCGCCTCGCGCGCGTTGCCCGGGTCCATCTGGTAGCCGGCGCGGTCGCCGAACTTCGGGGCGCAATCGGCCGCCTCGCGGAAGGGGCCGTAGAACCCGCTCGCGTACTTCACGGCGTAGCTGAGGAGCGCCGTCGTCTCGAAGCCGGACTCGTCGAGCGCGCGACGGATCGCGGCCACGCGCCCGTCCATCATGTCGCTCGGGGCGACGATGTCGGCACCGGCCTCTGCGTGCATCACGGCCATCTGAGCGAGGAGCTCGACGGTACGGTCGTTGTCGACCTCGATGGCGCCGTCGCGGCGCGTCCTGAGGATGCCGCAGTGCCCGTGGTCGGTGTACTCGTCGACGCAGACGTCGGTCATGATGACCAGATCCGGCGCGGCGTCCTTCATCGCGCGCACGGCGAGCGGGACGGGACCCTCGGGATCGAGCCCGCTCGAGCCGGTGGCGTCCTTCGTCTTCGGGAGCCCGAACAGGATCGCCGACTTGACCCCGCGCTCGACGAGCGCCTTGGCCTGCGCGGCGGCGTGCGAGATCGGGAGCTGGAAGATGCCGGGCATCGTCTTGATGGCGCGCGGCTCCTCGAGCGCGGCGTGGAAGAACATCGGGTAGACGAGATCGCTCGGGGCGAGCGAGGTCTCGCGGACGATGGCGCGGAGGGACGGCGTGACGCGCAGGCGGCGCGGGCGGATGGTGGGGAAGCCCATGGCGGCGAAATAGCATGGCGGCGCCGCGGCGGGGGCGAAGGCGTCGGCGTGTGCGCCTGCCCGCCGCGCTTGTCTCGGGGCAGACGGCGCGCAATGGTACGGACATGCAGGCGGACACACGACGGCGACGCGCGAGGGGCACGATCGTGTCCACCGCGGCGTTGCTGCTCGTCGGTGCCTGCGGCGCGAGGAGCGCGCTCGATCTGCCGCCAGGTGACTCGCCCGGCGGAGTGAACGGCAACGACGCCGGCGTCGACGGCACGATGCTGCCGGACGGCGGGGGCTCCGTGACCTTCAACTGCGCCGAGGCGGGGGTCACGTACATCTACGTGATCGGTACGGACAACCTGCTCTACAGCTTCTACCCCACGACCGGAGAGCTCACGCCCGTCGGCGTCATCGACTGCAACGACCCGTTCGGCGCCACCCCGTTCTCGATGGCGGTCGACCACCAGGGGGTCGCTTACGTCGAGTTCGGGTCCGGTCTCCTGTATCGCGTGAGCACCAAGACGGCAGAGTGCGAGCCGACCCCGTTCGTGCAGAACCAGCAGGGCTTCAGCACCACCTTCGGCATGGGCTTCGTCGCGAGCGATGCGGGCGGAGGCGGATCGACGGAGGTGCTCTATGTCGCGAGCTCTCCGCCGACGGATGCTGGCGACGTCCCGAGCCAGCTCGCGCGCATCGACGTCACGACCTTCGACCTCGAGAACCTGGGGACGATCGGCCTCGCCGGCGGCATGCCTGTCCATGAGCCGGAGCTCACGAGCACGGGGGGCGGAAAGCTCTACGGATTCTTCGCCCCCAGCGCAGGCGCGCCCCCGTCGTTCATCGTCGAGATCAACCCCGGCACGCTCGCGGTCGAGTCCAACGTCCTGCTCCCTGACGTCGTCGAAGGCCAGGGCTGGGCGTTCGGCTTCTGGGGCGGGGACTTCTATATGTTGACGGCTCCCGATGACGTGACGAGCATCATCACTCGCTACCGTCCCTCGGATGGGTCCATCGTCCAGGTCGCGACGGCGCCACTCGGAGTCCTGCTCGTCGGCGCCGGAGTCTCCACCTGCGCGCCCCAGCAGTGAGCGGTTCGTGAGCCTCGCGGGCAAGCGCGTGCTCGTCCTCCGGGCCGAAGGACAGGCAGAGCAGGCTGTGGAGCTGCTCCGGAAGCACGGCGCGGAGGCTGTGGTCATTCCCAGCATCGTCATCGGCCCCCCGGACGACGAGCGAGCGCTGCGCGCGGCCCTCGGCCCCGAGCGTCTCGCGCGGACCGACTGGGTGGTCTTCACGAGCGCCAACGGCGTGATCCATACGTGGCGCGCGCTCGCCGAGCAGGGAAGGGGAGGGGCAGGCGACCGTCCGTTTGGATCGACGCGGTTCGCCGTCGTCGGAACCGCCACGGAAGCGGCGCTCGTCGCGCACGGGGAAAGGGCCGACGTGGTCGCGAAAGAGTTTCGTGGCGAAGGGGTGGCGGCTGCCCTCCTGGAACGGCTGAAGGGCACGGGTGCGGCGACGCGACCGGGGCGCGTGCTCATCCTGCGCGCGCAAGAGGCGAGCGACGTGCTCCCGGCGGCCCTGATCGACGCTGGCGCGACCGTCGACGTGGTCGCTGCATACCGGACGCGACCGTCGGTGGAGGGGGCCGTCGAGATCCAGCGCCAGCTCGAAGGCGGTCTGCTCGACGTGGTTGTCTTCTCGTCCGGAAGCACGATCGGGGCGATTTGCGACGCGATGGATGGTGCGGGCGGAGCCGATGGCCCGCCGCCAGGGCGGGCGAACGCTCTTCTGTCGCGAGTCACGGTCGTCTCCCTCGGCCCTGTCACGGCCGCTGCGGCGGCCGAGCGCGGCCTGCGCGTCGACCTCGTCCCTTCCGTCGCGACGTTCGCGGCCGCAATAGAGGCCCTGGAGATCCACTTTCGCGCTATTTGACATTGTACTCCGCGCCCGGCGATCCTCCGCTCGCCCCCATCCCATGTCTCTGAGCTCTCTCATCGTCCAGCGCGAGGTCGCGAGTATCCGCCAGGTCGAGGAGGCCCTCGCGCGCCAGGTGCTGTACGGCGGCGATCTCGTCACGAACCTGATGGAGGTCGTGCAGCTCCCGGAGTCGGTCCTCGTCCCCCTCCTGGCCGAGTCGGTCGGGATGACCGCAGCTCCCATCGGCATGCTCCCCGCGCCGAGCGCAGAGGCGCGCGCCCTCGTCCCGGAGGACGTCGCGGCGCGGCGTGTCGTCATGCCGCTGTCGGTCGACGGAGACCGCCTCGTGCTCGCGGTCTCCGAACCGCTCGCCCGCGATGACCTCGACGAGCTGTCGTTCGCGCTCGGCGTGCGGATCGAAGAGCGCATCGCCCCGAGCGTGCGCATCCGGGAGGCTCTCGCGCGCAGCTACGGGCTCCCGCTCGAGCGACGGATGGCGCGGCTCGTCGGCAGGCTCGCGGGGGTCGACCCGAGTGTTCCGAACTCCCTCCCTCCCGTCGCTGGCCCGAAGCGGACCATCCCGCCCCTTCCGGCGGCCCTCATCCACGACATCCCGAAGCTGAACCCGCCGGGCATGCCGCTCCTCGGGACACTCCGCTTCCCCGATGCGCGAGCCGGGGACGACCGGCCACCGCCGCCGAGCGTGTCCGCGCCTCCCATGCACGGGCCGTTCACGCGCACGCAGTCGTCGGCGGACCTCAAGGCAGTGCTCCCGACGCTCATGCGGGAGTCGAAAGCGGCTCCCGAGGTCACGCGGAGACGCGGGCCCGTGACCCTCGAGCGTGTCACCGCCGAGCTCGCGGAGATCAAGGATCGCGAGGCGCTCCTCGCGCTGTTCTTCGACTTCGCCCGACAGTTCTTCGAGTACGGCGCGCTCTTCGTCGTCCACGGGGATCTCGCGGAGGGGCGAGACGCGTTCGGCAACGGAGCGTCGCGCGATCGCGTCCTCGCGCTCGGAGTTCCGCTCGACATGCCGAGCATTCTGCAGGCCGTTCGCGAGCGCGGCGTCCCGGTGTGTGCGGTCCCGCAGACCGGCGGAGTCGACAGCGTCCTGATGGCGGACCTGAAGCGCGACCCGCGGTCGAAGGTGCTCGCCGTCCCCATCGTCGTGCGCTCGAGGGTGGTCGCGTTCTTCGTCGCCGACGACGGCCCGCGCGGGATCGACGCCGCGGCGCAGGCCGAGGTGGTGACGGTCGCGACGCTCGTGGGCCGCGAGTTCGAGCGGCTCATCGTCCGTCAGAAGCTCCACGGTTTCAGCAGCGACGTGAGACCCGCCGAGCCCGAGCGGCGCATCGATCCCCGGCGCGTGATGGCGAAGCCGCGCCGCACGAGCGCCGAGGTGCGCGAGGCTGGCGTGCAGGCGCTCGAGCAGGCCGTCACGGGCTCCATCGCGCCGCCTGCTCTGCCCGCGGAACCGACGGTCGCCTCCCCGTCGCCGCTCCCCGCGCCCACGGCGGCGGCCACGCAGCCTTCGAGCCGTCCAGGAGCGCTCCGGCCAGATGCTCTCGCCCCGCGCGCCGCACCCGTCTCGCCCGTGCCGCGGTCGTACCAGACGCTCCGCGACTTTCCTGCGCCGCTGCTCGAAGCGATCGAGGACGCCACGGAGGACCCTCCCGTCGTGGCTGCGGCGGACGACTCTCTCACCGACCCCGAGCCGGTGATGATGCTGAGCGGGGGTCTCGACGGAGATCTCGCGCCGGTCAGCGAGCGCGCGCGGGCGCTCGCAGGAGATCTCACCCCGCCTCCCCCGCAGACGGTCGCCGTTCGACGCCCCTCGGGTCGCCCGATCCCTCGCGAAGAGGTGGACGCCGACGGAGCGCCCGTGAGCTCGACACGCTTCGAGCACATCTCGTCCCGCCCCCCGCCTGCCGATCTCAGACAGGCGCGGTTGCTCCGCGAGATTGATGCGCTCACCGCGCAGTTCAGCCACTCGCCGCCATCGTCGAAGGGGCCCCCCTCGGCACGGCCGGGTCAGGCAGTCACGCTGGCGCCACACCTCCCCCCCACGTCGCGCACGCACGAGCCGCTGCCGTCGGTGATCGTCGACGAGGGGGTGCGGGTGGAGCGCCTCGTCGAGGCCTTCATCGCGAATCCGAAAGACGACCAGTCGGAGGCCGAGCTGCTCCGTCTCGGGCAGCAGGCGATGCCCTCCATCATGAAGCACTTCCCGGGGCCCATCACGATCACGCGCGCCACGCTCGACGACAGCTGGCCGCGGGTGAGCGAGTGCGGTCCGATCCTCCGGCTCATCGCGGGGCAGCGTCGGGTCGCGCTGCCCTTCGTGCTCGCGCGCAGCGAGGACAACGACACCGAGATCCGCTTCTGGGCGACGTATCTCATGACGGAGCTCGCGTACGCCGAGGCGATTCCAGCGGTCGTCGCTCGCCTGTTCGACGACTCCAAGCGCGTTCGGCGCGCGGCGCGGCTCGTGGCGCACGTCGTGAGCGAGACCGCCGCTGCCGCGCTCGTGGCGGAGCTCGATCGCATCGTGCGAGACCCGAAGGCCTCTTCCGCCAGGAGGGTCGTGACGCTCGACGCGCTCGGCGAGCTACGCGACAGGCTGGTCATCCCCGTGCTGCTCGCGCCGCTGTCGGACGAGGACGAGGAGGTCGGGCTGGCAGCCCGCAAGGCGCTCCTCCTGGTCAGTCGTCAGGACTTCGGGCGAGACATGAAGAAGTGGCTGACATGGTGGCAAGCGAACGCCGCGCGGCACCGTATCGAGTGGCTCATCGACGCGCTCACGCACGAGATCCCGGCGCACCGGCGCGCCGCGGGGCAGGAGCTGAAGGCGCTGACGGAGCAATACTTCGGCTACTACGACGATCTCCCGAAGAAGGACCGCGAGAAGGTTCAGCAGAAGTACCGCGAGTGGTGGAAAACCGAAGGCCAGGCGCGCTTCCGGAAGGGATGACATGCGCGTCGTGATCGCGACGGACGACGACGCGCCCGTCGTCGGGGAGGTCGAGCGTCTCGTGCGCGCACGAGGGCACGAGGTCGCGCGCCTCGCGGTCGGCGCGTGGGGCGGCGTCGCCATCGACGCGGCCGAGCGGGTCGCGGACGGAGAGGCCGACCAGGGCATCGTGCTGTGCTTCACGGGGACCGGCGTCGCCATGGCTGCCAACAAGATCCGCGGAGTCCGTGCGGCGCTTTGCGTCGACGCCGCGAGCGCAGCCGGAGCTCGCCGGTGGAACGACGCGAACGTTCTCGCGCTCAGCCTTCGCCTCCTCACGAGCGCCCTCGCGGCGGAGATCGTGGAAGCGTGGCTGGGGACCGTGTACGCGGGAAGCGAGCGCGAGAGTCTGGATGCGATGACAGAGGTCGAGGCTCGCTAGCTCATGACTTCCGACGACGTGACACCGCCAGAGACGGCCGAGACAGCCGCGGAGCCCGCGCCCGACGCGCTCGTCGAGCGCCCGGCCGAGAGCCCGCCCGAGACCCCGCCCGAGACCCCGCCCGAGACCCCGCCCGAGACCCCGCCCGCGACCTCGCCAGCGCAGCCTTCGAGCGCCGCCGCGGCCCGCGACGTGGCTCGAGCCTCGCGCCCCATCCCGTGGACCTACATCCTCCTCGCGGCCAACCTCGTCCTCGTCTGGGCGCTGCCGCTCATCCCCGCGCAGGACTTGCCGCAGCACCTGACGTACATCCGCATCTTCGCGGACTACGACAACCCGGCGCTCCCGTTCCACGACTTCTACGTCCTGCCTCGAGGCTTCCAGCCGTACGACTCCGTCTACCTGCTGCTTGCGTTCATCGCGCGGCACTCCTCGGTCCTCTTCGCCCTGCGGTTGACGCTCAGCGTCTACGTCGTGCTGGTGTTCGTCGCGTACGACGTTCTCTCCGCGTCGATTCACGGTCGACCGGGCGACCGCCGCTCGATCATCCCGATGCCGAACGGCGTGATGGCGAGCATGGTCGTCTGGAGCTCGGCGCTCGCCATGGGCTTCCTGCAGTACTTCCTGTGCGTGCCGCTCGTGATGCTCGCCGTCGCGGCGCTCGTGCGAGGGAGCAACAAGGACGCGCCGGACTGGGTGGTGCTGTCCGCCGTCCCCGCGGCTGCGGCCGTAGCCTCGATCCACCTCGTCGCCGCGGGCGCCCTCTCCGTCTTCGCGGTTCTCCACACGCTCGTCTGGATACGCAAGCCCGAGGTCAAGCAGCGCGCGGTGATGGCGGGGGTCGTCGTCGGCTCGATCCTGACGACGCTGGTGCTCTGGAGGCTCTGGGGCGGAGAGGTGCTGGGCGCGCGGCCGCGAGGGACGTCGTTCGCGATCGCGTGGCAGAACGCGCAGGGCTTCGAGTTCGTGAACACGATGCTCGACGCGACCTGGTACGACCCGCCGGTCACGTTCAACTACCTCACGTGGGGGACGCTCGGCCCCTACAGGATCCTCGGCCTCGCGGTCGCGGCCGTCGCCGTCGTCACGTGCATCACGCAGGTGGTCCCGACGTACCAGCCCGACGATCTGCGCGTCGAGGCGCGCGGCTATGCCCGCACCGCGTGGGCGTTCGCGCTCTTCACGTGCCTCATCCCGTGGGGCATCCAGGTGCCCTCCGAGATCACCTGGCTCAATTTCCGCCTCATTTCGCTCGCGTTCGCGCTGCTCCTCCCGCTCATCCCGCCGAGGTGGTTCGAGGTCGAGCGGTCTCGCGCAGCGCTCATCGGCCTTTCGCTCGTGTACCTGGGCAACTTCACGGTGCACGCCATCGGCTTCAATTACGAGGCGGCGGGGGCCACGCGGCTCCTCGCGAAGGTGCCGAACCACGAGACGCTCCTGTCGCTCGTCTTCCGCAGCCGAAGCTCCTACTTCGCGAAGGGGATGCGGCTCACCCACTTCCTGCCGATGTACTTCACGGTGCTCGACGGCGGCATCTGCTCGCAGTTCTGGGCGCGCTACACGGAGCACTTGCCGATCGACTACCGGCCCGGCAAGAGGCCCGCGCAGCCCGACGACTGGTCGCCGCAGCACTTCGACGAGACCAAGCATCTCAAGGACGTCGGCTACGTCATCCTCCAGCGGACGACGAAGGACGACCCGCTCAGCGCGCAGAACGAGTCCGCGAAGGCGGAGCAGAAGCTCAGCCAGCGCGCGGAGCTCGTGGAGTGCGACAGCGGCTGGTGCCTCTATCACGTGAAGGCGAAGACACCGAGCGGGCCACCTCCGACGACGGCTCAGTAGCGACGTCGTGTTTCGCCCGCGTGTTGCCCGGGTCCGCACGCAAGACTCTGCCGAAAATTGGCGCTCCTGCATCGCGCTGGCATATGGACTCGAGCGGGCTTCGCGCGCGGAGGTGTCTGGTGAGCTGGAATCGACCGAACCTGTTGCCGAGCTCGCTGATGCTCGTGGGTCTCCTCCTGGCATCGCTCCCGGCGTGCGGCAGCAGCCCCGCGCCTGAAGAGGTCGCGAGCGGCGGGGCCGCGGCCGCGCGCGCCGGGCTAGGCGGTGGTGGCGGCGGTGCCGGTGGCAGCGGTGCAGTCTCGCCGACCTGCCCGGTCGACGATGACGCTTCCGTCGGGAACGGTGTCTTCGACGCAAGCAACGACGCCGGGCTAGGAATCGGGACGCTCAACCCGTCGACGCCGCCGCCGGGAGGGACCGCGTTCAGCGGCGACGCGAACGTGAGCGCCAGCGTGGATGCCGGCAGCCCTTGCCACTGACGGTCACGCCCGCGACGAAGTGAGTCGAGCGCGCCAGTCGCCTGGGAGGTCGAGGAAGCCGTCGTTGTAGAGCGAGTCGTAGACGGCGTCGCAGACCAGCTCGCACACGTCGCTGAAGATCTGCGGGTCCGCGAGGAAGCGGATCGTCTCGATGCGGAACTTGTCCGCCCGGGCTGCGGTGCGCTTGAGGAGCTCGTCCTCCGCGTACGCCACGAGCCGCTGCAGGAAGCGACGCTCGAACGCCTGACGGAACTGCGGGAATGCGGCCGCCGAGACCTTGTACCCGGCCTGGATCTCGGTCTCGCCGAGCCGCGCCTCGCGCACGACCTCCCACGCGAGCTCGCCGATCACCGGCGGCAGCTCGACGGTGAAGAACGCGATGAGCACCTCGTTCAGCAGCTTGAGGAGGGCGTTGAGCTCCGGCGTCGTGCGCCCGAGGAACGAGTGCTTCAGCTCCTTGATGAGCGCGGCGAGGCGATCCTCCGCGAGCTCGCGCACGTCCGACGAGACGTACTCGAAGGACTCGAGCGTCCGCCGCATGTCGGGCTCCGCTCGGGCGAGCGCCAGGTAGAGCGCCTGCTCGGTGTAGCGCAGCTGCTTCGCTTCTTGCTGCCCGCCCGCCATCTTCTCGTGGAGCTCGCTCTCGAAGAAGAGCCGCGCGAACCGCTTCGACACCTCGCCGAGCTTGCGCTCCACCAGGTTGCCGAGCCGCTCGGGGTGAAAGAGCCGTCCCAGGCCGACCTTCAGGTTCTTGATCAGCTCGATCTCGACCTGCGCGCGATCGTCGGGCTGCTGGTCCGGCCGCACCGTCGCCGTCTTGACCGCCTGCTGCAGCATCTGGAGCTCGGCGACGACCTGGGCCGTGATGGCGTCGAGCTCCGGGCTGGTCTGGAGGTCGGCCTTGTAGTGGACGACGCGCGCTTGCACCTGCTCCTCGCGGAGCGCGAGCGCGATGTTGGCGAGCGAGAGCTTCGCCTGCGTCGACATGATGCCGTCGTCCGAGGGGACGGGCGCGATGTGCACGGCGGCGCCCGGCGCGTGTGGGCGCTGGGCACGAGGCGGAAGGGGAGGCGGGGCGCCCATGGCCGCGGAAGCATCGCCTGCGCCGCCGCGTGATTCAATGGCTGCGGCACGCGCGGCGGAGCGGATGCAGGGGGTGAAGGTGACGCGTCGCGACGAATGTGAAGCAAGGGCTTGCATGGTTCGAAAGCCGCGACTACGTTCCGCTCCTCACTCGGCGCGCGGTGGAGCAGCCTGGTAGCTCGTCGGGCTCATAACCCGAAGGTCGTAGGTTCAAATCCTACCCGCGCAACTAAAAAGCCCTCGGAAACCCGGGGGTTTTTGCTTTTCGGTCGGACAGTAGATGCCACCAGAAGCCACCAAAGTCAGAATTTCTATCACACCGGTATCACACCCCGGACGGCCGCTTGCGGGACTTGCCGAGCACGGGGAGCTTCACCGGCTCGTGGTCCCGCTCCCGTTGGGCGAGGACGGTGAGAGCCTCCGCCTGGCTGGTGCACCCCGTCGAGAACCGGACCTGTTCCCCGTCCTCGTAGACCCACGCGTACCAGGTTCCGCCACGTTGGTAGAGGCGCTCTCCCAGATCCTTCTCCTTCTTCGCGGGAGACTTCCCTCCGTCGATGACGGTGAGGAGCGCTGCCTTCCCGATCGCGATCGAGCGGGTCATCATCCCCGCGAGTTCCTGCCCATCGGGCTTGCCGTAGACGCGCTCTAGCATCGTCGTCGAGGCGTGACCCATCGCCAAGTACAGCTCCGAGTTCGGGACCCCCTCTTGCTTCATCCACGCGGAGTAGCAGTGACGAAGGCCGTGGCGGTTCATGTGCTTGATCTCAGCCCTCTGCGCCGCCTGCTTGATCGACCGGAGGGCCGAGCCCCACTCCGTGAAGAGGAGCCCGTCTTTCCCGTCGGCGTGCTCCTTCACGTACGCAAGTAGCTCCCGCTGCCAGTCGGTGACGACGGGAACGAAGCGCTCTCGATCCTTCGTCTTCTTGCCACGCACCTTCACGAGGGTCTCCTGAATGTCCTCTCGACGCGCCCTCCTGATGGCTCCCGTCTCCGCGCCCGTCGCGAGCATGAAGGAGACGTACGCCCGACGGTGGGGGAGGACCCTTCCTTGGGGGTTGCTCGACTTCGGGCACACGTCGGCCATCCGCTCCCGGCTTGCCGAGCGGTTCGCGCCCGCTACCGCGAACCGGATGCTCGCTGCCATGAGGATGGTGTTGAAGTCGGCCTTCAAGTTGGGGCTCATGTCGTCGGACCAGATGACCAGGGCATGTTCCGTCGACCCGGTTCGAGGGGTCCGCATCCCGAAAGGGCGCGCGCTCTCCCAGGGAGAGCTGCGCGCGCTCTTCGAGGTGTGCGACCCGGCGACCGTCGGTGGTGCCCGAAACGCCGCTCTGCTGGGCCTCCTCTATGCGGGCGGGCTCCGCCGAGCTGAGGTCGTCGGGCTCGATGTCAGCGACTTCGACCCCGAGACCGGCATCATCATCATCCGCGGGAAAGGCAACAAGGAGCGCAAGGGGTTCGTGACGAACGGTTCCCGCGACGCCCTCGACGCTTGGCTCTCTCTTCGTGGGGACGAGCCTGGCCCCCTCTTCCTCCCCGTCTCCCAAGTCGGAGCCATCAAGCGCCGCCGCATGACCGATGGGGCGGTGGCAGAGCTGGTTCGACGGCTCGCTCGTCGAGCCAAGATCGTGCGGTTCTCGCCGCACGACATGAGGAGGACGTTTATCGGTGACCTACTCGATGGGGGTGCCGACCTTGCGACGGTCCAGGGTCTTGCAGGTCACGCCTCCCCGACGACGACCGCGCGGTACGACCGGCGAGGCGACCGGGTGCGGAAGAAGGCCGCCGAATTACTCCATGTCCCCTTTGTGGCGAGGGGCTCCTGACGGTCACGTTGTTCGGCGTGAGCACGTGGGTGCTCAGTCGATCCGCCTGAACACGTGCGTCCCGTCTGGGTGCAGCATGATGACCATGCTCGCTCGCGAGCGCGAAGTCGGAGAGGTCAACTTACGTGCGAGGAGCCAGTGTTCCTGGTGCCGGTCGGTCCGCCCCCCCCGACCCTGCCCGACCCTGCCGCGGAGATGACGAAGCTGCACACCGCCTCCATGCACGCACCGGGTGGCTGCATGGGGCGGATCAAGCGTTGGTGTCGCACTCGGAGACCAGATGTCGGGGCGATCAGTCCCGCCCGTTGTTCTCGGAGCCTGGTGCAAGCGTGAAGCGTCGTTGGCACGCTCCTTGTACCGGGCCCAGCCGCAACGCTCCAACGCATTGATTACACGAAGTTAATGTTCGCTTCATCTATCGACGGGGGGATCCGGTGGTCCTGAGACTTCTGCTTCTCGAGGACGACCCCAAGCTCGCGCGTGTGATCACGCAGATCTTCAGCGAGCAGGGGTATTCGGTCGACCTGTGCGCCACCGGCACGGACGCCGTTCGGCAGGGTAAGGTCGGCACGTATACGCTCCTCATCTTCGACTGGACGGTGCCGGACGTCGACGGACTCGAAGCCTGTCGCGAGCTTCGTCGCGCGGGTGTCACCACCCCCGTTCTTATGCTCACGGCTCACGGCTCGCTTGGGGAGCGCGTCCTTGCGCTGGATAGCGGCGCCGACGACTACATGACCAAACCCTTCGAGATTGACGAGCTATTGGCTCGTGCCAGAGCGCTCGTTCGCCGTACGACGGGGATTCGCAAAGAGTGCCTCGAACATCGGCTTGAGGTCCGGCAGGAGTGAGTTCGCGATCACCGCGGTGATCCGCTTCTCGAAGGCAGCGGCACGAGGGGCGAAGTATCCGCCCATGCTGTGTCCCGAAAGCGCCAGCCGCCTGGGATCCACGTCGTCGCGGGACAGGACATAGTCGACGGCGTATCGGGTGGGGACTTCCCAGTCCGGGCGATAGATGAGGTCCCGATCCAGCGCGTACGTCCCGACTTGTCCGGGGCCTTCCCAAAGGAATGCGTTGTAACCGCGGCGGACCGCTGCTGCCCCACCACCCCAGTAGTACAACTCCTCGCAGGTCGTATCGCCGCCTCCGAGGATCGTAACCGCTGCACGCCGACGCGTACTGGCGAGACAGCACGGCGAGGAGCATCGTCACATGCGTGAGCGACAGGGCGTCAGTTCGTCGGGGTCTTCTGCTGCGCGGTCAGCGGGGGAGGGATCGTG
>Ga0302279_10003857_pt1 | contig 18210 bp, 13 predicted proteins | sample III_Bog_N3_3_FD_194541 | JGI IMG/M metagenome (GOLD analysis project Ga0302279, IMG submission 194541) | Peat permafrost microbial communities from Stordalen Mire near Abisko, Sweden - III_Bog_N3_3 | ecosystem: Environmental > Terrestrial > Soil > Wetlands > Peat | place: Sweden: Abisko...
GACCCCGCGTGATTTTATGAGCACTGAACTGAAAATGGCGGGAAAACGCGTCCTGGTGACCGGCTCCGGCACGGGCATCGGCCGCGGGATCGCCCTGGAATTCGCGCGGCAGGGCGCCGACGTGGTCCTGCACTACGCGCACTCCGACAAGGGCGCGCGCTCGGCCGTCGCGGAGATCCGGGCGCTGGGAAGGCGCAGCGAGGCCTTCGCCGCGAATTTCGACCGCGTGGACGAGGCCGTCGGCCTCGGTGAGAAGGCGATCAGCTTCCTCGGGGGCATCGACTGCCTCATCAACAATTCGGGCATCACCCTCAACAAGCCCTTCGACGAGGTCACCCCCGAGCAGTTCGACCTGCTCTACCACGTCAATGTGCGGGCGCACTTCTTCCTCACGCAGCGCGTCGCCCGGGACATGCTCACCGACGGCGGCGGCTCGGTCTGCAACCTCACCTCGATCCACGGCATCTCCGGGGCGCCGGAGCACAGCGTCTACGCGGGCACGAAGGGCGCCATCATCGCCCAGACCCGCACGATGGCCGTTGAGCTCGCCCACAAGGGAATCCGCGTCAACGCGATCGCCCCCGGCTGGATCGCGGTCGAGAACCACGCGAAGGCGGTCCCCGGCTACAGCGACGACGAGACCGCGCGGGTGGCGGCGGAAAAGATCCCGGTCGGGCGCGTCGGCACGCCTGCGGACATCGCCGGGCTCGCCGTATTCCTCTGCTCGCCGGAGGCCGACTTCATCATCGGCCAGACGATTGTGGCCGACGGCGGGACCGCGTCGCTTATGTCCCTCATTTCCGACTTCCGCAACCGGTCCCAGAATTCGTTCGGCAAGGGATATGTGCCGGGCGTCTGACCCGCCGGCTCCCGCCCCCCAAAATGAACTCCACCCAAGTCCTCGGAATCATCCTCGTCGCGCTCGCCGGCATCGTGATCGGCAGCAGCGCCTGGCCCATGAAGCTGATGAGGAAATTCCAGGTGGAGCACTGGCTTTTCACCGGGATGCTGGTCGGCCTGGTGATCCTGCCGTGGACGATCACCCTGCTTCTCTGTCCCCGCGCCATGGACGGCTACGCGAGCCTCCCCGCAGGGACGCTTCTCAAGGGTAACCTCTGGGCCGCGGCCTGGGGCGTGGCGAACGTGATGTGCAGCCTGTGCTACGTGAGGATCGGCGTGGGGCTCACCGGCGCCATCCTGACCGGGATGGGCGTGTCGCTGGGCGTGACCCTGCCGATGATCGTGAAGGGTTCCGGGCTCTTCCGGGACGCCCCCGACCTCGGCTCCCCCGCGGGAATCACGGTCCTTGCCGGGGTCGCCGTCATGCTGGTCGGGGTCGTCCTGACCGCGCTCGCCGGCTTCGGCCGCGACGCCGTGCTGCGCAGGGAGCGGAAGACCGCCGGGAGCTTCGCCGCCGGGCTTCTGATGGCGATCGTCGCGGGCGTCTGCTCGTGCGGCCTGGGGCTGGCCTTCGTCTACAGCCAGGGACCGATCATGGCGGCGATGACGTCCCGGGGGGCGGGCCAGATCGGCGCGACTTTCGCGGTCTGGGCGGCGGGGCTCACGGGGGGCGCCCTGATCAACATCGCGTGGCCGCTCCTCCTGATGCGAAGGAACAAGTCTTTCGCCGTCCTCTTCAGCAGCGCGCCCGAGCTCGCGCTGGCCGCCATCATCGGCATAAACATGACCGTGGGAATCCTCCTCATGGGAACGGGCATGCGCTGGCTTGGCGCCCTCGGGGCGTCGGTGGGCTTTGGGATCCAGCAGGCCTCGCAGATGCTCGGCGCCCAGGGCCTGGGCTTCGTCAGCGGCGAATGGCGCGGGATCGCCGGCCGCCCCCGGAATCGCATGTACGCGGCCATCGTCCTTCTCATCGCGGCGGGGGTCGTGATGGCCTGCGGCAACTCGATGACAAAGTCGTGAACCGGCCATGAAAGATCTCCTGGGAGTCCTTCGCGGGGCCGGTCATCCCGGCAGGGTGCTGCGGATGGCCGACGGCACCCGCGTCCTGGTGCTGCCCCACGGCGGGCGGGTCCTCGGGCTTTTTCCCCCGAAGTCCGGGGAGAACTTCTACTGGACCCACCCGGCGCTGCGCTCGGCCGCGACCGCGCGCGCGTTCTACGCGAGCGACGACTGGCACAACTCCGGGGGCGACCGCACCTGGCTCGCGCCGGAGGCGGACCTCTTCCTTCCCAACTACCCGAAGCTCGACGTCTACTTCCAGCCCCGCTCGCTCGACCCGGGCCATTACCGCGTCATCGAGTCCGCCGCCGGCTTCGGCCTCGAAAACCGGCTCTCGCCGCGATTCTCGCGGCTGGGGAAGGCCGTGTCCCTGAGGATCACAAAGACCTTCGGGCCGGCCGCCAACCCGCTGCGGCACGAGCGGGGGCTCGACCTGCGCGGGATAGCGTACGCGGGCTACACGCAGCACACCTCCCTTGAGCTCATCGGGGCGAGCCGCTCGACGCGGGCGCAGGTGGGCCTGTGGAACCTGGTCCAGATGCCGCACCGCGGGACCCTCCTCATCCCGACCTTCTCCCGCAGCGAGCCCTGCCACGTCTTCAGCACGGTGGGCCCGATCGCCCCGGAGGACCTTCGCGTGGGCAACCGGCTGGTCAGCTACCGGATGCGGGCGAAAGGCGAGCAGAAGATAAGCCTGCGCGCCGCCTCGGTGGCCGGACGCGTCGGCTACATAAGCGGCGCGGGGGACACCTGGTCGCTGATCGTGCGGAATTTCTCGGTCAATCCCTCGGGCGAATACGTCGACGTGCCCTGGAAGGATCCCCGATGGCTGGGCTTCGCCGTCCAGGCCTGCAGCGTGAACAGTCACTTGGGGGCCTTCAGCGAACTCGAATACCACATCCCCGCGATCGGCCACCTCACCGGGAGCACGCGCTGCGACGACACCGCGCAGGTCTGGGCCTTCCGCGGCCCCCGCGCCCCCATTTTGCGGATCGCCCGGCTTCTCGTCGCAGGGGAGGCGCTCCGCCCGTGAAGGTGAACCTCGACGGCCAGGTGGCCCTCGTGACCGGCGCGGGCGGCGCTATCGGCCGGGCCATCGCGAAGGCCCTCGCGTCGAACGGCGCGCGGGTCGCCTGCACCGACATCGACGCCGACGCCGCCCGGGAGGCCGCCGCCGACTGCCCCGGATCGGCCGCCCTGCGAATGGACGTGACCGACGAGGCCGAGGTCGGCCACGCCGTCGATGAGACGCTCCGGCGGTTCGGGCGCCTGGATATCCTTGTCAACAACGCCGGCGTGAACACCACGGCCCATCGCGTGACGATCGACCAGTTCCCGACCGCGGAGTGGGAGCGGATCCTTCGCGTGGACCTGACGGGGATCTTCCTGGTCGCCCGCGCCGGGGCGAAGGCCATGCTGGCCCGCAAGTCGGGCCGGATCATCAATATCGCGTCAGTCCTCGGGATTGTCCCCGCGCGGCTGCAGAGCCCCTACATCGCCGCCAAGGCCGGGGTAGTCAACTTGACCAAGGCGATGGCAATCGAGCTGGGCTCGCAGGGGATCCTGGTCAACTGCATCGCCCCCGGGTCGATTCTCACCGAGGCGACACGGAGGCTCTTCTATGATGAGGGCGGGAAGATGCACGACCGGGTCCAGGCCCACCTCGCGCACATCCCGCTGGGTCGCCCGGGAAGCTGCGATGAGATCGCCAGCGCCGCCCTCTTCCTCGCAGCCCCCGAGAGCTCCTACGTGAACGGGGCGATCCTGCCCGTGGATGGTGGCTGGCTTGCCGGCTACATCCGCGAGTTTTGACCTCCCTGCCGGATGCCCTCACCGGACACCCCATGGCTGAGGATTGACGCGGCGCGGCGCAGCGCCTCGATCGATTCCTCCAACCCCGGCTTCTTCGGAAACCCCTACCCGACCTACGAGCGGATCCGGGCGGTCGCCCCGGCGTTTTATTGGGAGGAGCAGCGCCTCTGGGCCTTCATGAATTTTGCCGACGTGGGCGCGATCCTCCGGGACCGGCGCTTCGGCCGCGAGCTCCTCCCCCTGGCCGGCGCGGAGCCCCCGCCCCCGGAGAACCCGCCCGGGCACCTGCGGGCCTTCCACCAGTTCAACCGCAATTCGATCCTCGAGCGCGAACCCCCGGCGCACACGAGGCTGCGCACGCTCGTCAGCCGCGCCTTTGTCACCCGGAACATCGAGCGGCTCAGGCCCCGGATCTCCGCGCTGGCAGACGAGCTCATCGAGGGGATCCGGCCCGCGGGCCGGGCGGAGCTCATTGCCTCCTTCGCCACGCCCATACCCGTCGTTGTCATTGCCGAACTGCTCGGCGTGCCGGTCGACATGGCCCCGCGGCTCCTGGACTGGTCGCACCGGATGGTCGCCGTCTACCAGCTCGGGAAGACCCGTGCGATGGAGGACGCCGCGGAGACGGCGACGCGGGAATTCTCGGACTTCATCCGCTCCTTCGTCGCCGAGCGCCGCAAGTCGCCGGCCGACGACCTCATCTCCCACCTGATCGCCGCGGAGGCGACCGGCGAGCGGCTCTCGGAGGACGAGCTGGTCGCCACCTGCATCCTGCTCCTCAACGCCGGGCACGAGGCCACCGTGCACGCGATTGGCAACGCCGTGAAGACTCTCCTCGGGGAGGGGACGGACACGAGCGCCGCGTTCGCGACGGAGGCATCCACGGAGGCCGTCGTCGAGGAGTGCCTGCGCTTCGACCCGCCCCTCCACCTCTTCAGGCGCTTCGTCCAGGAGGACCTGGAGATCGCGGGGGTCCGCCTCGCCCGCGGCGAGGAGGTCGCCCTTCTCTATGGCGCGGCCAACCGCGATCCCGCGCGATTCCCCGAGGCCCATCGCTTCAATCCCGCCCGGCCGGTTCCGGGACCTGCGGCGACGCACGCGGCCTTCGGCGGCGGGATCCACTTCTGCCTGGGCGCCCCGCTCGCGCGGCTGGAGATGCAAATCGCCCTCCCCTCCCTGTTTCGCCGGCTGCCCGGCCTGCGGCTCTCCGAGCCCCCGCGCTACCGCGACAACTACCATTTCCACGGGCTCGAGGCCCTGCGGGTGACCTGGCCCTGAGCCCGGCGGCCCCGCGCTACAACTGCAGGGGCAGCCCGATCTCGATGATCTGCGACGGGGGAATCTTGTAGTAGTCCTTGGCTGGGCGGGCGTTTCGCGTGAGGAAGCCGTAGAAGCTCTTCTCCCACTCCCACATCCCGCTGTTGCCCCCGTGCATGATCATCTCGCGGTTGAAGAAATACGTCGCTCCCTGCGGGTTGATCTTCATCCCCCAGGCCTTGACCTGCTCGACCAGCGCGCCGACGTCGGGGGACTGCATGTACCCGTAGTGGCCGTTCACGCGCCAGATCCCCGCGCCGATCTCCCTGAGGTCCAGCCGCTCCGCGTCGGGCACGGCCGGGACGTCGGCGGTCGCAATGCTCAGCATGATCACGGTCTGGTGGAGGCAGCGGTTGGCCTTCACGTGGTGCAGGAGCGCGATGGGGGTGCCGTGCGGCGACCCCACCATGAAGATCGCCGCGCCGGGGACCCGGGTCACGTATTTGCTGACCGCGATCTTCACCAGCTCGTCCTCGGTCACGTGGTTGTCGTAGATCAGGGAGAAGATCGCGTCGCGGCCCGTCTTCCACGTGTGCATGACCGCCAGCACGCTGCCGGCGATCGCCAGCGGGAACCAGCCCCCGTCGGCCAGTTTCTGCGCATTGGAAAGGAAGAAGGCCAGGTCGATCGCCAAGAATGCGACGCACAGGGGGCCGATCTGCCAGAGGGGCCAGCGCCAGTTCCGGTGCGCCACGATGAAGTAGGCGATCGTCGTGATGCCCATCGTCCCCGTGACCGCGATGCCGTAGGCCGAGGCCAGGGCGTCGCTCGACTTGAAGAAGGCCGCCGTGAGGATGCAGCCGATCGCCAGGGCCGTGTTGACGAAGGGCACGTAGATCTGCCCGGACTGCTCCGCGTTCGTGTAGTTGATCTTCAGGCGCGGGAAATATCCCAGTTGGATCGCCTGGCGGGTGAGGGAATACGCCCCCGAAATCAGCGCCTGGCTCGCGATCACCGCGGCGGCGATCGACAACACGGTCAGCCCGGCCCGGGCCAGGCCGGCGGGCGCCATCGCAAAGAACGGATTATCCGCGGTTGCCGGGTGGCTCAGGATGTAGGCGCCCTGGCCGAAGTAGTTGAGCACGAGCCCGGGAAACGCCGCCCCATACCAGGCCACCGCGATCGACCGGCGGCCGAAGTGCCCCATGTCCGCATACAGCGCCTCCGCGCCGGTGATCGCCAGGACGATCGATCCCAGGAGCGTGGCCACCTGCGCGGGCGGGTGATGCAGCAGAGCCATCCCGTAGGCCGGATTCAAAGCCCGCAGGACGGCGGGGGCCCTGCTCAGATGCCAGGCGCCCAGCAACCCGAGCACGACAAACCAGATCAGCATCACCGGCCCGAAGACCGCCCCAATGCTCCGCGTGCCCTTGTGCTGGACCCAGAAAAGCGCCGCGAGGATCGCGCAGGCCATCCCGGTCACATAGGGGGTGAACACCGGGCTGATCAGGTTGAATCCCTCCGCCGCTCCCAGGACCGAGATCGCCGGCGTGATGATCCCGTCGCCGTAAAGAAGGGCCGCGCCGATCAGGATCATGATCACCGCCGGCCCGAGCCCGCGCCGCAGCGCCTTGCCCCCCTGGGCCTTCTGCGCGCCGATGTGGATGAGCGCCAGGAGGGCAAAGATGCCGCCCTCCCCCCGGTTGTCCGCGGTCATGACATACCAGAGGTACTTGACGCTCACGACCAGGACGAGGGACCAGAAGATAAGGGAGAGCACTCCCAGGACGCCCGCGTCCCTCTGTCCCGGCGGCAGGTGCGCGATGCACTCGCGCATCGTGTAGAGGGGGCTGGTGCCGATATCCCCGAAGACGACTCCCAGCGCGCCCATGCAAAGCCCCGCTTTGACCTTGGGGCTCAGCTTGCTACCTAGATGACTCGTCATTGGGGAGCCTGCGAGTGTCGCAGGTCGCATGCCGCATCCAAGACATTTTAACGAATTGTTAACGTGCCGGGATGTTACCGAAGTACTTCGCCGACAAGCTTTCCATTATCCGGCTCCGCTCGGATTGGAAGAGGGCCGCCGCCCGCCGCGCGGCGGCCTGGCTCTCCCGAAACTGCGCCGTCTGTTCCCCGATAAGCGCGCGGTCCGCCGGATCCAGGCCGGCGGTGTCGGCCAATGCCTTGAATTCGTCCCAGGCCGCTCCCGTCCAGTACGCCTCGGTCCCCGCCGTTCCGCGGCGCATGGCCTCCACCCCGGCGATGCAGCGGTCATCAAGCGCGTTCGGCGGCTCAAACTGCACGAGCGCGGCCCGCTTCCGATTGTAGACGAGTGAAACCTCGCGGATCATCGCCTCGCCCGCGGCGAACACACCCTGCTCATCGCCGATCAGCCGAACGGCGTCCGGGTCGGCCCCCGCCGGATCGATCGCGCCCATCCGGTCCCGCAATTCGGAGAGCGCCTTCGATTCCCGACCGAGCCGTTCGATCAGGACGGAATAATAAAAAGTGAGCTGGTCGGAATAAAGCCGACGGGCCTCGGCATCGGACGCGGACCCGCCCGATGGCGGAACGGGCCTGCTCGGCGCAGCCGCGTGGAAATCCGATTGTCCGGCCGCGGCATAGCCCTCCACTATCCCGTGCTCGGCCCTGAGGTAGGCGGCGGTGGCCGGCCCGCGGTCGCGCGCGCAACTTGCTGCCCCCAGCGCACCGGCGGCGAGCATTCCCCGGAATCCCATTTCAAGCGCCTGCCGGCATCCCTTCATCGTCAGGGTTTTTCCATCTCGGCAAGCCGCCCGCGGACGATGTGGCCCTGGCCCTTGATCGGATTCTCGTTCAGGAACATCCGGTAGTAGCGCGCCGCCTGGAGCCTGTCTCCGCCCTGCCGGGACAGTTCGGCAATCTGCAGGAGCGTGTGCGTGCGGGTCGCCTGGTCGAGCAGCCCGAGGCGCTCCGCAGCCAGGAGGTGGGGCAGCGCCCGGGCCGCGTCCAGATGGTAGAAGAAGATCGCCGAGGCGATGGCGATCCGAAGCCCGCTTTCCGCCTCGGGCGCGCGCGCATACGCAAGGAGTCCTTCGGCCCGGGCGACCCGCTCCGCCGGCGCGTACGGCGCCTCCGGTGCATAGAGCTCGAGCATGCCCAGGCGCGACAGCGCGGTCTGCGCCCAGATTGAATCCGGCTGCGCGGCTATCAGGCGCCGGTAAAGCCGTGCGGCGAGCGTCGCGTCGGGAGTGTCCTGGTGATGCTGGGCGATTCGGGCGAGGAGGAAAAGTGCGCCCAGGGCGGTGTCGTCGGCCCCGCCATCCGCCAATTCCGTCAGAATGCCGCTGGCCGTGGCAATTTGTCCGGAGGTGACCGGTTGTCGGCCCAGGAGCGCGATCGCCCGGCCGAAGCGGGCCTCCCTCGCCGCCGCGGGTTCGGCCGAGCCGAGCCCCGCCTCGAAGACTGCCAGCGCGCTATCCGGATGCCCGTCGGCAAGATCCCGCCAGCCCTCCGCGAACGCCAATCCCGCGATCACCGATCCGCCAGCGGGAGCCGGTCGCGCCTTATTCGCGGGATCGCTGCGCCAGGCCCGGTCGCCCCGGAGCGCGGGATCGCGCGCGGCGGGCGGGGAGAGGACCACGCGATTCACGTAGATCCCCTCTTCCACTGCGGTTGAGACCAGGCGGAGCACCCCGGGCCGCCCGCCCCGCGGGGCAAGTTCGACCTGGGCGACAGCCTGGATGTCCGTCGTTCGGAGCTGGTCAAGCGCGGATCCGTTCTCATTCAGGAGGTCACCGCTGATCCGCTCGCCCAGTCCCTCGCGCATCGTCTTCCGAAACAGGTCCGCGTTCCCACTCGCGCTCCAGAGATCCGCCGACCGGGACGTGATGAACGTGTACCCGTCGCCCGCCAGGGTCGGCATCATGAAGTTGAAGGACATGTTATAGGCGTCCATCAGCGGCTTGAATTGGGAGGAGAAGGCCGATCCCTCCACGCCCACCACCGACGGGGGCCAGTTGCTCACCTGCGCGAAGATCCGGTTTCCCTCCTGGCTGGTCATGAACCGGAGAAAATCGAGCGCCTCCGTGGGGTGCCGGCTGGCGCGGCTCAGGTAGAAGGGCGAACCCGCCGCGGGTCCCTCGAATAGCGGGCCCCGCGAGGATTTCCCGTAGACCGGGTCGTCCTGGAGCGGATAGGGGTACTTGAACACCCCGATCCCAAACCGGGCCAGCGCCAGCACGTTCGTCGCCTCCCAGCTCGGGGCGACGATCATGACGGCGTGCCCGGTGACAAAATCCGTCACCGCCGTGTCCCGCTCCAGTCCCCAGAACCCCGGGCCGCACATTTCCCCGTACTCCTTCAGCGCGCGGACGCCGGCGACGATCTCCGGGGTGTCAAAGCTCCATGCGCCCTGCAGGTAGAGCCGCCCCACGTCGTCGCCCGTGATCTCCAGCTGGTGCCTGAAGTCGAGCTTTTCGGCCAACGGGCCGGTCAGCGCGCAGGCGATCAGCCAGGACTGGTACTCGTAGGTGTCGCGCGAATTGGCCAGCGGCGTGAGGACCAGGCCGCGGTCCCGGCCGTAGGCCCGGATCCGGCCGCACAGGGCGAGCATATCCCGGTAGGTTGCCGGAGGCCTGTCGCTGCCGGTGATCGTCCTGAGCAGGGGCTTGTTGTACAGGATCCGCCCAATGACCATTGACGTCGGGACGGCGTAGTACTCGTGAAGCGCGTCGTTGTAGGAGTCCGGGTTGGTCATCGCATCGAGGATCGTGTCCCTCCAAATCACGCCCTCGAGCGGGGTCCCGCGGTTGTAAGGGTTCGGTGTCATGACCTCCGCGGTGATCGGCCTGAACAACTGCCCGATGTCCGGGTCGCCCCGCGAGTATTCGGCGACGTCGGGCGCAGATCCGCCGGCCGCCTGGGTCAGCATCCACGACACATAGGTCGGGCCGCCGGGCACCGCGATTTGCTCCACGTGCACCCGCGGGTTGATCTGCTCGTAGCGCCTGATGACCGCGTCAATCCCCTCCCGGACCCCGGACTCAAGCTGCCACTGCGAGACGCGGATCGTGACCTTGCCCGGGGAGGTGCTGCGGTCCGCGTGCCGGAACACCAGGAAGACCGACAGCAGGTAGGCGGCTCCCAGGAGGGACAGGCTGGCGGATTTGGCGGACAGTTTCATCAGGGCGATCGGACCCAAGCGGCAAAGGTCCACTAGGCCGACCCCCGCCTCCGCCTGTCAAGAGTCCATGCGGGCCGGTTGCAGATCCCGCGAAGCCGGACCATAGTGGTCGCAGCCATGATCAAACTATCCAAACCCGACCTCACCCAATATCCCCCGCGCAGCCCGCGGGTCCGGCTCGCCGGCTACGCCCAGTTGCCGCGCATCCTCGACAAGGCCCGCGCCAAACTCGCCGGCAAGGCGGGGGAATATGGCTATAACTGCCCGCTGGACCGCTTCTTCTTCGACTTCACGGGCATCGGCCACAAGGAACTGCTCGCCAAGGTGAAAAAGGGAGCCTCGGACACCCAGGTCGCGGACTGGGTTGAGAAGAAGGCAAAGCGGACTCCCTCCGAGGTGGCGGCCTGGACGACCTGGATCGAGTCCCGCTCGCCCGGCGGCTTCGAGGGACACGAGCGGTTTTCCGGGCAAATCAAGACGATGGCGCCCGGTCGTTACGATATCCGGACGATCTTCGACCTTCTGGATCTCGACGACTTTGTCAGCTTTGGCGGGAAAGCCTGAGTGCGCGATGGCGGTGACCGGCAATCACCGGGCCGTCCAGCCCCCGTCAATTGAGAGGGCTGCCCCGGTGATCGACCGGGCCATTTCCCCGCAGAGATAGACCGCCAGGGCGGCGATCTCCTCGACCTCGACAAAGCGCCTCGTGGGCTGCGTGGAGAGGATCACATCCCGGACCGTCTTTTCCCGGGAGAGCCCGTGCAGTTGCGCCAGCCCGTCGATTTGCCCCTCAACAAGGGGCGTGCGGACATAGCCCGGGCAGATGGCGTTGCAGGTGATCCCGGCCTCGGCCACCTCGAGGGCGACCGAGCGGGTGAGTCCCACCACGCCATGCTTTGCCGCGACGTAGGCACTCTTGAACGGCGAGGCGACCAGCCCGTGGGCGGAACTCACGTTGATGATCCTCCCCCAGCCGCGCCGCTTCATGCCCGGAAGGGCCGCCTTGATCGCATGAAAGCCCGCGTTGAGGACGACATCCTGGATCGCCTTCCAGCGCTCCTCGGGAAATTCGTCCACGGCCGACAGGAACTGGATGCCCGCGTTGTTGACCAGGATGTCGACCGCGCCGAAGCTTTCCTCCGTCGCGCGGACGAGCGCGGCCACCTCGGCCGCCACGGCGACGTCGGCGGCGTGGTGCCGCACCCGCGAGCCGGTCGCCGCCTCAAGCCCCGCGCGCAGTTCCTCGATCGCCGCAGCGTCGCCGAATCCGTTCAGCATGACGCCGGCCCCCTCGCGCGCGAGCGCCGTCGCAACGGCCAGACCGATCCCGCTCGTGGATCCGGTTACAAGGGCTGTCTTTCCCTTCAGCATTGCCGCGAATCCTGCGGCCGGTCCCCCGCAAGACAATCCCATTTGCCCCCGCCGACCCGTCAGTCCCGCAGCCAGAAGTAGAGACTGGTCGCGAGCAGCGCGAAGGCGACCGTCGGGGCGATCACCCACAGGGGGTTGAACGGGATCGCATAGTGGCCCACGGCCCAGACGACAAAGACCGACTTGAGGACGATCAGTCCCCAGCACAGGAAAATCAGCTTCTCCACCCTCCAGCGGTGCCGGGCGAGCTTCTCCTCCGCCGTGAGCCCCTCCTCGACGTGAAGGCGCAGGAAGCGGCGAATCATTCCCTTTGCGCCAGCGGCTGGAGTCCCCTCTTCCATGCCCCAATGGTACCCCTTCCCCGAGGCGATGCTCCGCATCGATTGTGAATCCGTTATCATAAATTGCATCCGGCCGGACCCCGGGGCCTTTCCTTTGTTGCCGCGGCAGCGGCTCCGCTGCAAAATGAGCCCTCCCCCTTCCCATGCCCCCCCGCCTCCTTGTCCTCATCGCCGGCCTTGCGGCGGCGTTTTCCCTCCTTTCCCAATCCGCGCTCGCCGCGACGCCGGGGGACGCGGCGCCCGCCAAGGTCATTTTCTCCGCCCCGACCGGGGACCTGGCTGCGTTCCGCGCCTTCGCGATCCGGGCGGCCGCCCTCGGGGCGACCCACATCGTGATCAGCGACCTGCCGAAGAGCCGCTGGCAGTGGGACCTGGACCGGAGCGATCCGTATCCGAACTGGGGAATGATGCAGGCCTCGATCTTCAAGGTCGTCGTCCCCCCGGAACTCGCGGCGTGGCTTCCCGCCGACTACGCCCGGCGAAACAGGGATATCATCAGGGCCCGCGGCGCCATTCTCCGGGAGCTGGGCCTGAAGGCGGTCTTCGTGGGAATCGAGCCGGCCTGGGTGCCCGAGGCCGTCTTCACGGCCCATCCCGACTGGCGGGGCCCCCGCTGCGACCAGCCGGTTCGCTCGCGGCACGCCTATTATTCGATGTGCGTGGACCAGCCCGGGGTGCTCGCGATCTACCGCCGGGCGGTCGCCGAACTCTGCAAGGCGGCGCCGATCGACACGTTTGACCTGATCACCAATGACTCCGGCGGGGGCTTCTGCTGGAGCGCCAGCCTTTATCCGGGGGCCAACGGACCGTCCTGGTGCGAGGGCAGGAGCATGGCCGACAGGATCACCGGGTTTTTCTCGGCGATCCAGGCGGGCGCTGCGGACGCCGGGATCCGGGCCGACGTCAGCGCCTTCTACGGATCGGGAATGATCGCCCGGGCCGAGGTCGACTCCGTGGTGGCCGGCCTGCGCCCCGGGCAGGCGCTCAACGGACGGACCCGCGATGGCAGCGCCGATTCGGTCAGGATCGGGCAATACGATTGCGGGGACGGCACCTACCCGGTCGTCGGGATTCCGCAGGTCGAGGAAATTGCCGAGGGCCTCGAATTGAGCCGGGCCGATCCCTCGGCCCGGGCCTTCGTCTCCCTGCAGGCCGACGAGGCCCCCTGGACCGACGACCTGATCCGCCGGTTCCGCGCGCACCCGACCCACGGGCTGGCCGGCCGGATCGCGCTGATCCGCGAGGTTGCGGCCGCCTACGCGGGCGAAGCGGAGGCGGACAACCTCGTCGACGCCTTTCACGAGGTGGGCCAGGCCGTCGCCTCGTTCCGGCGCATGGGCGGCGATCCGCTCCTGTGCGTCGGGGTTGTGAACCAGCGCTGGCTCACGCGACCCTTCGTGCCCTTTCCGCTCGAGCTCACGCCGGCCGAACGCGGCTATTACCGGCCGTTCCAGTTCCAGGCCAACAGCGAGGCGGAGGCCGCCGACCTGATGAACACGCAGGGCGTCGAGTTCGTCCACGGCTACTCGGGCGCCTGGCTGGCCTCGGCCAACCTGGACTACGTGGCGGCGACCGCCAGGTCCGCCGCGGACCGGATGGAGGGGATCGCCGGGCGGATCGCCGACGCGGCGAAGAAGGACCGGCTGGCCACGACGGCCTCCCGGCTGCGCGCCTACGCCTGCCTCTGCCGGACCGCGCGCAACGCCATCAACTACCAGGCCATCCTCGACCGGACCGACACGACAAGGACGGTCAGGCAGGTTCCCATCTACCCGCTCGACGGCGACCAGCGGCTCCGGGAGCTGCAATCCATCACGCGGGAGGAGATCGACAATGTCGACGAGCTGATCGGCCTTCTTCAGTCCGCCCGCCACCCGCTGCTCGCGGTCGCCCCGACTCCCGCCGAGGAGGACATCTTCCTGCTCAATCCCGACCTGGTCGCCCAGCTTCGGCGAAAGGTCAGGATCATGCTCGACCACCAGCTCGACGCCAATAGAATCTACCAGCGGAGGCAGGGTTGAAGCGCCATTTAACCATGAAGACATCCATTCCCCTCATCGCGCTCGCCGTCCTGCTCGGGTCGGCCGCGGCCGGAACCGCACGCGCGCAGGACGACACCCGCCTGGTCGTCGTCCAGGACGAGAGCTCGACCGAGCTCAGGATCGAGGCGAACCTGAAGACGGCGCACCACATGGTCGTCAGCGAGAAGCGCAACGGGGACGATCTCTGGCTCGACCTGCCGATGAAGGGTCCCCCGATGCCCGGCTACCATATCGTGATCGACACCCAGGCGCTCAACAAGGGCAACGGGGGCGCGATCACCGAGCGCGGGATCCGCATCCAGCTTGAGACCGGCATCAAGGTCTCCGACCCCAGGCACCGGGCCGCCGTCCTGGAAGTCATCAACGACATGAACCGCGGCAAGGTGTTCTGCTCGGCCTATATCGACACGGACACCGAGGTGACGCTCGACTGGACCCTGAACATCCTCGATCCGGCCGGGCTGGACGTCGAGTACGTGTACGACATCGTCGCCCGCGAGACCAAGCTTTGGGGCGAACTCTTCCCGCAGGTCGCCGCCGCGATGCAGTAGGGGCCCCGCCCCGGCGAACGGGCCCGGATCTAGCCGGCCGGCGTCCGCAGGACGCGGTGGACATGCCGGTGGACCACCTCCGCCAGCTTTTCCATCGTGTAGGGCTTCGAGAGCAATTCCCGCACGCCGGCCGCCTTCATCCGCTCGGGCGTGAGCTCGAGGCTGTAGCCGGAAGTCAGGACGACCGGCAAATCCTTCCGCAGCGCGTGGATCCGGAGCGCGAACTCGAGTCCGGCCATCTTCGGCATGGTCTGGTCGGAAATCACCAGGTCGAATGCGGTCGGATCCCGCTCCAGCAGGGCGAGCGCCTCCAGGACCTGGCGCCCGCCCTCCACGGCGTAGCCGAGCCGGGTCAGGGAAATTTGCCCGATCTTCACGATCGGCTCCTCGTCGTCCACAAAGAGGATCCGCTCGCCGTTGCCACGCAGGGCCGCGGCAACCGGAACGGACCTCGCCTGGGACGGCGCGGAGGCGGCCGGCAGGTAGACGTCGATCCGGGTGCCGCTGCCCACCGCGCTGGAAATCCTGATCGCGCCCCCGTGGCTGCGAACGATGCCGTGCACGACGGAGAGGCCGAGACCGGAGCCCTCGCCCGGGGGCTTGGTTGTGAAGAACGGCTCGAACACGCGCTGCCGCGTCGCCTCGTCCATGCCGCAGCCCGTGTCGGTGACCGTCATGCGCACGAACGTGCCGGTGGCCGTGCCGGGGATCATCTCCGCCAGCGCCTCATCGGCGACGCAGGCCTCCAGGCTGATGCCAAGCGTGCCGGGCTGGTTCCGCATCGCGTGGCCGGCGTTGGTGCACAAGTTCATGATCACCTGGTGGAGTTGCGCCGCGTTGCCCTTCACCGCGGGCAGGCCGTCGGGAAGGCTGGTGGCAAACTCGATCGTCCGGGGCACCGTGACCCGCAGCAGGCTGACGGCCTCCGCGATGACGTGGCCGAGCTGCACCGGGACCAGGGCCTCGGCGGCGCCCTGCGTCTTGCTGAACGCGAGGATCTGCCGGACAAGCTCGGCCGCGCGCTGCCCGGCGCGCGCGATCTCATCGAGGTACCCGGCCTGCTCGGCGTTGCCCCCGGCCGAGGTGCGTGCCAGCGCGGCGAAGCCGTAGATGCCCCCGAGGATGTTGTTGAAATCGTGCGCGATGCCGTTTGCCAGCGTGCCCACCGCCTCCAGCCGCTGCGCCTGCCTCAGGCGCTCCTCGAGGTTCGCCCTGGCCTCGGCCGCGACCCGCCGCTCGGAGATGTCCCGGACATACACGAAGTTGTACTCCCGGCCGTTGAACTCGAACCAGTTCAGGTCCACCTCGACGGGTATGACGCGTCCGTCGCGGTGCCGGTGGCCGGTCTCAAAGGACATCCGCCGGCGCTCGCGCAGCTCCAGCCAGTGCTCCGCCCACCGGTCCGCGGAGGACTCGGGATTGATGTCGATGATGGACATCGCGAGCAGCTCCTCCTCCGAATAGCCGAGCATCTCGCAGGCCGCCCGGTTCACCCGCAGGATCCGGGCGTCCCGGCCGATCCAGAACGTCGGCACCGACGACTCCCGCATCGAGTACTCGCTGAGCTTGAGCGCATCCTCCGCCCGCTTCCGCCGGCCGATATCGCGGGAGGTGATCTGGGTCGACGGCTTCCCGCCGTAATGGAGCCGGACGCTCTGGACCTCGACGTCGATGGGCGTCCCGTCAAGCGCCAGGTACCTCAGCTCCGACATCGGCCCCCCCTGCCCGGTCTCGGCGAGCTTCTTCCGGCGGGCGAGCACCGCCGGCCTGGAGTCCGGGTGGACCAGGTCGAGCATGGCGACGCCCACCAGCGCGGAGGCCGAAGCGGCCCCGAACATCCTCGCCGCCGCCGGGTTCGCATAGACGATCCTCCCGTCGGTGTGGATCGTGATCGCCTCAAGCGACTCCTCCACCATTGCCCGAAAACGCTCCTCGCTGCGCCCCAGTTGCCGGTTCGCCGCGTCCCGCTCGCCAATGGCCACCGCCGGAAGCAGCGCGATGAACGAGCTCAGCGCCAGGAAGACCTGCAGGACAAACAGGTACGATCCGGATGAGGCCTGCTCGGGCGTCAGCCCGGTCAGGTAGCGCGAGGTGAGGTAGGTCACCAGAAGCGCGAAGAGCAGGCTGATCGCCGAGGCCCCGCGCAGGCCGAAGCGCAGCGTCGCCCAGAGGATGAAGGGCGCGAGCACGGACTTGTTCCCGCTCATGATCCCGGCGTCGCGGACCAGGAGCTGCCAGGACACGGCGAGGAGCCCGGCGCAGAGCAGCGCCGCCTCGGCGAGCCGGCCCAGTCGCGTCCACCACCGGTCCCCCGACTCGTCCGGCTGGAACCAGGTCAGGACAAAGGGGGCCACGGCGAGGATCGCCATCGCGTTGGCGATCCACCAGCGCAGCCCCGCGTCCGCATACGACGGGTTGAAGCCCCGGCCGACCACGAGCCACGCCCCGATCGCCGCGCCCGTTGCCGCCCCCGCCCCGGCGGTGCAGACCAGGAAGCCGAAAAGCCGCCTGATCGAAGTGAGCCGCGGGACCTGCGCCACGAACCTGCGGAACAGGGACGCCCCGACGACCGCCGTTGCCCCGTTCGCGACGCACAGCCAAAGACTGAGGGAGGGCGCCAGGCCCCGCTGGAGATTCAGCGCCACGTCGACGGCCGACGCCGCGACGATCAGCGCCGCCCAGTCCCCGGCCGGGACCATCAGCAGGGTCGCCACATAGAGCCCCGCCGGGAGCCAGATGCTGACCGCCGGCGAGTGATGGATCGAGACCAGCCGGCTCAGGAGGATGCACGCCAGGTAGCCGACGGCGAAGAACAGGATCTTCTGCCACAGGGGGCGCGCGCTTTCATTTTCGGTGGGCATCGGTGGCGTTCACACCCCAAAAATCCCTATTTGCCCGGGCGCGCAATCCATTATGGCCGTCCGGCCCGGAAGACCGCGGCGAGAAGCAGAAGTAGCGCGGCCGCCAGCGCAGCGAAAAGCGACCGCCGCAGGAGATAGGTTTGGGCCGCGCCGGTATGCAGGTTGGTGTACGCCGGATTCGGGTGAAACAGGTAGCGGTCGACATTCGCCAGGGCGAAGGTCCGGTCCCTGAGCAGCATCGGGTAGATGTCGCGGACGTCCTCCACGTTGGGCGGCTGCCGGTACTTGATGATCGCCTGGGGGCCGAACTCCTCCCTGTACAGCCAGCAGACGGAGGCAAACGGCACGGTCGCAAACGAATTGGGCCCCGCGGCGACCTTGAGGTCCAGGAGTTCCCAGTCCTTGAGGACGCTGACGCTGCCATTCGGCACGAAGACCCGCGCGGTGACCCCGTCGAACGCATCGTGCTCGCAAAGGTGGAGGATGTCGGCGGTGTTCAGCAGCGCGCCCTTTCGGTCCCGCACCGCGATGACCGACTGGTCCTCGTCGACAAATGCCCACCGGTTCTCCTCCCTGACCCACGACTCCGCCCAGGAGTGCCCGGTGTAGACGATCACCGCCTTCTGGGTGTTGGCCCCGAATACGAACCGGGTGGGCACGCCGGCCCGGTTGGCGAAGAAGGTGTAGATCTGCGCGTGCTGCGTGCACCACCCCTTGCCCGGGCCGTTGATCATGTCCTGGTACATGAGCCAGGGATTCATCCAGCGAAAGTCGTCCCTTGGGACGCCGCCGCAGGCGGCCAGCCTGACCTTGAGAAAGCGGGTGACCTTATCGATCCGCTCGAGGGTG
>Ga0302279_10003858_pt1 | contig 18207 bp, 17 predicted proteins | sample III_Bog_N3_3_FD_194541 | JGI IMG/M metagenome (GOLD analysis project Ga0302279, IMG submission 194541) | Peat permafrost microbial communities from Stordalen Mire near Abisko, Sweden - III_Bog_N3_3 | ecosystem: Environmental > Terrestrial > Soil > Wetlands > Peat | place: Sweden: Abisko...
TGACAAAACTTGAGGGCAGACTGGGGTAGTCTGCCCTCTTTTGTTCATATTGGTCGGCGCGAGAAGATTCGAACTTCGGTTCGCTGCGCTCACCCCGCGGCATTGGCTGCGCACGCCCATCCGCCTGCGGCGGACCGCTGCGCACGCGCTGCGTGCTCCGCTTGGGCTACCTGCGCGCCACTGCCGATCGGAAGTTCGAATCTTTCCCCTGACAAAACTTGAGGGCAGACTGGGGTAGTCTGCCCTCTTTTGTTCATATTGGTCGGCGCGAGAAGATTCGAACTTCCGACCCCTACCACCCCAAGGTAGTGCGCTACCAGGCTGCGCCACGCGCCGTGAAGTAATGATCTTACAGCCTGCTTCCCCTTGGGTCAAGGACTGGTTCTTGAAGCTACACTGTCCCCATGGCCGAACGACTGATCCTTATCTCCAATGACGATGGGGCCTGGGCTCCGGGGCTGAAGACCCTGGGCCGGGTGGCCGCACGGTTCGGCCGGGTGGTGACGGTGGCGCCGGACCGGAACCGGTCGGCCATCTCCAGCGCCCTGAGCCTCCATGACATCCTCCGGCTCCAGGATCTGGGCGAGGACCGCTATGCCTGCACCGGCACTCCGGTGGACTGCGTGCTGGTGGGCATCCGGGCGGTGCTGAAACGGACTCCGGACTGGGTGCTGTCGGGGGTGAACGCCGGCTTCAACCTGGGCGAGGACGTGTTCTACTCGGGCACGGTGGGGGCGGCGTTCGAGGGCTGCATGCAGGGCGCCCGGGCGGCGGCGTTCTCTCTGGATCCCCAGGGGGACCTGGACCAGACTGAGGGCTGGCTGCACCGGTTCCTGGACCGCTGGGAGACCATGACCCTGCCCAGCAACCGGATCTGGAACGTGAACTTCCCCCAGGGGGAAGCCAAGGGCTTCCGGCTCACCGGCCAGGACAACCGGATCTACCACGATGCGGTGGAGCAACGCCTGGATCCCAAGAAGGACCCCTATTTCTGGATCGGCGGGGAGCACGGCCCCACTTACGCCCGCAGCGCCGGCAGCGACGCCGAGGCGGCCCTGGACGGCTACGTCAGCCTCACCCCCCTGCGGCTGGACATGGCCTGTCCCGACGTGATGGCCCGGCGGGAGGCGTTCGAGACCACCTTCAATCTGGAACTCCCGTGAAGGCCGGATTCCATGCCCATGGCCGGGTGCAGGGGGTGGGTTTCCGCTATTTCGTCTGCCAGGAGGCCCGGGCTCTGGAACTGTCGGGGTGGGTGCGCAACGAGCCCGACGGCACCGTGAGCGGCGAGGCTGGCGGCGATCTGTCGCGCCTGGAGGCGTTCCGGGACCGTCTGCAGCAGGGATCGAGCTTCGCCCGGATAACAAGGCTGGACTGGTGGACGGCGGATGGGGGAGAATCACTTCCCTTTCCTTACGCTATCCATTCCTAAGCGAGGCTCCATGGATTTCAAACGCAAAGTCCGAGACGTCCCCGATTTTCCCAAGCCGGGCGTGATGTTCAAGGACATCACCCCCCTGCTCGACGATGCCGAAGCCTTCAGCCGCGCCATCGACGCCATGGCCGAGCCTGCGCTGATCCTGCAGCCCACCCATGTGCTGGGCCTGGAGTCCAGGGGCTTCATCTTCGGCTCGGCCCTGGCGCAGAAGCTGGGCCTGGGCTTCGCCCCCGCCCGCAAGCCCGGCAAGTTGCCCATGCCGACCTTCTCCGAGACCTATGCCTCCGAATACGGGGAGGACCGCCTGCAGATCCACCAGGATGCCTTCAAACCGGGCGACCGGGTGCTCATCGTCGACGATGTGCTGGCCACCGGCGGCACCGCCGCGGCGGCCCGCCGCCTGGTGGAACAGGCCGGCGCCCACCCGGTGGCCCTGACCCTGTTCATCGAGCTGGGCTTCCTCAAGGGCCGGGAACAGCTCAAGGGACTGCCGGTGTTCAGCGTCCTCACCTACTGACAGTCCTGGGGAGAAAGGTCTCCGGGATTCCTGACAGCCGTTGCGGAGCATGCTCCGCTGCGGCTGCTTCTGCCCAACACGGACACCCGATCCAAATGGATCCCAACGGTGCTATCGGACGATGTGGAAAAACCTGGCCGGGATCTTCAGGCTGGTGGTGCCCAGGTTTCCCCTGCCGAATACATAGGTATCCATGTAGACCAGCAGGTGGTTCCGGGCCCGCACCCCGTTGGCGGGATCGGTGTAGGGGGTGCCGTTCCACTTGGCGCCGGGAGTGTACTTCCCGAGGCAGGCGTAGAGGTCCTCGGCGCTGGTGACCTTGGCCTTGCCCTCCACCACCCGCTTGCCCAGTTCGGCCAGACCCGCGGTCAGGGCGAAGCCGGTGCTGAAGGCCCAGGTGCCGAGCCTACCGCCGGCGTTCCTGGCGTTCAGCTGCTTTTCGATCCTGCCCATGATGGCGGGGAAGTTCTCCCGCTGGTCGTGGAGGTCGAGGCCCAGGGCCCCGGGGAACCCCATGAGCGGCGAGGGGGAATCGGCCTCCACGAACACCCCGTTCCGGCTGGCCGCGATCTGCTTGATCAGGGGCTCGGTCTGGGCATCGTTGGTGGAGAACAGGCACACCTTCTCCCCGTTGGGGCCGTACTTCCTGAGCCATTGCGGGGTCTTTTCCAGGATGAACTGCTGAGCTCCGGACACGCCCAGGTCCGAAGTGGGGTCGGGGGCGGTCTCGAACGCGAAGGTGAGTCCCAGATCCCTGCAGGCTGCCTCCATGATCGCCCGCCGGCGCCCCAGGCTTTCGTAGGACATGTGCCTCGGGAACGAGATGTGGACCAGGGTCTTGGCGCCCAACTGCTTGGCGGCCCAGGGGATGGTGTAGCCGCGGGAGATGAAGTCGGCGTCCACCACCAGATCGGCGGCCTTCTGGATCACCAGGGGATCCTCGGCGGGCAGGGCGGCCAGGAGCAGGATGTCGGGCCGCCTGGCTCGGATCCGCCGGTAGGCTTCGGTGACGCCGGGGAGGGCGTTGCAGCTGACCACGACCTTCATGAGCGGATCGTCGGCAAGGGAAACCAGGTTGGAGATGACCGTCTCCTGCTGGGACATGAAATCATCCGGATAGGTGACATGGCGGATCATGCCGCCTTTGGCTACCGATCCGTATTCCTTGATGAGGCGCTCGGCGCCCCGGAGATCATCCTCCTGCTGGGCGACGGTCTCGGTGCAGACCCCGATGTGGAAGCGGACCGGCGCCCCGCCAAAGGCCGGTTTGGCCAAGGCCAGAAGCAGAATGGAAGTGAGCCTGGCGAACACTTTGGCGAAGGGCATGGGGAATCCTTTCCCTGGCCGGCCTGACCCCAACGATCAGGTTTGCCGCGTGGAACCGGACCTTGGGCGGACCGGAGTTCCCTCCTCATGCTCGCGATGGACGCCGGGTTCCCCGGGCCGCCATGAAAATCAGCTAGGGCGTGTCGGCAAACGGCAGGGCCTGGCGGTCAGGCGCTCACCAGGGTCTTCAGGCCGTCCCGGAACAGCACGTCCACCTTGCGCCCGAGCCGCTTCTGCACCTTGCCCAGGCCGAAATTGGGATGGTCCATCCACATCCCTTCCTCCCAGCGCTGGGAGACGTTGTAGGAGACGGCCCGGATTCCGGCCTGGTCCTCCATCATCAACTCCTGGAACCGGGAAGGGGAGGCGGCGGCCCTGGGCGAAGCGGCGCGGGAGGCCGCGGTGGGATGGGGCGGGCGGGAGGACGGAGCCGGCCGCTCCGCCTTTTCGGCCCTGAACTTGTGGACCGACTTGCAACTGACGCAGATCAGCTTTTCCGGCACTCCGTCGGTGATGGAAAGGACGCGGTGCCGGGTCTCCCCTTTGCATCGCCCGCATGGGGCATCAATGTCTTGGCCGGCGTAGTAGGATTTGGTCATACCTCCAGTTTGCCGGAACTCACCCTCCTTTGGAATTCCCAAAACAGCCCCGGGACCGAGCCTAGCGCTATGACTACCTATACCTCAGCCTGTCCCCGGAACTGCTACAGCACCTGCAGCCTGCGGGTGACCGTGGAGGACGGGCGGGTCACCGGGCTGGAGGGCCATCCGGGCAACCGGGCCACCCCCGGCGGACCTTGTCTGAAGGGACTCAGCTACCTGGAACCGGATCCCGGGCGCCTGCTGAGCCCGCTCCTGCGCGGACCGGATCGGCAGTTCCGGCCGGTGTCCTGGGATCAGGCCCTGGAGGTCATGGCGGAAAGGTTCCAGGCCATCCGCCGCCGCTACGGGGCCCAGAGCGTCCTGTACTACGCCGGCAGCGGCAGCAAGGGCATGCTGAACGGCGTGGGCATGGCCTTCTGGCGCCTGTTCGGGGGCTGCACCACCACCTACGGCGACCTGTGCTGGCCCGCGGGCCTGGAGGCCACCCGGCTCACCCTGGGCGACAACCGCCACAACGCGCCCTGGGACCTGGTGAACGCGAAGCTGATCGTGCTGTGGGGCAAGAACCCGGCGGAGACCAACCTCCACCAGATGCGCTTCCTGGAGCAGGCCCTGGAGCAGGGCGCGCGCTGCGTGGTGATCGATCCCCGGCGCACCGAGACCGCCGAACGGGCCCATCTCCTGGTGCAGCCCAGACCCGGCAGTGATGGCGCTCTGGCTTTGGGGCTGGCCCACCTGATCATCGCCTTCGGCCTGACCGATCCGGAGTTCATCCGGGACCACGTGCTGGGGTTCGAGGCCTTCGCCCGCAGCGTCGCGGCCTGGACCCCGGAACGCACCGCCCGGGTCACCGGCGTGGCCCAGGACCATCTGGCCGCCCTGGCGTGGGAAATGGGCACGGTGAAGCCCTTCACCCTGGTGGCGGGCTTCGGCATGCAGCGCTACAGCAACGCCGGCCAGACCATGCGGGCGCTGCTGGCCCTGACGGCCATCACCGGCAACATCGGCAAGCCCGGCGCCGGCTGGGCCTATGCCAACCTCCAAAGCCAGGTGTTCGGCCCGGTGAAGGATCCGCTGGATTGTTATCCGCCCCTGGCCCCGGACCCGCTGGTGCGCTGCTCCCTATCGACCGCAAGACTGGGCCGGGACATGGCGGCCCAGGATGGCCCGCCGCTGAAGGCCGCCTGGGTGGAACGGGGCAACCCGCTCACCCAGAACCCCGACAGTTCCAGGGTGCGGGAGGCCTTCCAGGCGCTGGAATTCCGGGTGGTGGTGGACAGCCGGCTCACCGACACCGCCCGGGAAGCGGATCTGGTGCTGCCGGCCAAGGGCCTGTTCGAACAGACCGATGTCATCGGCGCCTACTGGCATCCCTACCTCCAGATCCGGCAGAAGGTGGTGGAGCCGCCGGGCGAGGTCAAGCCGGAAACGGAGATCTACTGGCTCCTGGCCCATAGCCTAGGCCTGGACCCGGGCGCCACCCTGCCCGGACCCTCGGACCAGGCCGTGGAGCGCTACCTGGAGGACCGGCTGCGGCCCTTCCCGGGCCTTACCCTGGACAAGCTGCGGGAAGGGCCCCAGCTAGCGCCGGGGGCCCAGGAAGTGGCCTTCGGCGACCGGGTCTTCCCCACCCCCTCGGGGCGGATCGAACTCTGGTCCGAGGAGGCGGTGCGGCGCTGGGGGGTGGACGCCCTGCCCGAGTACCGGCCGCCCAAGGAATCCGCCGGGGGCCCGGACGCCGGGAGCCCGGACGCCGGGAGCCCGGACGCCGGGGGCCCGGACCGGAGTTACCCGCTGCAGCTGCTCACTCCCAACACCAAGAACGGCATCCACAGCCAGTTCCTCCACCATCCCGGAATCCGGGCCCTGGATTCCGGGCCGGTCCTGCTGCTGGGGCTGGAGGACGCCGGGGCGCGGGGGATCCTGGGCGGTGAGCGGGTGCGGGTGTTCAACGGCCGCGGCGCCCTCACCCTCACCGCCCGTCTGGACCTGGGCCTGCGCCGGGGCTGCGTGGTGGCCTGGAACGGCTACGGGCGCGAGGACGGCGGGTCGGTGAACCTGCTGTCCATGGGCCGGGAAACCGACCTGGGCCATGGGGCGGCGTTCCACGACAACCTGGTGGAAGTGGAGAAGGCGCCATGACCGGGTTGGCCCAGTTCGTGTTCGATCCCAACCGCTGCACCGGGTGCGAGGCCTGCGTCATGGCCTGCCGCCTGGAGAACCGGCCGGCCCAGTCCCAGCCCTGGCGCCGGGTGCACACCTTCAACGGCCTGCGGCTGCCGGGGTTGCCGGTGCTGCACTTTTCCCTGGCCTGCCACCATTGCGCCGACCCGGCCTGCCTGGCGAACTGCCCGGCCGGGGCCTACAGCCAGGACCCCGCCACCGGCGCGGTCAGCCACCATGCCGACCGCTGCATGGGCTGCCGCTACTGCACCTGGGCCTGCCCCCATGATGCGCCCCGGTTCGACCCGGTCCGGGGCACGGTGGAGAAGTGCACCTTCTGCCTGGGCCGCCAGCAACAAGGACTGCAGCCGGCCTGCGTGGCCCGGTGCCCGGTGGAGGCTCTGGGGCTGGAGCCCCGGGACCGGGCGCGCCGGGTGAACCTCACTCTGGGCTCCCCATCCTCCAGGCTGGGGCCGGCCCTCCGGGTCCTGCCCGGCGTGCGCCCCGCCCCGAGGCTCACCGCCGCGCCGGAAGCCGGGGCCCTGGCCCGGGGCTGGAGGGCCCTGCTGACAGTGCCCGAGCCAAAGATCACGGCCCGGGGCGAGTGGGCCCTGGTGGCTTTCACCTCCACCCTGACCGTGCTGGTGGCCCTGTGTGCAGCGGTGGCGGCGGGGACCGGCGGGATCCTCCCCCGGCCGATGCCCCATCCCTGGTTGGGGTTGTGGCCCGGGGCCCTGGCGCTCTCCCTGAGCGCCTGGCACCTGGGCCGGCCCGACCGGGGCTGGCGCGCCCTGCGCAATCTGAGGCACTCCTGGCTCAGCCGGGAAGTGGCTCTGGTGATGGCGTTCCTGGCCCTGGCCGGCCTGGGGCTGATCGGCTTTCCCCAGGACCGGGCCCTGGCCTGGGCGGCGGTGGCGGTGGGTTTCGCCGCCCTGTTCGCGGTGGATCGGGTCTACCAGGTGGCCACCCAGGCGGGGCCCGGCAATTTCCACAGCGCCCATACCTTGTTCAACGGGCTCTACCTGGCCGGCCTGCTGTGCTCGGCCTGGCCGCTGGCGTTGGCGGCGGGCGGGCTCAAGGCCGCCCTGTACCTGAACCGCAAGGCCCATTTCCGCCGAAAGGGGCGGGGCGTGCGGCCCTGGCTCAGCGCGCTGCGGCTCGCTCTGGGCTTTGCCCTGCCGGCCCTGGCCTTCGGCGGCGTATGGGCGGTGCTGGGGGCGATCCTGGGCGATCTGGCGGACCGCTGGGAATACTACGGCGAACTGGCCATTCCCACCCCCGAGCTCGGCCTGGGCGAGGAGCTCAAGGCCATGGCCGAATTTTAATTCCCCCGGGAGAGCCGGGGGCCGACCACCCGTGCTAGGATCCACTGAAAAGCCGATGCCCTGTTTCTGCCGGGATTCGCCCTTCCGGCGGGAAACCTTGATGGAGTGGATCATGCCCCAGGGAACCCGAACCGAGGACCGTATCCGCCATGCCGGGCTGCGGGAGAAGATCTGTTCCGCCAACGAGGCCGCCGCGCTCATCCACACCGGCTACCGGGTGGGCATGAGCGGATTCACCGGATCCGGCTACCCCAAGCTGGTGCCCCAGGCGCTGGCCGAGCACATCCTGCGGGAGCACAGCCATGGCCGGAAATTCCGCATCTCGGTCATGACCGGGGCCTCCACCAGCAGCGAACTGGATGGCGCCCTGGCCATGGTCGACGGCATCGAGCTGCGGATGCCGTACAATTCCGACCCGACCGCCAGGGAGAAGATCAACACCGGACGGATGGAATACTTCGATTTCCATCTGGGTTCCGTGGCCCAGTACGTGAAGTCCGGATTCTTCGGGGACATCGACGTGGCCATCGTCGAGGTGACCGGCATCACCGAAGATGGTCGGCTCATCCCATCCACCTCCGTGGGCAACAACCAGGTGTTCATCGACTCGGCCCGGGAGGTCATCCTGGAGGTGAACCACTACCAGCCCTTGGAGCTGGAGGGCATGCACGATGTGTTCGAGCCCCCCATGCCCCCGCACCGCCAGCCGATCATGATCACCAAGGTGTCCGACCGGATCGGAACCCCGTACCTCACCTGCCCGGCGGACAAGATCCGGGCCATCGTCGAGACCGACAACCCGGACCGGGCCACGGTGTTCAAGGACGTGGATCCCGCCTCCAAGGCCATCTCCCAGTATATCCTCGAGTTCTTCGCCCACGAGGTGAAGCAGGGCCGGCTGCCGAAGAACCTGCTGCCGCTCCAGTCCGGAGTCGGCAATGTGGCCAACGCCGTCCTGTACGGCCTGCTGGACTCCCCGTTCGAGAACCTGGATGTCTACACCGAAGTGATCCAGGACGGCATGCTCGCCCTCATCGATTCGGGCAAGGTCAACTACGCCTCCGCCACCGCCTTCTCGGTCTCACCGGACATGGTGGAGCGGTTCAAGGCCAACGTCGCCCGCTACAAGGACCGGATCATCCTGCGGCCCCAGTCCATCAGCAACCACGTGGAGGTGATCAAGCGCCTGGGGGTGCTGGCCATGAACGGGTGCGTGGAGTTCGACCTCTACGGCAACGTCAATTCCACCCACATCAACGGCACCCGGATCATCAACGGCATCGGCGGCTCGGGCGATTTCGCCCGGAACTCCTTCATCAGCATCTTCACGACCCCTTCCACCGCCGGCAAGCACGGGGAGATCTCCTGCGTGGTGCCCATGGTCTCCCACGTGGACCACTGCGAGCACGATGTGGACATCCTGGTGACCGAGCAGGGCCTGGCCGACTTGCGGGGGACTTCGCCCAAGCAGCGGGCGGTGCAGGTGATCGAGAAGTGCGTCCACCCGGACTACCGGGATCAGCTGAAGGAATACTACCGGTACGCGCTCAACGCTTCTCCGGGCAAGCACACCCCGCACATCCTGGAGGAGGCCTTCGGCTGGCACATCCGGTACCAGCGCACCGGCTCCATGCGGGCCTGAAGCGATAACGGTCGGAACGCCTTCAGCGCTTCCGCCGCGGCTTCCAGCAGCGCTTCGGACCCCAGCGGACCGCCGGTGGCCCGCTCGAGCCACAGGTCCGGGGTGAGCCAGCCCAGGCCGGCCATGCGTTCGAACGCTCCGTCCCGCTGGCCGGTCCGGTCCAGCTGGCGCTGGATCTGCAGGGCGATCAGGCTGCCCAGGGCGGCGTCGGCCTGGTCGAGGCTGCCGTCGATCAGGTGGCCCGAACGGGCCAGGAGCACGCAGTCCTTCTGCCCCAGAATGGGGGCGAAGAATCGGTTCCAGACCATCCTTGCGTTGGCCAGGACCGCCTCCTTCAATTCGCCGGGCCCGGCCTCGGGGTGGTCATACAGCCAGTGCCAGTCGGCCAGGTCCACCAGGGCCGCGCCGGCGCTGCCCCAGGCGCTCCAGAAGGCGTCCAGCGCCGCCAGGGACTTGGCGGGCTGGCCCGGGTCCCGGCCCCTGGCCTGGACCCAGGCCAGGGCCTGGGCGAAGGCCGGGCCGGGCAGCCCGGCCAGGGGGGGGCGCTCCGTCCGGCCCCGGGAGCAGCAACGCTGAACGGCGTGGCCGGGATCGGGGAGAGCGCGGCTGAAACCGCCGTACCAGAGGTCGAACGGCTCCAGCTTCCGGCCTACGCGGCTGGAGATAAGCCGGGCGGTGGCGGCCGCCAACGGGGAACCGCAGACCTGCTCCAGCAGGCTGGCCACCCGGGCCTCGGGGAGCTGGCGGTCCCCGGTGAAACGGCGAATGATCCAGGTGGGGGTGGCCGGGGCATAGGGATCCAGCTTCCGGGCGGCCTGGAAGGTCCGGAGCAGCGTGAGGTAGCGGGTGTCGTCGGCAACGGTGGGACTCCCGGCGGGTTGCACCCCGTTGCTGACCGGGTTCCAGGAAACCAAGGCGTTGTCGAACACCGTCGCCGGAAGGGTCTGGGTGACGTCGCGCTCCAGCGCCTTCTGGGCCAGGCGCAACCGGAGCAGCCCTTCCTGGCCGTCGCGGAATTCGTCCTGGAACACCTCCTTCGGGTCGCCGTCAGCCTCCAGCCGCGCACCTTCGGGGAACGGGCGACGATTCCGGACGTCCAGCAGCTGGTGCAGCGGGAGGCCGTGGCCGGCGAGCTGGCGTTGGGCCTGCGCGCCGGCCTGGGCCAGGGTCTGGCTGACCTCGGCGGGAATCCGCACGGCGAACGGTTCCGCCAGCCGGGCCTCGGCCCACTGGCGGCCGGTCCAGCCCGCCCCCTCCCGCAACCGTTCGTCCAGGGTGGTGAGGGGGAAATTCAGCAGAACAGCGAAGGCCAGCTTGTTGCCGAAGCAGTCCTCGGAACGGTGGGCCCCTGGGTCAAAGCCGTCGAGGATCCGGTCGATCGGCAGCGGGGCGCCGGGATCCCGCCGCCGGAAGTCCTCCGGCCGGGGCTCCTCCAGGCTGGCCAGGACCGGCCCCAGACGCTCGTACAGGCGGTCCAGGGCCTGGGGCTCGCCGGCGAACTGGTCGCGCACGAAGGCCTCGAACACGTCCGCTCCGCCGTCCCTGGGCTGCCAGAACCGGGCCACCTGGGCCAGTCCCCGCTGGACCCTCGGCTTCTGGCCCGGCCCGAACCGGGCCGTCAGTTCGCCCTGGAGCATGCCCATGGAGCTGTCCAGCCAGGGCCCCGTCCGGGCCGGCAAAGGGGGGGCGGCGGCCAGGGCCGGCCAGGTGGAGACAGCCAGCAGGGCCAGGGCGGCGGCGATACCAGGGCGCTTCAAGGGACCTCCCGGGAACAGGTCAGGCCAGTCTAAGGGATATGGGATCGTTTTCTATTGAAAAACCGGTTAATGAGCAATTCTATCAATTTATAGATGGCCCAGGACAAGGTCAGGACCGTCAGGACCTAGGCCAAGCCCCTTACCGGCCCGCCCATCTGGGTCCGGTCGTCAGAATCCAGCTATTGCAGGGCGTAGTTGACCACCGCGCAGGCGTTTTTGAGCAGGGTGGATACCGCAGGGTCCGAGAGCATGCGGTGGAATACGGGGCGAGCGGGAACGGCCCCCAGGGCCCGTTCGTAAAGGGCGATGCACGGTTGGTTCGCATGCATCGAGGAGCCATAAAGGAGTCCATCCACTTGGGGAAAGGCCTCGTAGATCGCCTGGGACCACCGTCTGGCCCGGGTCCTCTGGCCCGACGCCAGGGCCATGGAGGCTCCGGCCCGGGTGGGCCAACTGCCGGTGAGGTCCAGCAGCCGGAGCGCCCGGGTGGTGTCGAAAGCCGCCCAGGTCGGGGCCTGGCGCACCCGTTCCACCACCCTGACCGCCTGGAACGCTTCGGCGATGGCCGTGACGGCCGCCTTGGCACCCACGGCTCCGTACAGGATCTCCCGGTCCTGGGCCCTCGGGGGCGGAAGCTGGTGGTCGAACCGGGCCCCGGTCGGGCCCCAGGCGCGGAATTGCCCCCAGGTGGTCGGATGGGCGCCGGCCTGGAAATAGAGCCGCCAAACCCGGGTGCCTTCGGGGAGAAGGTGAATGTCGGCCCCGATGGAGGCCAGGGTGGAACGGGTGGGCGGTTCCGGGAACTTCGGCACGGTTCAGGCCAACTCGGCCGCCAGGGCGGCGACATCCTGGGGTGGCCGCCCCGATAACAGCCATTGCCGGGGGCTTACCGGGGCCTCGTCGGCCCCGGTCACCAGGTCGGGGTGGGCGAGGACAAGCCATCGTTCCACGGCGACTGGCGATACCGTCCAGGGAAGGTATGGGCAGACCTCAGTCCAGCCGGGGAGTTCGCCCTGTTCGGTGAACTGGAACACCGGCAGTTTCCAGACGTGCCGGGCCTGGATGCCCAGCAGGGTCCGGCCATGGAGGCGCTGCCGGATCCGGGCGTCCGACACCCCGAGTCTTGCGGCCGCCTGCAAGGTGGTAAGCCCGGAAGTGATCAGGCCAGCGAAGGCCACCACTCCGGAAAGGAGCGGATCGGGGCCGCCGCCCTCGATGGGTTGGGGCTCAAGCCCGCCGCTCCGGGCCACCTCGACCTCCTCGGCGGTCAGCCCCTCCTGGCCCGCCGGCGGGTAATAGAGCGCCTGGATCGCCTCCAGGGCCACTTGCAATCCCGCCGCCAGTTCCTTGGGTTCCACCGCCAAACCATGGGCATGGAGGAAGGCTCGGGTTTCCGGGCTGCAGGTCATGACTCCGCCTCTTACAAAAGATAAGATCGTAAGGGGTCGTAAGCAAGGCCCAATCCAAAAATCCCGTCCCGGCTCCAGACCATCCCCCGGGTCCTTATCGGCGCGTCAGCGGGAAGGGATCCAGGGGTTGGTCCGGGATCGATTGGCTTGCACGCCGCGGATCAGGGGTTCGGCTTGCCCAGATACGGCTTGAGCTCCATATCCGTGCCCAGGATGTGATTGGCGAACCAGTCCTGGATCAGGCAGAGCAGTTCGTCAGCCTTCACCGCGCCGGGATCCAGCCGGTAGCGCCGCTGCAGATCCAGCATCTTGTCCCGGAACACCCGATGGGTGGCCTGGTGCGACTCGAAGTCCGGGTAGTCGGCCTTCAGCATCAGCTTTTCCTCGGACTCGAAATGCATGACGGTGTAGTCCACCAGGAACGCGATCCGGTCCTCCATGTCGGGAGGGATCTCCTGGGCCAGGGCGGTGCGGAACTCATCCACCATCTGGAAAAAGATGTGGTGGTAGGCATCCACCAAAGGATTGCCTACGGTGTACTTCTCAGTCCACTCCACAAATTCCATGGTCACGCTCCCGCCTGAACTTCCATCAAAGTGTGGGCATCGAACCCAGTCCCGTCAACGGTATCGACCGTTCCGGCCGTCATTCGGCCTTTTTGCGGGCCTTGCCGGTGATCCGGTGGATGTCGATCCGCAGCACCACGGTGCGGGCGAAGTCCCGGTCCAGTTCCGCCAGTCCGGCCTCCCTATGCTCCGGGGCGAAGCGCTGGAGCAGGGCCAAAAGGCCAAGGCGCTTCTCCGCAGGATCCTCCACCCGGGTGGCCGAGCCGAACACCACGGCGCTTTCGTACTGGGTGCTCAACTGGGCGGGCAGGACCTCCCTGCCGGTGACCACGCAGTACGAGACCTTGTCGCAATGGCCGAGGTTGTCCAGCTTGTGCCCGGTCTGGGCGCTGTGGAGGTACAACCCCGCATCGGTCAGCACATGGTTCATGGGCACGGCGTAGGGGTAGCCGTCCTCGCCCCAGGTGGCCAGCACGCCGTCGCCTCCCTTGCGCAAAATCCCGTAGGCTTCGGCTTCGGGCAGCGCGCGGTCCTTCCGGCGGATCTCGTGGCTCATCCCAGGGGCTCCTCGTGGGCGCAGGCGGGGCAGAGCAGCACGGTGACCGGGTCCTTGCCCCTGGGCTTGCGGGTCTTCTCGACCATGTACTTGCCTTTGCAGGCCGGGCAGGAACGGGGCACGGGCTTGTCCCAGGCGGTGAAGTCGCACTTGGGGTATTTGGTGCAGCCATAGAAGATCTTGCCGAAGCGGGTCTTCCGGGGGCTCAGGTCGCCGCCGCACTTGGGGCAGGGCACGCCCAGGATCTCCTTCTTCACGGTCTTGCAGGTGGGGTAGTCCACGCAGCAGACGAACTCGCCATAGCGCCCGTAGCGCTTCACGAAATGCTTGCCGCAGGTGGGGCACTTCTCGTCCAGGGCCACGTCGGCGGGCACCGGGATGCCCTTGGGGTCGGCCTTGCGGATGCCTTTGCAGGCCGGGTAGTTGGGGCAGGCCCAGAAGGGGCCGAACTGGCCCTTGCGCAGGGACATGGGGGTGGTGCCGCAGAGCGGGCATTCCGGCGCGTCCTCGGGCTCCTCCAGTTGTTCGGGCTCCTCGGTGTGGTCGCACTCGGGATAGCGCGAGCAGCCCAGGAACAGGCCGTTCTTGCCGATCCGCTTGAGCATGGGCGCGTGGCACTTCTTGCATTCCTTGTCGGTGGGGATGCCGGCCTTGAGGTTGGCCATTTCGACCCCGGCCCGCAGCAGCAGCTTCTCGAACGGGCCGTAGAAATTCTTCATGGCCTTCAGGAAGGTCAGTTCTCCGCCTTCCACCCGGTCCAACTCGCCCTCCAGCCCGGAGGTGTAGGTGGGCTCCATGAGTTCCTGGAAACCCTGCACCAGCAGGTCGGTCACCACGCAGCCCAGTTCGGTGGGCTTGAACCGGCCCTCCAGCTTCTTGACGTAGTCCCGGTCCTGGATGGTGGAGATGATGCTGGCGTAGGTGGACGGCCGGCCGATGCCATCCTCTTCCAGTTCCTTCACCAGGGTGGCCTCGGAATAACGCGCCGGGGGCTTGGTGAACTGCTGGTCGGTTTCCAGGTGCTCCAGCTTCAGCAACTGGCCCACCTTGAGCGGCGGCAGGCCGACGCTCTCCTCGGAATCATCCTCACTCACCGAGGCCTCGGTGATCTCCTCGGCCTTCTGCTCGTCGACCTCGGCCCGATAGAGCGCGAGCCAGCCCGGGAAGCGCTCGATCTCGCCCTTGGCCTGGAAGGCCGCCTCCTCCTGGTTGGAAAGGGTGGCGGCGGATTCCACCTGGGTCTCGTCGAACCGGGCCGCCTCCATCTGGGAGGCCACGGTCCGCCGCCAGATCAGGGCGTACAGCCGGAACTGGTCCGGCTCAAGACGGTTCTTGAGGCTTTCGGGGGTGCGCTCGATGTCGGTGGGGCGGATCGCTTCATGGGCGTCCTGGGCGGCCGCCTTGCCCTTGTAGATCCGCGCCTTGGCCGGCACGTAGTCCTTTCCGTAGCGCTTCTCCACGAAGGCGCGGATGGCGTCCACCGCTTCCGGGGCCAGCCGGGGCGAATCGGTTCTCATGTAGGTGATCAGGCCCACCGGGCCCTCGCCGAAATCCACGCCCTCATAGAGCCGCTGGGCATTCTGCATGGTGCGGGTGACGCTCATGTGGAGCTTCTGGGCGGACTCCTGCTGCAGCTTGGCGGTGGTGAAGGGGGCGGAAGGGTTCCGCTTCTTCTCCTTGGTCTCCAGGCTGGTGACCTTCCAGGCGGCCTGGAGCACCATGTCCCGGATGGAATGGGCCTCGGCCTCGGCCCCGATCCGGCGTTTGGTCTCCTTGTTGCCCATCTGGACCGCCGTGCCGGCCAGCCGGGTCAGCTTCATCCAGAACTGGGGCGGCAGCTTGGCCGCGAACCGGCCCTTGAGCACCCAGTATTCCACCGGGTTGAAGGCCTGCACCTCGCGCTCCCGGTCCACGATCAGGCGCACCGTCACGGACTGCACCCGGCCGGCGGAGAGGCCCCGCCGGACCTTTTCCCAGAGCACCTGGGACATCTTATAGCCCACCAGCCGGTCCAGGACCCGCCGCGCCCGCTGGGCATCCACCAGTTTGCGGTTGATGACGGTGGGGGCGGCCATGGCCTTGGCGATGCCGGCCGGAGTGATCTCGTTGAACAGGACCCGGCTCACGGGCATGGACTTGGGCGGCTTGATGGCTTCCAGGAGGTGCCAGGAGATGGCCTCCCCTTCGCGGTCAGGATCGGTTGCCAGAATGATTTCGGAGGCGCCCTTGGCGGCGGCTTTGAGTTCAGTCACCACTTTGGCTTTGCTGGGGGGGATCTCGTATTCTTCCTGGAAACCGTTCTCGATATCCACCCCCAGCTTCTTGGGAAGGTCGCGGATATGGCCGACGCTGGCCTTCACCGTATAGCCCTTTCCGAGGTACTTGGTGATGGTTTTGGCCTTTGAAGGACTTTCGACAATCACGAGCTTGGTCAAGTGAGACTCCAACCTGGGATAATGGGGCCTTTCATGGGGCGTTTGTCAAGTCCCAACGTAAAAACCTCATATCATCAAGCAAATCTTGGGCACAAAGGCATACCCTGGCCGCGCCCTCCCGGAGCAGCCGATTGGGGCCTTCGGCCAGGGGATCCTCCGGGGCGCCGGGGCAGGCCCACAGCTCCTTGCCCAGGTCCAGGGCCAGTTTCGCGGTGACCAGGGAGCCGGACGCATACTTGGCCGCCAGCACCGCCACCCCCTGGGTCCAACTGGCCAGGATCAGATTGCGCCGGGGGAAGTGCCACTTGAGTGGCCGGGCCTCGGGGGGGAAGGGGGTGATCACTCCGCCTCCGGTGGCCACCATGCGGTCCATGAGGCCGGCGTGTTCCGGCGGGTAAAGATGATCCAGGCCGGAGCCCAGGATGCCCCAGGTGGTGCCGGCTTCCAGGGCGCCCCGGTGGGCGGCGCCGTCGATGCCCCGGGCCAGGCCGGAAAGGACCGCCACCCCGGCGGCGGTCAAGGTCCGGGCCCAGCAGCGGGTGCGCTCCAGCGCCGGCCGGGACCCTTCCCGGCTGCCCACCATGGCCAGCGCCGGTCCCGAGGGAGGCAGGGTGCCCCGGACCCAGAGGGCCACCGGGTAGGGCAGGGGCTCCAGCAGGCGGTCCACCTGGGCCTCCCCGGGCAGGGCCAGCCGGGCGCCCCGGGCAGCCGCCTCCGACTGCAACCGCGGCAGATCCCGGGCCAGCTGTTCCAGGCCCCGTTGCCATTGGGGCGGCAGCGGGGGGTCCAGGCCGGCCTTCTGGCTTTCCCAGAGTTCGGCCTTCTGGCGTTCGGGCCAGGGCAGCAGGGTGAAGGCCAGGGCCCAGAGGGCAGATTCCATCGGAAACACTCCCAAGAACCTCCTCAAAATCCCTTAACCGCGGCCCGGTGGCAAGGCCGGGGATTTATAGTCTTGCCTTCCCGGGCGGATTTGCTAAACTGGTTCTTCTTTGGCTCTGGCCGAATTCGAATTCGTGAGGTTCCCATGTCCCGTCAGTGCGAAGTCTGCGGTAAAAAGCCCCAGTTTGGGAACAATGTTTCCCACGCCAACAACATCACCAAACGCCGTTGGAATCCCAATATCCAGCGGGTCCGCGCCCTCCTGAACGGCGTGCCCAGGCGCATGCGGGTCTGCACCTCCTGCATCCAGGCCGGCAAGGTCGTCAAGAACGTCTAGTCCGCCTCTCCGGCCCTGGGCCGGGGCTTCATGCGGCGCAGGCAATCGATGCCGGAAAGCGGCCCCCGACCCCGGGGGCCGCTTTCCGTTTTACCCTGTGCTCGGGTTATGCTCATAACCGACGTGGTGGTCAAGAGGGGAGCATCGCGAGCGTCGCGGGCAGGCAGTTCCCCCTTCACGGTAGAGGAGAAATCAGCTTGATCCTGGGACTGGACACCACAACCGAACGGCTGCACCTGGCCCTGGTCGGCCGCGATGGCGGGGCGGGACCCTGGACCCGCTGGGCCGCCGCGGCGCCCGGTCGGAGCCACAGCGCGCTCCTGCTGCCAGCCCTGGAGGAACTGCTGGCCTCGGCCTCGGCGGCGCCCTCGGATCTTGCCGGCGTGGTGGCCTGCGTGGGGCCGGGCGGGTTCACCTCCCTGCGGATCGGGGTGGCCACGGCCGAGGGCCTGGCCCTCACCGGGCTGCCCACCTGGGGCTGCTCGGCGTTCGAACTCCGGGCCCGGACCCTGCGCCTTGCCGGATGCCAGGGCCCGGTCTGGATCCTCCTGGACGGCCAACGCCAGGAAACCTTCCTGCAGCAGTGGGACGGCGGGCCCCTGGCGCCCGCCCGGAAGCTGGCCCTGGCGGACTTGGACGGCCTGATCGGCGCTGGCGCCTGGTGGGCTCCGGAATCGTTCCGGGATCGGGCGGCCGCGCACCTCCCCCAGCCGCCATGGGCCTTGGGGGATGAGGCGGACGCCACCCTGGCGGGGCTGGTTTCGCTATGCCGGGATCTGCCCCAGGGGCCCCCGGAATCGCCCCTGGCGCCCTTTTATCTGCGGGAGACCGATGCCGAGGTGAACTTCCCCGAGGCCTCCAGCCACCTGTCCGAAGCCCTGCGCAGGGGCCAGGCCCGGTGAGCGCGCCGCTTCACCTCGGGCCGGGAGCTGCGGTGCCCGGCTGGGTGGAGGCCATCGAACGGGCCTGCTTCGGGGAACCCTGGGGGCCCCTGGGTGGAGGGGAGCACCTCTGGGCCATCGCACCCTGCGGGTTCGCCCGCTGGCGGGTGGTCCCGGAGGTCGAGGAGGCGGAACTGCTGCGGATCGGGGTGGCGGAGGACCGGCGCCGAAGCGGGTGCGGCCGTGCGCTGCTGCGCCATTCCCAGGCCCATCTGGCCAAGTACGGCATCACGGTCCTGCTCCTGGAGGTGCGGATCTCCAATAGGGCCGCCCGGACTCTCTATGAAAGCGAAGGCTGGCTGGAGGTGGGCCTG
>Ga0302279_10003862_pt1 | contig 18193 bp, 17 predicted proteins | sample III_Bog_N3_3_FD_194541 | JGI IMG/M metagenome (GOLD analysis project Ga0302279, IMG submission 194541) | Peat permafrost microbial communities from Stordalen Mire near Abisko, Sweden - III_Bog_N3_3 | ecosystem: Environmental > Terrestrial > Soil > Wetlands > Peat | place: Sweden: Abisko...
TACCTACGAAAGGCAATAACGACGTGAGCATATTCGGACTGGCCGAAGCCGAGATCGCAACCCTTGTGCGCACCCTTGCGGGCGACTCTCTCGACCGCGACGAGATCGTCGACCGGTTTGCTCGCGCCACCTGGACGGGGATTGCCGAACCGGGAGACCGAACCGCCGGACTCGTGACCCAGGCCCTCGGGGCCGCAGAGGCGCTCGAGGGGGTGGTGGCTCACTGGCCGGCCCCGCAATGGGCAGGAGCGGTGTTTTCCCAGGGGGTTGACAGCATCCCCGAGAACGAGTTCGAGCAGGCGATGGACCGTTGGCAGCCACGCCTCAAGTCGGCGGCCGCCCTGCTCGCGCTGCGACAGGCCGTACGGTTCGGGGCCCAGCTCCTGGTGCCGGACGCCGAAGGCTGGCCGGCGGGCGTCAACGACCTCGGGCTCCATGCACCGATCGGCCTGTGGGTGCGAGGCTCCGATGCCGCGCTCGCCGCGCTGGAGCCGTCGGTCGCGTTGGTCGGCGCCCGATCGGCTACGACCTACGGGGAGCACGTGGTCATGGAACTGTCCGCCGGACTGGTCGACCGCGGCTATGCGATCGTGTCCGGGGCGGCCTACGGGATTGACGGTATGGCGCATCGCGCCGCACTCGCCAGCGGGGGTATGACAGTCGCATTTCTTGCCGGAGGCGTCGACCGCTTCTATCCGAGCGGGCACGATGCCCTGTTGACCCGGATCGTTGCGGAGGGGGCGATCATCTCCGAGCTGCCCTGCGGCCAGCCCCCGACCAAATGGCGATATGTTGACCGGACTAAGCGGCCTTGGCACAGGCGGGGTCAGGGGTGATCATCGTGGGAGTGCCAGATGGCTTCAGAGGGTGTAGTGGCGCCGGCCGTGGGCCGGGTTATCGAGCTTCAGGCGGGACCGTTCTGGTCCGTTGAAGCGCCAGGCGGGAGTCGGCTGGATCCGGTTGATCGGTTCCTGACGGACTTCTGGGTTCGAGGGATGTCGCCCTCGAGCGTTGAGTCCTATGCCCGGGCTCTGCTGCGGTGGTTCCGGTTCCTCTGGGCGAGCGACACCGGTTGGGAGCGGGCGTCCCGGGATGATGTCCGCGATTTTGTGCTCTGGATGAAGTCCACCCCGAAGCCTGGCCGGTCTGCTGATGCGGGGCCGGTGCCGAATGTGGTGACCGGGAAGCGGGGTCCTGGCGCGTTCTTTGCGCCGCGGACGATCAACCACAACCTCTCGGTGGTTGCGGCGTTCTATGAGTTCCACATTCACCGTTTCGAGGGGCCGGTGGTGAACCCGGTCCCGGCGCGGGAGGGCCGTGATGGTGGCCGTTTCGCGGCACACCACAACCCGTTGGATCCGTTCCCTGCGACCTCCCGGGCGGGTTACCGGCAGAAGGAGCCAAAGCAGGAGCCTCGCTCGTTGCCTGATTCCGCGGTCGCTAGCGTGTTCGCGTTGCTCAGTTCCGATCGGGATCGGGCATTGTTCAGTTTCTGGTTGTCGTCCGCGGTCCGCCCGTCGGAGCTGATTGAGATGCGCCAGTCGATGGTGGATCCGGGCCAGCAGCTGATCACCGTGATCCGGAAAGGCACCAGGGCGGCGCAGTCGATTCCCGCGGCGGCGGAGGATTTCGTGTGGTTCCGGCTCTATCAGGAGTCGCTGCCCGCGGAGCTACGGTCGCCGGAGTTGCCGGCGTGGTGGACGTTGCGTCGCCCGTTCCGTCCGTTGGATTACGACGCAGCCAGGGCTATCTTCCGCCGCATCAACCAGGCCCTGGGTTCGAATTGGACGCTGCATGACTTGCGCCACACGGCGGCGATGCGGATGGCGGACGACCGGCGGGTGTCGTTGACGGACATCCAACGGATTTTGGGTCATTCGTCGTTGTCGACGACGCAGGAGTATTTGCGCAGCCGCGACGAGGACGTCTTCGCCCGGATTCGGGAGCATCTGAAGAACCCGAGACCCCAGATTCCGGCGACCGCAATGATCCCGGAGGGCTACTCCGAGGGCGACCTCCGTGAACTCTTCGGGGGCCAGGGATGGTGAACGATCTCCTGCCCCAACTCGCCGAAACTCTTATTTTCGACCGGCTACCGGCCGCGATTGCAGATCGGCCCGACGTTGCGGTGGTTGCCCACGATGCCGCCCGGCTGCCGATCCCGGTGCTTGCTGCCCGGATCGCGGCTATCGAGAACAGTTCGGCACATGTTCGTGCTTGGTCTGCGACGTTGATCCTTGAGGCGTTGGCCCGGTTCCCGGGCGAGGACTGGCAGGCCCGCTGGAATACCGCGTCGGCTGGACCCGGCGATTGGGTTGCCGGGTTGGGGAATCCGTGGGGAACCGAGGATCGCGCGATCCGGCATGCTCCGCGCGGGATCACCGCGTTGATCGCGGCCGATGTGATTCGACCCTCCTATTCGTGGTTGATGATTGTCCGGTTAAACCTCGACCAGTTCCGGGAGGTTCGCGCCCCGAAGCTGGCGAACGACATCGCGGAGTGGGGTCGGGCGGCCGGGCATCCCGTCCATGGGATCCGGGATGCGTTGCGGGTCCTGACCTTGGTCATGGCGCACACCGGCAAAACCCTCCACGCCATCAAGGCCGCCGATCTTCTCGCCTACGTCGAGGCGGCACCGAGCAAACATCACCGGCACGGCACCAACTATGCCTGGGAGCTGTTGAAAACGTTGGAGATAACTGATGCCGCCCTGCCGTCGTTGCGGCAGGTTCGCCGGGATGCTCGCCCAACACCCGCGCAGATCGTTGATTCCTACGGGATCACCTCGGCTCGGATGCGGGAGATGTTCTCCCGTTACTTGCAGAACCGGGCTGCAGCCCTCGACTACTCCTCGCTTCGGTCGTTGGCTTATGAGCTGCTGCGAAATTTCTGGGCCGACATCCAAACCCACCACGAGGGCCTCGAGTCGCTGAATATCGGCTTCGATGATGGGCGCGCCTGGCTGGCCCGGCACGCCGCGAAAGGATTCGCCGACCGCCACCGCACCCTGTTTGCCATCCGGGGCCTCTATTTGGATATCGCGCACTGGGCCACCCACGACCCCTATTGGGCGCAATGGTCCGCACAGTGTTTCTTGAGCAAAGCGGACACGGCCGGGGCGATGAAACATAAGCGCCACGTCCAGGCCCGCATCCATCAACGCATCCGCCTCCTCGCCCCGGCAATGCCCACCCTGTTGGGAAGCGTCGACCGGCAACGCATCCGCGAGCAGCAGCTGCTTCAGATCGCTGCCGGCATAGACGAAGGTGATCTGTTCGAGTTCGAGGGCACCGTGTTTCACCGTCACCGGTTCGCCACCCACGCTCGCGCGACCGCTGACCGCCACATCTGGATCGACGACCCCAACACCGGGGAGCTCATCGACCAGACCTATGCGGAGGAACGCGCGTTCTGGGCTTGGGCCGCCGTCCACACCCTCCATCAGACCGGGATGCGGATCGAGGAACTGATGGAGCTGACCGCGACCGCGTTCGTCACCTACCGGGTCCCCACCACCGGCGAACTCCTGCCGCTGCTGCAGGTGCTGCCCTCGAAAACGGATCAGGAACGGATGTTACTCGTCTCCCCGGAGCTTGCCCACGTCCTCGCGCAAGTTCGGCACCGGGTCCGCGGGGATTCGACCGCGTTCCCGCTGGCGGTTCGTTACGACATGCAGGAACGAGTCTTCAGCCCACCACTGCCGTTCCTCTTCCAGATCCGTCGCGGCAGCGAGAACCGGGTCTTTTCCACCACCACGATCGCCAACTACCTCACCGCAGCGTTGCAGGCCGCCGGGATGCGGACCGAGGCTGGGGACCTGCCAAGGCTGACCCCACACGATTTCCGCCGCGTTTTCGCGACCGACGCGATCAGCACCGGCCTGCCGATCCACATCATCGCCAAACTCCTGGGGCATCAGAACATCAACACCACCCAGGGTTACGCCGCCGTTTTCGACACTGACGTTATCCGTCACTTCCGCACCTACGTCGACCGGCGCAGATCCCTGCGACCCCCCGAGGATTACCGGGCACCCACCGATGCGGAGCTCGACGAGTTCCACGCCCACTTCCTCAAACGCAAAGTCGAGCTCGGATCCTGCGGTCGCGCCTATGGCACGCCCTGCATCCATGAACACGCTTGCATCCGCTGCCCGATGCTGCGCCCCGACCCGGCGCAACGGGCCAGGCTCGAGGATATCCGCACCAACCTCACCGAACGAGCCCGGGAGGCTGAAACCAAAGGCTGGCTTGGAGAACTCGAGGGCATTCAGATCAGCATCACCGCGGCCGAGGAAAAGCTGGCCACCATGGACCGGATCGTTCGCCTCGAGATGCCCACCCTCCGACCCGAAACGACATCTCAATGACCTAGGCATGCTTCAAATCCCTCCGGGCGCACAATACCGATTCGGCCACAGGAGGGTTCAAATCCCACCGGTTCCGCCAAGAAGTGCTGATCAGAGGCGTATTCTCAAATCGCAAATCTGTGGAATGCCCACATTTGTACGAATTTTGCCCGCACTCCCGCCGTCTTTTGACGGATGGACTCGGCCGCTTGGTCGTCTATGGAATCGTCAGCGCAGGGCTTCGCGAACTGCGGCCGAGGCGTGGAGCCGGGTCGTCGGAAACAGCGGCAGGGCGCTGTCTGATGGTCCGACGAGGAGCTCGATCTCTGTGCAGCCCAGGATGATGCCCTCTGCACCGCGGTGTTGAAGGTCGGCCATGATCGATCGGTACTGCGCACGGGAGGTCTCGGTCTCGATTCCGAGAACCAGTTCCTCGTAAATAACGCTGTGGATGATGGCACGCTGCTCAGCGTCGGGGACGATCACCGTGAGGCCATGGGATTCGATCCGCTCTCGTTGGAATGGTTGTTCCATCGTGAATGCGGTGCCCATTAGTCCGACCGTGCGGAGTCCCTGCGCGAGTACCGCTTCGGCCGCGACGTCGCCCAGGTGCAGAAACGGAATTGTGATGGCGGCCTCGATGGCGGGAGCCACCTTGTGCATGGTGTTGGTGCACAGGATGATGAAGTCGGCTCCGGCCCGTTCGAGGCGGTGCGCTTCGTCGGCGAGAATACGGCCTGCCCGATCCCAGTGGCCTGATCGCTGCAGGGCACTGATCTCGGCGAAGTCGACGGAAGCCATGATGATCTTCGCTGAGTGAAGCCCACCTGCGGAGTCTCGGATTCCTTCGTTGATCAGTTGATAGTAAAGGGCGGAGCTTTCCCAGCTCATGCCGCCGAGGATACCGATGGTTTTCACAGCGCTGTTCCTTCGTTTTCGGTTTCGCCGAGATCAAGGCGGAACGGTGGATAGGTGTCGGTCAAGAGAGCCGAATAGCTAAGGACGCGATACGTCCAGCGGTTGATGCCCATGATCAGCGCGAAGAGTCCGTTCCTGTAGAAGCCGGTGAAGAGCAGGATGAGCGCGGCGACCAGTACGAGAGCACCGAGCAGCGAGAGAGCAATACCGGCTTCCGAGCGTGACGCGAATGAGCCAACACCGCCCAGTAGGCTCCAACCGCCGCCGATGAGGGCTCCGAGGATGAGGTAGTGCGGGATGGCGAGCAGCCAGGTCTTTATCAGCACGAGTCCGCGCGACAGCTGTGCCGGGTATTCGACCTCGAAATCAGCCGGGTAATCAGTTCGGGCGAGGGTGAACGGCGGGTACTGGTCCGTGGCTAAGGCCGAATACGTGTAAAACGACACCCGCCAGTTCCACCGAAGAACGCCCACAGTGAAGTTGAACAGTCTTCGGGGATAGCGCCCGGTGAAGAGGATCGCGAACCATGCAATCACGGTGACGACGACCGCAGCGACACCCAGTCCGATCAGTGCGACGTAGTGCGGAATCGCGAGGAACCATTTGACCAGCCACTTCCAGCGGGAGAGGGTGGGGTCGAGCCGGCCGGACAGAGCCGCCGGGTAGTAGTTCGCGGATGCGGTGGAGCTCGTAGGTGCTGAGGCGGACATGTGCATTGCTGCTTTCTGTTGATGGGGTTCGTGGTGGCTAGGTGACGGTTAGCGTGAACTGCGTGAAGCGGCCAGGTCGCGCCTGTACGAGTTGAGTGTCGCGGGGAGCGACTGGTCCCACGGGGTAGCGCTGACACCAAGCAGGCGCTCGGTATCGCAGGCGTCGGAGATGAACGGGTGGGTGAATTGGGAAAGCAGTTCGTTGGCTGCTTTCACATCCGGCTTCAGAAGCCCCATTACTCGCAGCATCCACGTCGGCCAGGGTGCGACGGTTGTGCCCGCGCCAGTGAGCTCGCTCACGCGTTGCGCGAGTTGTTTGCGGGTGAGGGGTTCTGCGCAGGGGACGTGCCAGGCGTGGCCCCATTGCCCTTCGAAGTCGGCAGCGGCGATGAGGGTGTCGATAATGTCGGGCAGGTATGCCCAGCTGTGGGGCTGGTCGGTCCGGCCGAATACGCGGGCCAGTTTTCCTTCGATGAGTGGGTTGAAGAAGTCGGGCCCCAGTTGGGATGTCGCGCCGGCCCCAGGTCCGAAATAGTCGCTGGCGCGGACTTCGACGGCGCGGATGTCACCCCGGTCGTTGGCGGCAAGGGCCTGTTCCCAGCCAGCCTTCCGAACAGCTCCCTTCGAGTCGGTCGCTCGTAGTGGAGAGTGTTCGGTGAGGGGCATTGTGCTGTCTTCCCCGTATGCGTAGAGATTGCCGAGCATGACGAGATCAGCGCCCGTCGACCGCGCGGCCGAGATTACGGCATCAAACACTGGCGGCCAGAGGGTCGCCCACTTGCTGTACTCGCGCGGCCCGCTTGCCAAGAAGATGGTGTCGACGTTCAGGCAAGCACGGGTCAGCGCTGCGGCATCGGAAGCATCGACGGCGACCGCTGTCGTTCCGGGGACGGTTGTTCCGGAACGGCTCGCGAGAATGACGCGATCCCCTTGCGCGACAAGGTCTCGAGCCAGGGCCTGGCCGATGAAGCCGGCCCCGATTACAAATCGGGTCGTTTGAGCGGTGTTGTGTGCGGATGATGGGGTGTTCATGGCTGGCTGGATCCCTTCGTTGGTCACGTGTGGGACGGCGCTCAGGCGCCCGGTGTGGGGACGAAGTGCGGGTGAAAGCCGTGGGCTTCGCAGGCCTGAATGGGCTTGTGGACCACGAGTGCCCGCTGGGAGAGGGTGCGGTAGTTGAACGTCATGCCCCAGATGGTGAAGGAGATCATTCCGGTGTCGCAATTCAGATTCGTGTTGATCACGATGCCGGGACGGCTGAATCCGACGGGGGTGACATCTCCCGAGTTCCAATTGATGGGCGTGCCGGTGTAATCGGTGTACGGGGCGGTGTATCCGCCGCGGGTGTGGTCGAAGTTGCTGATGTCGTAGGCGCCCCCAGCGATCGTGAAGATCACAGACCCTGCGCCGATGACGGCGAAGGTGCGGACGGCGCCGCGACGGATCTTGGACCAGGCATTGCGTTTTGCGGGCGCCGACGTCGATTCGACGGTTGGGGCGGATGAGGTGTTCATGACATGGCTCGATTCTGTTGCGCGACGTCCTTTCGGGCGTCACCGATGAATGACTGCCGCGCGGTGGACAAGCGGCAATCTGTGGAGGACTTGTCCGCTAATGTAATTAGCCAAACAGCTAATGTCAATAAAAAAGATTATTGACTTTAGCAAAATAGCTAACTAAGTTAGCCACATGACAACTTCACCAATCACAAAATCCCCGGTGACCAGGTACCTCGGTCGACCGGCACAGGGAAACATCGCCTACGACGTCCAAGGGACAGGGCCTCTCGTCCTGCTCGTCCCTGGAATGGGAGACCTTCGCTCCGCCTACCGCTTCCTCACCCCGGCACTGCTCGCAGCGGGATACACCGTCGCGTCCACCGATCTGCGCGGCCACGGCGACAGCGACATGTCGTTCACGAGCTACGGGGACGCCGACACCGCGGGCGATATTGAAGCACTGCTCCTCGAGCTCGGCCGGCCAGCGGCTATCATCGGAAACTCAATGTCGGCCGGGTCCGCGGTCATCGTCGCCGCCGAACATCCCCAACTCGTCGAGGGACTTGTTCTCGTGGGACCGTTCGTACGGCCGCCTTCCACTAACGCGTTCGAAAACCTGGTGTTTCGGGCCATGATGGCAAGGCCTTGGGCGGCAGCTGCATGGAAGGCATATATGCCGACGCTTTACGCGGGCGTGCTGCCGACTGATTTCACGGAGTACCAGCAGCGTGTCATCGCCAGCCTCAAACGACCCGGCTACGCAAGCGCATTCAGCCTGACCACCCGCACCGACCACTTTCTCGCCGGTGCAAGCCTGGCAAGCGTTCATGCCCCTACTCTCGTAGTCATGGGAGACAAGGATCCGGACTTCAAGAACCCGAAAGCCGAAGCCGACTGGATCGCCACCACCCTTCACGGGTCGGCCGTCATGGTGCCCGAGGCGGGCCACTATCCACAGTCGCAACAGCCGGAGCTTGTCTCCGCCGCCATCATCGATTTTCTGGGTGGCACGAATGGCCGAGCTTAGGGCGAAACTTTCGACCGACGTCGTCATCGGCCAGGCTGCACAACTGATCGACGAGCCCGGATCCGATGGACTGACCCTCGCCTCCCTCGCGGAGAGCCTCGGGGTCCGTATCCCGTCCCTTTACAAGCACGTCGACGGAATGCCGGCAATTCAACGTGGCATCCGAATCGCGGGGAAAGCCAGTCTGGGTGGCGTATTGGCGCAGGCCGCAATCGGAAAGTCCCGGGATGACGCGATCACCGCAATGGCGTTCGCCTACCGTGCTTGGGCACTGGAACACCCGGGCACCTACCCGATGATCATGGGTGCACCCGTCCCGGGCGACGAGCAAGACCTCACCGCCTCAGCGTCGCTCGTCAAAGTGATCTACGAGGTGCTGGCGGGGTATGACATCCGCGGTGACGACGCCGTAGACGCGACTCGCTTCATCCGTGCTTCGCTTCACGGTTTCGTCGCACTCGAGACAAGTGGCGCCTTCGAAATACCGGTCAACCTAGAACGCAGCTTTCAGCGACTCGTCGAAAGCGTCATCACCGCCCTCGCTACCTGGACTCGTGCACGATGACCAGCACGAACGTCAACCGATCGCGTCAGGCTAAAGCCCCGTCGACGCCGGTCCCGCTCATCTACCGGCTCGAAGGAGGTGCGATCGCTGCCGTCACCGTACTCCTCTTCGTCTTGCTTGGTTTCGCATGGTGGTGGCTGCTCGTGATCTTCCTGGTGTTCGACCTTTCAGCCATCGGATACATCGCGGGCACCCGCGCTGGCGCGACGGGCTACAACCTCGTCCATAACTACTTCGCACCCTCCACCCTGGCGGTGAGCTACTGCGTCTTGCTCGCGCTTGGAGTGACCGTCTGGCCATTGGCGTTCATCGCAGGCTGCTGGTTTTTCCACATCGGCCTCGACCGAGCACTCGGTTACGGGCCCCGCCCACTCGCCTGAGCGCCAATCGGAACTACTGACACGCGTAGGAACGCCGACGGTAACAGTGCGGCGAGCGATGGCAACGACTCGCAGCGTCTCGATTAAACTCGCGCCCGGTGGCGTAAAATTGAAACAACCAGCGCGTGTGATCAATCACGACATCTGTGACGTTTGCCCACGGCTCGCCCACAACTGAATTGTTCGGAACAGGTTTCGATGTGATTTCCGCGCCGGGTGTTCGCTGATATTTCACCGAAATCGAGCGAAAACCGGCTCAGATGATGCCGGAAATAGAATTCAAATCCCACCGGTTCCGCACAGGAGCAGCCCCAGACCGTGATTGTTCTGGGGCTTTTGCTTCTTCCGAATCGAATAGACGGCCCAAAACCCCCACAGAAACCCCACAAAGGATCCGAAAACACACCTCTTCCGGCACTCAACCGCGGTCGGCCGACTTGCGTTCTTAGTCCGGAGAAGATTCCTTCAACGGAACCGGCTGATCGCTGCGGCGAGCCAGGCCACGGTCGTCGTCGAAGCGGGTTGGCGTTCCGGGTCGCTCAACACCGCCGGTCACGCCGCCGAGATCGGCCGGCCGATCGGGGCAGTCCCGGGGCCGGTCAGCAGCGCTGCGTCAGCGGGATGCCATCGGCTAATTCGGGACTATGACGCCACCCTGGTCACCACTGCGGATGAAATCACGGAACTCCTGGGTGAGTCCACCTCGCCCCGACAACGCGCCACCGCTGCTCAGACGCCAGGCGACGACGGTTCGCGGGTACCGACCGCCGAGGAGACCCGGCTGTTCGACGCGTTGAGCTTTACCTCTCCCCGGGAATCCGGGGACATTGCCGCCCGTTCAGGCCTTGCCGTCGGCACAGTCCAATCCCTCCTGGGAGCGCTGGAGGTCGAACAGCGGGTCGCGGAACGCGAACGCGGCTGGGTGAAGGTGAAACAGAGAGCTGCAGGCGGCCCCCGTCCGCGCTGAGGTAATGGCCTCGTCGCACCACCGGCGTCGCCGGCCGCACTTCACGTGATACGCCTCACGTGATACGCCTCACGGAGCCAGGCTCCTGAGGGAACCATGCGACCCGCAGAACCATCCGTCCCCGTGAACCATCCGTATCAGTGGAAGGTTTCGCCGCGCGCCAGCATTTCGACGAATGCGTCGATCCGCCGATTGCGCGTCTCAGGCTTTTTGGCGCTCTGGATCCGGTAGTAGAGCGCATAGCGGTTCACAGCGTTGAGCGTCTCGTAAAAAGCCTTCGCCTCCGGGTTCCGCTCGAGGGCCGCCAGGAATTCGGGTGTCGGCGTCGAACCCCGCTGGCCCTCGTAGGCGCGTTCCCAGCGGCCATCCGCCTTCGCGGCATCCACCTGGGCGATTCCGGCGGGATGCATCGTGCCCGCCTCGATCATCGCGGTCGCCTTCTCCACGTTTCGCTTCGACCACACACTTCGCGCACGCCGTTGCGTAAAAATCTGGATGTAGAAGCTCTCGTCCAGCGATCGCTTCTGGCTGTCGACCCAACCCCAGCTGAGGGCGACATCGAGGGCGGCCTCGTAGCTGACCGTCGTGACCGCGCTGCCGCGCTTCGAGATCTTCATGCGAATGCCCGGATGGTCGGCGTGGTTCACGGCCAGCCATTCGTCGAACGCCGCGGCGTCAGCGAATTGCGCGATGTCCCTTTCGACGACCATGGCACCCCAACAATTCCCGTGCTGTTGCCCCAACATTAGGAGAGCCGTGCCCTGTGCGCCAGAACACCATGGGTTGTGCTGGCCTATCCTTTACGCGTGACCCAACTCGGCCAGCATCCCGACCCGCTCCACACCATCGCCCACATCAGTGACACGCACTTCCTCGCCGAAGGTGCGCCGCTCTTTGGATCGGTTACGACCGAGAAAAACCTGCGTCGGGCGCTCGAGCAGCTGGCGCGGTCGGGCGTGAGACCCGAGGCTCTGGTTTTCACCGGTGACCTCGCTGATCTCGGCGAACCGGATGCATACAAGCGGCTTCGCGCGATCGTTGAGCCTGTTGCCGAGGAACTCGGTGCGGAAGTTGTGTGGGTGATGGGCAACCATGACGAGCGGCTGCACTATTCGAGGGAGTTGTTCGACCTCGAGGGCACGGAAGCGCCACAGGATCGTGTCTACGACATTGGCGGGCTGCGAATCGTCTCACTCGATACCACCGTGCCGGGATATCATCACGGCGAGCTCGAACCCGCCCAGCTCGAATGGCTTACCGGCATCCTGGCAACTCCGGCACCACACGGAACGCTGATCGCGGTCCATCATCCACCGATCCCGGAGCCACTGCTCTGGGCGATGGCCATGCTCGAGCTCGAAGGCCAGTCCGCGTTCGCGGAAGTCGTTCGCGGCACCGACGTCATCGGGATACTCGGGGGCCACCTGCACTACACGACGCATTCCCTCTTTGCGGGCATCCCGGTGTCGGTCGCCGCCGCCACCTGTTACACGATGGACCTTGCCGACGGCGCGAAGCTGCTCTCAGGGGTCGACGCGAACCAGGCGTTCAACATTGTCAGCGTTTACGAGTCGCAGGTCGTGCACACCGTCATCCCGCTCCTGTCGGCTAACGAGGTCACCGGGTTCGCTGCCGAGAATCGTGCCGTTATCGAGGCGATGTCGGCCCAGGAGCGTCGCGCGATGTTTTCGTCGAAGAATTCGTCGTTCAATCGGGGCGAGGGTTAGTCGAGAGCCATTCCGCGCGCCCGCAGGCCAAGGCGGTCGCTCGTCACGGAGTCGGCGAGCCGCTGGCCGGTGCCTCGAACGTGCTCAAGGATGGCAAGCTCAGCGCCCGTGACGTTGCCGGCGACCAGGGCATTCGCGATGGCCGTGTGCTCACGATTCGCCCGCTCGCGGGAGTCCGCTGACTGCACCTCGAGCCACCTCGTTCGATAAAGCCGGGTGAGGGTGCTCTGCATCGCATCCAGAACAAAGCCGTTCCCCGACAACCGGGCGAGCGTGAGATGAAAACTTGTTCCAGCGTCGAGGGTGTGCTCGGGTGGGGCCGCGTCGTCGGATGACCCGGCAAGCTCTGCGAGGGCCTTCAGGTCGCGTGGGCTCGCGTGCTCTGCCGCGAGGCGCACGGCGCCCGACTCAAGCACCTCACGGAACTCGTACAGGTTGCGGATTTCGTCGAGATTAAGCGGGGAGACGAGCCAGTTTCTGCCATCGCGCTGCACAAGCCCCTCGGACTCGAGCCTCATCAGCGCCGCGCGGATCGGGGTACGCGATGCGCCGAAGTCCGGTTCGAGGCCGCGTTCGCTGAGGCGCTGGCCGGGCGTCAGTTCGAGGGAGAGGATGGCGGAACGCAGTCGGCCGTGCAAGCTGTCGTCGGTCATCCGCTCGATTCTCCGTCAGTTCGGCAATGTGGTATACCAGAATGGTATCCCAGTGTGTGGGGGACAGGAAGAATTGTCATGGCGGGCGAGGACGAACAGCGGGCAGGCGTGATGCCAGCCCAGGCACTGGGAGCGAAACCGTGGTTAATGCTCGCGCTCGGCCTGCTCGCCCAGACCGCAACGTCGATGCTCACGAGCACGCCCGCATTCCTGATTCCGGAGCTTCACACCCATCGCGGCATCCCACTCGCCACGGCAGGCCTGCTCGCCTCGACGACGACCATCGGGATGGTGGTCGCCCTCGTCGCCTGGGGTGCCCTCGCGGACCGGATCGGTGAGCGCTGGGTTATCTCGAGTGGACTCGCTCTCGCTGCCCTTGCCGCCGGCGGAGCGGCGATGTTCGCTTCGAACCTCGGTGTGCTCGCCGGATTCCTGGTGCTCGGCGGTATCGCCTCCGCGAGCTCGAGCCCCGCCAGTGGGCGCCTCGTCGTGGGGTGGTTCCCCCGACGCCGTCGAGGCCTTGCGATGGGCATCAGGCAAATGTCGCAACCGCTCGGCGTCGCGCTTGCCGCGCTCATCGTTCCGCCGCTGGCCCAGAATCCCGGCATTGCTTTCGCGCTGCTCGCATCTGTCATTTTTTGCGGCAGCATTGCGATCGCGTGCGCGGTCGGTCTCCGTGACCCCGCGCGGGTTCCGGCATCTCACCTGGCGAGCCGCCCCGCAAACCCCTACCTCGGAAGCAGCACGCTGGTTCGAATCCACCTCGTGTCGATCCTGCTCGTCGTTCCTCAGTTCACCGTGTCGACGTTTGGGCTGGTGTGGCTCATCTCGGCGGAGAAACTGCCGATCGGAGTGGCGGGACTGGTCGTCGGTCTGGCCCAGCTCATCGGCGCGCTCGGACGGATCGTCGTAGGGGTGTGGAGCGACCGGCTCGGCAGCAGGATGCGTCCGCTACGTTGGGTCGCGCTCGCCGCGGTGGCATCGATGCTGCTCCTTGCGGCGGTGGGACTCATCGTCACCCCCGTCGCTGCCTTCGTGCTGATCGTGGCGGCGACCGTGTCCGTCGCCGATAACGGTCTCGCTTTCGGTGCCGTGGCCGAAATCGCGGGTCCGTACTGGTCTGGTCGCGCGCTGGGGGCCCAGAACACCGGCCAGTGGATCGGCGCATCCCTGGTGGGTCCGCTGGCGGGTCTCCTCATTGGACTCGTCGGCTATCCACTCACCTTTGTGGCCTCAGGCGCCTGCGCACTCATCGCCGTGCCCCTCGTGCCGAAATCCGGAGACATCGAACACGGCATGCCTGCGGGGCCTGCCGTCGCTTCTGCGCGACCATGAGAGCGTGCTACTCGAACGTGCGGTGAGCGACTTCGCGCTCTATCTCTCCGCCGAGCGCGGCTTCAGCGCTCACACCGTACGTTCGTACTCTGCTGACCTGGCTGATCTCGAACGATTCACGTCGACTCGGGGCATCCGTACGACCGACGCAATCGACCTCGAGGTCCTGCGCGACTGGCTCTGGGATGGCTCGAAGGCAGGACTGGCGAAGTCCACGCTGGCGCGCCGATCCGCGGCCGTGCGCAGCTTCTCCAGCTGGCTGTCACGAACGGGAGTCGCTTCGACGGATGCCGGCACCCGGCTTCGGGCCCCAAAGGCCGACCACCACCTGCCTCGCGTGCTCACTCGGCCCCAAATCGACGGAATGTTTGAGGGACTCAGTGAACGAGCATCGGGCGGGGAGGCGATCGCGACCCGAGATCTCGCTATCGTCGAGCTGCTGTATGCGTCTGCGCTCCGAGTGAGCGAGATCGTGGGCCTCGATCTCGATGACGTTGATCTCGGTCGGCTTACCGTTCGGGTGACGGGCAAGGGGTCGAAGGAACGGGTTGTCCCGTTCGGTGCACCCGCCAAGAGGGCAATCGTTGACTATGAGCACCACCGTCACGAACTGGTGACCGAACCCACCCCGGCAGTATTCCTGGGGGCACGGGGCAAGCGCATTGGCACTCGAACTGTGTACCAGTTGATCGCGGGCCTGCTTGCGGGGGTCCCCGGCTCGGGACCAGCCGGCCCTCACACGCTTCGCCATACCGCGGCGACACACCTGCTCGATGGGGGCGCCGACCTGCGTTCCGTCCAGGAGATGCTGGGCCACGCCAGCCTGGGGACAACCCAGCTTTACACCCATGTATCCGCCGAACGACTGAAGGAGAGCTACCGGAATGCGCATCCAAGGGCATAGTGCCGCCGGCGGGCGCCACAGCGCGGGTCGGCAGAAGGACCGAATGCGGGATGCCGCCCAGAAAGATCAGGGGCGACACATACTGGCCATCGATTCGAACTCCGAACTGCAGGCACAGTACGTCACAGTGACCGGGCGACACCGTTCCGATCGCCTCACCGCGCGTCACAGTCTCGCCGGCTGAGAGCGGCGACTCCACCGGTTCGTAACTCGAGATCACGCCTCCGGCGTGAGCGATCGAGAGCACGCCCCGATCGACGACATACCCGGAGAAGTGCACGATGCCATCGGCCGGAGCGTAGGCCGAACCGGTCGCGGCGATGTCGATCCCGCGATGTCCGGCCGAGTAGGGCGTCAACGGGGCGACATAGGGCCGAAGGATGCGGTGTGAGCCCGCCACCGGCCATGCCCACCGGTCGCCGGGTGGGAGAGAGGGTGCGCGCGCTGCTGCTGTGGTTGTTGCCGCTGCTGCTGACGAAGATGCACCTTCTCCCGCGCGAACCACGAGCGCTGCCGCGCCAGAGTGGTACGCGACCGAGACGAGGAGCGCCAGAATGAGGCCGGAGCGAATCACCGGTCCATCGTCGCGCACGGCCTCGGATGCAAGCCGCGGTGCAGCCACTCAGTGGTAAAACCCGGGCGAAATGCGGCCGGTGGGGGAGCGGTGCTATTCTGGTGGGAGCATCTGGAGAAATCCGGGTGACTACGCGTGTCCGCTAACCGCGCTGTAGCTTTTTCAAGGCTGTAGCTTTTTCAAGGCAGAGCTTTTTCACGGCTGTGCTTTTTAAAGGCTGTGCTTTTTAGAGGCAGTGCTGTTCTACAAGCAGTGCTCTTTGAGAAGCAGTGATCTTTGAGAAGCAGTGCTGTTTGAACAGCAGTGATTTTTCAACAGCCGCGGTGCACACATCCACCCAGTCCTTCTCGAACGGCTCCACGGAGCCTGCCAAGATCGTGTGGCCGTGTGCGGACACCAGGTTCCGCACCAATCGGTGCGGATGACAACTGAGTAGGGCGCATTACCGTGGCTGTCGGACAGCGCGCGTGCCCAGATTAAGGAGTCGGCCATGGCCGTCGTTACCATTCGCCAGCTGCTCGACAGCGGCGTCCACTTCGGGCACCAGACCCGCCGATGGAACCCGAAGATGAAGCGATTCATCCTGACCGAGCGCAGCGGCAGCCATATCATCGACCTGCAGCAGTCGCTCGCCCACATCGACAAGACGTACGACTACGTCAAGGAGACTGTCGCCCACGGCGGCACCATCCTGTTCGTGGGTACCAAGAAGCAGGCCCAGGGATCGATCGCCGAACAGGCGACGCGCGTCGGCCAGCCCTACGTCAACCAGCGCTGGCTCGGTGGCCTGTTGACCAACTTCCAGACGGTCTCCAAGCGTCTTGCGCGCATGAAGGAGCTGGAGGAGGTCGACTTCGACGACACGACTCGCGGCTACACCAAGAAAGAGCTTCTCATCCAGAAGCGTGAGCTGATCAAGCTGCAGAAGAGCCTCGGTGGTATCCGCAACCTCACCAAGACCCCGTCGGCGATCTGGGTGGTTGACACCAAGAAGGAGCACCTCGCGATCGACGAGGCGCACAAGCTCGGAATCCCGGTCATCGCGATCCTCGACACCAACTGCGACCCAGACGAGGTGCAGTACCCCATCCCGGGTAACGACGACGCCATCCGGTCCGTTGGCCTGCTGACCCGCATCATTGCGGATGCCGCCGCCGAGGGACTCATCCAGCGTCACCAGAAGCCCGAAGAGGGCGGCGAGGTCGAGCCACTGGCTGCGTGGGAGGCGGAGCTGCTCGCGGCTTCGGAGACCCCCAGCACCGAGGCCGAGAAGATTGAGGCCGTCGACGAGGAGATCGAGCCGATCACCTCGAAGGAGGAGGTTGCTGAGGAGATCGCAGCAATCGTCGCCGAGGAACCGACTGAAGAGAACGACGCGGATGCCGTGGTGGCTGAGCACGAGAAGGCCGCCGACCCGGCCCTCGTCGTTACCCATCACGTCGAGTCCGATGAGGAGGCCGAGGCGAAGATCGAGGCTGAGGCAACGGACGCGGAAAAGACCCCCACGAAGGCCGCAGCGGCAAAGCCCGCTGCAGCATCAAAGTAAGGACAACGAATTTCATGGCAGATTTCAGCCTTGACGACCTGAAGGCGCTGCGCGAGCAGCTCGGCACCGGAATGGTCGAAACGAAGAACGCGCTTGTTGAGGCCGGCGGTGACAAAGAGAAAGCCGTCGAGCTCCTCCGCATCCGTGGCGCGAAGAGCAACGCGAAGCGTGCCGATCGCTCGACCAGCGAAGGTCTGATCGCGACGGTGCATTCCGCGACCGCCGTCACGATGATCGAGCTGGCGAGTGAGACCGACTTTGTCGCGAAGAACGAGAAGTTTGTCGCGCTTGCGGAGGCCGTCGTGCAGGCTCTCGCCGATTCCGGCGCAGAAACAGTCGACCAGGGGCTTGCCGCGAAGGCGGGGTCCGGCACTGTCGCATCCCTCATCGAGGAGCAGGCCGCAACGCTGGGTGAGAAGCTCGAGCTGCGCCAGCTCGTTCGCCTGACCGGTGACAAGTTCGAGATTTACCTGCACCGCACGTCGAAAGACCTGCCACCGCAGATCGGTGTCGTTCTCGCCTACACGGGCGACGACGCGGAGACCGCCCGAAGCATCGCCCAGCACATCTCCTTCGCCAACCCTGAGTACGTGAGCAAGGATGAGATCCCCGCGGATGCTGTCGCCAATGAGCGTCGCATCGTCGAGGAGATCAGCCGCGGGGAGGGTAAGCCGGAGGCCGCCCTTCCGAAAATCATCGAGGGTCGACTCGGCGCCTTCTACAAGCAGGTCGCCTTGCTCGAACAGGACTACGCCAAGGACAACAAGCTGACGGTGGCCAAGGTCGCGATCGATGCTGGCCTTACCATCACAGGCTTTGCACGGTTCAAGGTCGGCGCGTAACCACAATCGGTAAAGAGCTGGCAGGGCCCGGGATAACCATCCCGGGCCCTTTCTCGTGCCCCGCCTCGTGCCCCCAGCAACTCAGCAGCGGGCCAGCAACTCGGCAGCGGGCATTCGTAGGAGATCTGACTGTCCGGGGCTGGATTACTCCTAAATTCTTTCACTTTTGCGAAAATCTCCTACGTTTTCGGCTTCCGG
>Ga0302279_10003866_pt1 | contig 18182 bp, 14 predicted proteins | sample III_Bog_N3_3_FD_194541 | JGI IMG/M metagenome (GOLD analysis project Ga0302279, IMG submission 194541) | Peat permafrost microbial communities from Stordalen Mire near Abisko, Sweden - III_Bog_N3_3 | ecosystem: Environmental > Terrestrial > Soil > Wetlands > Peat | place: Sweden: Abisko...
TGGCGGTGTCGTAGTCGCTCTCCGTCGGTCCGGTCGAACAGCGTCGAGATCTGGTCGTCCACCGCGTCGAGATCGTCGACAGCGGCCGACAGTGCCCGATGCAGCTGGGGGACGTGATCAGCGGCCCGGTCGGCCGGGCCGGCGCTCCCCGCCGGGCGCACCCGGTCGCTCCACAACGACCCGTCCCAGTAGCGCTCCTGGTCGGGACGGTCGGGATCCGGTCGCCACCCCGCGCCGTTGGCCATCGTCGTCCTCCTCCGATCGGCTCGGATCCCCCTCCGAGAAACACCGTGCGACGTGCGCACTTCGCTCGCAGATCCAATGGAAATCGGCGACTGACACGTCGTCAGGTCCCCGTCTCTGTGCGGAGCATGCGCTACAGGCAGAATAGGATCCCCACTTCCCCCCAGTGGTGACGGGGGGACCAAATGATCGACAACAACGACGCATGGAAGGACTGCAGTGGCGATCCAATTGAAGGCAGGAGCGAGGCTGCGCAGTGCGGTCGACGCGTGCGAGGTCGTGGTGGTGAAGGCACCGGCGGAACCGGTCGACCTGCGCTGCGGCGGCCACCCCTTCCTGCCGGTCGATGCCGAGCCCGGGTCCGAGAGCATCGTGGCCGGGTTCGAGGGCGGCACCCAGTTGGGCAAGCGCTACAGCAACGACGACCTCGGCTTGGAGCTCCTGTGCACCAAGGCCGGCGAAGGTGCCATTTCGGTCGGCGAGACCATCCTGGCCGTCAAGGGCGCCAAGCCGCTCCCCGCCTCGGACTGACGGTCCGGGCCGAGGAAGGGACGCCGTCGTGAACATCGCCATGCTGCTGGAAATGGCGGCCGAGGGCGACCCGGACCGCGTCGTCCTCGGTTCGCACGACGGGGGGATCACCGCCGCCGACCTCCTCGAGCGCTCCCGGCGGGCGGCCATCTACTTCGAGAAGAGCGGCGCCGAGGTCGTCGGGTACTTCGGGCTGAACGAGGACACGCTGCCGGTCGCCCTCTTCGGCGCCGCCCTGGCCGGCATCCCGTTCGCGCCGTTGAACTACCGCGCCCCCGACGAGCAGCTACGGGGCATCCTCGGCCGCGTCGCCGGCGGCCTGCTGATCGCCGACGACCAGGAGGTGGCGCGCCTCGGCGCCATCGGCGCCACCAACGTTGTCACCAAGGACCAGTTCGCCGCGGCCATCGCCGAGCCCGTCACCGGCGAGCATCCCTTCGTCGACCCCGAGGAGATCGCCGTCCTGCTCTTCACGAGCGGCACCACCTCGGAGCCCAAGGCGGCCATCCTGCGTCACCGCCACCTCGTCTCGTACATCATCTCGAGCGTCGAGTTCCTCGGCTGCGAGCCCACCGAGGCGCAGTTGATCTGCGTGCCCTCGTACCACATCGCCGGGATCGCGGCGGTGCTGAGCTCGCTCTACGCCGGCCGCCGCATCATGTATCTGCCGGCCTTCGAGGCCACCGCCTGGGTGCAACTGGCGGCGGCGGAGCACATCACGCACGCCATGGTGGTGCCGACCATGCTGGGGCGGATCCTGGGCGCCATTGAGGAGACGGGCACCGACCTCCCGTCCCTGCGGCACCTCTCCTACGGCGGCGGGCGCATGCCGCTCGAGCTCGTCGAGCGCACACTGACCGACATGCCCCACATCGACCTGGTCAACGCCTACGGGCTGACCGAGACCAGCTCCACCATCGCCATGCTCACCCCCGACGAGCACCGGGAGGCCTTCGCCAGTGCGGACCCGGCCATCCGGGCCCGGCTGGGCTCGGTCGGGCGTCCCCTGCCTTCCCTCGAGGTGGAGGTGCGCGACATCGACGAGGCCACCCTCCCACCGGGCGAGAAGGGCGAGATCTGGGTGCGCGGTGAGCAGGTGGCCGGTGAGTACGTCGGCAACAACGTGCTGACCGACGACGGCTGGTTCCGCACCCGGGACGCCGGCTGGTTCGACGTGCACGGCTTCCTCTACGTCGACGGGCGGCTCGACGACGTGATCGTGCGGGGGGCCGAGAACATCTCGCCCGGCGAGATCGAAGAGGTGCTCATGGCGCACACCGCCGTGGCCGAGGCCGCGGTCATCGGCATCCCCGACGCCGAGTGGGGCGAGGCGGTGGCGGCCGTGGTCGTGCTGCACCCTGGCGGCGACGCCTCCGAGGCCGACCTGCAGGTCTGGGTCAAGGAACGCCTGCGCTCCACCAAAATGCCCGGCGTCGTCGCCTTCCGCGACGAGCTGCCCTACTCGCCGACGGGCAAGCTGCTGCGGCGGGTGCTGCGGGACGAGCTGTCCGACGGCTCCGGGTCCTCCGCCTCCGCCTGACGCCGACCGATCCGCCCCAACCGCTCCAACCGCTCCAACCAGACCCCCGGTCACCCCGTGCGCCCGGGGTGGTATTTGAGTATCCTTAATACGTGATCCACTCCCGGGGGGAGCAACACGAGGGTCGTCCTGCGCTGAGCTGTCGTCGGGGCCGAGCAGCAGCCGTCCGGAAGCGACCTCGTTGAACACCTACGTCGAGTTCCTGCTCCTCGGACTGGGCAACGGCGGCGTCTTCGCCGCCCTGGCCATGGCGCTGGTCGTCACCTACCGCTCGTCAGGGGTGCTCAACTTCGCCACGGGCGCCCAGGCGCTGTACGCGGCGTACACGTATTCGCTGCTGCGCAACGGGCAGTTGCTCATCCCGATCCCGGGCCTCGGACCGACCGTCAGTGTGGGCTCGAACCTGGGCTTCTGGCCCGCCCTCCTCATCACGCTGGGCATTCAGGCGGTGATGGGCGCCGTCGTCTACCTGCTCGTCTTCCGGCCCCTGCGCAACCACCGCCCCGTGGCGAAAGCCGTCGCCTCCATCGGCCTGATGGGCGTCCTCACCGCCGTCGTGACCTACCAGGTCGGCACCCAGGTGGTGCTGGTCAACCCGATCTTCCCGCAGAACCACGTCACGTTCCTCGGCGTCAACATCTCGACCGACCGCTTGTTGCTGGCCGGCACCATCATCGGCCTGGGCATCGTGCTCACGGTGCTGTTCCGCTTCACCCGCTTCGGCCTGGCCACCCGGGCGTCAGCGGAGACGGAGGTGGGTGCGCTCGTCAGCGGCCTCTCGCCGGACCGCATCGCACTGGTCAACTGGATCATCAGTTTCGTCGTCTCCGGCATCGCCGGCATATTGATCGCCCCACTCGTGCCGCTGCAGCCGGGGACGTACACGCTCTTCATCGTGCCGGCGCTGGCCGCCGCCGTGGTCGGGCGCTTCCACTCGCTCGGCTGGGCCATCACGGCCGGCCTCGGCATCGGCGCGCTCGAATCGCTCTCCGTCTACGTCAACGGGCTCCACCCGGACTTCCCCGCCGGCGCCGGCGAGCTGATTCCGCTGGTCCTCGTCCTGGTCGTGCTGGCCTTCCGCGGCCAGACGATGCCGAGCCGCGGCAGCCTGATGCAGGTCACGCTCGGCCGGGCGCCCCGTCCGCACTGGCGCATCGCCACCGCCATCGTCGGCACGGCGGTCGGCATCGGCGCCATCTACTTCTTCACGGGCAACGACCGCGCCGCCCTCTATTCGAGCCTCATCACGGGCGTGATCTCCCTCTCGCTCGTCGTGGTGACCGGCTACACGGGCCAGATCTCCCTGGCGCAACTCACCCTGGCCGGGGTTTCGGCCTACATCTTGAGCACGTTCGCTTCCTCCTGGGGCATTCCGTTCCCGATTGCGCCGATCCTTTCCGCCCTCGTCGCCGCGGCGGCCGGCGTCGTGATCGGCATACCCGCCCTCCGCGTGCGCGGGCTCATGCTCGGGGTGGTCACCTTGACCTTCGCTGCGGGGGTGGAGGCGATCTGGTTCAACAACAACTCCATCGACGGGGGCGCGTCCGGACTGAACATTCCTACCCCGCGGTTGTTCGGCATGGATCTGGGCATCGGGTCGGGCAAGGACTTCCCCCGGCCGGCCTTCGGCATCCTGTGCCTGGTCGTGTTGGTCCTGGTGGCGTTGGGCGTGAGCTGGCTGCGCACCAGTCGACTGGGCACCGCCATGCTCGCCGTGCGCTCCGACGAGCGTTCCGCCGCGGCGGCCGGCATCAACGTGGTGCGGGTGAAGCTCGTGGGGTTCGCCATCGCCGCCTTCATTGCCGGTCTCGGCGGGTCGTTGCTGGCTTACCAGCTCGGCAACGTGACGTTCCAGGACTTCGACGCCTATCTCGGTCTGGTCGGCTTCTCCATCGTCGTGGTGGCGGGGATCACGTCGGTCAGCGGCGGCATCCTGGCCGGCATGCTCACGTCGGGTGGCTTGCTGGTCGCCCTCATTTCGTCGGGCGTCGGGAATGGCGGCGTCGACAACTGGTACGGCGTCGTGGCCGGTATCGGCGTGATCCTGACCGTGATCTTCAACCCGGACGGCGTCGTCGGACCGACGCACCTGTTCTTGGAGCAGCAGCGGACGAAGGGCACGCTGGCCCGGCCCCAGGGGGCGCTGGTGCCGACCGTCGCCGCCGCGTCGACAGCCGCCGCGTCACCGCCGAGACCCGCGGCCGTCCCGCACATCGCTCCGGACTTCGGGACCAACGGTGCCCTCCCCGCCACCGCGTCCGCCGGCCCGATGCTCCAGGTGCGGAACCTCACCGTCCGCTACGGCGGCGTGGTGGCGGTCGACGACGTGAGCTTCTCGGTCCCCGAGGGACAGATCGTCGGCTTGATCGGGCCGAACGGTGCCGGCAAGACCACCACCATTGACGCCCTGTGCGGGTTTCACGGCTGCGAAGGCACCGTGCTGCTGCAGGGCCGCGACATCGGCGGGTGCGCACCGCACACCAGGGCGTCCCTCGGGCTGGCCCGCACCTTCCAGCTGGCGGGCGTGTCCGACGACCTCACCGTGGCCGAGAACGTGCAGGTCGGCCAGCACCACTCCACCGGCAACGACGCCGAGGTGCTCGACCGCATACTCGGTGACCTCGGGCTCGCCGACATGCGCGAGCTCTTGGTCTCCGTTCTCTCCCAGGGCCAACGCCAACTGGTGTCGGTGGCCCGTGCGCTGGCGGGTGAACCGAAGCTGTTGTTGCTCGACGAACCGGCGGCCGGTCTCGACAGCACTGAGAGCCTGTGGTTGGCCGAACGCCTGCGGGCGGTGCGCGATACCGGGGTCACGATCCTGCTCGTCGATCACGACATGAGCCTGGTGCTGAACCTCTGCGACACCATCGACGTGCTCGACTTCGGCGCGCTGATCGCCCATGGCACCCCCGAGGAGATCCGGCACAACGACGTGGTCTCCACGGCGTATCTCGGCGCCACGCACCAGCGACTGGCGGTGTCGTGAGCGAGACCACGGTGCTCGACGGCCCGGGCGGCGGCACTGACGGACAGGACGCGGACGCCGGCGTTCCGGTGCTCGAGGTCAAGGGCCTCGACGTCGGCTACGGCAAGCTGACCGTGGCCCGCGACATCACGTTCAGCCTGCCGCCCCGCACCGTGCTCACGATCCTCGGCCCCAACGGCGCCGGCAAGACCACACTGCTCATGACACTGGCCGGCTTCCTGCCGCCCCGTGCGGGCACCATCACCTTCAACGGACAGCCCGTGCGCGGGTCGTCACCCCGGCGCATGAACCGGTCCGGCCTGGTGCTCGTCCCGGACTTCCGGGCGCTCTTCACCGAGCTCACCCCGATTCAGAATCTGAAGCTGGCCGCCAAGGGTGCCGACCTCGATCCGGTCCTGCAGCTCTTCCCCGCCCTGCAGCGTCGCGAGAGACTGCGGGTGGGCGACCTCTCCGGCGGCGAGCAGCAGATGCTGGCCATCGCACGCGCCCTGGTGCAGTCGCCCAAGCTGCTGCTGATCGACGAGATGTCGATGGGTCTGGCCCCGGTGGCGGTGGAGTCGCTCATGCCGGTCATCCGGCAGGTGGCGGACGAGCACGGCGCCTCGGTGATCATGGTCGAGCAGCATGTCCAGCTGGCGCTCGAGGTGGCGGACGAGGCCATGGTGCTGGTGCACGGCAGCATTGTGCTCTCGGGCCCGGCCGAGCAGTACCGCAACGACATCGGCGCCGTGCAGTCCGCCTACATGAGCGGCTCGGTCTCCACGACCTAGCTAGTCGGCGGCGGACCAGCCGACGACGTCCAGCACATCGAAGACCAACACGGCGGCGAAGGCGACCGTTCTGTACTGCATGTATTTGGCCCGCAACGCCGCCTCGTACTCGTCGACGTCGGGCACGGACAGGAGGACCAGGCGCGCCCTGACCCACCACAGGCGGGACCAGTCCCGGGCGTCCCAGTGCTCGCAGAGCAGGGTGCCAGCCGGGTCACGCTCGAGGTTGGCGCGGCGGCCGAGCTCGGTGGTCGTCTTGGGCTTCACCGTGTCGATGGGCGCGGCGATGCGCCCCCCCACGACGGCCAGACAGGTCGGGACGGCGTCGATGCCGCCGGCGGCATTCGTCGTACAGAGGATCCCGTGCTCGGCTGCACCCACGCGGGCCCAGCATTCGCCGGTCGTCAGTCGCACGACGTCAGTCTCCCAGGACGCGGTCCTCCCGGAGAGAGGTACCGCCCCCGCAACGTGGTCCGGAAGAGCCAGCGGGGCGGGCTGCCGGATGTTCCCTCTAGAACAGTGGCGTCGGGTTGTACACCTTGATGTTTGTCACCTTGCCGGACTTGCCTGCCTGAATGACACCGATGGCGGCCGTCGACGAGCACACCGACTTGAGCAACGGGATGGCCATGCCGTTGCAGGTGAAGGTCAGGCCACCCGAGAGCGGGATGGTGACGTTCGTCGCCGAAGCCGTCTGCGCCTTGATGCCGGCGGCGGTCACCGGCTGCGTCGAGCCCTTCATGATGGCGCCCAGGGCGAGCACCGGCGTCACACCGTCGGCCTGGTTGCTGCTGACGCTCGGGTTCGGGCTCACCTTCGGCGCGAACTTCTTCATCAAGAAGGCGTACTGCGCCAGGTCTGCCTTCGACGACGCCGACGACGTCGTGATGTAGGAGCCGGCGAGCACCTTGTCCAGGGTCGGCGAGTTGAGGATGCTCGGGTCCTGGCAGGTGGAGAGGACGTACTTGGGGATCTTGAGGCCGAGCGTGCTGTAGGCCCGCAGGAACGAGGTGCAGAGCGTCACGTCGCCGACCATGCCCACTGCGTCGGCACCGCTCGAGACCGCCGACTGCATCTGCGGGCTGATGTCGGCGGTGCCCGCGTTGACCGGGACCACGTCGAAGCCGACGCCCGCCGCCTTGTAGACCATGTCACCGAACACCTGCGCGCCCTGAATGGCGGCCGGCACGTTCTCGACCAGGAAGTCGACCTTCTTGAGGCCGTGCTGCTTGGCGCTCAGCGCCATGGCGCCCAGGTAGGCCGGGAAGCCGCCCTCGAGGGCATAGGCGCCCGGCGTCGTGAGCTCAGCCGTCGAGCCGCCGCTGACCGTGATGTACGGGATGCCCGCCGCCACGATGGTCGGGACCTCCGTCTGGCCCTGACCGGTGAACGGCTCGACCACGGCGACGACGCCGTGCTGCACCATGTCGTTGGCGCACGTCTGGCCGCCCGCCGGCGTCGACTGGTTCTCGCAGATGTAGAGAGTGACCTTGTGGCCGGCCAGGCCGTCGCCGTACTTGTTGAGGTAGGCCACGGCGGCCTTGGCGCCCTGCTCGACGAGCGCAGCCGTGCCGATGGAGCTGCCGCCTCCGCCGTCGCTGATCAGGCCGATGGTCACGGCCGACTGCGTGGCGGGGTTGGGCGTCTCACCCGCGGCCGCCGCGCCCGCCGTCCCGGCACCGACCAGGGTCGCCGTCACGGACGCCATGGTGATGGCGGCGACGCCCAGCATGCTGAGGCCGGTGGACCTGGCTCCCGCTCTGGCCCTCGTTCCGCCCCGTCGTTCGCCTGACCGCCTGCTCGCACCTGTCGTGAGCACTGTTCCTCCTTGGGGATCAGGGGGCGGCAATTGTGCTCATCGAGCCGCAACGAGCCCCCCGGAAGCTGCGGTGAAAAGAGGATACCGTTTGTCGGTTCCTAGCGTCAACATACTGCAACATATTCCGAAATAGCTGGCAGGACTGATTAACTTTTTGGATCCGGTCGAGGCTTGTCGCAGCCTATTGATGAGCCTCTTCTTTGCCGGGGCGCGCCAACGCCGCCCCTCCTCCCTCGGCGTTGCAACCGAGCCGGACCGGTTGTCCGGGCGGCGTCCGACTCTGCCGCCGGGCCCCTCCGGGGCCCACCCCGTCGGCGACGTACGTGACCTCGCCCGTGGCGTTCCTTCGGAAGAGGTCCCTGAATGAGAAAAGGATACTCTTTGGCTCTTCCGTCAGCCAAGGTAGTGCGGCGAAGGCCGGCGGGGTCGTCGCACCGTCCGGCGATGTCACGGGTGGGCGGCGCTCCTCTTTCTGCGATCATCGACGGCATGACGAGGTCGAGGTCGTCTCTGTCCACGTCGCGATGGAAGGTGGGCTGAAGCCGTGGGGAGCATGGACGGGAAGGTGGCGGTGGTCTCGGGCGCATCGAGCGGATCGGGAGTCGGGATCACCCGGCGCTTCGTCCAGGAGGGTGCCACAGTGGTGATGCTGGCCCGGGCCCGGCAACGTCTCGAAGAGGTCGCCGCCGAGTTCGGCCCGTCGGTCGTGCCGATCCCCACCGACGTCGGCGACCCCGACAGTGTGCGGGCCGCCTTCGAAGAGGTCGGGCGGCGCTTCGGGCAGCTGCACGTGCTCGTGAACCACGCCGCCGTCTACCGACCGTGCGCCGTCGAGCTGCTGGACGACGACGACATCACCAGGCAGATGGCGACCAACTTCTTCGGGCCCGTGTACGCCTCACGGGCCGCGGTGCCGTTGCTGCGGGCCGCCGGGGGTGGCGACATCGTCAACACGTCGAGCGAGTCGACGTTGCACCCCTTCCCCATGCTGTCGATGTACGTCGCTTCGAAGGCGGCGCTCGAGGCGTTCGGGAAGGTGCTGGCGCAAGAAGTGCGCGACGACGACATCCGGGTGACCACGGTGGTGCAGGGCACCGCGGCGGGTGCCGGCGGCGGCGCCACGGATTTCGCCTGGGACCCCACGCACGCCGCCGCCGCGCATGCGTTGTGGACCGAGCGGGGCCTCCTGGGCGAGGTGCTGGGTCGCTACAGCGGACAGAGCGTCGACGACATCGGCGACGTGCACGTCTTCATCGTCACCCGACCACGGGAGCAGCGGCTCGACACGGTGCACGTCCGCAGCTTCTGACGACCGGTCGGCGGTCGGCGGTCGGCGGTCGGCGGTCGGCGGTCGGCGGTCGGCGGTCGGCGGTCGGCGGTCGGCGGTCGGCGGTCGGCGGCAGTCAGCCTCGGTGGGCCAGCCTGAGTGGGTCAGCCTGCGCCGGCCAGGGCGTCCGCGTCGGCCAGGGCCCGGACCAGATTGCGCTGGGCCCGGAAGTGGGCGTCGAGACCCGAGTGCGCGGTCAGGAGGTCCCGCTTGTCGCCGGTTCGGAACAGGTGGCCGCCCGTCCGGCTCGACATGCAGGCCCCGAGCCCGAAGAAGACGCGGTAGTACATGACGGCCCACTCGTCGGTCGCCTCCGACGCCCCGCCGGCGGCGCAGTACACGCTGATGAACTCCGGCCACTCCATGAGCGCCGTGGCGGCCGGCCAGGCGGCCGCCAGCTCGCGGGCCGCCGGCCCGATGGTGGCGGCCTCCCAATCCACCAGCGCGGTGACACGCTCACCGTCGACGAGTGTGTTGTGCAATCCGAAGTCACCTTGCAGGAGGGACAACGGACCGGATGGGACCACGTCGTCAATGTGGTCGAGCAGCCATTGGCGCGCCAGAGGCACGGCCGCGATCGGTGGGCCGCTGAGCTCGGCGATCCGGGCCGCCATGCCGTTGACCGCGGCCGAGAGGGACGCTTCGTTGACCTGCGCCTCCAGATCGAGGCCGGTCCCGGCCAGCGTGTCGAGCGGGACCGCGTGCAGGTGGGCCAGCGCCGTCGCCAGCTGGGTCCCGATGGCATGGCGGTACTCCTCGGGCGGCGCGGCGAGGTCGGGGAAGTACTCGCCCGCTTTTTCGCCCCGTACCCGCTCCATGACCAGCAGGGTGCCGGTTTCCCCGGGGTCTGCACTGACGTTGGCGGCGTCGTCGGCGAAGAGTGGCCGGGCGACGGGGACCCCTCCGTGGTCGTGGACGGCCCGGAGAATGGCGTACTCGTCGGATGCCTTGGTGGCGAGGAGCCCGATCGGCCGGTCCTTGCGCACGATGACCTGCGTCGGGAGCTCGGAAGTGCCGGCGAGCGAGACCAGCAAGGTCTCCTTGGAACGACCACCGGGCACCACGTCCAGCTGGGTGACGCGGAGGTCGGGCGAGTCGGGGAACCGCCGCCGGAAATAAGCCTGGAGCTCCTCCTCGGTCACCGAGCACTCCGTGGGCGAGGCCGAGGCGTCGGGCGTGTGCTCCTCGCTCAGGACGATCTGTCGCAACTCGTCGACGCGCTCGAGGAAGCGGCGTTCGACGTCGACGAGCCGGCGGCACTGCGCACGTTCGGCCGGGTCTTCACTGCCCGCCTTGTCCGCCACGACAGCCGCCGCCAGGCGCCGCAACTCGACGAAGCGCTCCGGCGTCACCAACTCGCCGGACACGTCGAGCAGCGCCTCGAAATCGGCGCCGTACTCCTGGCTGAGCGCAGGCGCCCATTCCTCTTCGACGACGAACTCGGCCAGGATCCGGTCGACCAGGCCGGCGGCGTCCTTTGCCGTGGCGCTGGTCAGCTCGGGAGCAAAGACCGTGGCGACCGTGCGTCGCAGCTGGCGGTAGTAGAGCGCCCGGTCTTCGGCCGGCTGCTTCACGACGGCCGGACGACGCCGTTGGTCATGGCGTCACCGAGCACGAACCCGGGCGGGGCCGACCCGTTGCGAGGGTTCAAGGTGGTCTCGAGGAAGCCCCAACCTCCAGGCTCGTCGTCGACGGTCACGTCGCCGACCGACTCCCAGCCGTGTCGCTGCGCCGTCACACCGATCATGCCCCCGATGGTGTCGATGCGGACGACGGTCGTCCCTCCGCCCTCGAGCTCGTAGCGGACCTCCGCCGAGGGGCAGGAGATGGAGTCGTCGTCGACGTGCACCAGCATGGACGCCTCCTTCACGGGGATCTTCTCGCTGCCGCGCGTCAGCGCGCCGATGCGGAAGAAGCTCCCGTTGGACCCGACCATGGAGGCGAAGCGGAAGTGCAGCGCATCGTCGCCCTCCCCGTGGGCGCCTCCGAAGCTGCGGCTGGAGACGAAGCTGTCCCAGCGCCGCACGCCCCACGAGTGATCCCGCCAGGCCGGGACATCGACCACTTCCGCCCGCCGACCGTCGAGCTCAACCGTGCCCGAGACGCGGCAGGCCACGTGGAAGTTGTTGGAGAAGATGGTGCCGGTCGTGCCCGAGGCTCCCGAGAACGTCTTGGCGTCGGCGAACGACCGCTCCCCCTCGTCAGTGATGACGAGATCGGCCCGACAGCCGTCGCCGTCGAGGACGAAACGAAGTCGGGCACCGTCGTGGAAGATCCGCTGAGGCCCCGCGCCCACACCGAATACGCCGGCCACGACGTCGTCGAGCACGGGCTGGTCGAGCCCCTCGCCGTTGCAGCGGAAGCGGGTCCCGTCCTGGTGGTAGACGCCGCACCACAGGTTCGCGGTCCGCCGGTTGGGTTCGTTGCCGATGCGATGGTTGCCGCCCAGACCGCTCAGCGGGTCACGCCAGGCCAGGTAGGCGCTCTCCTGCCAGTCGGGGTCGTCGCCCGCGGGGTGGAGCCCCTCATCGGACGAGGACGAGGTGGTGTCGTCGGTGGGCACGGGTACTCAGAATACGGAGAGCGCATCCGGCCCGCCGCCCGCAACGCCGTCGGTCACTTGTCCGAGACCTTCTCCGTCCCCTCGGACGCCGGGATGTCGGGATTGCAGATGTAGCGCACGTTGGCGATCGTCAGGTCGCAGGCGGCGAAGCTGGCCGAGACGGCGATATCGGGCACCAGACGGTCGTCGCCCCAGGCCGCGGCGTCGAAGGAGTGCAACGACGGCCGGCCCCGGTCGGCCCGGCGGAACTCGTATTCGGAGTCCACCTGGACGATGCGGGGGACGAGGACGCCGTCCCGGACAACGCGGGCAAGATGCATCCCGGGCGGGTACTGCACGTCGTGCCCCGTCACCGGCACCGGGTCCACCAACGAGACGTCGAGGATCGTGCGGACCAGGCCCGTCACCCCCGGCGGGCTGTCCGACACGGTGCAGTCGACCCGGTCGTGGAAGCGCCGCAGGGTGATGTCGCCGGGCGTCACCCGGAAGCCCCACGAACGGGCCAGCACCGCAGACAGCGCCGGGTTGTCGCAACGAGCGGAGATCAGGTACGCCCGGGGTCGGACGCCCGACCGGGCCGTCAACCGCACCTGGGCCAGCGCAAAGGGCCCGAACGCACTCTCCTTGGCCCGGTAGATCAGGAAGGAGATGACCGGCGGGATGGTCGGGTTCAAGGCCGGAGGCACCAACGACTCCCGGTCGGCCACCCGGACCTCGTAGAGCACCTGCAGGATGTCGACGTCGTCGACCCGCAACTCGGCGTCTTCATCGAGAACGACTTCGGGCGAGCCGTCGACCAGGGGCCGTATGTCCAGCGATCCGGCGAGCGGCATCAGGCCACCCCCGCCCCAGCGGTCGCCCCGGCCGACACGCCAGCACCGGCCGACACACCGGCCCCAGCGCCGACCGGAACCGCAACCGGCCGCCGGGACGTCCCGTCCCTGGTCTTGAAGCGCGGCATGACCTCCTCGGCGAACAGCCGCATGGAGTCGAGCACGTACTGCTGCGGCACCACCTCCATGAACTGGTGGATGAAGTTGATGCCGTCGAACCCGACGTTCTCCCAGGCCGTGATGGCGTCGGCCACGTCGTCGGGCGTCCCCATGGTCACGCCCTTGAAGGCCTTCGCCGCATCGCCGGGGGAGCCCGACTCACGTCGCAGCGCCGGCAGCAGGCCCTCGGACGGGTACGAGTGCGTCGGCAGCACCTCTTTGGCCGACAGCAGCTGCGCCGCCATGTAGGAGAACATGGAGGCCACCTTCAGCCCGTTGCGCCGGCCCAGATCGCCGTCCTCGCAACACGACAAGAAGTTGACCGTCAGGACCTTGTCGTTGACGAAGGCGCCGACCGGATCACACGTCTCAATGTGCTTGCGGTAGTTCAACACCTTCTTCTCCGAGTCGGCGAAACCCCCCGGCGACAAGCCCAGGCACCCGAGGCCACGGTCGGCGGCGTCGATCTCCGTTCCCGGCGACGTCACCGCCACCCACATCGGCGGGTGCGGCTTCTGCAGCGGCTTGGGCAGGATGGCCCGCTCGGGCATGGAGAACATGCGGCCGTCCCAGGAGAAGCGCTCCTGCATCCACATTTTGGGGATGACCCGCACGAACTCGTCCCAGGTCTTCTTGGTGTCGTCGGGGTTGGCCCCGAAGCCGCTCAACTCGGGCCACGTGGCGGAGCGGCCGGTCCCCAACTCCAAGCGTCCGCCCGAGATGATGTCGAGGACCGCCGCCCGTTCCGCCACCCGGATGGGGCTCTGGTACTGCGGCACACACGCGACCACGCCGTGCCCGACCCTGATGCGCTTGGTCATGGTCGCCGCCGCCGACAAGAAGATGTCGGGGCCCGAGCAGTGCGAGTACTCCTCGAGGAAGTGGTGCTCGACGGCCCAGATGTAGTCGAAGCCGAGCTCGTCGGCCAGGCGCACCTGCTCCAGCGCGTTCTCGTAGACCTGGCGCTCCGAGTCCGCCGTCCACGGACGAGGCACCGACAGCTCCATGAACAAGCCGAACTCCATACCGCCCCCTTGCACTTTTGTTAACGGTGATTAAACTTTAAGCATGCCTCGGGGGCGGAGTCAACGTACATCAGCCGTTTTTGTGACGGATGACTAACATCCGTGCCCATATGAGCCCGCATGGGGAGGCCGCCGCGGCGGTACCGCCGGACCCCGCCGCAGCGGCTCCGGCGTCGGGGCGCGGCAAGACCAAGGGCGAGCGGACCCGCGAGGCGATCATGGGGGCCGCCATCGAGCTCTTCCGCGAGCGTGGCTTCCGGGAGACGAGCCTGGGCGACATCGGGGCGGCGGCCGGCGTGAGCGGGCCGGCCATCTATCGCTACTTCGCAAGCAAGGGCGAGCTCCTTTCGGTCCTGATCGAGGAGGCGGCGGTCATCTGGAGGGGAACGGTCGACGAAGTGCTCAACGAGGACATGCCGCCCATGGTGACCCTCGAATTGCTCATCGACGCCGCCATCGTGCTGCAGCTGCGCAACGGCAACCTGCGCGACGTCTTCGTCAAGGAGTACCGCTCTCTCGACGACGACGCCCGGCGGCGGGTGGCCCGGATCGAGCGGGTGCGCATGGCCGAGTGGGTGCACCTGCTCTGTGAGGTCAGCCCCGGATTGGGCGAGGACGAGGCCCGGGCCGCCGTGACCATGCTCGATGGCATGTTGCGCTCCATCACCACCCTCGACCGCTCCGACCCCGAGCTGCTGGCCCGCGTCATGAAGGACATGGTCTTCGGGGGGCTGCTGGCCGTCGGCATCCCCCGGCCGGACGCCATCGTCCCGGCGACCAGGTCTGCGGCGCAGTGACGGACGCCGACGACCTCCCGTCCGAGGAGGCGTTCCGACAGGAGGTCCTGACCTTCCTGCGGGCCACGCTGCCGGCCAAGGGCGACGAGTCGAGCGGCGCCGTCTCGTTCGGCGGTTCGGGGTTGTCGCGGTCGGTCGCCTTCCAACGTCAGCTGGCCGAGGCCGGCCTGGCCGGCATCACGTGGCCGGCCGCGTACGGGGGGCGCGGGCTGCCGGGGCGCTACCAACGCCTGTACGACCGGGAGGCCAAGGCCTTCCAGCTGCCGCCCCGCTCGCTCGAGATCGGTCTCGGCATGTGCGGGCCGACGCTGCTGGCGCACGCCAGCGAGGAGCAGAAGTTGGCCTTCATTCCACCCTTGCTGCGGGGCGAGCACGTCTGGTGCGAACTGTTCAGCGAGCCCGGCGCCGGGTCGGACCTCTCGAGCGTGCAGACGCGCGCCCGGCGGGACGGCGACGAGTTCGTCCTGGACGGCCAGAAGGTCTGGACGTCGGGCGCCCAGCACAGCGACTACGCGGCCTGCCTCGTGCGCACCGACCCGAGCCGGCCCAAGCGCGAGGGCATCACCATGCTGATCGTCGATATGCACGTGCCGGGCATCACGGTGCGACCGCTGCGCCAGATCACCGGCGACTCCCACTTCAACGAGGTGTTCCTGGACGAGGTCCGGGTTCCCGTGGCCAACGTGGTCGGTGCGATCGACGACGGCTGGCGGGTGGCCCGCTCCATGCTCGCCTTCGAGCGACAGGCCCTGGGCAACATGGGCGGCGGGGGCGGGGGCAAGGGGGGCTTCGCCGCCTTGGCCGAAGAGGCCAAGCGGCGCGACCTGGCGCATCGCCCCGTCCTGCGTGACCGCCTGGTGCAGCTGCGCATCCGCCAAATGGTCCTGCGGCACCTCAGCGCCTACCTGTTGGTGAAGGCCAAGGGGGGCGACGGGGCGGCGGCATCGGTCCTGAAGCTCGCCATGGCCCAACTGGTGCAGGAATCCGCGTTGGTGGCGGTGGAGACGGCCGGTATGCATGCCACCGCCTGGTTACCCGACGATCCCGACCGCGGCCGCTGGTCGGACCAGCTGCTCAGCTCGCTGTCGGCCTCCATCGGGGGCGGGACGAACGAGATCGTGCGCAACGTCATTGCCGAGCGGGTGCTCGGCCTGCCGCGGGACGAAGAAGGCGACCTCATGCCGGGCGACCTCGACGACGGCCGCCGAGGCAGGACCGCGACCACGTCGGCGGGAGGAGCGACGCGTGGCCTCTGAGGATCGTCCCTCCGTCGGCAACGTGCTCAGCGGCCTGCGGGTCGTCGAGATCGGCCAGTACGTGGCTGCTCCGCTCGCCGCCACGATGTTGGCCGACCTCGGCGCCTCGGTGATCAAAGTGGAGCGGCCCGGTGGCGACCCGCTACGGGCCGATGCCGCCCGCTTCGCCGCCTGGAACCGGGGCAAGGAGACCGTCGAGCTCGACCTGCGCTCCCGGGCCGGCGCCGACTCGTTGCTCGACCTCGTCAATGAGGCCGACCTCGTCGTCGAGAACCTGCGGCCGGGCGCGCTGGCGCGTCTCGGGCTCGCCCCCGCCGCCCTGCGGGCCGACCGGCCGCGCCTGGTCACCTGCTCCATCAGCGCCTGGGGCTCCGATGGACCGTCCCGCGACGAGCCGGGATGGGAACCACTGGTGCACGCCCGGGCCGGTGCGCAGCAGGGCCTCTTCACCGGGGACGATCCGATATGGCTGCCGTTCCCCGTGGCCAGCGTGTCGGCGGCGCTCGTGGCCGTCCTGGGTGCCGGGGCCGCGTTGATCAAGCGCGCCTCGACCGGCTACGGCCAGCACGTCGAGACCTCGCTCCTCGATGCACTGCTCTTCCTCAACGCCGCCGCCATCTTCCATCGCGAAGGGCGCCGGCCCCGGATTGTGCGCCAGACCAAGTCGCCGATCCTGCGGGTCTTCGACACGGCGGGCGGCGGCGCCGTCATGGTCAACCTCAGCGGCACGGAACGCTGGCGCGAGCTGTGCCGCCTGTTGGGCCTGGACGACGGCGGCCTCGACTACTCGACACCCGAAGGACTCGCCAAGCTGTCCGACCGCGAATGGAACCGCACAAGGCTGCAGCAGGTGATGGAGGCCTTCGGCCGCCGCACGGCCGATGAGTGGGAGACGGCGCTCCTGGCCCAACCCGCCGCCGTGGCCAAGTGCAACTCCCTGGCCGAATGGCTGGCCAGCGAGCAGGCCCGCGTCGACGAGCTCGTGCGGGAAGTCGACGACCCCGTGTTGGGGCGTGTGCCGCTGGTGGGTCCTCCCGTGCGGATCGCCTTCGGGCCGGGCGAACGGCGGCCCGGCCGCCGGCACGGAGGAGAACAGGGCGCCCTCGGCGGCCACCGCATCATCGACCTCTCCTCCTTCTGGGCCGGTCCTCTCGCCTCACGGCTGCTGGCCGAGCTGGGCGCCGACGTCGTGAAGGTGGAGCCGCCCGGTGGCGAGGGCGGGTTCCAGATGATGCCGGTGCTGCCCAACATTTACGTCGACGCCAATCGTTCGAAGCGGGGGATCGTGCTCGACCTCAAGACCCCCGAGGACCGGGTGCGCCTGCTCGACCTCGTGGCAGCGTCCGACGTCGTGGTCGAGAACGCCATGGCGGGCGCCTGGGAGCGGCTCGGGCTTTCCGAGGAAGAGCTGCGGGCCGTCAATCCCGACCTCATTTACGCGAGGGCGAAGGGCTTCGGGGTGACGGGGCCGTTGGCTCGCCGCCCTTCGTTCGACTACGTCGTGCAGGCGGCGACCGGCATGGAGATGACGCAGGGCGGTGGCGCCCGGCCCGTGCCGGTCAACTTCACGGCGAACGACTACGGGACCGGGCTGTTGCTGGGGGCGGGTGTGGTGCTGGCGCTGCTGGGACGGGCCCGGGGCGTGGCCGTGACGGGCGTCGAGGCGTCGTTGGCGTTGACGTCGACCGTGTTCCAGTCCGAGGACGTGGCGGCGCTGGCCGTGGCCGGTGCCGTGCCGGATCGGGTGGGAGCCGACCTGTGGGGCCCGTCGATGTGGTTCCACTTGTATCGAGCGGAGGACGGGTGGGTGACGGTCTGCTGCGTGACCGACGCCCACCGGACGGGGCTGCTGCGGGCGTTGGGACTGACGGGTGGCGGGGGCGTCGACGGCGACGGTGCCACGGCGCCGCTCGTCGAAGAGGTCGCCGACGCCATCGGCCTGCTGACGGTGTCGGCGGCGCTGGCGGCGCTGCGCTCCGAGAACGTGCCGGCTGCCGTGAGCGTGCACCCGTCCGCCGTGCCGGACGACCCCCAGGTCGTGGCCCGTGAGCTGCTGCGCCGCTACCGGCACCCGGCGGCGGGACGTTTCGTCCAGGTCGGCCTGCCGCTGTCGCTGTCGGTCGACGCGCCTGCGGTCAAGGGGCCGGCACCGACGCCGGCACCCGTGCGACGACGGATCAAGAAGGCCGCGTCGACGGCGGCGGCGTCGGCAACAGGGGCGGCGGGATGAGGAGGCGACCTCGTTGAAGATCGACAGTGGTCTGGGGATGGAACTGCCGCGGGTGGCCGATCGGGTCGGCGCGGCCGAGGCCGCCGGGCTGGACTGCGTCTGG
>Ga0302279_10003867_pt1 | contig 18181 bp, 16 predicted proteins | sample III_Bog_N3_3_FD_194541 | JGI IMG/M metagenome (GOLD analysis project Ga0302279, IMG submission 194541) | Peat permafrost microbial communities from Stordalen Mire near Abisko, Sweden - III_Bog_N3_3 | ecosystem: Environmental > Terrestrial > Soil > Wetlands > Peat | place: Sweden: Abisko...
TTTTTCGGTTCGGTCTTTGAATCGAAAGGACTTATATCAAAGTCTTCGGGAATAAGGACTTACGGGATTTGCTGCTGTTCCCGGCCTTCGAGTGGGGTAAATCGTGTCAAGGGGAAGGAACCTTCGCCTTTCCACCCCATCGCGTCGAGTATCTGTTGTCAAAGAGCGCTGATGGTTTTGGAGCAGCATGGCTGAACCGTCGCTGAAGACGGGGCCCCGCTTCGCTGCACCAATCAGGGGGCTAGTTTTGCACGCGCGCAGTGAGGCTGTCTGTGATGGGGCATACAGTGGTTTTGTGATGAAAAAAGTAGATCGGTGTACCGCCCAGGTTAGCGCCCAAAAGACGGGCGCGAACCTGGGGGCACCTTGCCTGAGGGGATGCCACTTGCCGAGCGCCGCGGATAGCGGCAATCGATAAACACCGTTGCCAGCCATCACACGGCGGGGTCAAAATAGTCCTTCCACGCAGCATCAAGTGTCAGTCGATGCCGTGCTCGGTTGGGAACCCAACTCATTTCAGTTTGAAAGCGCTCCACTAGCAAATCAAATCTCAGACCCAGCTTTTTGGCCAAAGCCTGGACATCCTGCATATCCCTGGGATTGTTCCGAGTGAGCTTGGACAGCAGTAAATCGTAGGGTTCGAGAAACCGTAGCGTGAGCTTTTTCAGTCCTAGCGAGAGAGTTGTCAGACGGCTCTCGTAATTCTCGGGGTAGTCGGCGACTCCAACCAAATGCAGAAATACTTTATGTTTCTTGGCAAGATCCGACTCCGGACCTGCGATTCTGCTTCGTTCTTCATAGGCGTTGCCTGGGTCGGCAGAAATGTAGTCTAGATCGTTCGTAGTCCTTGGGATGTCATACATGGCGGCGAGAACAAAGCCTCCCAAGCAGTGGAGTTCCACTGCTTCTGAGAGGCTTTGGTCTACGTCGGTGAGAAATTCGGGCCAGGGCGGAGACAAGACCAAGTCAGGCATATGGCAAGTCTTCCGGCTTCCAATTGGTCAACAGATTCCATTGTCTTGCCGCATCCGGCCTGGCAGTCTCCATCCATTCGCGTTGTCGCAGCGAGAGATGGCTCTGACAAAAGGTGTCGGGGCCAACAAGACGGCTCCGAAATAGTTCCTGCTCTAACTGAACCAGCGCTTGATAAGCACCGGACGTTGTTTCGCCTTTTCGCTCGGCAACCTGTTTTGCCAGCGTAACGGTGAAACCAAGGCGATTTGTCAGACCCCGAAGTCGTCCTTGTTCCACCAGCCACCTTTTGCACGCTTCGCTCATCGTTCCATACTGGAGCAACAGCCACGGGAGAGCTTCCGCAACTCTCGCATCCAAGTTGTCTTTTCTCAAAGCTACGAGAAGCACTTCAGCGGGGTTTCTCCGACGTGCCGGAGGCACGTGTGCGTACCCGGGATAACCCAATGCTGAAAGCTGGCGTGTCAACTCGGTGTCTGTGGAAGCACGCTGGCTCAAGGGCAAAGCTGAGGGGCTCATTCCGAGCAAGGTAACTGCCCTTCTGGCCAATCGAGGAGGAAAAGGCCGTTTGCCATGCTCCAGGAGCGCCACGTAAGTCTGTGAGATTCCAAGACGCGTGGCCAAATAGAACTGGCTCCAGCCACGTTCTCTACGGGCAAGCTTGAATTCCTTCCCAGTCATACCCGCTCCTTCCCCTGTCTTTTTAGATGTAAACATGAATATTATGATTCATTATGTATTATATATCAAGTAATAATTATGTCTATGTAAATAACTGTATATAGATATCTTATACCATTAGCAAAAGCAATTGTTAAAGCACTTTGTAGGCTTGCACGTAGGAGAATGTATAGCGAACATTACATCGTTCTCGTATGGACGAAGGCCGAAAACGCGTTATCGGGATCATGACCGCGATCACGAGCAGCCTACGCATGCAGACAACGGATGATCCGTTTGGGACACTAAAGAAGAAAAGATGATTGCAGCCCGATTCATCGCGGGACAGACTGACGCGATGGTTTCCCTGATATTTTCTGAAAAGATTCTGGACTTACTCGCCCGCCGTAAACCCGCCAATCTGCGCCACCGTCAGCCGCAGATACTTGTAGGGGTTTACTGGGACATCGTTGATGCGGACTTCGTAGTGAAGATGCGGACCAGTCGAGCGTCCGCTGAGGCCGACGTAGCCGATGGTGTCGCCACGGTGGATATATTGTCCGGCGGTGACGGCGAAGCTGGAAAGGTGGCCGTAGCGGGTCGAAATGCCGTGCCCGTGATCGACCATGATGGCGCGTCCGTAGCCGCCGAGGTAGTCTGCGAACGTGACCACGCCGTCCGCCGGAGCGATCACAGCCGAGCCAATCGCAGCCGAGATGTCTACGCCGGAGTGAAACGCGCCTTCTCCGTTAAACGGATCGATGCGCTCGCCAAACGAGCCGGTGACCTGGCCTTCGACCGGCCAGAGGTTCGGAGCCGAATTGGCGCGAATCCAATCTGCTGTCGAAGAGTTCCGGGTAAGGCCGAGAGAGATGCCAACGCTGGCCGCTCCGCTCAATGCCGTGCGCTTCAAGGCATACAGCTGATCGAGCGACGAGTCCACTTGGGCTTTCTGAATCTGCTCGGTCGCGGCGACCACCATGGCCGGATTCGACTTGAGGCCGTAGAGCGCGGATACTTCGCTCGCCAGAGAGCCGAGCGAAGCGACCTGAATGTCGCGTTCCTGGGCGACCTTTTCCAGGCGCGAATAGTTGTCCTTCAGCTGGGCTTGTTCGGTGCGGAGCTGGTTGTAGTGGGCGACCTTGGCCAGCATACGGGTATACGAGCTGGCGATTCCCGTAAGGCATAGAGCCCCGATCGCCGCCCCCGCCAGAAGAACGTACAGATACTGGACGGGAATGGAGATCTTGCGAAGCTGTCCGGCTTCGTCGCGGGCTACGAAAAATATGTAGAAACGTTTACGCAATAGTTTGACTTCCGGGGGAACAGATTTTACTTCGGAATCCTGCCTGGAGCGGAACCGTCTTGCTCGGGGCTCGGAATCCTGATTCCACCAGCCGCTCTCAATGCGGTCTGGCCGATCTCTACGCTACGGAACCAGGCAAGCCGAAATCCAATTTCGCTGCAACTGATTCAGGTTGCGGCACTTGGTTCGGCACAGTGTGTGTGAACGGCGAGTTAAAGGTAGCAAACATGGTTCCCCCTGTCAACCTCGCCACGCCCTTCTGGACGGTTACCAAGGCAGCGTAATTGGAACTGCCCATCCGGGCAAATTACCTCGGTACCCAGGGCGGCCAATCTCGTGCGCCGACCCGCACTGGCGCCGCAGGGCTAGCGGGGTATATTGGGATCGGCATGCCCCTGGGTGAAAAAAAGCTGATTGAGCAGATCCGCCGCCGGGCCCGCGGAGGGCCGTCGCTGGTTGGTGGGCTGGCCGGTGGACTGGTTACCGGCATCGGCGACGACTGCGCCGTGCTGCGCGTTCCCGCGGGACACGAGTTGCTGGTCACGACCGACTTCACCATCGAGAACGTGCACTTTCGCCGGGATTGGCACCGGCCTGAGCTGGTCGGACGGTATTGCCTGACCCGCGGACTGAGCGATATCGCGGCCATGGGCGGAGAACCGAGGGCGGCATTCTTGTCGTTGGCCGTTGGGGACGACGTCCCGCAGAAATGGGTGGATCGCTTCCTCAAGGGGCTGCTGGCTCTGGCGCACGAGTTCAAGATCCCGCTCGCCGGTGGCGACACCGCGCAGGCGGCAGATGGGGGCGGCATTCAGGCCGACATCGTAGTCGTCGGCTCGGTGCCGCACGGAAAGGCGGTGCTGCGGTCGGGGGCAAAGCCGGGCCAGGACATTTATGTGACCGGCGAGTTGGGCGGCGCTGCCGCAACGCTGGCGCGGTTGGCGGAATCGAAGCCGGTGGGCGCGAAGTATTCCATGTCCTCTACCGGGCACATTTCCCGGCAATCTCCTCCGCAAGCGCGGGTTACTGTTGGCCAAAGCTTGCGGCGACGCGGACTGGCTTCGGCGATGATCGATCTAAGCGACGGGCTTTCCACCGACCTCGAACACATCTGCCAGGAAAGCCGCGTGGGCGCCGAGATCGAAGCCGAGGCGATTCCGCGAGCGCAGCTTGGCAAAAAGCGGGTCGGGCTCGAGTTCGCGTTGCATGGTGGCGACGATTATGAACTGCTATTTACCTCGCCGGCGGCGCTTCCCGCGCAGGTTGCAGGGGTGCGGGTGACGCGGATCGGCCGAACCGTGAAATCCGCCGGAATGCGGCTGATCGGGGCAGATGGAAAATCGACGCGGCTCAAGGCTGAGGGTTGGGAACATTTCAAGGGAGATTTGTAATTTGCTTCCCAAAGGCGCGGCTTCAGAGACCGCAGGTCTTTGAAACCTTGGAACTATGAAACCTTGAAACCTGCTTTCCATGTGACTTTCGTTACCTGCCGGTAATCACCCTTCGGGACTACAGTGAACGCATGAGAAAAGCATCGTTCCTCCTGGCGTTCGGCCTTGCCATGTTGCTGCCCGCGTTGGCGCAGGCGCCGCCTGCGGCGCGCAAAATCGACAACGAGTTTATCCAGCGGCAGTTTGGCAACCAGTTCACGCTGGTGCCGGAGTTCCAACCGGCATTTGGCGATCTCGATGGCGATGGCATAGAGGACGTAGCCATTGCGGCGCGCTGCAAGAATCCGATGGTCGATCAGGCGGAGCACAACTACACGGTGGTCGATCCTTATTACGATTTTTTTGGGTATGGCGATCCCAAGCTGACGACCACGTTCAGCGAGCCCGATCCGAAGCTGCGCGGTTTGGTGGTGCTGATCATCGATGGCGCAGATAAAGGCGGCTGGCAATCGGCCACTCCGAAAGCCAAGTACGTAATCGTGAATTTGCCGTATAAGACACTCTCCGTCAAAAAAATGCGCACGCGCAAGAGAAACGTCGAAGCCATCTACGTGGAAGAAGCCGGCGAAATGGGGGGAAGCTCGGCCGTGTTCTTCGACGGCAAGAAATTCCGCTACGTGCCCATGGGCGGAGATATGCAGTAGCTTCAGATTCAGCCATCAGCTCTCAGCCGTCAGTCAAAATCCAGCCGGGACGGGACGGGCGCTCTGCGCGAGACTGAGGGCCTGTAGCTTCCTCCCGACTCAGCCAGACTCCGCCACGTTATTCTCGACGGCCCGCTTTCGGATTCGATTGCCCCTAATTTCTGCCGAATCACGTAGATCGGTTTTTCGCGCTAGCGTGATTTCAACAATTGGAATCCTCGCCTCCGCCCGTGAGGCTCTTCAAGATTCGCAGGATCGCAACGATTGTGTTCCAGTTCCGAGTCGTAGCTGGCACGCCGTAGAGTTTGTCGATCTGGCCAAGATAGCCGATTGTCTTCATGTGACGTCGGTACACTCCGAACACGAACTGCCCTTGGGAGGCAATCACCCGCACCAACCACTCCCCGTCTGAGGGAAACGTAACTGGAAGCGACGCCCGGACACCCCCGGCTTTCGACAGGATACTGACGAACCGGACAACGTCCGGAGGTGATGGCTGGGTTCCAAACGGATTTTCCATCTCCAGTCGCATAAGATCGCGGCCTTCGCACATTACAATTTCCGCTTCGAACGGCAGCTTGCGAAGCAATGCAGCGCGGAATTTTGCTCGGGATCCAGCTGTACGAAGAGCAGGTTTACGAACAACAAAGGTGCCCGCAGCACCGATGTTCAGGACGTCATAGCCGCTCAGTTCTCGTGCCAGGATGCTTGGGCGAAACGTTCTGTGTCCGCCAACATTGACACCCCGGAGGAAGACAACAAGGGCCATACCCCGGATTATGAAGAAAAAAACTAAGGTGCGCTATAGCAGCGTACTGGTTTTTTCCCAAGAAACAGCTTGTGAAATATCCTCTACTTGATGACGCCGCGTTCGGAGGATTCGATGAAGCGGATTAGCATGTCGGTGTCTTCTCCGCGGCCGGGTTCGGAGCGGAGTTGGTCCAGGGCTTGGGAGGTGTTGAGTTTTGAGGCCAGTAATACTTTATAGGCATGATGGATTTTGCGGATGCGGTCTTTGGTGAAGCCGCGACGTTCGAGGCCTACGGCGTTTAATCCGTAGGCGCGGGTACCGCGCTCAGCGGAGGTTTTGGAGAAGGGCAGGACGTCGCGGGTGATGGTGGTGCCTCCGCCAATGAAGGCGTGAGCGCCGATGCGGACGAAATGATGCACGGGGCAGAGCGCTCCCACGGTGGCCCAGTCTTCGACGGTGACGTGACCGCCGAGGGTGGCGGCGTTGGCCATGATGATGTGGCTGCCGATTTGGCAATCGTGCGCGATGTGGGTGTAGGCCATGATCAGGTTGTGGTCGCCGACTCGGGTGCAGGCTCCGCCTTTGACGGTGCCGCGGTTGATGGTGACGAACTCGCGGATCACGTTGTGGCTGCCGATTTCGAGGCGGGTGGGTTCGCCGGCGTAGGTGATGTCCTGCGGGGCGAGGCCGATGGAGCTGAAGGGGAAGAATTGATTGTGCGCTCCGATAGTGGTTGCGCCCTCGATGACTACGTGGGAGGCGAGATGGCAGGCTTCTCCTAGTTCGACGTTGGGGCCGATTACGCAGTAGGGGCCGATGGAGCATGAGGGGTGGATCTTGGCTTTGGGATCGACTACGGCGGTGGGATGGAGGGACATTGGTGATTTGTAATTGGTGATTTGTAATCTCAACCCGCTTATCGATGAAGCGCGTTTTCAATTACAAATTACAAATTGGAAATTACAAATTCTTTTTACTCTGGATCGCTTGCGGCCTCCGCTTTGCCCGCGGCCAGGGCTCGGGGCACGAGGCGGCAGGTTACGATGGCTTCGCAGGCTACTTTGCCGTCCACGTAGGCTTTGCCTTCGAGACGGGCGGCGGTCATGCGCCAGGCTTTGACTACGACTTCGATTCTTAGTTGATCTCCGGGTACGACGGGGCGGCGGAAGCGGGCTTTTTCGATTCCGGTGAAGACCATCAGCATTTCGTCGCGGTTGGGAACCTCCGTCAGGAGCAGAAGGCCTCCGGCTTGGGCGATGGCTTCGACGATCAACACGCCGGGCATGATGGGCTTGTCGGGGAAGTGTCCCTGAAAAAAAGGCTCGGTGATGGTGACATTTTTCAAGGCGACGATGCTTTCCTTGCGCACCAGGCCGACTACGCGATCGATCAAAAGAAAAGGATAGCGATGCGGGAGGATCTTGAGAATGTCGCCAATATCCATGGTGGTTTTTGACGGGGCCGGGGCCGCTTCGGTGGTTGGAATGATTTCAGTCATGCGGTTCGATGTACGGCGAAGATTATACAAGGTTAGAGGTTAGAGTTGAGATTGCAGAGGTGAAAAGCCCTGGAGGTCGGCGCGGAGTTTTCACTTCTGCAATCCTACCTTTACCTATGCGGTCCACAATCGGGGACGCTGTGCCGTCCAGGGGACGAACCCTTTTGTAACCAAGCTCTGTGACGCCGGACATAGACTTCCACGGATCGAATGCCGAAGATCAGATTGGGAGTGTTGCCCTCAAACTGCTCCCACACAACAGCGGAAGCCGATCGAAATGAGTTTACCCATCAATTCGCCCAGCGTTGAGGCCTCGGCCGGCGCGATCCGCAAGGAAGAACGACGGCACTTTCCTCGCTACACGGTGAGGGTTCCCATCGAGATTCATGAAGAGGGCAGCAACATCCGGAGACGGGTGGAAACCACCGATCTTAGCCGAGGCGGCTGCTATGTGGAGTTGATGATGCCCTTGCCGGTTGGCATCCGGGTACAAGCCACGCTGTGGCTGAACGGCAGCGTGGTCGTCATACAGGGACGGGTGGCCACACGGCATCCGCAATACGGCAATGGCATCATGTTCATCGATTTTGAAGGTCAGGGTCAGGGAGAAGTAGTTTTGAACCGCTACCTGGACGCGGTTGTGGCATTGGGATGACGCATCACAACCAAGCGGCGCAAACTACGCCTTTGCCACTCCGATGCGGCTGGCGTGGCGAGCAATCTCCGCCAGAATCGCCAGGGCCAGTTCTAGAGCTCGGCGGCCGTCTTCCAACGCAACCACGGGACGCGAGCGGTCGCGCACGGCCTGCAAGAATGCCTTGATCTCGGCGAGCAGCGGCTCCTCGGCGGCGACCGCGGGCTTCGACATGGCAATCTGCGGATTCGCGCTAGGCTGGGCGTTCCCCGCCGCGCCTCCGACCGAAAACACCAGGACGTCCTGCCGTCCGTAATCGATCGAAATATACTGCCCCATCTGAAAGAAACGCAGCTTGCGAACGCGCTCGGTGGAGACGCGGCTGGCGGTGAAGTTGGCGACGCAGCCTGAGGCAAATTCGAGGCGAACATTCGCAATGTCGACCTTGCCGGAAAGAATCGGCAGCCCGACGGCGCGGATCTCCTTCACTTCCGACTTGACGAACGTCAACACCACATCGAGGTCGTGGATCATGAGGTCGAGCACGACGTCGACATCGAGGGCGCGGGGAGAAAATACGCTCAGGCGATGGACCTCGAAAAACATGGGGCGGTTGATGAGCGGCAAAGTGGCGCGCACCGCGGGATTGAAGCGTTCCAGATGGCCGACCTGCGCGATGCGCTTATGCGTGGAAGCGACGCGCAGCAGTTCGTCGGCCTCGGCCAGGGTTGCGGCCAAAGGCTTCTCGATCAGGACGTCAACCCCAGCTTCCATCAGGGAGCGGGCGACTTCCAGGTGCAGAACGGTGGGCACGGCGACCGAGGCCGCCTGCACTTCGCTGTGCGTCGTCAGCATCTGCTCGACCGAGCCGAACGATTTGCAGTCGAACTCGCGCGCTACAGCATCGGCCCGCGAAGTATCGGGGTCGACCACGCCCACGAGGCGCACGCTGCCCGCATCCTGTAGTTGGCGATAGACCCGCGCGTGGTTACGGCCAAAGGCGCCCACGCCAATGACGGCGACATTGATGGGAAATTCCTGGCTCAGAGGAACACTCCGGTACGGAAGAGATGATGCGCTATTGTCGCACGAAACTGCTCTCATTTCCCTTTGCGGCAGTGTCGTTTGCCACCCCAACGCCGAAGAGAGCGACGTTAGGATTGATTGGAGAAGAGCGAAGGCTCGCCGGACGTCGGCAACCGCGAGTGGTCGGCAGCAAGAGAGCCTACGAAATGCCGCGAAGGGTGCGACTCGTTGGTATCCATGGCCACGGCCCCCGACGAAGACCCGTACAATATTCCCATGCTCGTGCTTGCTTCCGCGTCGCCGCGTCGTCAGGAATTGCTGCGCAACGCGGGCATTTCATTCGAAGTGCACCCCGCAGACATCCCGGAAGATCCGCTGCCGGGAGAATCCGCGAAGGATTGCGCCGAGCGGTTGGCGCGGGAGAAGGCGCTGGCGGTGGCGCGGGTGCGTCCGAACTTGAGTCCGAACGACGTTGTGCTGGGAGCGGACACGGTGGTGGTGGTCGATGGTGCGCTTCTGGGCAAGCCCTCCGATGCGGCGGATGCGGCGCGCATGTTGCGAATGCTTTCGGGGCGCACGCATCGCGTGATTACGGGAGTGTGCTTGGTGGCGGGCGGCGTGGCGCGGGTGTCCAGCGAGACTACGGTTGTGACCGTGAATCGACTCACCGACCAAGACATCGCCGACTACGTTGCTAGTGGCGAACCTATGGATAAGGCGGGAGCTTACGCGATTCAGGCGATTGCTTCGCGGTGGATTCCTCGGATTGATGGGGATTATGGCAATGTGGTCGGGCTGCCGGTGGCGTTGGTGTGGAAGATGATGCGGGAAGTCAGTACTCAGTATCCAGTACCCTGTAACCAGAAAAACCGGGCCATCTAGCTCGGGTTTTTGGTGGCGCTCACCGTGCGCGGATAGGAGTGTCCGCGCTGCACACGTTATGCGGTTGGCGGCTGGGGGGGATCTTGGGGCTTGTCGGCTGTCTTAACGTCCGGCTTAACGTCCTGGTCCTTCATCGCCGACTTGAAATTGCGGATGCCTTCACCGAGGCCTTTGCCTAAGTCGGCAAACTTGCTCGGTCCGAACAGCAGCAGCGCGATGCCGATGATTAACAGAATGTGCAGCGGCTGGAACAGTCCTTCACCCATACAACCTCCAGTTTCGCCCTGATCGACCGAAGCGAAACCCGACCCTAACTGGATTCTAGGTTAGTGTGGACCCTGCGGTCAAAGCGGCCAGTGCGGTGGGTCACCGGTGCTGGTGAGATTGGTCACAATGAGGACTGGGACGGAGGCGTTTTCGCCTCTTAGCAGGTTTGGCCAGCATGCAATTCTTGCCGTCCTTACCCCAGCGCCGCCAGCACTTCCGTGCCCGCACGCACCCCGGAAATCGCGCCGCCCTCCATGAACCCCTGGTAGTCGTACGAGGTGTGCTCGCCGGCAAAATAGATGCGCCCCTGCCGCACTTTTTCGTAGCCTCCGAACTGCGTGTACTGGCCCACCTTGTAAGTGCTATAGCTTCCCAGCAGGTTCGGGTCGCCGGTCGGATAACTCAGCGTCGCCAGGCCCGTATAGTGGCTGCTCACGCCCGGCCACACCACTTCGAGTTGCTCCAGGAATTGCTGTGCATAGCCGGCCGTGACGCTGGAGCTGCGGCTCGTCGTGTACGGCCCTTGCGGCTGATACGCTGCGCCCGGCGTGCCGCCCGTGTAATCGGTCAACAGTCCGTCGGGTCCGGGTTCGGCGCGACTGCTGTCCCAGGTCGTCTGGAAGGGAAGATCGGTCTGGATGAACCCGTCGCTGAGTCCCGGCCACGCGCCCTTACCATTCCAATAGCGATCGTTGAACTGCAGCACCAGTTTGGAATTCGTTCCATACCCCAGCTGTTGAATCGCCTGCTGCTTCAAGGGATCGAATCCAGCCTGGCTGAAGTCGAGCCCGCGAAGCACGCTGAAGGGAAGCGCCAGAATCACGTAATCGAACACCTCCGAGCGCGCTCCGGAAGCGGTCGAAAAGGTCAGCGTCACCTGGGCGTCGCCATCGGTGGCAACGGCGCTCAGGCGGCAGCCCAAGCGGACCGTTCCCTTCGGAAGGCTGGCGGCGATCGCGGCGGGAAGCTGCTGGTTGCCATTCTGAATGTGAAACCGCTCATCCGAGTCCAGCGGAAAAATAAGGTTCAGCGAGCTCTGCAGCGAAGTGTCGAGCCCGTTCTCGGTCGCAACCGCGACATCGAGGTATTCGCCCAACCGCGAACCATGCCCGCCCGGAACGTAGTTCTCGATCCAATCGTAGGCACTGAGATTGTCGAAGTAGTATCCGGTCTTGGTATAGTGGTTGTAGGTCGCCAGATTTCCGATCGCCTTGTTCTGCGCAGCCAGAATCGGGGTGATATGCCGCGTATCGTGCGCCAGTTCGGGCTCGGTATAGTAGCCGCCGAGAAAATAATTCGTATCTTGGGACGCATCCGGCTCCGCGGCGTTCACATCCGCCAGCGTGAGGCCAAAACGCGCCGCCAGACTGCGCATGGTGACGTCCACGGAGTCGATGAATTCACCACACCATTCGCTGGTCTGGCCGTCTCCCCAGAAGGCGTGGTTGGAGTGCATGCGCCCGCCGATTCTGCCCGAAGCCTCATACACCGTGCACGGCACGCCCGCATCCTGCAAAGTCAATGCGGCCACCAGTCCGGCGATTCCGGCGCCGACAATCCCGATGCGAGGGGCCGCGGACCCGATGAACGAGGACGCCCGTAACCTTCCGCCCAGCAGCGCTCCGCCCAGTGCCAAGCCGGTAACCTTCAGCACCTGGCGGCGGCTCACCATGGGATGATCCGGCTGCGTCTCCTCAATCTGGCGGCGGATCGCTTGCCGGATTCTCCTCATGGCGCGGCTTCTCGACATCCCGATCCTCCCGCCCGCGCAATGCAATGCCCCGCGCCCCGGCCTCAAAGACGGCAATTGTCCCCTCAATGGCCATCTGCGTCAACGTGAAACAATTTGCATCCGGATGCTTGACCTGGAAACACAACTGTTCTTCTCCCAATCCGCCGCAAAGCGTTGGCGGATCTACTGAGAACCGGAAATCTAGAACCCAGAAATGTTCCTAACCTGTGCACGCCTTGTGCAAATACGGGACCCACGGCACACTCGCGTCCAGCGAACTCTTCCGCGCGCCCTTCAAACCCCGCCGCTCAGGCGCTAACCCCAGCAATTTTCGTCCCAATTCTGGTTCCGATCCGCCCCTTCCATTCCGTGCACCGGAATTCCACCGTTGCACCATTCTTATGGAATTGACCACCCTTCGGACTCCGCGTACAGTCGCTGCACTCGAAAGACTGGCAACTGGCGACTGTTTTAAACTCGATACCCTACCACTTTCGAGCCACAATCTATAGTGTTTCTCTCTTGACAGGCACCATATACGGGAGTACGTTAAGCATCCCAGAGTACTTTTGCACTCCTCAAGTATTGAAGGAGGCATCGACCATAAACGCCGGGGCGAGACTCAAAGTTGAGGTGACTTCGCGTCTTCCCCTTACCCAAAACCCCTCCGAGTGCATGAAAAATGGATGGGAGTAAAGGTAGAAAGAAAAACCAGCGGTGACTTCCCCCGGGCGTGGCTAGCGCCCCCTCGGGGGATTCATCAAGATTTAGAGACGGGGCTTGTCCCGTCTGAGTCGCATCATTAGGAGCCCAGATGGAAGGTTTAATCGAACTTGTTGCCGCCTCGTTTGCCCGTCATGGCATAGAATGCCCATCGCCGATGGAGCGACGGGCGTCCACGCCCGTCCAGACCGAAAAGCAGACAGGGACAGCCGCCGAACCCACCGCGCTCCCGGACCACAATTACCGAAAAGAATCACAGCCCGATCCGGCTCGATAAGCGACAGGCTGCGTAGAGAGGTATCGCTTGGCGCGATACCACAAGTTCTTCGAAATCAAACGCCCCGAAGGGGCCCCGAGCGCTGCAGCAGTTCAACGCCGCCGCTCATGCATTCTTTGAAACCTTGAAACTATGAAACTTTGAAACCTGTTCTTTATACTTAGGAGAAGGAAATGCCAGAAGTACAGATGAAAGATCAAATCAAATCTCAAACCGCCGCCAACAGTATCGCAGCCAATAAGAAGACGAAGGCCCAAGGCCTCACCTTCCGCCGCCTCTTCACCAAGCCCGGCGTGTCTCCTTACAACGAGGTTGAGTGGGAACTCCGCGACGCTCTAATCTCTGACTCCCAGGGAGGCATGATTTTCGAGCAGAAGAATGTCGAGGTCCCCAAAGACTGGTCGATGACCGCGACCAACATCGTCGCCTCAAAATATCTCCACGGGCAGATCGGCACCGACGAGCGCGAAACCGGCGTGCGCCAACTCGTATCCCGCGTCGCCGAAACCATTCGCGACTGGGGTATGAAAGACGGATACTTCCGCACCCCCGAAGACGCCGCCACTTTCCACGACGAACTCGTTCATCTGTTAGTCCGCCAGCACGTGGCCTTCAACTCGCCCGTCTGGTTCAACGTGGGCTGCGAGCGCGTCGAGCCCAAATCCGACGCCACCAACTGGCACTGGAATTTCACCACGAATCAAGTCGAATTCGGCGTCACCGGATACACCCGCCCGCAGTGCTCCGCCTGCTTCATCAACTCGGTGAAAGATTCGCTCGACTCCATTTTGACGTTGGCGAAGACCGAAGGCATGCTCTTCAAGTGGGGCAGCGGCACCGGCACGAATCTTTCTCCGCTACGTTCCTCCACCGAAGTTCTCAGCGGAGGCGGCACCGCCAGCGGTCCGCTCAGCTTCATGAAAGGCTTCGACGCCTTCGCCGGCGTCATCAAGTCCGGAGGCAAGACGCGCCGCGCCGCCAAGATGGTCATCCTGAACATCGACCATCCCGACATCGTCGACTTCATCGACTGCAAGTCCAAAGAAGAAGCCAAAGCCCACGCGCTCGTGGCCCAAGGCTACGACGGATCGCATCCCGATTCCGACGCCTATAGCTCCATCTTCTTTCAGAACGCCAATAACTCCGTGCGCGTAACCGACGACTTCATGGTAGCCGTCACGCGCGATACCGATTTCTCCACCCGCGCCATCGTCGACGGACGAGTGGTCAACACTTACAAAGCCAAAGACCTGCTCCAGAAGATCTCCGAAGCCACCTGGCATTGCGGAGACCCCGGCATGCAGTACGACACCACCGTCAACCGCTGGCACACCAGCAAGAACACGGCCCGCATCAACGCCAGCAATCCTTGCAGCGAGTACATGTTCCTCGATGACTCCGCCTGCAATCTGGCCAGCCTGAACCTGCTGAAGTTCGCGCCCAACGGCACCTTCGACGTCGAAGCCTACCGTCAGGCTGTCGACATCACCATTACCGCGCAGGAAATCCTGGTCGACAACGCCGGATACCCGACCGAGATCATCGGCAAGAACTCGCACGACTATCGCCCGCTGGGCCTGGGCTACGCGAACCTCGGCGCTCTGCTCATGGCCGCTGGCCTGCCCTACGACTCCGACGCCGGACGCGACTACGCCGCCTGCGTCACCGCGATTATGTGCGGAGAAGCCTATCTCCAGTCCTCCAAGATCGCCGAACAATGCGAGCCACTCTGCCCCATCACCGACACCGTGCAAGCGCGTCTCGGCGTAACCACCGCCGAAGCCATGCCCGGAGCCGCTTGCCCCGGCTGGTACATCAACCGCGAGCCGTTCCTCGACGTGATCCGCATGCACCGCGCCAGCGTCAACAACATCAACAAGAACAACGTCCCGGCATCGATCTACGACGCTTCCAAAGCCTGCTGGGACGAAGCTCTCGCCCACGGCGAGAAGCATGGCTACCGCAACAGCCAGGTCACCGTTCTGGCTCCCACCGGAACCATCGGCTTCATGATGGATTGCGACACCACCGGCATCGAGCCCGATCTCGCGCTCATTAAGTACAAGAAGCTGGTCGGCGGCGGCATGATCAAGATCGTCAACAACACCGTCCCCGGCGCGCTCTTCAAACTCGGATACACCCACGAGCAGACCGACGCCATCGTCAGCTACGTCGACGCCACCGGAACCATCGAAGGCGCGCCGCACGTCAAAGACGAGCATCTCTCCGTCTTCGATTGCTCGTTCAAGCCGTCGAAGGGCACGCGCTCCATCGCCTATATGGGACACCTCAAGATGATGGCCGCCGCGCAGCCCTTCATTTCCGGAGCCATCTCCAAAACCGTCAACCTGCCCAGCGCCGCCACGGTCGACGACGTTTCCGAAGCCTTCATCCAGGCCTGGAAGCTGGGCCTCAAAGCCGTCGCCATCTATCGCGACGGATGCAAGCAGGCGCAACCGCTTTCGGCGGCCGGATCGAAGACGGCAAACTCCACCAAGGACGATGCCGCCCGCAACGCCGCTGCCCTGACGCTGGCCGAAGACGACAACCTCGACGCTCCGCCGCGCGCCGTGCGCCACAAGCTCAAAGAAGAGCGCATGTCGATCACGCACAAGTTCAACATCGGAGGCCATGAAGGCTACCTCATCGTCGGCCTGTATCCCGATGGAGAACCGGGCGAGATCTTCATCAAGATGGCGAAAGAAGGCTCGACCGTTTCGGGCCTCATGGATAGCTTCGCCCTGGCTGTCTCCGTCGCGCTGCAACACGGCGTGCCGCTCAAGATGTTCTGCGAAAAGTTCGCGCACACCCGCTTCGAGCCCAGCGGATGGTCGAGCAATCCCGACATCGGCTTCGCCAAGTCGATCATGGATTACATCTTCCGCTGGCTCCAGTTGCGCTTCATGACCGGACAGCAGCAGTTCCTGTTCGAGAACCTGAGGCCGAAGCAGCAGTCGTCGCCCGAAGGCGTAGGCGATCTGAACGGGGCCATTCCAACGACTAACGACCAACGGCCAACGACCGGCTCCATCCACGCAGCCGATGCCTTAGCGAGCATGATCGACATGGGAGACGCTCCAAGTTGCCACGTCTGCGGCTCGATCATGGTGAGAAACGGCAGTTGCTACAAGTGCATGAGCTGCGGATCGACTAGCGGGTGCAGCTAGAAGGGTCCTTTTGCGACCCCCCTAGTATCGATCTTTTAGAATCAAGGATTTAGCGACGGAAAATCGCTAGATCTTTGAGGATAAAGGGCTTAGCTGTAAGGTCGCTAAGGTATTTATTTGTCAAGGACTTGGGCGGTTTGATCAATAAGTAACTGACAAATCCTAGAGCTCGGGAGAAAGAATTCGAGAAGTGGCTCGCGCTGATATGGCAACCGCGTAATTTGCGGCAGCATGAGTTTGGTAGGGGCGTGGTTTCAGCCGGTGCCAAACTTCGACGGTTTAGCCGCCGAGGGCCAACAAGTCGTGAGAAGTTGAAGACGTCCAGCTGTGAAGAGGGCATGGCGAACGCCGTGCCTTTTTAGTCTTTCACGATCTACTGACGGAGGACGGTGTGGTCAGTGCCTTGCACGACAAGCCTCGAGCCCCAATAAATGACTCGGTCATCGTCGCCGTTTCGCGCTTAGTAGATGATGCTCAGTGTGACAGGCGTGACCCTAGCCACTCAGAGATCGAATTCCAGATTAAGCGTGCTGGTCTCACCGCTGGCGATCCGGTCCTTCAAGGGATGGTAGTTGGCAAAGCGAAGCGCGTCAGAGCGGTACTGAGCTGGGGCCTCGAACACGCCACTAACAACGCCGAGGTTTTTGTCGCCGGGCTCATCGCTCATATCCGGGGCTGTGGCGGGTTCCGTAAGGGGTCACCAAACTTTGTAGGGGATGAAGCCATTGAGGACGCGGCGGAGGCCTTTAGGGCGGAGGGGTATGTGCTCTCCGCCGAAGGCGAACTTCGGCCGGCCATTCTGGACACACTCGCGGGATCTCTGCTCAGTTCAGCACTCGAAGCCTACGTCCGGCGTGCTCGCCGCGGCAGCGAGGATGCCGCACTTCTGGTTGGAACGGGCAAGGACCTCCTGGAGGCAACTGCTGCGCACGTGATATCGGAGAGATATGGCTCCTATTCCCAGCAGGCAAATTTCCCGACATTGCTAGGGCAGGCGTTCACCATGCTGGGACTCGCAACTCCGCAAACACCTGCGCAGCCAGCCGAACCACCACAGCCACGATTAGAGCGGGCCCTGTACGAAGCGGGCTGCGCAATAAATGCCATGCGCAACCGGCAAGGCACTGGCCACGGGCGTCCATGGCTTGCCAACGTTACGGATAACGAGGCGCGGTCATCGGTCCAACTCATCGGCATAATTTCGGGTTTTCTTCTCGCAGCGCATAAAGCAAAGCCATGAGGCCCGGATACCAATATCGCCCCTCGAAATACTGCCGGGAATGAAATTGCAATGACAAGCAAGCTGGCAATCTCGATATCGATCTCCTCTGTGGCCGTGGTGCTAGCCTGCCTTCATTTGGCCTTCCCGTCGTGGGCGATAGACGCCAAGACTCTTGTCCTTGTCGGCATCGCAATTCTCCCTTGGCTCGGCACAGTGTTCGAAAGCCTCGAACTTCCTGGTGGTTGGAAAGTGAAATACAGGGACTTGAAGGAAGCTGAGGAAAAAGCGAAGAGTGCCGGATTACTTGATTCCTCGCCAGAAACGGGAGCTCCTTCTTACATGGCGATCGCAGATCGAGACCCTAATCTTGCACTCGCGGGGTTACGCATTGAGATCGAGAAGCGACTTCGCAAAATCGCCGATACCAAGGGCATCGACTCTCAACGTCTCGGCATGGGTCAACTGTTGAGAAGGCTTTCGGATGCACAGGCCATTTCGCCGAATCAAAGATCGGTCCTGTCTGACATGACGAGTCTACTCAACGACGCGGCACACGGCGCTGAGGTCGACGATCGAGCGGCTGAATGGGCGATAAACGTAGGGCCTAAACTGCTCGCCACCCTTGATGAGCGCGTAGGGAATTAGCCGTCTGCGCCACCTTATGCCCCGTTCGGGAAGCATGGGAGAGAAGGGGCCGCGTGCGGTGACAAAATAATAATCAGTCCGTCCACAATCCCGCGGTCTATACTTCTTGTTTCGCAGCGAAATTCCTGAAAGCTTGAATGAGCATCCAATGAATCCAGTGTTGACGGCATCGCCAGTGGCGAAAGGAAATGCAGATCAACTCGTGGATGAGACGGCTAGCGGCGCAATGAAACCTGGGCTCGATGTTTATTTCTCAGCCGATGTGGAGACCGACGGTCCGATACCCGGCCCTTTCTCGATTCTTTCGTGCTCTCGTATTTGCCG
>Ga0302279_10003873_pt1 | contig 18170 bp, 14 predicted proteins | sample III_Bog_N3_3_FD_194541 | JGI IMG/M metagenome (GOLD analysis project Ga0302279, IMG submission 194541) | Peat permafrost microbial communities from Stordalen Mire near Abisko, Sweden - III_Bog_N3_3 | ecosystem: Environmental > Terrestrial > Soil > Wetlands > Peat | place: Sweden: Abisko...
CAGTCGTCGTCCGCCGCGCAGCCGGCGCCGTCCGCCGCGGCGGTCTTGCCCCCGCAGGTGCTATCGCAGGTCCCGCAGGAGGTGGTCCCGCAGCAGTCCGAGTCCACCGCGCAGGTGCCCCCGCTGTCAGCGCAGCCGCACATCCCGCCCGCGCAGGTCCCGGTGCAGCAGTCGCTGCCCGCCGTGCAGGTCTCCCCGTCCTGCGCGCCCGAGGTGCCCCCGCAGGTGTTGTCGCAGGTGCCGCACGTCGAGCCGCAGCAGTCGCTGTCGGCCTGGCAGGTCGCGCCGGCGCCGCAGGGCGGCCCGCAGACGCCGCTGGTGCACACGAAGGCGTCGGCGCTGCAGCAGTCGGCGTCGGTCGCGCAGGTGGACCCCTGGACGCCGCACGCCGGCGCGCCGCAGGTGCCGCTGGTGCACAGGAAGGTGCCGCAGCAGTCGCTGTCCTGCGCGCAGGTGGCCCCGCTGTCGGCGCAGCCGCAGGTGCCGTCCGATCCGCAGATGCTCGGCGCGCAGCAGTCGCTGCTGGCGGTGCAGGTCGCCCCCGAGGCCTGGCAGCCGCAGGTCATGCTGGTCGTGTCGCAGGTGAGCGCGCCGCAGCAGTCGGTGTCGGCGGCGCAGGTCTGGCCGCTGGAGGCGCAGGTCCCGCCGTCGGCCCCGCCGCTGCCGGCGAGGCAGGTCTTGCTGGTCGCGTCGCAGGTGAACCCGGTGCAGCACGCCGGCGCCGTGGGGTCGCAGTCGCCGTCCTGCCCGGCGCACGCGGCCTGGCATTTACCCTTGGCGCAGTTGCTGGAGCAGCAATCGCCGTTGGTGTTGCAGCAGTCCTCGTCGCTCTGGCAGTTCGGGTCCGAGGTCGTGCAGGTGCCGCCGCTGCTCGAGCTGCTGGAGGTGCTGGTGTGGCCGCTGCTCGAGCTGCTGGAGGTGCTGGTGTGGCCGCTGCTCGAGCTGGTGCTGGAGCTGCTGCTGGCGGGGCCGCACTTGCCGGCGGAGCAGGAGAGCGAGCAGCACTGGGCGTAGCCGGAGCAGGCGGCGCCGTTGGATTCGCACGCGGTCGAGCCGCACTTGCCGGAGGTGCAGTCGGCGTTGCAGCAGTCGGCATTGGAGCCGCACGCCTGGCCGTCGGGCTTGCACGACGCGACCGGCGTGCTGCACGCGCCCGCGGTGCACGCCCCCGTACAGCACTGGCTGGCCGTGGTGCAGGCGGCGCCGGCGCTCAGGCACGCCGAGGACTGGCAGGTGCCGGCGACGCAGTCCTGGCTGCAGCACGCCGCGCTGGAGGCGCACGAGGCGCCGATGCTGGCGCAGGTGGGCGCGCCGCAGGCACCGTTGGTGCACGCGCCGCCGCAGCAGTCGGTGGCCTTCTCGCAGACGCCGCCCGAGGCCTTGCAGGTGGCCCCCGCGCACGCGCCGGCGGTGCAGGTGGCGCTGCAGCAGTCGGCGGAGGTGACGCAGGTGTCGCCGACGCCGCCGCAGGTGCTCTGGGCGCAGATGCCGGCGGCGCACGATTCGCTGCAGCAGTCGGTGTAGGCGGAGCACGCGCTGCCGCCGGCGCGACACCGCGGGGCGGTGCCGGTGCCGGTGCTCGTCCCGCTCGTCCCTCCCGTGCCGAGGGGCTGGGTCGGCACCGAGCTGGCGCAGCCCTCGCCGGTCAGGATCAGCGGCAACAGGACCAGCAGGGGCGCCAGGAACCAGGCGTAGCCCGCATAACGAAGCTGTCTCATGGTGCCATCCTCCGCCCAAAAGGACGGGGATGGTAGTGCGTCCTCGACGCCGCGCTCAGGCTGCGCGCGCGGCCACCGCGAGGTGGCGCAGGCCGCCGTGGTAGGTGGCGGCGTAGCGGGGCGGGAAGAGCTCCCGGGCGTAGTCGGCGTCGGTGCGGTCGGAGGTGAGCTGGAAGCCGCGGGAGGCGAGCCAGCCGGGGAGCTCCTGCGGGTCCCAGCCGAAGCGGAAGGGCTCGCCGAGGCGGGCCAGGACGGCGCCGGTGACGGCCATGCGGAGGGGCGGGCGCTCGATGGCGCTGCGGTCGTGGTAGGTGAACGCGAGCGGGGAGCCGTGCGCGGAGAGGGCGTGGACGGCGGCGACCGTGGCCTCGATGGCGGGGAGCGTCAGGTACATGGTGACGCCCTCCCAGATCGTCAGCGTGGCGCGCGCGCGGTCGTGCCCGAGCGCGTCGAGGCGGCCGGGGAGGTCGGCCATGGGCGTGTGCTCGAAGTCCCAGGGGAGGTAGGCCGTGGGGGCGCTCTCGATGCCCGCCTCGGCGAGCACGCGGCGCTTCTTGGCCTGGGTGGCGGGGTGGTCGACCTCGAACACGGTGGCGCCGGCGAGCTCGCGGCGGAGGCGGGCGCCGCGGCAGTCGAAGCCGGCCCCGAGGAGGAGCACCTGCCGGCCGCCCTGGGCGACGAAGTCGCGGAGGACGTCGTCGAGGACCCGGGTGCGGATCTGCAGGGACACCAGGTGGTCGCGAGGGAGGCCCCGCAGCGCCAGGCTCGGCACCCGCCGCGCGGCGCGGGCGAAGCGGGCGAGGGGACGGGAGAAGCGGAGCCCGAAGGGGTCGTCGACGAGGCGCATCTCGGCGGGCAAGAGCTCGCTCATGCCGCGGAGCGCGGCGACCCAGGCAGCGGTGCGACTCGGCTCGTGAGGTCTCACGCCGGAGGGTTCCCGCAGGGGGCCCGCTTCGTCAAGGCGATGCGACGGCGGGCCCACCTTTCGCCCGCGGTCGACCGCGACGGTTCACGGGGCTGCCGCCGTCCACGTCGTCGCGTCATCGCTGGTGTCGTCGTTGCCAGCGACCAGGGCGATGAGCTGGAGCCCGAGGAAGGCGATGGCCGCCGCGAGGCCGAGGCCCACCACCAGGCCGCGCCGGCGATCGGGCGGGGCCGGGCGGGGGCCGGGGTCGACGCCGAGCGCGACGAGGCGATCGTAGAGGTCGGGGTGGACGCGGCGGGCGCCGGTGACCATCGGCATCTGGCCGTCGGCGTGGAGCTTGCGCAGGGCCTCGGCGAGGGGAGCGGCCCCGACGGTGGCGCAGGCGCGAGCGTCGGCGCGCTCTTCCATCCCGCGGGCGAGGCGGCTCACGCCGGCGAGGATCCCCAGCGCCAGGACCACGGCGACCCCGCCGGCGATCAGGGGCTGGACCCCCTCGGCCTCGGCGATGCGGGTGCCGGTGGTGAGGGTGAAGAGCAGCAGCGTGGCGCTGCCCAGGCGAGCGGCGCCGACGCGGAGCGGCTCGCTCAGGTGGCCGGCCTCGTGGGCGAGCACGGCGCGGAGCTCCTCGGGGGTGAGCAGCTCGACGATGCGGTCGGTGACCACCATGGCGCGCGCCCAGGGGACGGCGGCGGCGTTGGCGAAGCGGGCGCCGCGGGTGGGCAGCCGGAGGACGAAGCGCACCGCGACGTGCTCGCCGGCGGCGGCCTCCTCGGCGATGGCGCGCACGGCGGCGCCGGCAGGGCGCAAGGTGCCGAGTAGGACCGAGGCGACGATGCCCCCGTAGGCGGCGCCCAGGCCCGAGACCAGCAGCGCCAGGGCGACCCAGGCCCAGCGGACGGCGCCGTCTGCGGCGACGACGGGGAGCGCGGCGCAGAGCGCGGCGGCGGCGGCCGTGCCGCCGAACCAGGGGAGCATGCGCGCGCGCAGCACGAGGGTGCCGAGGACCGTGGACGGGTCCGCCGGGGGATCCTCGACCCTGCGGCCGACCCCGCCCACGAGGAACGCCACCGCCGCCGCCAGGGCGCCCGCGACGACGCTCGCCGTGCTGCCGGCCGCACCGGCGGCGCGCGCGCCCGCCATCCAGGCGATCTGGATCTGGGCGAAGCCGACGAAGAAGGCCGCCAGCCGGAACGACACCAGTCGGCGCGCGCGCTCCTCGCCGGCCGGGGGCGCGCCGCGGAGGAGCAGGACGGCGAGCAGGTGCGCGGTGCCCAGCGGCAGCAGCGCCGCGAGGGCGAGGGCGAGGAGGGCGGTCATCGAGGGTCAGCGTAGCTGACCGCGCCGAGCAGCGCTTCGAGCTCCTCGATGCTGGGCGGCTTGCCGACGTGCCGGTCGAACCCCGCCTCGGTGGCGCGGCTCCGATCCTCGGGCAGGGCGTAGCCGGTCAGGGCCACGAGGAAGACGCCCTCGAGCGCGGCGTCGGCGCGGAAGGCGCGGGCCACCGCGTAGCCGTCCATGCCCGGGAGCCCGATGTCGCAGAGGGCGACCTCGGGCCGGAGCTCCCTGGCCATGCGCAGGCCGCAGGGGCCGTCGTAGGCGACGTCGACCTGGTGCCCCTGGAGCGCGAGCGCCTCCTGGAGGGAGCTGGCGACGTCGGGGTTGTCCTCGATGACGAGGATGCGCCGGCGGGGGCGCGCCTCGGCGGGAGCCACGCCGGCCGGGAGCTCCGCGGTGGCGTCCAGCGGCAGCCGCACCACCAGCTCCGCTCCCCGTCCCGGCCCCGCGCTGTGCGCGCTCACCTCGCCGCCGTGCATCTCGACGATGCCCTTCACCAGCGCCAGGCCGAGGCCGAGCCCGCCCTTGCTGCGGTCGAGCGTCCGGTCCGCCTGGGCGAACGGCTCGAACAGGCGCTCCAGCGTGTCCGGCGCCATCCCCGCCCCGGTGTCGGCCACGCGCAGCACGGCCTGCCCGAGGGCAGGGTCTCGCTCGACCGAGACGAGGACGCTCCCACCCGGGTCGGTGAACTTGGCGGCGTTGGCGAGCAGGTTCCCGATCACCTGGGCGATCCGCGCCCAGTCCGCCTTCACCCGCACGGGGCCGGCCGCGAACGCGGTGGAGAGGTGCACGCGGCTCCCCTCGAACAGGCTGCGGTGGTCCTCCACGGTGCGGCGCACGACCTGGTCGAGATCGAGGGGCGTGAGCTGGAGCGCGACCTTGTTGCGCGCGATGCGGGTGACGTCGAGGAGGTCGTCGACCAGCCGGGTGAGCTGCGCGACCTGCCGGTCGATCACCGCGCGGGCCCGCGTCGCCTGGTCGCCCCCGGGCGGGACCCGGTCGAGGATGTAGAGGCTGTTCTTGATGGGCGCGAGCGGGTTGCGGAGCTCGTGGGAGAGGACCGCGAGGAAGTCGTTCTTGCGCCGGTCGGCCTCGCGCAGCGCCTTCTCGGCCTCGACCAGCGCCTCGCTCCGCCGCTGCTGCCGCAGATCGGTGGCGATCAGGCAGAGGATGCGCCGGCCCTCGTCCACCATGGCGCTGAGGGAGACGAGGGCGGGGACCTCGACGCCGTTCGCGCCGGTCAGCGCCATCTCCTCGCGGACGCCGGCCTCGAGGTCCCGCCGGAGCAGCGCCTCGAACGCGGCGCCGAGCCGGGGAGGGACGTGCTGGTGGATGGAGCTGCCCATCACCCGCTCCAGCGGCGCGCCCAGCATGCAGGCGAAGCAGGCGTTGCAGTAGAGGATGACCCCGCCCTCGCCGAGCGTCGCCGCGCCCTCGTTCATCGCCTCGACGAGCACGCGGTACGACTGGCTGGCCCCCTCCAGCGAGAAGATGCGCGGACCGTCGGGGCCGTCGATGATCAGCGACTCGACCTCGCCCTTGCGGATCGCCTCGAGGGCCTGCTCCGCCTCCTCGGCGCGGCTGCGGAGCTGGGCGAGCTCGGCCTCGCGCTCGCCTTGCCGGGCGCGGGTCATCGCTTCCTCTCCCGGAGATCGAGGCCGAAGAGCACCTTCTCGGTCTTCGACAGATCGCCGAGGTAGCGTCGGATGGGGGGCGGCAGCACCTTGACCAGCGTCGGCGTGGCGATGATCTGCTCGTCCCGGGCGAGGGCGGGGAGCTGGTGGATGTCGATCACCTCGAGCGCGTAGCGGCCCTGGAGCTGCTCCTCGCAGATCGCGCGCACCCGCGCGATGGCCCGCGCGGAGGCCGGCGTGGCGCCGGTCACGTAGAGCCGGAGCACGTAGCGCTGGCTCGCCCGCGCCGCGGCGGCCTGCTCCAGCGCGGCCAGGGCGTCGCGGCGGACGGCCTCCAGGGAGGCACGCGATCGCGGCTTCCCCGGGGTGCTCATGACGCCTTCACCTCGCGGATGTCGAGGCCGACGAGCACGCGCTCCTCGTTGGAGAGGTCGCCGATGAGCTTGCGCACGGGCGTCGGCAGCTTGCGCACCAGCGTCGGGACGGCGAGGATCTGATCCCCCCGGGCCAGCTGCGGCTGCTTGAGCAGGTCGATCACCTCGATGCGATAGCGGCCCTGGAGGTGCTCTTCGCAGACCCGCCGGAGGTTGGCGAAGGCGGCGACGGAGCGGGCCGTCTGCCCGGCGATGTAGAGCCGAAGCTCCCACTCGGCGTCTGCGCTGGCGGCCTCCCCCGCGGCGCGGGACGCGGGCTTCTTCATGATCGGCGACGCTCCTTGTGCGGCGTGCGGTCTCTGGGCACCACCACCTCGGCGAACGCCTGGCGGCTCTCGGCCATCGTGGTGCTCTCGGCGATGAGGCGCTCGCTCCGCCGCTGGCTCTCGGCGATCGAGCGCTCGAGCTCGGCGTCCTCGACGACGAACTCCTCTCTCAGGGTCGCCAGCTGCCTCTCGAAGGCGTGGCGGTGGCTCGCGCGCCGCGCCTCCCGGCGGGCGATCTCGTCGGCGAGCGCGGCGGCGGCGGCGCGGTCGTCGGCCTCCCGGGCTCTCCGGGCGGAGCCGGTGAGCACCCCGCCCGCGCCGACGTAGGTGTCGGCGAGGTGCAGCCCGGAGTCGGTGAAGTGGAACTCGACGGCCTGGTTCGAGTGCGCCATGCCGCGCGACTTGACGATGCTGAGGACGCGGTTGCGCTCGCCGCCGCTGCGCACGACGTCGAGCACGATCCAGGTGTCGATGAGGGAAGAGACGCCGACCTCGGTGTCCTCCAGGGCGCTGGCGGGCGTGAGGCTGGTGAAGAACGTCGTCGTGCCGCGGGTCTTGAGGAGGTCGATGAGCCGGGTGAGCATCGCCCTGGCCTCGAACCCGGTGCCGGTGGCGACGAGGTTGGTGATCGGATCGACGACCACCACGGCGGGGTCGAACGCGGCGATGGCGTGGTGCATCGCGACCAGGTGCATCTCCAGCCCGTAGGCGTACGGCCGCAGGGGGATGGCGCGGAGGGTGCCCGCGCGCACGTAGGGCTCGAGGTCGAGGCCGATGGAGCGCATGTTGCGGGTGATCTGGGCGATCGACTCCTCGAAGGCGAAGAGCAGGCAGCGCTCGCCGCGCTCGCAGGTGGCCCGGGCGAGGTGCGCCGCCAGGCTGGTCTTGCCCGTGCCCGCCGTCCCCGAGACGAGGACCGTCGTCCCCTCGAGGTAGCCCCGGCCGCCGAGCATCTCGTCGAGCCGCCCGACGCCCGTGGCGATCCGCGCGGTCGACACCTGGTAGTCGAGCCCGAGCGAGGTGATGGGCAGGACCGAGATGCCCTGCTCGCCGATGAGGAACGGGTACTCGTTGGTGCCGTGGGTCGAGCCGCGGTACTTGACCACCCGGAGCCGGCGGGTCGAGACCTGATCGCTGGCCCGGTGATCGAGGAAGATCACGCAGTCGGAGACGTACTCCTCGAGCCCGTGGCGGGTGAGCGCGCCGTCGCCCTTCTCCCCGGTGATGACCACCGTCATGCCGCGGTCCTTGAGCCAGCGGAACAGCCGGCGCAGCTCGGATCGCAGGATGCCCTGGTCCGGCAGCCCCGCGAAGAGCGACTCGACGGTGTCGAGCGCCACGCGCCGCGCGCCCACCGTGTCGATGGCGAGCTGGAGGCGGATGAAGAGGCCCTCCAGGTCGTACTCGCCCGTCTGCTCGATCTCGGCCCGCTCCACGCGCACGTGCTCGATGACCAGCTGCTGCTCGGCCTCGAGGCGGCGGACGTCGAAGCCCAGCGAGGCCACGTTGGCCGCGAGATCCTCCTCGCTCTCCTCGAAGGACATGAACACGCCCGGCTCGCCGTGGTCCACCGCGCCGCGGACGAGGAACTCCATGGCGAAGAGCGTCTTGCCACAGCCGGGGCCGCCGCAGACCAGGGTCGGCCGCCCGCCCGGGAGCCCGCCGCCGGTGATCTCGTCGAGGCCCTCGACGCCGGAGGGCACCTTGCGCAGGACCGGGCGCGCCTCGACCGGCGGCGCCTCGGCCACCGGCGACCTCACCCTCGCTCTCCCCGACGTCGCTGCGCGTTGCACCACGCGATGCCTGGCCCCGCCGGAGGCTGCCAGTGCCCCTGCGGCCGCGCAAGCAGGCGAGAGAGCGCCTGTTCTGTAGAGCAGCCCGCTACCCGCGGGCTGCCAGACCCGCTCTCAGGGCTGAGCGCCCCCGACCTTGACCTCGGGCTTCTTCTCGTCTTGCTTGATCGAGTAGCGCACCAGGGCCCGGAGCACGTCGTTGCGCTCGACGTTGCCGAGGAGGACCTTCATGTCCTCGTAGACCGAGGGGTCGACCAGGAGCGCGCCGACCGTCCCCTTGCCCTGGCGGATGCCGGCGGTGATGGTCTTCAGGTCGCTGGTGATGGCGGTGATGTTGGCGAGCGCCGCGGCGCCGTCGCCCTTGCCGCCGTAGAGCGCGTCGTGGGTGAGGCTGTCGGACTCGCGGATGCCCTTGAGGGTGAGCGCGATCTCGCTGGCGGCGGCGCCGAAGGCGGCCACCTCCTTCTGGGGGCCGTCGCCGTAGATGACGTCGTGGGTGAAGCCGGGCCCGGTCCGCACCCGCGCCGCGACCTGCCGGACCTCGGCCAGGGTGCCGTTGAGCTCGGTGCTGGTGCGGTCGAGGCTGTCGATCAGGTGGGAGATGCGGGCGGCCTCCTCCTTGTCGTTGATGAACTTGTGGGGGTAGCCGTCGCCGTTGGTGATCTGGTTGAGGAGCTTGTCGATCGAGGCGACGCTGCGGCGCAGATCGTTCTGGAGCGCCTCGTTGTTGAGGTTGTCGGTGACGCCGCGCACGCCCTTGAGCGTCCCCTTGGCCTCTTCGGCGATGGCCCCGAGCGAGCCGAACATGTCCTCCGGCTCCTCGGAGAGGAGGGGCTTGTCGCGGGGGGCCGCCTCCCGCTCGCCGCGGGTGATCTCGATCATCTTGTCGCCGAGGAGGCCCTTGGCGGCCACCTTGACGATGCTGTCGGTCTTGATCCGGTCGGCCTCGGAGTGGACCACGCTGAGGGTGACGTAGATGGTGGTGTCGCCGGGCTTCTTGCCGTAGCCGACCGAGGAGACGTGGCCGATGTCGACGCCGCCCATGCGGATGGGGGCGCCCGCCTTCAGGCCCTGGACTTCGTGGAAGGTGGCCTGGTACTCGACCGCCTTCTCGAAGAGGCGGCGCTCATCGCCGATGAGGAAGATGACCAGGCCGGCGAAGAAGAGGCCCGCCAGCACGAACAGCCCGACCCGGATGTTGCGCGCCCTCATGGCCCGGCATCTTGGCAGAGCCCTGAGCGAACGTCACGTGCATCACGAACGCGGCGACAAAGCCTGTGGGCTAGGTCCCCAGGAGCGTCGCCACGTCCTCGTTGACGGGGGCGGTGCCGGTGATGAAGTCCTTGACGCGGGGGTCGGTGGAGGCCCGAAAATCCTCGGGGGTGCCCGCCAGGATGATCTCGCCCTTGAAGACCATGGCCATCCGGTCGGAGACCAGGAAGGCGCTGCCCATGTCGTGCGTGACCACGATGCTGGTCACCTTGAGCGCCGCCTTGAGCCCGTTGATGAGGTGGTTGATGCGGGCGGTGTTGATGGGGTCGAGCCCCGTGGTCGGCTCGTCGTAGAGGAGCACCTCCGGCTGCACGGCGATGGCGCGGGCCAGGCCGACGCGCTTCTTCATGCCGCCGGAGAGGTCGGAGGGCCGCATCTGCTCGATGCCGGGCAGGCCCACCAGGGAGAGCGCCCAGTGCACCCGCTCGGCGATCTGCTTCTCGGTCATGAGCCGGCGGTAGTGCTCGTGGAGCCCGTAGGCGACGTTGTCGCCGACCGAGATCGAGTCGAAGAGCGCCGCCCCCTGGAAGAGCATGGCGATGCGCTGGCGGACGGTGCCGATCTCCGTCTCGCCCATCGAGGTGATCTCCTTGCCGTGGAAGGTGATCGACCCGTGGTCCGCCTCGAGCAGGCGGATGAGGAGCTTGAGCATGACGCTCTTGCCGACCCCGGACCCGCCCATGATGGTGATGGTCTCGCCGGCGTGGATGTCGAGGTTCAGCCCCCGGTAGATGACCTTCGGGCCGAACGCCTTGCGCACGTCCTTGAAGCGGATGATCGGCTCGGCCACGGGCGGGGACCGTAGCACGCCTCGCTGCTGGCAGCGGATTCCTGCGGAATGGCTTGACGCGGCGGGCTCTTCCGGATTTTTCTGTGCCCGTGCACATCCGTCGATCGATCCCTCTCGGCCTGAGCTGCGTCGTCGCGCTCGGCCTCGGCGCCTCGAACGCCCTCGCAGCCCCCCCGGAGCCGGCGCCCGCGCCCGCCACCACGGAGCCCGACGAGCCCCTGCGCTTCACCTTCGACCTCCACGGCGGCGCCCTCTACCGGGTCGGCTCGGTCGACGCCACCCAGGCCAGCCGCGGCGGGGGCCTCCTCGGGCTCGACGTGCTGCTCGGGCCCAACAAGTGGTGGGCGCTCGGCCTCGGGTACGACCACGCCTTCATCGCCGACGATCGCGTCAACGCCACCGGCGGCGCCTTCACCGACACCACCCGCACCCTGGACGAGCTGTGGGCGCTCGGCCGGGTGTACCCCTGGCAGAACGACGCCGCGGCGTTCTACCTGCAGCTCGGCCTGGGGCCGACCTGGCAGACCGTGAGCACCTCGGGCGACGTCAGCGGCACCGGGCTCGGCGGCAACGTGCAGCTCATGCCCTCGCAGTGCTCGGCGCGCTCCCCCGCCGGCCTCGGCCTGCGCGGCAGCGCCGGGTTCGACGTGGCGCTGACCAGCATGCTCATCTTCTTCGGCGAGGCCGGGGTGGATCACTACCAGCTCGCCGACCAGATCAACGGGTGCGGCGCCGGGCTCGGCTCCTCCACCTTCCTCGCCACCCGCTTCGGCTTCGCCCTGGCCACCGGCCGCATCAAGCCCCCGCCGCCCCCGGCGCCGCCCCCGCCTCCGAGCGATCGCGACGGCGACGCCATCCTCGACAACGTCGATGCCTGCCCCGACCAGGCCGGCCTGCCCAGCACCGACCCCACCAGGAACGGCTGCCCGCCGCCGCCGGACCGCGACCACGACGGCATCCCCGACGCCGCGGACGCGTGCCCCGATCAGGCCGGGCCGCCCTCCGACGACCCCAAGAGGAACGGCTGCCCCGACCGCGACGGCGACAAGATCATCGACTCGCTCGACGCCTGCCCGGACGTCGCCGGCGTCCCCTCGGACGACCCCAAGAAGAACGGCTGCCCGCCCGACACCGACGGCGACGGCATCACCGACGACAAGGACGCCTGCCCGAAGGAGCCGGGGCCGGCCAACGCCGATCCCACCAAGAACGGCTGCCCGATGGTGATGGTGCGCGAGGGCGAGATCGTCATCGGCCAGCAGGTCCAGTTCGAGATCGACAAGTCGGTGATCAAGAAGGAGAGCGACGAGCTCCTCGACGGCATCGCCAAGGTGCTCAAGGAGCACCTCGAGATCGCCCGCGTCGAGGTGCAGGGCCACACCGACAACACCGGCAAGGCGCAGCACAACAAGGTGCTCTCCGCCTCCCGCGCGGAGGCGGTGCGGCGCGCGCTGGTGAAGCGCGGGATCGTCGATCGACGCCTGGTCGCCAAGGGATTCGGGCAGGAGAAGCCGCTCGGCGAGAACGACACCGACGCCGGCCGCGCCCGGAATCGCCGCGTGCAGTTCGTCATCCTGGAGAAAAAAGCGCCCTCCGACGCGCCCTCCATCGAGAAGGCTCCCCCCCCGAAGAAGAAGTAGTCGCGGTTGCAAAGTGGAGGTTCCCCTCGGTAACATCGGGGGCCGACTGGGCTGCGCTGCGTCATCTCTCGCGGCGGAGCCGGTCAGCCTGCCGAGCGCCCGAGGGGCTCCGCGACCTGAAGAGCCAACGCCATGACCGAGAACGAGTCGACAGGAGGGGCGTTCGCCAAATACCGGCCGATCGCCGAGCTCGGTCAGGGGGGCATGGCGCAGGTGTTCCTCGCGCTCGCGTCGGGGCCGGCCGGCTTCAACAAGCTCGTCGTCATCAAGCAGATCCGCGAGCAGTTCGCCGAGGACCCCGAGTTCCTCACCATGTTCCTCGACGAGGCGCGCCTCGCCGCCCGCCTCAACCACCCCAACGTGGTGCAGACCAACGAGGTCGGGGGCGACGGCAAGCGCTTCTACATCTGCATGGAGTACCTGGAGGGGCAGCCGCTCAACCGGATCCTCACCCGCGTCGGCCCCACCCGCGGCGTCACGCTGGGGATGCAGCTCCGCATCCTCGTCGACGCGCTCGAGGGCCTGCACCACGCGCACGAGCTCTGCGACTACGACGGCCACCCGCTCCAGGTCGTCCACCGCGACGCCACCCCGCACAACATCTTCGTCACCTACGCCGGCCAGGTGAAGGTGGTCGACTTCGGCATCGCCAAGGCGCTCAGCTCGTCGTCGGAGACGCGCACCGGCGTCCTCAAGGGCAAGGTCGCCTACATGGCCCCCGAGCAGGCCATGGGGGAGAAGGTCGACCGCCGCGCCGACCTCTTCTCGATGGGGATGATCCTCTGGGAGATGCTCGCCGGAAAGCGCCTCTTCAAGGGCGTGCCCGACGTCGCCGTGCTCCAGAAGATCGTCAACGGATCGATCCCCAGCCCCGTCACGGTGAAGCCCGACGTCGCCCCCGAGCTCGAGGCCATCTGCATGAAGGCCCTGGCCCACTCCCGCGACAATCGCTACGCGACCGCCGCCGAGATGGCGAGCGACCTCGCCGAGGCCATCGACGCCGTCGGCGAGAAGGGCAGCGTGCGCGAGGCCGGCAAGCTCATCGAGAAGTTCTTCGCGCCCGAGCGGGAGAAGATCAAGGCCCTGGTCGAGGCCCAGGCCACCGAGGGCCGCGCCGCCGCCGAGGCCGCGGCGTTCAACCCGCGGACCGGCAGCCTGTCCGGGAGCGAGCCCAAGCCCCGGCTGCCGGTGCTCGACGGCGGCACCCTGGAGTCGTTCACCGGCGTGGACGCGCGCGAGCACGGATCGGGCTCTATCCGCAGCGGCTCCCAGGCTCGCCCCGCCGAGCGGCCCTCGGGCGCCGAGGCCCCGCAGCCCTCGTCGCTGACCGCCAGCATCGCCTCGCCGCTCACGGGCGTGGGCGCGCCCGTCGCCGCCGCGAGCCCGCGCGAGAGCCGCACCCGCCTGGTGGCGGCCGTCGCCGCAGCCGCCGTGGGCGCGGTCGTCGCCGTCGCCTTCTTCGCGTCGCGCGGCAACGCGGCCAACCCGAGCGGGGCCGCGGCGACCACGCTCCCCGCCCCGGCGCCAACGGTTCACACCCTGCTCATCGACTCCACGCCCCAGGGCGCCACCGTGCGCGAGGGCGACAAGGAGCTCGGCAAGACGCCGATGACCCTCGACTTCGATCTCTCCCTCACCGCGCCGCGCCGGCTGGTGATGACGCTCGAGGGCTACTCCCCGCACACCTTCATCCCCACCCGCGAGGGCACCCAGATCATCGTGCCGCTGGCGCCCCTCCCGGTGCCCGTCGCCCCGCCGGCGACCACCGTCGCGTCGACGAGCGCGCCGGAGCACGCCGCCGCCCCCCGCGGCCCGGCCCCTCGCGTCGTCGCTCCTCCTCCGCCGCCCCCCGCGGTGAAGCCCTCCGTGCCGTCCGACATCAACACGGCCCGCTAGCCTTCTTCGTGGCGCGCGGTCCCGCACCCACCTCCGCACCACCCCCAGCCGATCTCGCGATCGCCCAGTCCGCGCCTCGCCGCGGTCGGGGAGGGCCTCCATGACCACCATCCCCCGCCGCTTCCGCCGCACTCGCCTCGTCACCCGCACTGCCCTGGCGCTCTCGCTGGCGCTCGGCGTCACCCTGCCGCCCGGCCTCTCGCCGCGCGCTGCGTACGCCAGCGGCGCCGCGGACGAGGCGGACCTCCAGTTCCAGATCGCCGCCGAGCACTACGGCAAGGGCGAGTTCCGCGAGGCGCTCGAGCACTTCCTCGCCTCGAACCGGCTGGTCCCCAACAAGAACGTCGTCTTCAACATCGCCCGCACCTACGAGAAGCTGAACCGCTTCGCCGACGCGCACCGCTATTACACCGACGCGCTCGAAGAGGAGCAGAACGCCCAGACCTTGCAGTCGATCAAGGCGGCCATCCAGCGCATCGCGCCCAACGTCGCGGTGCTCAAGGTCGAGACCAACCCGCCCGGGGCCACCATCTACATCGACCGCAAGGACCTCGGCTCCCGCGGCAAGGCCCCGCACGCGCTGGCGCTCGCGCCCGGCAAGTACAAGGTCATCGTCGAGATCGACGGCTACGAGCTGGCGTCCTCCGCCGTGGTCGAGGCCCGGCTCGGGGCCGAGACGCCCGTCGTCCTCTCGCTCACCCGCGTCGTGGGCACGGTGCAGGTCGCCGTCGAGGGCGCCCCCGACGCGGCCGTGCACCTCGACGACGAGAAGGCGCCGGTAGCCTGCACGGCGCCCTGCAACCTGGAGGTGCCCCCCGGCCGCCACCTGCTCTACTTCACCCGCGACGGCTACCAGGCCGCGCCGCGCCAGGTCAACGTGGTCGCCCGCGACACGGTGCGGGCCACCGCCCAGCTCTCGCCGCTCACCGGCGCGGTGGTGGTCAGCGCCGACGAGCGCGACGCCGTCGTCGAGATCGACGGCCGCCCCATGGGCTTCACCCCGGCGGTGATCCAGAACGTGCCCGTCGGCAGCCGCAAGGTCCGGGTGCTCCTCCGCGGCTACGCCCCGATCGAGCGCCAGATCGACGTCAAGACGGGCGAGCAGACCGATCTCTCCGATCTCAAGATGGTCCCCGTCCGCCAGGTCTCGGCGGTGTCGCGCTACGCGGAGGCCATCGAGGACGCGCCCAGCTCGGTCTCGATCATCGACGGCCAGGAGCTGCGCGCCTTCGGCTATCCCACCATCGCCGAGGCGCTGCGCGGCACCCGCGGCTTCACCATCTCCAACGACGGCGCCTACTACGCCGCCGGCATCCGCGGCCTCGGCGAGCCCAACGACTACGGCAACCGCCTCCTCGTCCTCTCCGACGGCGCCTCGCTCAACGACAACCTGCTCAACAGCTCGTACATCGGCTCCGACGGGCGCGACGATCTCCACGACGTCTCCCGCATCGAGGTCGTGCGCGGCCCGGGGTCGCTCCTCTACGGCACCGGCGCCTTCTCCGGCCTCGTCAACCTGGTCCCCCTGGAGAAGGACGAGCCGAGCAGCGTCAGCGGCGGCGTCGGCACCTACGCCAACGCCGTCGCGCGCGGGCGCCTCGCCTTCCACTACAACTTCACGCCCACCGTCGGTATCCAGGCGAGCGCCACCGCCGCCCGATCCGACGGCGTCGACGCCCCCATCGCCCTCACCAATCCGATGGGGGGCCCGGCGGTGCAGATCGCCAACAACACCGAGTACTTCCGCGCCGGGGGCACCATGGGCCGGTTCTGGGCGGGGCCGCTCACCGTGCAGTGGTTCTTCCACACCCGCGAGCAGCACCTGCCGGCCGGGCAGAACGGCTCCGTCTTCAACGACCTGCGCAGCGAGTACGTGGACACTCGCTGGCTCGGCGAGGTCCGCTTCGAGCCCAAGGTCAGCGATCAGGTGGAGATCTTCACCCGCGTCCACGCCGACCGCTACACCTTCCACGGCGAGTATTCCTACTCGAACCCTCCCGCCACTCCCAACGTCGAGGACTACTACGGCACCTGGGGCGGCGTCGAGGCGCGCATCGCCTACTCTCCCATCAAGGCCATCCGCCTCACCGTGGGCGGCGAGGGCCAGTATCACCCCCAGGTGGAGATGTACGGCCGCTACGGCACCGCGCCGCCGACCGGCTTCGCCGCCAACGCGCAGTACCTCAACCAGAGCGATCCCTACGGCTTCGGCGCCGGCTACTTCCTCTTCGAGAGCACCCCCTCGACCTGGTTCCACGTCTCCGCCGGCGCCCGCATCGACGACTACACCAGCTTCGGCGCCATCCTCGTCCCGCGCGCCGCGCTCATCTTCAAGCCCTGGCCGGGCGGCGTCATCAAGGTGATGGGCGGCCGCGCCTTCCGCGCCCCCAGCATCTACGAGGAGTACTACAGCGACGGCGGCCTCACCACGCTGCCTGGCAACGACCCCAAGCGGGGCACCTCCCTCAAGCCCGAGTCGGTGTACACGGGCGAGGTCGAGCTCTCCCAGCGCTTCAAGGAGGACTGGGTCGCCCTGGTCGCCGGCCACGGCAGCTACGTGGAGAACCTCATCAACACGGCGCCGGTCCCCAACAACGCCAATGGCGTCGTCGCCTACACCAACAGCCTCTATCCCGCGCTCGCCATCGGCGGCGACCTCGAGCTCCGCCGGGAGTGGCGCCAGGGCTGGATGCTCTCGGCGTACTACTCGTACGAGCACGCCGAGTACTACAGCTCCAACCTGCTCAACCCCGAGCTCGTCAACGCGCCCCAGCACCTCGCCGCCTTCAAGGGCGTCGTGCCGGTGCTGCCCGACCTGGTCTCGCTGGCGCTGCGGGTCACCCTCGAGGCGCCGCGGCGGATCAGCGCCGCCTCCGACGCGACCACGCCGACGGCGCTGGTGGGAGACCTGGTGGCCTCGGGCAACCTCAAGAAATACGGTGTCGGGTACCGCCTCGGGGTCTACAACGTGGTGGACACCAAGTACTCGTACCCGGTCACCAGCAACTACCTGAGCGCGGTCTACCCGCAGAACGGGCGGACCTTCCTCGGGGACATCACGGTCGCGTATCCGTAGAGGAGGCGCCGCTCAGTTGTGCATCGGGTTCCCGCTGCCGTCGCACTGGTACATCGCCGACCAGGGCGCCTGGGTGTTGTTGACGTTCCCGGGCCAGGCGCAGCTCGGCTTGCAGCAGTCCTCCATGGTGGTCGTGCTGTAGGTCCCCCAGCTCGAAGCCTGGCCGACGGTCTGCACGGTGGGGTCGGGCTGCGGGTTGCCGCCGGCGTTCGGCTTGCACCCGGTCACCTCGGTGAGGGCGGCGGGGCACTCCACCTGCCGGGCCCGCACGTTCCAGTTGTCGTGATAGAGGCTCCCCGCGGTGTTGGCCTCGACGCACGAGGTCCGCGTGGTGGTGGTCACGTATGACGAGGAGGCCTGGATCTGGTCGCAGTCGCCCGCGATCGCCGACACGCACGCGGCCGAGGCGAGCGAGCTCTCGCTCATGCCGCACGCGGAGATCGACGACGCCCGGACGCCGCCGCCGTTGGGCTCGCCGATGCTCGGGTAGTCGGTGTAGAGCTGGGAGCAGCCGTTGGTCTGGGCGCCCTCGCCCCCCTTGCCCATGAAGACGTCGAAGGCGTTGTTGGCGCCGCCGGTGTTGAAGTTCTGGATGATGAGCGGCTTCGGCGGGGTGTAGTCGAACTGGTTGTTCTCCAGGGCGCCGTAGACGATCTGGTAGCAGGCGCAGCACGCCGCTCCGTTCAGCGTGGCGACCCCGTAGTTGAACGCCCCCGCCGGCCACCCGTGGGCGGCCGCGTCGTCCGCCGCGGCCTGCTTCATCTCGCCGCTGAACAGCATGAACCGGGGGCAGATGTAGCTGACGTCCCCGCCATTGGTGCAGGCGTTCTGCACGCTGGTGCTGGTGTTGGGCGGGCCGAGGACATAGGGCACGCAGGCCGGGCACGAGCCGCCGCAGTCCACTCCGGTCTCATTGCCATTCTTCACCCCGTCGGTACAGGTGGGCGTGCCCCCGCCGCTGGAGGTGCTGCTCGCGCTCGCGCTGCTGCTGCTGCTGCTCGTGCTGCTGGCGGCGCTGCTCGCGCTGGTCACGCTCGAGGAGCTGCCCGCGCCGCCGCCGCCGCTCGTGCTGCCGCTCGTGGCTCCGCTGGTACTGCTCGTGCTGCTCGTGCCGACAGCGGTCCCCGAGCTACCCCCCGCGCCGCCTCCGGAGCCGGTCGTATTCGAGCTCTGACCGCACGATACGGTGTGCGCGAGCCCGACGAAAAATACCACCACAGCAGCCTTGTTCGCGCGGGCGCTCGCGTGGACCATGGGAGTATGGATCATCGTTCTCTTGTTTCATGAGGGCCCGTCGAAGTCCATGGTGTCGAGTCCCCTCGGGCTGATCCAGGGCGACTCGATCCATCCGATTCCGATGGTGCGGAAACTATCCGTCGGCGGACCCAGGC
>Ga0302279_10003874_pt1 | contig 18168 bp, 25 predicted proteins | sample III_Bog_N3_3_FD_194541 | JGI IMG/M metagenome (GOLD analysis project Ga0302279, IMG submission 194541) | Peat permafrost microbial communities from Stordalen Mire near Abisko, Sweden - III_Bog_N3_3 | ecosystem: Environmental > Terrestrial > Soil > Wetlands > Peat | place: Sweden: Abisko...
GGCAGAAGTTCCGCCTTGAACGACGCTCATCCCGGCGTCTTCGTCACCATCGGATTACTCGCGAAAATCAGTCCGGTCTATTTCTCACAAGCAAGGTAGGACTGATTTTGGAAAGCGCCTCAGATAATAAATTGATTTCGTTCAAATGCTTGCAGGTGCCGGAGACAATTGAGTGGGAGTGACCAAGGCGCTACCCCATTTTTGCACGGCCGGACGCGGCAGTGAACCCTGAGTTTATGGGCAAAACTGGCGAAAACTCGATTCGCAGATACGCCAATGGCGCTCAGCCACCGGTGCGGATCTTGAGCTGACTGCCGATCAAGGCGAACGGCCGGTATCGGGGAAGGCGCTGCCGTGGCTAGGAGCTGACGGTGGCCCACGGGACCAGGCAGCCACGTAGCAGACATTCGATGATCGCAGTAGGCTGAGTGGTTTTCTCCGACATAGGCGGCATGTTGAGTTCCCAATGGCCAGCAACTCGAATCTCAAAATACGTGTTGTCCGCGGTGATGACGCTGCGGCGATCATCGAAGTTTTCCGAAGTTCAGTTCGGAACATCGCAAGGCGAGATTACACGCAGGATCAAGTATTGGCCTGGGCACCTGACGAAATCGATATTGCGGGTTGGGAAGGCTACGCCACGAGACGAGCATTCATTGCCGAGGACGAAAAGGGCACGGCCGGATTTGCTGATCTGGAGGACGATGGCCATGTGGACATGATGTATGTTCACCCCCGCTGCCAAGGCATGGGCGTTGCCTCGGCGCTCCTGTCCCATCTTGAGTCGGTCGCGCGAAGTCTGGGTATCCAAGAGCTATACACCGAAGCCAGCATCACGGTGCGATTGTTTTTCGGGTTCGTCGGCAGAAATCGTGGGTGAGATGGCGGTGAGATTCAGCGCAAATGCTTGAGGAAGAACTCGATGCCCTTCTTCGTACAGCGATCGACTTTCGCCTTGCCCTCTGTGGTCGGGACGAGCATGCCGCAGTGGCGACACTTGTCCATCTCGACGCGATAGACATCAATGCGACGACCAGCCAGTTTCCCGCTGAGTTCGACCGGATAGGTGGCCACGGTGCGTTTGAGCGAGGGGCGGCCGCACTGGGCGCAGTGGCGAGCGTCGGCGGGGACAGCGTGCGGGGACTTGACCTTGCGGCGTAGGATTCCCATGGTGGGATTTTCGCCGAACGGAGCTGCCGATGCACCTCGTGTTGAAGACGGTCTTGAACCACGTGGAGCAGCTGAAGGGCTTCGTGTACGAGTCGAGTGAGCTCATCTCCGGGCCTCCCGGGCGCATCGAGATCCGGGTGCGGGCTCGGGAGCGCTCGCGAGGCGCCTGCTCGCATTGCCAGCAGCCGGCCGCCGGCTACGACCGACTGCCGGAGCGACGGTTTCAGTTCGTGCCGCTGTGGGGGATCGCGACGTACTTCCGCTACGCGCCGCGGCGCGTGCGCTGTCCCGAGCACGGGATCTGCGTCGAGCACCTGCCCTGGGCGCTCGGCAAGCGGCCACTGACGGCGAGCTTTGCCTGGTTCCTGGCCTCCTGGGCGAAGTTGCTTTCGTGGCAGGAGGTCTCGCGCACCTTCAAGACGAGCTGGGAGAGCGTGTATCGCTCGGTCGAGATGGCGGTCGACTGGGGCCGTGCCCGGATGGACCTGAGCGGGATCACGGCCCTGGGCGTGGACGAGATCCACTGGCGCAAGGGCAAGTTTCTCACTCTGGTCTACCAGATCAACGAGGGCATGAAGCGGCTGCTGTTCGTGGCGGAGAATCGCGAGGAGACGAGTCTGAGGAAATTCTTCCTGTGGTTCGGCGCGCCGCGTACCGCACTGATCCGCTTCATCTGCTCGGACATGTGGCAGCCTTACCTGAACGTGATCGCCGAGCGGGCGGGCGAAGCCCTCAACATCCTCGATCGCTATCACATCGCCTCGAAGATGAACCAGGCGATCGACGACGTGCGGGCGAAGGAGACGCGCGAGATCCGCGCCCGCAGCCGCCTGAGCGGCAAGCAGGTCATCCTCACCCATTCGCGCTGGTGTCTGCTGAAGCGTCCCGAGAACCTGACCGCTCGCCAATCGATCAAGCTCAACGAGTTGCTGCGGTGCAATCTTCGCACCATTCGCGCCTACCTGCTCAAGGAGGAATTCCAGCTCTTCTGGGAATACGTCTCGCCGGCCTGGGCGGCGAAATTCATGAATCAGTGGTGCACGAAGGCGCTGCGCTCGCGTTTGGAGCCGATGCAAAAGATCGCGCGCATGCTGCGCGCTCATCAGTCTCTCATTCTCAACTGGTTCGAGGCGCGCGGACAGGTGTCCCTCGGTGCCGTAGAGGGTCTGAACAACCGCCTGAAAGCGAGTCTCAGAAAGTCCTACGGCTTTCGAACTTACGGAGCGATCAAAATCATGCTCTATCATAAACTTGGCGCTCTGCCCGAGCCGCAGTTCGCCCACAGATTTTGCTGAGGAACCGTTTTTCGAAAGGCGCGGATTCCAACTGGTTGAACAACAACTCGTTTCGATTCGCGGACAGAATTTCATTAACTTTCGAATGAAGAAGCTTCTGGATACCTGAGTTTCCATTTGGTCGTTGCCCGAGCGCCCGGCATGATCAATTCCCGAAAGCGGTCATCCATGAATGCCTTGAAGGGGTCAGCTTTCACCGCGCGCTGACCCGGACAAAACTAGCGCACCTGTTAAATCGCGGATTGTGAAACGGCAGGTCAGCGCTGCGGCGGTTGCAATCCGCTTGTATATTACTGTAATATACAAAAATGATTGACCTGTCGAAAGTCATTGGCTTCGAATGGGATGAAGGCAACTCGAGAAAGAATGAGCAGCATGGCGTCTCGATGGCTGAGGCGGAGCAGGTATTTTTTAATTCGCCGTTGCTTGTCCTGCCGGACCCGAGGCATAGCGGGGCTGAACTGCGCTTTCATGCCCTCGGCAAGACCAATGAAGGGCGGCGACTGCACATTACTTTTACGCTGAGAGCCGCCGGGCAGTTCATCCGGGTGATATCGGCCAGAGACATGCACCGGAAGGAGCGCGTTATTTATGAACAAGCGTCTTAAGTCCATCCCGAAATTTGCGAGTGAGGCCGCGGAAAGAGCGTTCTGGGAAAAGAACGACTCGACGGTTTATATGGATTGGAAAAAAGCGCAGGTGGCTGTGCTTCCTAATCTAAAGCCGTCTACCCAGACGATCTCATTGCGGCTACCGCAGCATCTTCTTGATTCTATAAAGTCAGCTGCCAACGCGCGAGATGTGCCATATCAATCTTTGATCAAGGTGTGGTTGCAAGAGAAGCTGCAGGATTCGTAATTCCTTTCGGCATCTATTGCCAACTATCGCCGCCAAGCGGAATGTTTTGGCGGCAGGTCTGACGGTAAGTTCGGTGCACCGTAAGCAGAAGTTTCGGTAGTTCAGAGACTTATAAGTGCCGGAGACAATTGAGTGGGAGTGACCAGGTCCCTATCCCATTTTGGCACGGTCGGTAGACAGAGGGAACCCTGGGTTTCTGGGCAAAACTGGCAAAAACTCCGGGAAAACGCGGCTCTTGATGGATCTCCCAAAATGGGAGATACTGCTGATCGATGAGAGTGGTCGCCAAGAGCAGCCTGAAGAAGTTCTGGGAGCGACCCGGTTGCGCTGATGCGCGAGGCCCGCTGCACAGCTGGTACGAGGAGGCAGTGAGGGCAAAGTGGCGCAGGCCGCAGGACATCAAAGATCAGTTCGCGAGTGCGAGCATCTGCGGTAACAACCGCGTCGTGTTCAACATGGGCGGCAACAAGTACCGGCTCGTCGTCGAAGTGCAGTATCAGGCGGGAATCGTCTGGGTGAAGTTCGTCGGAACACATGTCCAATACGACCGCATCGATGTGGAGACCGTGAATGACTATTAAGCCGATCCGAAACGAAGATGACCTGAAGCGGGCTTTTCGCCGCCTCGAGAAGATCTTCCAGGCCGGGGAGGGCAGTGCACAGGCTGACGAGCGCGATGTCCTGGTGACGCTCATCGAGGCCTACGAGAACAAGCACTACGATTTCGGACCCGCCGACCCGGTGGAAGCTATCAAGTTCCGCATGGAGCAAGACGGACTGACGCCTCGTGACCTGGAGCCTTTCATCGGTCCGAGTGGGAGGGTGTCCGAGGTGCTGAACCGCAAGCGGCCGCTCAGCCTGCGCATGGTCAAGCGTCTGCACGACGGGCTGAAGATTCCCTACGAGAGTTTGCTGACTGAGGTGACCTGAGTCTCCGTGAGCTCTCGATGTCCGCCTTTTCCCGTTACATTGGCATTGACTATTCTGGCGCCGAGACGCCAGAAGCGAGTCTCAAGGGCCTGCGTGTCTACTGCGCCGTCGGTGAGTCCGCGGCGAACGAGGTGCCTCCGCCGCCAAGTCCTCGCAAGTACTGGACGCGACGCGGCATCGCGCACTGGTTGGCCGCGCGGCTCGGCGAAGACGTCCCGACGATTGTCGGCATTGATCACGGGTTCTCGTTTCCGCTGCGCTACTTTGAAGCGGACCAGTTGGCGCCGGACTGGCCTACCTTCCTCGATGATTTTCAGCGCCACTGGCCGACGGATGCCGAACATACCTACGTCGATATCGTGCGCGACGGTGCAGCCGGCTATGGCGCCGCACGTACCGGTAATGCCCGCTGGCGCCGGGTGACCGAACAACGCGCGGGGTCGGCCAAGTCAGTGTTCCATTTCGATGTCCAGGGCTCGGTGGCCAAGTCGACCCATGCCGGGATACCCTGGCTGCTGTATCTGCGCAGGCAGTTCGGCGCCCGCCTTCACTTCTGGCCATTCGACGGTTGGTCGATCCCCGCGGGAATGTCTGCGGTCATCGAGGTCTACCCGTCGCTTTGGAAGCACACATTTCCCGCGCATAACCGGACACCTGACCAGCATGACGCTTTCACGGTGGCGTCGTGGCTCAGAGAAGCCGACCGCTCCGGGCAGCTTGCGCGGTTCCTGCAACCGGGCCTGACGCCCGCCGAGCGCGCGGTAGCCGGCGTCGAGGGCTGGATCCTTGGCTTCGCATGAGCGTAGCGGGCAGCTCTCTTCCAGGTGGAGTGGCAACGCGAACCTTTCGGCATCTATCGCCGTCTATCGTCCTTAAGCGGAATCATTTGGCGGTAGATCTGACGGTAAGTTCTTTGTACGCTTAGGAAAAGACTAACACTTTCAGGTGTTTATAGGTGCCGGAGACAATTGAGTGGGAGTGAGTGGGGGCTCCGCTGATTTTGCCATGCTTCCCTCCCGATGCGTAACGATGGGATTGACGGGGAAACTGGCAATAACCCCGAGCGCCATTCGCGCGAGCTGGTTCAACCGCCGGGCTCTCCGGAATACTCGGGACTGTTCAGGAGCTTGAGTCTGTTCCGTCGAAGATGTCGACGACCTCATACATGCCCGGCTCGAACTTCGCAATAGCCAGCGCCTGTTGCAAGTACGGCAGCGGTCCCGGATTGCCGCGCATCGCCTGGTAGTCCTCCACAGTGCGCCACTGTGCATACATTGCAACCTTGGTCCCATCGAGACCCCTGTGCAGGCTGCTTGAAATGAATCCGGGTGCATGACGTACGAAAGTTTCTGTGGCGCTGGCCAGCAATTCGAGCAGCTTTTGCTGATGGGTGGGGTCAACGGTAAACACGTTGACGAATGTGACGACCTGACGGTCTCGCGAGATGGTTGTCATGGAGGGATCAACCCTTAGTGCGGAGGGGTTCTTTTGGGATCGACGATCCATGCCCGCGTCTGGGCGAGCAACTCCTCAGAGAGTTTGGGATCATCACTGTATCGAGCCATGATCATGGCTCCTACCATGGCCGCCCAGCTACCAATCGCCGCGCGCCTCTTGTCGGCGGTGGTCCGCCCCCTGGCACCTGCCGACAGCCGCTCTAAGTGCTGACGAAGTCCCGTGGTCATGGCGGCGCGCGCTTCCGCCGTCTGGCGGCTGGTTTCGCACCCCAGTGCGGCGACCGGGCATCCGTCAGCGACATTCTGGCAATGGCGCATCGAGAGGTAGCTTTCCGCATACCGGGCCAGATCAAGTTCCGCAGGATCCGCAGCAAAGATCTGCGCAAGCGTATGCGCAATGAGGTCGTCCTTGGACTTGAAGTATCCATAAAAGCCGCCGTGGGTGAGACCGGCGGCCTGCATCACGTCGGCCACCGTCACCGCGTCAAATCCCCGGGCTTTGAACAGGCGTGCCGCGGACTCAAGGATTTTCTGCCTGTTTGCCGCGACCTGTTCCCGACTGACTTTCATAACTGCCTCCGTTGCCTGGCTTGACATCATACATGATAGTTGTCATGATTACGAAACATGATGACAATCATGATTAAAAGCCAACCCAGAGGAACACTTTCCATGACAACCCGACCCATTGTTCTCATTACCGGTGCCTCGACTGGAATCGGTGCCGTGTACGCCGACCGATTCGCGAAGCGCGGCCATGATCTGGTTCTCGTCGCTCGCGATCGAAGCCGACTGCAGATCCTGGCCGACAAGCTGAGCGAGGAGACGGGCGTGAATGTCGATATCATCCAGGCCGACCTGACGGTGGCTTCTGCGCTGGCCGAAGTGGAAGCGCGGCTACGCGACGATGCGCGCATCGGCATTCTGGTCAACAACGCGGGTGCCGCCGCCGCGGGTACCTTCATTGAACAGAAACCCGATCAGGTGGCCGACCTGATCAATCTCAACTCCACCGCACTGACGCGTCTTGCGAGCGCGGTCGCACCGCGGTTCGTGAGGGAGGGGAACGGCGCGATCATCAACATCGGCTCGGTCGTCGGGCTGGCTCCGGAATTCGGGATGACGGTCTATGGCGCCACCAAGGCCTTCGTACTCTTCCTTACCCAGGGGCTGCATCTGGAACTCGGCCCAAAAGGCGTCTATGTGCAGGCGGTACTGCCGGCCGCGACGCGCACCGAAATCTGGGAGCGCTCGGGGCGGGATGTGAACGCACTACCAGCCGTGATGGAGGTCGAAGAACTCGTGGATTCCGCACTCGTGGGATTTGACCGGCGCGAGACGATCACGATCCCGCCGCTACCGGATGCGAGTCAGTGGAGCACCTTCGACGGCGCGCGGCTCGCCATGATCCCCAACTTCATGCAAACCCACGCCGCGATGCGATACCGCCCGACGACTTGAGGCGCTCCCGCACGGCGGTCGGGGACGACCGCCGTGCGATGCGGTACGGCAGGGTTCCTGCGGTTCAGCGGCGCCTGGAGCGGACGCCGGCAGGTCCTGGCGCGTCACCCAGAATTTCCATGCAAAAATCGACGAACACGCGCACCTTCGCGGCGCGGTGGAGCCGGGAGGGATAGACGGCATACAGGGGAAAGCGCTCGTCCGACCACTCGGGAAACAACTCTACCAGTCGGCCGCTATCCAACAGGTCCCGGCAACCGAGTTCGAGTATCTGGGCAATTCCGGCACCGGCTTCGCAGGCGCCGATGAGGGTCCCCGAGTCCGACACGAGTAATCGCGCCTTGACGCTGAGCGGCACCGCCTCTTTCCTTCGCCTCAGTTCCCAGTCGTAGGGCCTGGCATGTGCCGCATCGTAGAAGTCGATGCATTCGCGTCGCTCAATGTCCTTGGGATGCAGCGGTCGGCCGTGGGCCTTGATGTACGCGGGCGACGCTACAGTCAGTACGCGGGTTTCAATGAGCTTACGGGCGACGAATGAGCCGATGGGTGGCTCGCCGAAGCGCAACGCCAGGTCGAAGCCATCGGCGACCAGGTCGCCCACCGAATCCCGCATGATCAGTTCTACCGACACCTGCGGGTAACGCTGCAGAAACGTCGCGAGGTGCCCCGCCAGGACAATCCGGGAGAAGAAAGGATCGATATTCACGCGCAGGCGTCCCCGCGCCACATTGGCGGAGCCGGATGCTTCGGTGGCAGCTTCCTCTATGCCAACGAGATGTGGCCCGACCTGTTCGTAAAAACGCCGTCCTTCATCGGTCAGCGACAGCGAGCGTGTCGTGCGCGCCAGCAATCGTGCGCCGACGCGTTGCTCCAGCCGGGAAATGGCCCGGCTCACGCCTGAGGGGGACAGGCCCAGCGCTTCGGCGGCTCTCGCAAGGGTTCCCGCTTCCACGACAGCGATGAGCACCGTCACGCCGGAGAGCAGTTTGCCGTCAAAGGCCATATTGATTCATGAGGGAAAGTCACGACTGAGTTCTTATAAGCGCTGTTGTAGCACGAATTCAGGCGCGAGATCATTCTTCCCGCGACGCTGAATCAAGAAACTTTAGAGGAGAAGCCCCTATGTATGCAGTCACCGGCATTACCGGCAAAGTTGGTTCCGCCGTGGCCCGCAGCCTTCTGTCTGCTGGAAAACCGGTGCGTGCGATAGTCCGCAGCCACGCCAGGGCCCTTGTCTGGTCCAAGCTGGGGTGCGACGTGGCAATCGCCGATCTTGCGGACTCGCGGGCACTCACCGCCGCCTTCGAGGGGACCGAGGGCGTCTTCGCGATGCTGCCGCCCGTTTTCGATCCGGCCCCCGGATTTCCTGAAGCCAGGGTATTCATCGAGTCAATGCGTGCCGCGCTGGCCAGCGCGAGCCCCAGGAAGGTCGTCGCCCTGTCGACGATTGGCGCTGACGCGTCTCAACCGAATCTGCTGAACTCGCTCGCTTTGATGGAGGAAGCCTTCAGGGCGTTGCCGCTGCCCGTGGCATTCCTGCGCGCGGCGTGGTTCATGGAGAACGCGGCGTGGGACATCACCTCTGCGCGGAACGGGAATATCCAGAGCTACCTGCAGCCCCTGCACCGGCCCTTCCCGATGATCGCAACGGGTGACGTCGGTCGCACTGCCTCTGCTCTATTGCAGGAAAATTGGGTGGGGCAGCGGGTGGTCGAATTGGAAAGCGAACAGCGCGTATCGCCTGACAAGGTAGCCCATGCGTTCGCCCGGGCGCTAGCACACCCGGTGCGGGCGCAGGCCGTGCCGCGTGACCACTGGGAGTCCATCTTTCGCGCACAGGGGATGAAGAATCCCCTGCCGCGCATGCAGATGCTCGACGGATTCAATGCCGGCTGGATCGACTTTCCCAATCGCGGTGCGACCGCCCGAAAGGGCGCCATCGGGATCGAGGAAGCCGTTGCCGCTCTTGTTACGGAGTTCTTCGCCTTCCGCGCTGCTACTGAACTGATGCGGCGTCATGACGGCTAGGTTCCCACAAGGTGCTCGCCAGCACACCGGGGAATCCTGGGGCGAAAGTGGCAAAAACCCGGCTGCTCAGGCGAGGTGGCACATAGTTTACAATACGGTGAACTATTAATACGATCGACATCTATCGGTCGGCATTGCTGCAAGGAATATTGAATTGAAAAGCACTCCCCCCGGTTGGCCACGCATCGCGCCCGGCCTTTACTACCGAGACGCGGCAGCCGCGATCGATTGGCTTTGTCGCGCCTTTGGCTTCGCGGTGCGGCTGCGCGTGGAAGGTGAAGGCGGCGTCATCGTGCACAGCGAGCTCGAGTATGGAGAGGGGCTGATCATGGTCGGTCAGGAAGAACGCGAGGGCACGCCTCCGAGATTCCCGCGTCGCCGCATGAGTCCCCTGAGCTCGCCCGGCAACACGCAGGACCTCACGCTCTACATCGACGACGTCGATGCCCATTGCGCGCGGGCGCGTGCCGCTGGCGCAACTATCGTCGCAGAGCCCGAAGTACACGACTATGGCGATGATTACTGGGCCGACCGGAGCTACGGCGCGCTCGATCTCGATGGCCACCTCTGGTGGTTTTCGCAGCGTTTGCGCAGCTCGGCATGAAACATACCGGCGTCGATGCCGCGCTCGCGGCACTTGCTGAGCCAACACGACGCGCCGTCGTCGAACTGCTAGGCCGGCGCCCACACCGCGCGGGCGAGTTGGCGGAGGCGTTCACGATGAGCCCGCCTGCGCTCAGTCGTCACTTGCGCGTGCTCAAGGCCAGTGGGCTCGTCGCCGACGACGAGCCCGAGCACGACGCCCGCGTGCGGCTGTACCGCCTGCAACCTGAGGGCTTCGAGACGCTCGGCCAATGGGTGGATGATGTCCGCAGCCTGTGGGCCGATCAGCTTGCCGCTTTCAAGGACCACGTCGAGCGGCGGGCGCGTGACGGTAGCGCCTCCAGGCGCCGCCGATGAAGGGCCGGCTGCGCACTATTGCCGCTGCGGTCGCGGGAGTCATCGCCTAGCCGGTTGTGGCCACCGTGGGCAATCGGATCCTCCGCTCGGTTCTGGATGGCTACCGCGACGCTGAGCCCGGGATGGCGTTTACCTTCTCGATGATGGTCGGGCGCCTTGCGGTTGGGCTGGTTGCGGCTATCGCCAGCGGGGTCGTCGCTCGGGTTGCTGCTGGCAGAAGCGGTCCGGCGCCCTAGGCGGCGGGCATCGTGCTGCTGGCTGCGTTCCTCCCCTTGCACATTGGGCTGCGGTCGCGATTCCCAGTGGCTTACCACCTGTTTTTTTTGGCGTCGCTGGTCGCCATGCCACCGCTGGGTGCCCGCGCGATCACCCGCATTGAGCGATGAGTGCCAGCGATCAGGCTCGCGTGACTGTAAGCGTTGCTGCGCCGCCCGAGATCGGCCGCGTTCTCAACTGGCAGCCGCCGTCGCGGCTGCGCTTCGAGTGGCGGCTCTCGAACTTCGCGCCGGGCGAGCACACCGAAGTCGAGGTGCTGTTCGAGGCAGACGGGGCTGGCACGGGTGTCACCGTGACACACAGCGGCTGGAACGCAATCCGACCGGACCACCCGGCGCGCCACGGCGAGGCCAGCGCCATCATCCTGCGTCGACTCGGCCTATGGTGGGGTGGCCAACTCTCGGTGTACAGATTGCACGCGGCCAAGCGCGTGGGCCCTCCACGCTGATGGTGGGCGCAAGGGCTCGGTTGTTGCGGAATGGATTTCCGCGACTGATGCGCTCCGAAGAAGGTCGCGTTGTTCAGAATGTATCGCCGTCTATCGCCCCCAAGCGGAACTTTCTGACAGTGCAAATGAGGGTAAAATTGAACTGATCCGACACGAAATTGTTGTCTTTCAGGTGCTCATAAGCGTCGGAGACGATTGAGTGGGAGTGACCAGGGCGCTTCCCCAGTGTGGCATGGTCGGCCGTGGCAGTGAACCCTGAGTTTCGGGGCAAAACTGACAAAGACCTGCCCGTCGGAATTGAAGCTCGACGCTAACGCATGGGAATCGGCGCGGCAGTACCCGCACTCATGGTTGTTGTGGAGCTATGTGCCATGTTTCAGGGTCGGCCGGTTTCGGACCTGATAACTGAGCCACACGACACCGTTATCGAGTTGCTCGCTTCGCTCAAGTTCAATGTCGCGGATGACGGCTGCTCGGCCGCCGTCGCTTGGGCCGGAATCGAAAACGCCGGGGGCGCCCTGAGAACCATCGACGACCGGGTTTACGAGTAGGCTGATCTGATCGATCAGGCCTGCCCGGAGGAACGCGCCATTCACGCCTCCGCCGCCTTCGAGAAGGAGTCGCTTGATTCCTAATGCACCGTTGAGGATCTCAAGCGCCAAGGCAAGGTCGAGTGCTGCTTTCCCGGCGAAAATGTAGGAGACGCCGTCAGCCCTCAGTCCGGCTAGGTGCGCGTCGGAAACGTGGTCGCACAGCACAACAACAAGCGGGTCGCCACCGATATCGGAGCGCCCCCAGGCGATCCGACCGTCCTTGTCTAGAACGATGGCGAATGCTTCAGCGTCCCGTGTGGCAAACCAGGCTTCGCGCGGGAAGCTCTGGTTTGATGTGTCGGGATAGCGAGCCGCTTTGGCGTAATCCTGTCCCGTGATCCGACCGATCAGCCACGCGTCTGCGTCAAACGTGGTGTGGAGACGCTCATAGGACGGACCGGGGTCGTGCCCTTCAGGGCGCCAGCGACTGGTGACGATTCGGCCATCGATGCTGGAGGCCATGTGGCAGATGACGTAAGGCTTCATCCTCGGTGCTTCGCTGAGAGGTCGGCTTCCTCGAAGACACGGCGCGCGATGGGGAGCGCCGTATTAGCCGTGGGCCAGCCGGAATAGAACGCCAGGTGGGTGATCAATTCTATGAGTTCGTCGCGGCTGACGCCGTTCTCCAGCGCCTTCTTCAGGTGGAAGGGCAACTCGTTCACGCGATAGAGAGCGACGAGGCTTGCCACTGTGATCAGGCTTCGATCACGGGGTGACAGCTCCGGCCGCTTCCAAACATCGCCGAAAAGGACATCGTCGGTATAGGTCGCCAGCGCAGGTGCGATGTCGCCAAACGCCTGACGGGCTGGTGAGGGTTGCTCAGACATGGGAGCTTCCTTTCGGTCCCGCAAGATATTCACCGTCAGTCACCTTCTCCATCCAGACGACCGCGACGCCATCCAGGGCCTCCTGGATCGCGATGTGGGTCATAGCCGTGGTTGGCGTTGCCCCGTGCCAATGTTTGTGCCCCGGGGGACACCAAATGACATCGCCCGCTCTAATTTCGACGATGGGTTCACCATCGCACTGGGTCCAGCCACAGCCGGATGTCACCACCAAGATTTGACCCAAGGGATGAGTGTGCCAGGCACTTCGGGCGCCGGGCTCAAAGGTGACGCTGGCGCAGGCCACCCGCGCCGGGGCGGGCGCGCTGTGGAGCGGATCGATCCGCACGACGCCTGTGAAATACTGTTCCGGGCCTCGCTGGGATGGCACGGACCCCGAACGCTTGAGTTCCATTGTATTACTCCTCCAATCCATCAAAATTGAGAATGATCCGTCCACGCTGGCCGCCTTTGGCGAGTTCCCGGTGGGATGCCGCGTTCGAGGCCGTCGTTCTTCCAAGAGCGCAAGATGATGACCGTGCCGCCGTCACGGAGAGCAGGAACAATCTGCCCGCGCAGGCTTGCTGGCTATAGCCACCGTAGCTGCCGCGATTGTTGACCACGGCGACCACTTTCTGGCCAACGGCGAGTCCGAACTCGGGGTCGTGTTCCTCACCCACCTCGTCGATCGTGCCGCTAATGTCCATTCCCGGGACGAATGGTGGCTGCAGTCCCGCAATAAACTCTGCGAGCGATCCATCGCGCACCATGACATCGACTGGATTGATACCGGCTGATCGCACTCTCACGCGCACGTGTCCCGGCTCTGGATGCGGATCGGGAAGCTCCATCAGGTGCAGCACTTCCGGCCCAGCGTAGTTGTTCAATCCAACCGCGTACATGGCTGTAGCTTCCGGACTACGCTAAGCGTTCACATCGACGACGAACCGATAGCGTGCCTGTTTGGCGACCACTTTTGACCACGCATCATAGATGCCACTCATCGGAATCTTGGCAATTTCCGGTTTGATCTTATGGAGAGCGCAAAAGTCGATCATCTCTTGTGTTTCGCGAATGCCGCCGATAATTGATCCCGCAATTGCATTTCGAGCACCAACGAGGGCCATTTGACCAAATACGTTAGGGTCCACCAGCTTGCCAACGCCGACTCGGCACAGAGTGGCGTCACGCTTCAGCATAGGAATGATGGGATCAATGTTGTAGCGATACGGGACCGTGTCGAGGATGAAGTCGAATGAGCGCGTGTGCTTCTTCCAATCCGTAGACGCATCGCTGACGATGACGTTTTTTGCACCGAAGCGTCGTGCGTCCGGCGCCTTTCCGGGCGAGGTGGTGATGACGGTGACGTCCGCTCCCATGGCGGTGGCAATCATGACCGCCATGTGACCGAGGCCACCTAATCCAGACACTGCAATTGTTTTACCCGGACCTACATTCCAGCGCCGCAAAGGGGAGTAGACCGTGATGCCGGCGCACATCATCGGACCCGCTTCTGCCAGGTCAATGGACGCGGGGACCGCGATGACGAAATCTTCGTCCACCACGACGAACGTCGAGTAGCCGCCCTGCGTAATGGAACCATCTCGGTCTTTGGAGGCGTAGGTTTGGGTGTTGCCGTTTTCGCAAAACTGTTCGAACCCGGCCGCACACTCGGCGCAGTGTCTGCAAGAATCGACCATGCAGCCGACACCCACACGAGATCCCACCTTAAATTTGCCGGCGCTAGCGCCCAAGGCAACCACTTCTCCAGCGAGTTCGTGGCCGACAATTTGCGGGTATTGAATCGGACCCCAATCGCCATGAATCGTGTGAATGTCTGAATGGCACACCCCACAATAGCGCAGTTTGATCGCCACATCTTTGGGTCCGAGCGCGCGGCGTTGAATGGTCTGCCGTTTAAGCGGACCGGTAGGAGAGTAAGCGGCCATTCCTTCTGCGGAATAAGGACCATAACCAGCAGGCGGCGCAGGGGTCTGAGCGCCCTGGGCGGACGCTGCTGCAGGACGTTTGGAATCTGTGAGCAATGTCATGATCTTGTCCTTGCGCCGTTCATGCGCTATGTACGTGAAAAGTGGTCAAGCTCGTACCCGACCATTGAATGCAATGCATGTTCGGAGATCGGCGCTCGCGATTGGTGTGTAACACGGAATAGTGCACTCCGTCGGTACGCTGGCCGGATTACGGTAGAACCATGACCTTGAGCGATTTACGATCATTCATGTCGCGGTAGCCGCCCGGCACTCCGTCGAGGTTGACGGTACGGTCGAAGACGCGACCGGGATGAATGCGCCCCTCGAGAATGTCGGGAAGGAGCTCGCGGATGTAGGCCCGTACCGGAGCGGGACCGCCCCCCACCGTTACGTTATGATAGAAGGCGCTCTGCGAGCCAGGCATGGCGGCGTCCTGCGGCACGCCAACACGACCAACGGCTCCGCCCGGCCGCGTGATCGCAATTGCCGTTTCCATGGACTCACCGTGGCCGACGCATTCCAGAACGGCGTGGGCACCGTAGCCGCCCGTGAGCTCTCGCACCCGCTCGAGTGCCTCGGCACCACGGTCGCTCACCACATCGGTGGCGCCAAACTCGCGGCCCAGCGCGATGCGGTCCGGATGGCGACCGAGGAGAATGATGCGTTCTGCGCCTAAGCGCTTCGCCGCAATGACGCCACAGAGACCCACGGCGCCGTCACCCACGACGGCAACGGTCTTCCCGGGGCTGACCTTGGCGACCACGGCTGCGTGGTGGCCGGTCCCCATGACGTCGGCGAGCGCCAGGAGAGACGGCATGAGGGCATCGTCTTTACCGACATCGAGGGCGAACAGCGTCCCATCGGCATACGGGATGCGAATGGCTTCGGCTTGCGCACCATCATTCCCTTTATTGCCAAAGAATCCAAGGTGGACGCACGCGGTTGGCAGACCTTCGTGACAAAAGACGCAGGTACCGTCGGAAATGGCGAACGGCATGACAACCACGTCGCCGCGCTTCACGGTGCGCACCTCGGCGCCTACCGTTTCAATCACGCCGATCGCCTCGTGCCCCATTCGTTGACCTTGAGCGGATGGCTGCATCGACTGATACGGCCACAAATCGCTGCCGCAGATACAAGCCCGCGTGACCCGGATCACGGCATCGGTGGGCAGGACGATGGTGGCGTCCGGAACGTTTTCGATCCGGACATCGCCGGCGGCATGCATGACGGTTGCGCGCATAATATTTACCTCGGTGTTATCTGGTTGCTCGAGAGGGCGCTAACCCTGAGCGAAATTACTTCATCATCCCCGACAGCGTATGTGTGCGTGTGCTTGCCCTCGGTCGAGATCGACCGTGGTAGATGGGCGAACTTATCCCGCCCATAGAGATCGTTCATCGTGAGCGGTGGGTCCTTCTTTCAGCTTCGCGGTAATCGTTGTGTCGCCTACGCTCAAACGGATCTTCCTGTGTTCCGCCTTTATGTGAGCGGGTGCCATCATTGCACCGTCATCCCGCCGTCTACGGTTAGAGCATGTCCGACGATATGGCTCGCCGCCGGACTGCAGAGCCACAGCACGGTCGAGGCGATCTCCGCGGGCCTGCCTGCTCGCCCGATGGGGACGTGCTGCGCGATTTCGGCATAAGCCTGCTGGTCTCCGTGCTTGGAGGCGATGTAGGAGGCAATTCCGGGGTTGCCCGTCAATGCACCCACCGAGGCGTTGTTGACGATCGCGCCGCTGCCTTGTCGCTCCATCACCCGCAGTTCGTGGTGCATGCAACTCCACACGCCGCGCGAATTGGCTCCGATAACGCGATCCCAATCGTCCCGGGAGCTTTCGGCGATCGGGGCGATATGAGCCATGACCCCGGCATAGTTGAACGCGGCGTCGAGTCGGCCGAATTCGGCAACGGTGCGCCGCACCATTGCAGCCACTTGGGCATCGTCGCTCACGTCACAGCGAACGGCGAGAGCGTTATAGCCGGCGGTGGCCAACTTCTGAGCCGCAGCGATTACCGCATGCTCGTTGAAATCGGCGAGAACGACGGCGGCGCCTGCTTCCGCGAATGCCTGCGCAGGCGCGAGCCCCATTCCGGCAGCGGCCCCGGTGATCAGTGCCACTTTGCCGCTGAAATCCAATGGGTTGTCGATCATGTGAGACCTTTGGTCGTACATCGATTCGGCTTTGGTTCCCGATGACCGCACTGTACTGGCTGTGCATACCGATGATTAGCGGGCAGAATGCGCATGTACTTGTGAGGAGAATTCAGCAATGCCACGCGAAAACTTCAACGAACTGCAGGCCTTCCTCATGGTCGCTCGGAGTCGAAGCTTCACCAAGGCCGCCGCGCAACTGGGAGTCTCGCCATCCGCTTTGAGCCACTCGATGCGCGGACTCGAGGAACGGCTAGGGATTCGATTGCTGACGCGTACGACGCGGAGCGTCTCACCGACAGAAGCGGGCGAGCGGCTTCTGCGTACGGTGGGACCACGCTTCGAGGAAGTCGAGGCGGAGCTTGCAGCGCTGAACGCGCTTCGCCAAGAGCCGGCCGGCACGATTCGGATCACCGCCGGTGATCATCCAGCCGTGACGATTCTCTGGCCAAAGCTTTCCAAAGCTCTGGCGAAGTATCCCGACGTCAAGGTCGAGATCAATATGGAGGGCGGGCTCATCGATATCGCGGCTCAGCGCTTCGACGCCGGCGTTCGCCTGGGCGAGCAGGTCGCCAAGGATATGGTGTCCGTGCGGATTGGCCCCGATGTTCGCTTTGCCGTGGTCGGAACGAAGGCTTATTTCGCCAGGCGTCCCGCTCCAAAGTCACCGCAGGACCTTATTGCACATTCGTGTATCAATTTGCGTCTGCCTACACACGGGGGATTGTGGGCCTGGGAATTCGAACGGAACGGTCGTGAACTAAAGGTTCGTGTGGACGGGCAACTTATCTTCAATAATATTTTTCAGGTGCGAGACGCGGCATTGGACGGCTTTGGACTTGCTTATATCCCGGAGGACCTCGCGCGGACCCACGTTTCCAGGGGACAACTCGTGTGGGTCCTTCAAGAATGGTCGCCGCGCTGGGCCGGATATCATCTCTACTATCCCAGCCGCCGTCAGTCGTCACCCGCCTTCGCGCTGGTCGTCGATGCTTTGCGCTATCGCGAAAAATAGAGCCTACTGCAGGATTTTGGAGAGAGAGGCCAAGCCTGTGGTCTACAGGGACTGCGGACGAACGCCAATGGATCGAGTCGTTCGGCATCTGTCGCCGTCTATCGCTCTCAAGAAGGAGTGACCGGCGCGCTTCCCTAGCTTGGCACGGGCGGTGGAGGTAGTTAAGCCGGAGTTTCTGGGCAATTCGGGCAGAAACCCACCCCCTACCGTGATTCAGCGGTCATTTTTCCGCTCATCGACTAATGACCCGAAGCCTCTTGAATCCATTGCAGGCGCACCCTTGACAAAATGGTAAGTAGGAGCTTACCGTAAGTCATGGCTAACCGGAAATCTGCACTCGCGAGTCTCTCTGCTCTCGGTGACTCGACGCGACGCGAGATCTTTGAGCGCGTCGCTGAGAGTCCCAGGGCTGTAGGGGATCTTGCGCGCGGCTTGCCGGTAAGCCGCCCGGCAGTGTCGCAGCACCTGAAAGTGCTCAAGGAAGCCGGCCTGGTTCGAGAAGTCGCTGAAGGAACGCGGCGCATCTACCACATCGATCCTCGAGGAATAGGCGCCATGCGTGATTGGCTGGACAAGCATTGGCGCGGTGCACTTGCCGCGTTTCAGAAGTTTGCAGACGCAGAAAGCGAAAAGGAGAAGGAGGAGTCCCTATGAGCATCGCTCCCGTTAAATGCAGTGTGGATGTAAAGGCTTCCTTGCAACGAG